>ERZ840096.79-NODE-79-length-155009-cov-8.552493_pt1 | contig 155009 bp, 133 predicted proteins | sample MGYA00519878_ERZ840096 | MGnify/ENA primary metagenome ERZ840096 (study PRJEB31850, sample SAMEA3708865) | human gut metagenome | biome: human gut; feature: human-associated habitat; material: faeces | place: China | collected 2014 ... | reverse complement strand
TACCGATACCCAGGAATCCCATCATTTCCACGTGAGCAGGAACTGATGAAGAACCGGCGAACTGAGCATCTGAGTGCATACGACCCATTGTATCTGTCATGCCGTAAGAAGCGGGACCTGCAGCCATATTGTCCGGGTGCAGAGTACGACCTGTACCACCACCGGAAGCTACAGAGAAGTAGGGCTTACCTGCCAATACACGCTCTTTCTTATAAGTACCGGCTACCGGATGCTGGAAACGAGTCGGGTTTGTAGAGTTACCTGTGATAGATACATCTACACCTTCTTTCCACATGATAGCTACACCTTCGCGAACATCGTCGGCGCCGTAGCATTTTACTTTGGCACGGGGACCGTCGCTGTATGCGATTTCACGAACTACTTTCAATTCACCCGTGTAGTAGTCGAATTGAGTCTGAACGTATGTAAAGCCGTTGATACGGGAGATGATCTGGGCAGCGTCTTTTCCAAGACCGTTCAAGATGCAACGCAAAGGTTCTTTACGTACTTTATCAGCTTTAGCTGCGATTTTGATAGCACCTTCGGCAGCAGCGAATGATTCGTGGCCGGCCAGGAAAGCGAAACACTTGGTCTCTTCGCGCAACAGCATGGCAGCCAGGTTACCATGACCGATACCAACCTTACGGTCGTCGGCTACAGAACCCGGAATACAGAATGCTTGCAGGCCGATACCGATAGCTTCAGCAGCATCAGCGGCATTCTTGCAACCCTTCTTGATAGCGATGGCGCAACCTACAACATATGCCCATTTTGCATTTTCGAAACAGATAGGCTGAGTTTCTTCACACGTCATATAAGGGTCAATACCGGCAGCTTCGCAGATAGCGTTTGCTTCCTCGATGTCTTTGATGCCGTTAGCGTTCAAGGCTTCAATAATGCCTTTGATACGACGGTCTTGACTTTCAAATTTTACTTCTCTAATCATAGTTTCTTTCCTCCTTATATTATTCGTGACGTGGATCAATGTGTTTAACAGCTCCCTGTTCAGCAGTGAAGCGTCCGTAAGTACCGGTTACTTTCTTCAATGCTTCGTTGGCATCGGTACCTTTCTTGATTTCATCCATGAATTTACCCATGTGAACGAATTCGTATCCGCAGATTTCGTCATTCTTGTCAAGAGCGATAGTCTTGATATAACCTTCTGCCATTTCCAGATAACGGGGACCTTTAGCCAAAGTTCCGTACAATGTACCTACCTGGCTGCGCAGACCTTTACCCAAGTCTTCCAAACCGGCGCCGATAATCAGACCGCCTTCAGAGAAAGCTGACTGAGTACGTCCGTAAACGATTTGCAGGAAGAGTTCGCGCATTGCTGTGTTGATAGCGTCGCAAACAAGGTCGGTATTCAATGCTTCGAGTATTGTCTTGCCCGGAAGAATTTCAGCTGCCATGGCGGCTGAGTGAGTCATACCTGAACAACCGATAGTTTCAACCAGTGCTTCCTGGATGATACCTTCTTTAACGTTCAAAGTCAGTTTACAAGCACCCTGTTGAGGAGCACACCAACCTACACCGTGTGTCAGACCAGAAATATCGACAATTTCTTTAGATTTTACCCATTTGCCTTCTTCGGGTATGGGAGCTGGTCCGTGGTTAGGACCCTTCTTTACAACACACATGTGTTCCACTTCGTGTGAATAAGTCATAATTAGCTCTTTTTTAAGTGATATAATTAAAAAAAACGTAGTTTCGCTTTTGAAATCGTTCGCAAAGTTAGTTGTTTTCTTGGTTTCTGCCAACCGTCTGATTTGACTTTTTTATTAAAAATAGGTAATAGGTCGTTGAATTTCTGTGGAATGTAAAGTTGAGTTTGCAGTTTTGTCTTAACTTTGCCGCGTAATTAATGGATACAAATTATGATAGAGGTGACAGATGCTGCTTTGCGCCGGTCGGCAGGTGAAGGAATGGATGCGTTTATAAAGGTCTTTACGGATGCATACAAAAATAAAATCGGTGACGTATGGACTGCTGAGACTATGTCTTTGCTTACGGGTGAACAACATTCTTTGCTCGCCTATCAAATATTCCGGGATGAAATAATGGAAGGCGGTTTTTGCCAGTTGATACAAAATGGATACGGGGGGTATATCTTTACCAATCCGTTTGCCAAGGTGATGCGCTTGTGGGAAATCGGTGATTTGAGCAAGTTGGTCTATGCGGCAAGGAAGATTTATGATGAGAACCGTGAAGATTTGGAGCGTGAGCGCACGGATGAAGAGTTTATGGCCATGTACGAACAATATGAGGCTTTCGATGACTTGGAAGATGAATTCCTGGAAAAAGAAGAAGGATATACTGCTATGGTTGCAGGATACGTGGATGAACATCTGGATTTGTTTGCAAAGATTGTGTAGTAATGTTAAAATAAGGTTGTTCGTGCAGTATTAAGATTAATATTTCATTTAATCTTAAAAACAATGAAAAAACGAGGAGAGTGCTCTATTACTCAATTCTTTTATCTAAATTTGCGAACTCTAATTTTTATAAGAAAGATGAAACAGTTAAAATTCTTGATGGTTGCCTTTACCTTATTAATGGGCGTTTCTTTAACTTCGTGTCTAAATTCGGACAATGACTATGCACCTTCTGTAGGTGGTTTGGTTAAGGTAGGTGATAGTATGTTTGGTAATTCATTCACTATGCTTGACGGGGTTACTAAAATAAGTCCGACGGCGGCATCATTGGCTACTTTGGAAAGTAATATGGGATTTAAGCCTTCAAGTACGAATATTGCATATGTCACAGGAACATACGACGAAACTTTGAATTCCAACCTTATAGAAGACAAAGAGTATAAATCTGTAAATCTGCTTTGGGCCGTATCTTTGGATGCAAAGGTTGAAATAACGGAACGGGGCGCAGAAAATGACTCTGTGAATAAAGCTCCGGTTATTGATATTGACAATTCAAGCCAGATGGGATATGAAATGGAAAAGAAATTGCATAAACCATGGTTCTTCTATGACAAAACCACGTTGATATTGCCTATCAATTATTTTGTCTATAAGGCAGGTGCCCATAAGTTTACATTGGTTTATTATCCGGAGGAGAATGCCGATGGAAATAAAACTTTGAAACTGTATTTGAAGCATTATGATGCAGATGATAAGTCAACGAACACTAATTCTTTGAATAATTCCGGTGCATATCCTCAAATTTATTATTATGCATATGATTTGCGAGGTGTGTTCTCTCAATATTCTAGAATGACCGGTGAAATGCCGACAACGGTGACTGTTGAATATGTAACAAATGCCAATAGTTTAAAATTGGAAGATGCGGAAACTAAAACCTGTGAGGTTGAAGTAAAAGGCATCAATGAATCAACAACTGATAAATAAATTTGAACTACAAAGAATTATTTCATATAGCTCTACAACTGATTTCCTCTCCGGCTCGTGCCTGGGAGGAAATTCGTTTGGAAGAGGATAGGCGAAAGGTGTTTACTTCTTTTGTTTATCCTATGATTGGTTTATGCGGGTTGTCCGTCTTCATCGGTTCCTTGTGGACGATGGGATGGGGTGGTCCGCAAAGTTTTCAATATGCCATGACACAATGTTGTGCCGTGGCTGTATCCTTATTTGGAGGATACTTTTTGGCAGCCTATCTGATAAATGGGTTGCGTGTCCGTATGCTGATGACGGACAGTGACATACCATTGACGCAACAATTTGCCGGGTACGCATTGGTCGTACTCTTTGTGCTTAAAATCATCATAGGCATCTTGCCGGATTTTAGGATTATCTCTTGGTTGCTTCAATTCTATATTGTTTATGTAGTGTGGGAAGGAAGTGCAAAAATGATGCAAGTGGAAGAAAAAGACCGTTTGCGCTTTACTATTCTTTCTTCTATTTTGTTAATAGCTTGTCCGACGGCTATTGAATGGATATTCACTAAGCTGACGGTAATGCTGAACTGATTTGATTTATGAAACAAGCTCCTGTAAATATAAAGAATAAGCGTGCTACGTTTGACTATGAACTGATAGACACCTATACTGCGGGTATTGTACTCACAGGTACGGAAATCAAGTCTATCCGTTTGGGTAAGGCAAGCTTGGTCGATACTTTCTGCTACTTTGCCAATGGTGAGTTATGGGTGAAGAATATGCATATCGCCGAGTATTTCTATGGCTCATACAACAACCACAATGCACGCAGGGAGCGCAAGCTTCTCTTGACTAAAAAAGAATTGGAGAAGTTGACACGTGGTTCCAAAGATCCCGGCTTTACTATTGTTCCTGTGCGTATGTTCATTAACGAGAAAGGGTTGGCGAAAGTGGTGGTAGCCCTTGCTAAAGGTAAAAAACAATATGACAAGCGCGAATCTTTGAAGGAAAAAGATGACAAACGCGATATGGCGCGTATGTTCAAAAGATGAAAATAGGGATTAATTCCTAATCCTTTCCCTAACCCTTATATACAATGGCTTCTATTGAAAAGTTGGTGCGTGAGCGCATCCTTATCCTTGACGGTGCCATGGGCACTATGATCCAACAATACAACTTGACGGAGGAAGATTTCCGGGGGGATCGCTTTTTGCGTATCCCGGGACAGTTGAAGGGAAATAATGATTTGCTCTGCTTGACCCGTCCGGATGTAGTACAGGATATCCATCGCAAATACTTGCTTGCAGGTGCGGATATCATTGAAACCAATACTTTTAATTCTACGCGTGTCAGTATGGCGGATTACCACGTGCAAGAGTATGTGCGTGAAATCAATCTTGCTGCTGCCGGACTGGCACGCCGGATGGCCGATGAGTTCACGGCTCTTACTCCCGGCAAACCCCGTTTTGTGGCAGGTTCCGTAGGACCCACCAACAAGACCTGCTCCATGAGTCCTGATGTGAATAACCCTGCATATCGTGCTTTGACATACGATGCGCTTGCGGCTGATTACCGTGAACAGATGGAAGCTCTGCTGGAAGGTGGGGTAGATGCACTGTTGGTCGAAACAATATTTGATACCCTGAATGCTAAGGCTGCCGTTTTTGCTGCGACGCAGGCAATGGAAACTACCGGAATCCGTGTACCGTTGATGCTTTCCGTGACAGTTTCCGATACGGTTGGACGTACACTTTCCGGCCAGACGTTAGAAGCTTTTCTTGCTTCCGTGCAGCATGCCGATGTTTTTTCGATAGGGCTGAACTGCTCTTTCGGCGCCCGTCAGCTTAAACCATTCCTAGAACAACTTGCCCGTCGTGCTCCTTACTATATAAGCGCTTATCCCAACGCAGGACTGCCCAACAGTCTGGGAAAATATGACCAGACACCGGCCGACATGGCACATGAAATAAAGGAATACATTCACGAAGGCTTGGTAAATATCATTGGGGGGTGTTGTGGAACTACCGATGCTTACATAGCCGAATATACGGCTTTGGTGGAGGGAGTTACTCCTCATGTACCTGCTCCGAAACCGGAGAACCTTTGGCTTTCTGGTCTTGAACTTTTAGAGGTCAGGCCGGAGAATAACTTTGTGAATGTGGGCGAACGTTGCAATGTTGCCGGTTCACGCAAATTCCTGCGTCTGATTAATGAGAAGAAATATGATGAGGCCCTCAGTATTGCCCGTCAGCAGGTTGAGGACGGTGCACAGGTCATCGATATTAACATGGATGACGGTCTGTTGGACACCCGGACTGAAATGATTACCTTTCTTAATCTCATAGCTTCAGAACCTGAGATAGCGCGGGTGCCTGTCATGATAGATTCCTCCAAGTGGGATGTTATCGTTGCCGGGTTGAAATGCCTGCAGGGAAAGTCCATCGTCAATTCCATTTCTTTGAAGGAAGGTGAGGAGAAATTTCTGGAACATGCCCGTACCATCCAGCAATATGGCGCTGCCGTTGTGGTGATGGCTTTCGATGAGAAAGGGCAGGCGGATAGCTTTCAACGTAAGATTGAAGTCTGTGAACGCGCTTACCGTCTTTTGACGGATAAAATCGGGTTCAATCCTCATGATATTATTTTTGATCCGAATGTGCTGGCCGTAGCTACAGGCATGGACGAGCATAATAACTATGCTGTCGATTTTATTAAGGCTGCCGGTTGGATAAGAAAGAATCTGCCCGGTGCGCATGTCAGTGGAGGGGTGAGCAATCTTTCATTCTCGTTCCGCGGCCATAACTACATCCGCGAGGCCATGCATGCCGTGTTCCTTTATCATGCTGTTCGCGAAGGGATGGATATGGGCATTGTCAATCCTGCCACTTCCGTACTTTATACGGATATTCCGGAGGATATTCTGGAGCGCCTGGAAGATGTGGTCTTGAATCGTCGTCCCGATGCTGCGGAACGTCTGATAGAAACCGCCGAGCGTTTGAAGGCAGAAACTGATACCGCTAAAGCATCCGGCAATGTACGGCATGCAGTCCAGTCCCAGCTTTCTTGGCGGGAGAACGCCACGGTGGAAGAACGCTTGAAATATGCTTTGACCAAGGGTATCGGTGATTATCTGGAAGAAGACCTGGCTGAGGCTCTAGAGCAATATGCGAAGGCAGTGGATATCATCGAAGGCCCACTGATGGCAGGCATGAACCATGTCGGTGATTTGTTCGGTGCGGGTAAAATGTTCCTTCCACAGGTTGTGAAAACAGCACGTACCATGAAGAAGGCGGTGGCTATCCTGCAACCGGTCATAGAATCGGAAAAGCAGGAAGGTTCTGTTTCTGCCGGAAGAGTATTGCTTGCTACCGTGAAAGGTGATGTTCATGATATAGGCAAGAATATAGTTTCTGTAGTGATGGCTTGTAATGGTTATGAAATCATAGATCTCGGAGTGATGGTGCCTGCCGAAACTATTGTGCAGCGTGCCATGGAAGAAAAGGTGGATATGATTGGTCTGAGTGGCTTGATTACCCCTTCTCTGGACGAGATGGTGCATGTGGCTCTTGAACTGGAGAAGTCCGGTCTGGATATACCTCTGTTGATAGGTGGTGCCACTACTTCACAGTTGCATACGGCATTGAGGATTGCTCCGGTTTATCATGCTCCGGTAATCCATCTGAAAGATGCCTCGCAAAATGCGGCAGTTGCGGCGAAGCTGATGAATCCCGAATCGAAAGAAGAATTGAGCGAGGAATTGAATGAAGAGTACCGGCGCCTGCGCGAGAAGAACAGTGAGCGGCAGGTTAAAACAGTTTCTCTTGAAGAGGCTCAAAAGAATAGGCTGAATTTATTTTAATGTTTTATTTTTTTCTTGTACTGGTCGAAGCGTGATGTGATGTCCCTTACAAAGTTGTAGGTCTCTATACCACGGAAATAACCGTTTTTGCAGACTGGGTCGGAAAAGTATTCTTCGTTGCTTTTCAGCAGGATGAAGTTTTCTACATTGTCCCGCCAAGTGTACTTGTCTTTACCGTACTTTTCTGCCAATGCCATGGCGTCCTGCACGTGTCCTATCCCTGAGTTGTAGGATGCCAATATAAAGTTGATGCGCTCTTCTTCGGGAACTTTGGCAAAACTTCTGGCTGTGGCGGCTATGTATTTGACAGCAGCTTTTATGCTTTCTTCCGGGTTCTGTTCCTTCCCTGCGGGAACTCCCATGGCACGTGCGGTGCCCGGCATCAGTTGCATCAGTCCTCTTGCGCCTGCCCAAGATACAGCGGTGCTGTCAAAATTAGATTCTGTATAGGCAAGGGAGGCAAGCAACCGCCAGTCCCAGTTGATTTCCGGTGCGTATTTCTTGAATAAATCATCGAAATGGGAGATTTTACCTTCCCGTAAAGAAAGAATCGGAGAGTGGGGAATAGCCTTGCTGATTTCAAAATAACGCTTCATGCTGGCTGTATAGGCTGGTGAGGTCATGTTTTCTTCATGCCATTTGTTGGCGGCGGCAGCTAGTTTGGGACAATCTTTGCGCACGGCCCATGATGCGCGTTGGTCAAAGCTGATGGACAGTCCGATATTCAGATTGGGATAATACGTGGTGTTGAGTTGGGCAAGGTCGTTGTCGGCTACGGTATAGGGGATTTTCCCTTGTGATACCTGGGTTATCAGGTCTTCCATGCTGATGCTGTCATTCGTGACTTTATGGATATGGATACCGCCTCCCAACTCTTCGTCCAGATTGACCAGCCGATTATAATACTTTCCGGGTTTTACATAGACATCCTTGCCTATCAGTTCGGTCACGTCCTTCAGAGGCTTGGTACGTCCGCCTGCCCGTTGGACTATTACTTGGTGGGTAATGACCTCTTCTCCGCAGTAAATCAGGCTGTCCTTCCACTCTTTGGTGATAGGCAGGTTGTAAGCAATCAAGTCTCCTTTGCCTGCCAACAGCTTTTCGATGAGTTCATGCACATTTCTTGCAACCTCTATTCGGAGCTTTACTCCCAGGCTGCTGGCAAACTGTTCACTCAATTCATACTGGAATCCCATGTCCTGCCCGCGGTAGATAAAGTAGGAGGTAGAACTATATAAAGTCAGTACCACCAATTCTCCACTATCTTTTATTTGCTGCAAGTCGTCACCTGCCTTTTCTTTTTCCGCACGATGACTTCCGCCGCATCCCAAGATGCAACACAGGAAAATAACGAGAAGGATCGGCTGTCCGTATTTCATCTGCTCGCGGCATTACTGATTGTCAATTGCCCAAATGCTTCTTTATATACATTGTTAAAATGTCGATAGCCACCTGGTTGTTTCCGCCTTCAGGCACAATGAGGTCCGCATATCGTTTGCAGGGCTCAATGAATTGCTGGTGCATGGGCTTCAGGATGCGTGTATAGCGTTCCATTACTGCCTCGGCAGTGCGTCCGCGTTCTACCACATCGCGTTGTATGACACGGATCAATCGTTCATCCGGATCTGCGTCAACAAATATTTTAAGGTCCATCATGCTGCGCAGCTTCTTGTCACATAAGGCAAGGATTCCTTCGATGATGATGACTTCGCGCGGTTCGATATGGATGGTTTCGGGCTGGCGGGTACAAGTGAGATAGGAATAAGTGGGCTGTTCAATGCTGTTTCCCTCACGCAATGCTGCAACGTGCTTGGAAAGAAGGCTCCATTCGAAAGCATCCGGATGGTCGAAGTTTATGTTTTGCCGTTCTTCTACAGGAACGTGGCTGCTGTCCTTATAGTAAGAATCTTGTGGTAGCAGTACCACTTCACCGGCCGGCAGGCTCTCGATAATTTTGCGTACGACGGTGGTCTTTCCCGAACCTGTTCCGCCTGCAATTCCTATTATTAACATCCGTTTAAGTGTATTATTGAAACAAAACTTGTACTTTTGCACTTGTTAAAAACAACTGCTTCAGCTGACAAATATAGACATAAATCATTTAAATAGCAAAGTTATGGTAAAGCACATTGTATTATTTAAGCTTAAAGATAACGCTCCGGCTGACGAAAAGTGGGCGGCGATGAATAATTTTAAGAAAGCAATCGAAGCGCTTCCCGTTAAAATATCCGTGATTCGTAAGATTGAAGTCGGATTGAATATCAATCCGGGAGAGAGTTGGAACATTGCTCTTTATAGCGAGTTCGATACATTGGAGGATGTAAAGTTTTATGCGACGCACCCCGATCATGTGGCTGCGGGCAAATTGATTGCTGATGTGAAAGAAAGTCGTGCTTGTGTGGACTATGAAGTGTAGTTCTGCTTGCATCGGACTGATAGTTGATAATTAATAATTAATATTTTAAGAAGACGTGAAGAAAAGTGTTTTTTCTATTTGGCTGTTGCTTCTCACTGTGGTGGCACAGGCGCAGATACATGACCCCGTTAAGTTTAAGTATGAGCTGAAGACTTTGTCGGCCGGTGAAGCGGAGGTCGTATTTACCGGAACTGTTGAAAAGGGGTGGCATGTCTATTCTACGGATTTGGGCGACGGCGGTCCTATCTCGGCTACCTTTAATGTTGAGAAACTGTCGGGAGCGGAACTGATAGGTAAGTTGAAACCGGTAGGTAAGGAGATTTCTTCATTTGACAAATTGTTTGAAATGAAGGTGCGTTACTTTGAGAATACTGCCCAGTTCGTGCAGAAGTTGAAGTTGACTGGTGGCGCCTATCAGATAGAAGGTTATCTGGAATATGGTGCATGTAATGATGAAAATTGTTTGCCACCCACTCAAGTGCCGTTTAGTATCTCTGGCAAGGGAGAGGGGACGGCTAAAGAAGATGCTGTGGGAAACAAGGCTGAAGGACAGTCTGCGTCACAGGAAGTTGCCGCTGATACAGCATCCGTTGCCGTAATCGGCGGTGCGGATGTTCCTACGGGAATCAATGTGGGAGGTGGGACAGACCTTTGGAAGCCGGTTATCAATGAACTGAATTCTTTGGGTGAAACGACTTCCCAGGAAGATATGTCATGGATTTATATCTTTATTACAGGATTCGTCGGTGGATTGTTGGCGCTGTTCACTCCTTGTGTATGGCCTATTATTCCGATGACGGTCAGCTTCTTCCTGAAACGTAGTAAAGATAAGAAGAAAGGTATCCGTGATGCTTGGACATACGGTGCGTCCATCGTGGTGATTTACGTGACGTTGGGGCTGGCTATTACACTTATATTTGGTGCCAGTGCATTGAACGCACTCTCTACGAACGCAGTATTCAATATCTTGTTCTGCTTGATGCTGGTAGTATTTGCCGCTTCTTTTTTCGGGGCGTTCGAAATTACGCTTCCTTCCAAGTGGAGCAATGCTGTGGATAGCAAGGCCGAAACGACGGGAGGATTATTGAGCATCTTCTTGATGGCGTTTACATTGTCTCTGGTATCCTTCTCCTGTACAGGTCCTATTATCGGTTTCCTTTTGGTACAGGTTTCCACAACGGGCAGTGTGGTGGCTCCGGCTATCGGCATGTTGGGCTTTGCCATTGCTTTGGCGTTGCCGTTTACCTTGTTTGCGCTGTTCCCGTCCTGGTTGAAGTCAATGCCTAAGTCAGGCGGTTGGATGAATATTATCAAAGTCAGTCTGGGATTCCTGGAACTGGCATTTGCTTTGAAGTTCCTTTCGGTTGCCGACCTGGCCTACGGATGGCGTATTCTTGATCGTGAAACCTTCCTTGCTTTGTGGATTGTTTTGTTCGCATTGCTCGGTTTCTATCTGTTGGGTAAAATCAAGTTCCCCCACGATGATGATGATACCAAAGTCAGTGTGCCGCGCTTCTTCATGGCTATGGCCTCATTGGCGTTTGCGGTTTATATGGTTCCCGGTTTGTGGGGTGCTCCGCTGAAAGCAGTCAGTGCTTTTGCGCCGCCTATGCAGACTCAGGACTTCAACCTCTATAACAACGAGGTACATGCCAAGTTCGATGATTATGATCTCGGTATGGAGTATGCCCGTCAGCACGGTAAGCCTGTTATGTTGGACTTCACCGGTTACGGTTGCGTAAATTGCCGTAAGATGGAGCTTTCTGTATGGACAGATTCAAAGGTGAGTGATATCATTAATAATGATTATGTACTCATCACGCTTTATGTTGATAACAAAACTCCACTTTCTTCTCCGGTGAAGATTATGGAGAATGGCACGGAGCGTACTTTGCGGACGGTGGGCGACAAGTGGAGCTACTTGCAGCGTGTCAAGTTCGGAGCCAATGCACAGCCTTTCTATGTGTTGATTGACAATGAAGGCAAGCCGCTCAACAAATCCTATTCTTACGATGAAGATATTCCTAAGTATATAGATTTCTTGCAGACCGGATTGGAGAATTACAGAAAAGAGAAATAATAACAGAAGAGGAGGATGCTTTGTTAGGAAGCATCCTTTTTTATAAATGTCCTTTTACATACATGAAACATATCATTGACATTGAAAATTGGGAACGTCGGGACAATTACGGTTTCTTTCGTGGATTTGTAAATTCGTGGTATTCTGTTACTACGGAGATTGACTGTACGGAAGCGAGCGTTGCGGCCAGAGCTGCAGGGCATTCTTTTTTTCTTTATTATCTGTATGCCGTGTTGCGTTCGGCCAATGAAGTGGATGAATTGCGCTTTCGCATAGACAAGGAAGGGCAGGTCGTCTTTCATGACCGGGTAGATATCATCTCTCCCATAGCCGTTCCGGGGAAAACTTTCTATACGGTGCGTATTCCTTACCATGAGGATTTCCAACGTTTTTATTCCGAGGCTCAGGCGTTGATTACTGATATTCCGGAGGATGGTGATCCTTATGCGGCGGAAAAGAAACTGGCGGAGCAAGGAGATTATGATGTAGTGCATTTAAGTGCGGTTCCGAAAATGTATTTCACGTCAACGACCTATACGCTTGCCGAGGCGGGCAATGCTTGCAGCCATCCATTGATGACTGCCGGGAAGGTGGTAACCCGTGAGGGACGTCTGGTATTTCCCCTTTCCATTTACGTGAACCATGCTTTTGTGGACGGTTCGCATCTGTCGTTGTTCTTCCAGAAGATAGAAGAGCACTTGAAGAGAATTTCCCGAAAATAAATAAATGATTATCCGCAATATTACCCCTATGCCACTCTTCCATATTACGGCACATCAGTGCAGCGGGGAAACGGGATACGTGTATAAGGCTTTTAATGCCATCTCACTATAGGACTGAGATGGGTAGATGCGGTGAAAGAATAAGGATGGGCCATGACAAGAGCTTATTACATGAGCCATGGCCGATGTCCTGTAGTTTGCCATGCTAAGTTATGTTATAAAACATGCAAATGTTTATTGCTGATATTAAATAAATTACCTTTCTTTGTGGCAGGATGGTTCAGCACGGTTTGCGAATCACCGGTTACTGTGATATCTAATTTGTTAATCTTAGCATGAAAGTGGCGTTCGGACAACAGACTACCAAAGTCAAGCAATTGGCGGATCTTATCAGCCAGGATATCTCGATGGGAAAATACAAGGTGGAGAACGCCTTGCCTTCCATCAATCGGTTGAGTCAGGACTATAAGGTATCCAGAGATACTGTTTTCAAGGCCTTTATTGATTTGAAAGAACGTGGAATCATTGATTCTACTCCGGGAAAAGGATACTTTGTGGTAAATAGGCAAAAGAATATCCTGTTGTTGCTTGATGAATATTCTCCATTCAAGGACACGCTCTACAATAGCTTTGTCAAACGTCTTTCCACTAAATATAAAGTCGATTTGTGGTTTCATCAATATAATGAATCATTGTTCAATACCATAATCCGTGATTCCATAGGCAGATACAATAAGTATGTGGTGATGAACTTTGACAATGAGAAGTTTTCTCCTTATTTATATAAGATTGACCCGTCACGTTTGTTGTTGCTTGATTTCGGAAAGTTTGATAAAAGGGAATATTCGTATATCTGCCAGGATTTTGGAGAATATTTCTATCGGGCCATGTCACAATTGTCTGCCAGGATACAGCACTATCAAAAACTTGTCCTGTGCATTGCCAAAGGAAGTAAACATCCGGAGGAGACAAGTGAATATTTCAAGAGATATTGCATGGACTGCCATGTGGATTATAGCGTGATGGAAAATATGGACGAGTTGGAAGTGCGTCCGGGGGAGGTATATATAGCTGTTCGCCAAGTAGATGTGGTGGAGATAGTAAAAAAGAGCCGGATTGCCGGGCTCACCTGCGGAATGGATTTCGGATTGATAGCTTATAATGATACTCCTGCCTATGAGGTGATTGACAAAGGCATAACTGCCATGAGTATCGATTGGAGGAAAATGGGAGCCATGACAGCGGATTTTATTCTTTCGGGTAAACGAATACAAGTTTATTTGCCGATTGAAATCCATTTAAGAGGTTCCTTGTAGTTCTTTTTTTAAAGTAATGAATTCAGCATAGTTCGGTATAGTTTAATTTATTAACTCAATAGAAATAGTATGAAAAAGTATCCTAAAATCGGGATTCGTCCCACAATTGACGGTCGTCAGGGAGGCGTACGCGAGAGTCTTGAAGAAAAGACCATGAATCTGGCTAAAGCTGTAGCCGAATTGATTTCAGGTAATCTGAAGAATGGCGATGGAAGTCCCGTAGAATGCGTCATTGCCGATGGTACCATTGGACGTGTGCCCGAAAGTGCGGCTTGTGCCGAAAAGTTTGAACGCGAAGGGGTAGGGGCTACCATTACTGTAACTTCATGTTGGTGCTATGGTGCCGAAACGATGGACATGAATCCTTACTATCCGAAAGCAGTTTGGGGATTCAATGGTACGGAGCGTCCGGGAGCCGTTTATCTGGCAGCTGTATTGGCTGGGCACGCTCAAAAGGGGTTGCCTGCTTTCGGTATTTACGGACGTGACGTACAAGATTTGAATGATAATTCCATTCCGGCAGATGTCGCCGAGAAACTTTTGCGGTTTGCCCGTGCCGCACAGGCTGTAGCTACCATGAGAGGAAAATCTTATCTTTCTATGGGCAGTGTGTCTATGGGTATTGCCGGCTCCATTGTCAACCCCGATTTCTTTCAGGAATATCTGGGCATCCGTTGTGAATCTGTTGATTTGACGGAAATCATCCGCCGTATGACTGAAGGTATTTATGATAAGGAAGAGTTTGCCAAAGCCATGGCATGGACAGAAAAATATTGCAAGAAGAACGAAGGCAAGGATTTCAATCTTCCGGCAAAAACAAAAACTCGTGAAGAGAAAGATGAGGACTGGGAGTTCATTGTGAAGATGACCATCATTATGCGTGACCTTATCCAAGGCAATCCGAAACTGAAAGAGATGGGCTTTAAAGAAGAGGCGCTCGGACATAATGCGATCGCTGCCGGATTCCAGGGACAACGCCAATGGACGGATTTTTATCCGAACGGTGACTATTCCGAAGCGTTGTTGAACACTTCTTTCGATTGGAACGGTATTCGGGAAGCGTATGTCGTTGCTACTGAAAATGATGCTTGCAACGGTGTTGCCATGTTGTTTGGCCATCTGCTGACCAACCGTGCGCAGATTTTCTCGGACGTACGTACGTATTGGAGCCCCGAGGCCGTGAAACGTGTAACGGGTAAGGAACTTACAGGACTGGCTGCAAACGGTATCATCCATCTGATTAACTCCGGAGCTACCACACTGGATGGAACCGGGCAACAGAGTAATGCCCAGGGAGAGCCTGCCATGAAACCTCATTGGGAGATCTCTGAAGAAGAAATGGAGAAATGCCTGGAAGTTACTACCTGGTATCCTGCCAATCGTGACTATTTCCGTGGCGGCGGTTTCTCCTCGAACTTTTTGTCAAAAGGTGGAATGCCTGTGACGATGACACGCCTGAACCTTGTCAAAGGTCTTGGCCCTGTGCTTCAGATTGCCGAAGGATGGACAGTGGAAATTGATCCGGAGATTCATAAATTGCTGGATGAACGTACTGACCGTACCTGGCCCACTACCTGGTTTGTGCCCCGCCTTTGCGATAAACCCGCCTTTGAAGATGTATATTCGGTGATGAACAATTGGGGAGCCAATCATGGTGCCATCAGCTATGGGCATATAGGTAAAGATCTGATAACGTTGGCTTCTATGCTCCGCATACCGGTTTGTATGCATAATGTGGACGAGAAGGATATATTCCGTCCGGCGGCATGGAATGCTTTCGGCATGGATAAGGAAGGTGCCGATTACCGGGCTTGTGCTACTTACGGTCCTATTTATAAATAATTCTGAGATAAAATAGAAGAGTCATGATAAACAGATTCATATTGAACGAAGTGTCTTACTTCGGACCGGGAGCACGTGAAGTGCTCCCTAAAGAAATCGCTCGTCTGGGATTGCGCAAGGCATTTGTAGCTACGGACAAGGATCTTATAAAATTCGGCGTGGCCGATAAAGTGTTGGATGTATTGAGAGCGGCGGGCATTCCATACGAAGTGTTTAGTGAAATCAAACCGAATCCTACGGTTGGCAATGTGAAGGCCGGAGTAAAGGCTTTTGCGGCGTCGGGTGCAGATTTTATATTGGCAATAGGTGGCGGTTCGTCCATTGATACATCGAAAGCCATCGGGATTATCACAAATAATCCCGATTTCTGCGACGTCGTTTCTTTGGAAGGTGTTGCGGATACCAAAAAGAAGTCTGTTCCTATTATTGCGCTTCCTACTACAGCCGGGACAGCTGCTGAGGTGACCATTAATTATGTGATTACCGATGAGGAGAATCAGAAGAAGATGGTATGCGTCGATCCTAATGATATTCCGGCGATTGCCATTGTAGATGCCGAACTGATGTACTCGCTCCCTAAAAGCTTGACTGCTTCTACAGGGCTGGATGCGTTGACTCATGCCATTGAAGGTCTGATAACGAAAGGGGCTTGGGAAATGAGCGATATGTTCGAGATTAAAGCTATTGAAATGATAGCGCGTTATCTGGAGACTGCCGTTAATGAACCTTCCAATGCCGAAGCACGCAATGGTATGGCTGTGGCACAATATATTGCTGGAATGGCCTTTTCCAATGTGGGACTGGGTGTGGTGCATGGCATGGCACATCCGCTGGGAGCCATTTTTGATATTCCGCATGGCGTGGCAAACGCGTTGTTGCTTCCGGTGATAATGGAGTTCAATGCTCCTGCGGCGCTCGACAAGTATGTGGATATTGCCAAGGCCATGAATGTATATCAACCGGGAATGAATCGGGAAGAGGCAGCCGGTGCCGCCGTTGCGGCAGTGAAATCGCTTGCTGTACGTGTAGGTATACCTCAGCATTTGTCAGAGTTGGGTATCAAGGAAAAGGATTTGGAACGTTTGGCTGAATCTGCTTTCGCTGATGTATGTACTCCTGGCAATCCGCGTGAAGTGTCCAAGGAAATTATTCTCGGACTTTATAAGAAAGCTTTATGATCACTATAGAACAGATTAAAGAATTTGTATCTCAGGCCCACCGTGTGGGTGTCGCCGGGCTGACGGTTTGCAATAGCGGTAACCGCGTCATCACCCAGTCAGAAGGTGATTATACAGTACTCACACAGGAGGAAATAGATGATCTTGAAACTTACATTTTAGGTAAAAGAACTAAATGAATAACACATATTTAGCTGTGGACTTCGGAGGGGGAAGCGGCCGTGTAATGGCCGCTTCCATCCACCGGGGAATACTGAAGCTGGAAGAGATTTATCGTTTTCCGAACAGGCAGGTTCGTATGGGAAATCATATCTATTGGGACTTTTTGGCCTTGTTTGAAGAAATGAAGACGGGAATTCGCCAAGCGGTCCGTAGAGGGTATTCTGTCAGGAGTATAGGCATTGATACCTGGGGAGTGGACTTTGGTCTGATTGACAAAGAGGGTAATTTGTTGGGAAATCCGGTTTGCTACCGGGACTCCCGGACGGACGGGTTGCCCGAAGAATTTTTTGACGGTCCTGCACTTTCGGCTCATTATGCGGAAACAGGTATTCAAGTGATGGCTATCAATACGCTTTTCCAGCTTTACAGCATGCAGAAAAAAGGTGATGCGCAACTTGAGGTTGCCGATAGGTTGCTGTTCATGCCCGATCTTTTCAGTTACTATCTGACCGGTGTGCCCAACAATGAATATTGTATTGCTTCCACCTCGGAATTGTTGGATGCCCGTACACGCACTTGGAACCGCACTTTGATTGAATCTTTAGGTTTGCGGCAATCGCTTTTCGGTGAAATAGTGATGCCTGGAACCGTACGGGGAAAGCTGAAAAAGGAAATATGCGAAGAATTGGGAGTATCCGAAGAAGTGGAAGTTATTGCAGTGGGTTCACATGATACTTCGAGTGCTGTTTTTGCAGTTCCTGAAGCAGGCAAGAACAGGGCTTTCCTCAGTTCGGGTACTTGGTCGTTGCTGGGGGTGGAATTGGACGAGCCTATTCTTTCGGAGGAAGCCCGTAAAGCCGGTTTTACAAATGAGGGTGGAGTCGGTGGAAAGATCCGCTTCTTGCAGAACATTACCGGATTGTGGATGTTACAGCGGCTTATCGCTCAGTGGAAAGAAGAAGGTAAGGAGACCGATTACGAATATTTGATGACAACGGCCGAAAAATCCGAGATCACTTCGGTGATAGACGTGGACGACAAAGCTTTTCAGAGTCCTATGGATATGGAGGCCGCTATCGCCGGATACTGCCGGAAGCATGGATATCAGGTACCTGCTTCGCAAGGAGAATGTGTACGTTGTGTCTTGCAGTCGTTGGCACAGCGCTACAAACAGGGAATTGAACAATTAAACCGTCTGTTGCCTGCTCCGGTAGAACAGTTGCATATTGTAGGAGGAGGCTGCAGGAATCATTTGCTTAATCGGCTGACTTCTGAAGTAGTGGGGATTCCCGTATATGCTGGTCCTGTGGAGGCTACAGCTATCGGAAATATTCTGGTACAGGCTCTGGCGGCAGGAGAGATAAAGGACCGTAACGAGATTAAAGAAATCATTTAAATGAACTTTCACCATGAATAACATAAAGAAAACTACTATAATGAGTAAAGATGGCGTAAGCTATCTGATACCTTTCATTTTGATTACAAGCTGTTTTGCTCTTTGGGGCTTTGCAAACGATATTACCAATCCGATGGTGAAAGCCTTTTCTAAAATCTTTCGGATGAGCGTTACGGATGGTGCATTGGTGCAGGTTGCCTTTTATGGCGGTTATTTTGCGATGGCTTTTCCTGCGGCTATGTTTATCCGTAAATATTCTTATAAGGCGGGTGTGCTCTTGGGGCTGGGTTTGTATGCCCTTGGCGCTTTCCTGTTCTTTCCTGCTATGCTGACGGGTAGTTATTATCCGTTCCTGATAGCTTATTTCGTATTGACTTGCGGACTGTCTTTCCTTGAAACCAGCAGTAATCCTTACATCCTTTCTATGGGGACAGAAGAAACAGCTACCCGCCGGTTGAATTTGGCGCAGTCGTTCAATCCGATGGGATCATTGCTTGGTATGTATGTAGCGATGAATTTTATCCAGAATCGTCTGAACCCGATGGATACGGTTGAACGTAGCCAGTTGGCTGCCGCAGATTTTGAGGCGGTACGTGATTCGGACTTGAGCGTGCTGATCGGTCCTTATCTTGTTATTGGCATCATTGTTTTGCTTATGCTTTTTTTAATTCGCATGGTAAAGATGCCAAAGAATGCGGACCAGTCTCATGAAATAGATTTTTTTCCTACGCTGAAACGTATTTTCCGTATCAAGCATTACCGGGAAGGGGTCATAGCCCAGTTCTTTTATGTAGGTGCACAGATTATGTGCTGGACATTTATCATACAATATGGTACCCGTTTGTTTATGGCGGATGGTATGGAAGAAAAGGCGGCGGAAGTACTGTCACAGGAGTATAATATTATAGCGATGATTATCTTCTGTTGCAGTCGTTTTATATGTACATTTATTTTGCGCTATCTCAGTCCCGGACTGTTGCTGAAAGTGCTGGCCATCGTTGCCTGCTTGTTGACAGGAGGTGTGATAGGCTTTCAGAATATCTGGGGTATGTATTGTTTGGTCGGAGTATCCGCTTGTATGTCGTTGATGTTCCCTACGATTTACGGAATTGCATTGCAGGGCTTGGGCGATGATGCTAAATTCGGAGCTGCAGGATTGATCATGGCGATTCTGGGTGGATCTGTATTGCCTCCTCTTCAGGCAAGTATCATTGACCAACATACATTGCTGGGCATGCCTGCAGTGAATTTATCCTTTATATTGCCTCTTATTTGTTTTGTGGTAATCACCATATACGGACATCGTTCGTATGTAAGACAGAAATGCAAATAAGTAGGAACTTCTCATGTATTACAGATTTATTACAGAATTAATCTGTAATTTTGTACTTTTAAATCTGTATAAATATGATGTATTCGACAAATAGGATAGAACCATCTTCTTTCGGAAGGAAAATTTGCGGTTGGTTTGCCGGACTGCTGTTCCTGTGCCAATGTACAGTGCATGCGCAGGAGAAGGACTTCACCACTTGGACAAATGTCGGCTTTACTTATGGGGTAAGGCCGGCATTTGATGTATCCGGAGGATTGGAATGGCGGACGAAGGATGATTTGGGTATGACAGACCGTTGGGGAATGGATATAGGGGCTTCCTATAAACCATTGCCTTTTTTGAAACTTGGTGCAGGATATGAGGTGCATTACCGCAACCGGGGTGAGGACGGGTGGAAATTCCGTCATCGCTACCGGGTGGACGGTACGTTTTCCGCACGTGTACAGCGATTGAAGATATCCTTGCGTGAGCGTTTTCAACATACTTTCGACGGTAATGGAGATGAATTCCGTTTGCGTTCCCGTGTAAAGTTAGCCTATGACACTCCTGGGTGTAAGTTAGAGCCGTATGCATCGGTCGAGATGTACAGCGGGTTGAACCGTGGCGAGCATTTTGATGTGCAGCGTATGCGCTATCGGGGAGGTTTGGCATTTCCATTGTCCAGTCATTGGGAAGCGGATGTATTCTATTGTCGCCAGTGGGAGCGGGATAAGCGGAAAGACATTGTAGGTGTGGAATGTTCTTATCGTTTTTAAGAAGCAAGTCGAAGCTGTTGCCGGGTTATTTTGATTGAATCGGTTTGGTTTTCCGGTGTTCCTTTTTCAGATAGAAGTTGAAGCCGGCATATACTTGCAGGGTACCGAAGCCATTGTTCAAGGAAAAATTGTTCCGGTAATAATCATACGTCCTGCCAAGGAACGAGGTGCCTATGAAATATTTGCTGTTATTGTAAACAATGCCTGCCCGTACGATAAAGTCTATATTGAAATTTTTGTACCAGTCTTTTTTTTCATTTTCTTCTTTCTCTATTTGGGATGTCTTATATGCGATGGACGGATTGAGCGACAGGCACGCAAGGCAGTTGCGTGCGAACACCCAGTTGTAGGCATAGCCGAAGTTCAGGCTGATATTGGTGTATTTGATATGCTTTACTTTCATGCCGGGATTCATGTTTTCTTGGATAATTGCAGGAAGTTTGGTGTAATCAAAATTCAGGTTGTGTGTGGATGTGGAAAAGCCGGCAATGAATGAGCCTGCATTGCGGCGTTGGTTGGTGGACTGGCTGAATGCCGCCGGATAGGAAAAACGACGGTTGTTGAAAATGTAATATAGGTTCAGACCTTTCATCCTCACTTTCAGTCCGCTGAAATCTTCAGAGTAATTTGAAGGAATGTCCTCGGAGAATCCTGTAACCTTGTCTATCCTGTAATTATTGCCGGTGCGGTGGTAGAAGATGTCCACTCCTATCTTGGAACTGTAAAGGCTGAGGTCGAATTCCGTTCCTCTGTCCTTTCCGCTTTTCTTTCCGTAGAGTCCGTCCGTATCGATAGCCCATCCCAGAAATATCCAGCGCCAGCCGAAATAAACTCCGATTTTATTATGAGGTTTGGGCGAGAAACTGAGGCGCTGGGGGGTGGGAGAGGTATTCTTGACGGAATAATACTCGTAATTCGTGAAATGATCGAGCATCAGGGCATAGTTATACCGGTTGGGGCTTATATAGGTCGTATCGAAATCACTGAAGTTGAGAAACTTCTTGATTGTTTCGACAAAGCCCCGTTGCCGGGCTGTAGGGGCAATGCTGTCATGCATGAGAGAATCTTTCACTTCGTCTTGGGCAAACAAAGAGAAAGGTAGGCATATTATCCATAACCAACCGATACCCCTTTTCAGCATTACTTCTATTAAAAATGAGTTTTTACAATTAATCATTTTAGGTCTCTTGTATGAACGAAGATAAGGAAAATGCCGTAAAAAGGAAAGATAATGGAGTGTTTTTTTTGTTCCGTCTTATTATGCTCTTGATTTTGTGCTATCTTTGTCTCATTGAAGAATCAATAGAAACAGTTATGAAGAAGATTATCAATCCATGGAAAAGTATGGAAGGCTACAATTGCTTCGGTTGCTCTCCCGATAATGAAGCCGGTGTAAGAATGGAGTTTTATGAGGACGGTGACGAGATAGTGAGCATCTGGAAACCGCGTCCTGAATATCAAGGATGGCTGAATACGTTGCATGGTGGCATCCAGTCGGTATTGTTGGATGAAATCTGTGGTTGGGTAGTATTCCGCAAATTGCAAACCGGTGGGGTGACATCGAAGATGGAAACGCGTTTCCGCAGATCCATTTCAACGGAAGATACACATGTCGTATTGCGTGCTTCCCTCCGTGAACAAAAGCGTAACATTGCCATAATAGAGGCTCGTCTGTACGATAGCGCCGGAGAACTTTGTACGGAAGCTACCTGCACTTATTTCACCTTTCCGAAGGAGAAGGCTGAAAAGGAAATGTATTTCCATCATTGTGACGTAGAACCGGAAGAAATATTGCCGTTGATTTAGTTCTTTCTTATAAGATTATTGGTCGTTTGCAATGAATTTGAAAGAAAAAGTGAACTTTTTGTGATAAATCCTTGGAAGTTCCGAACGAAACGTTTACTTTTGTCGCATTAAAATAAAGAATATGAAGAATATCGTAGCACATCATTATCATCATCATCCTGACGAATAACTCGGTGGGCGTATGAGTGTATGTGTATAACGTAGAACATAAAGGACGAGGCTTACCGATTATCGGTGAGCCTCGTTTTTTGTTTTCTGTCTTCAAGCAAAACGGTAAATCATAACTAACAAATAACCTTATGTTAAGAATTGCAGTACAAGCTAAAGGGCGTCTCTACGATGAGACAATGTCATTTTTGGAGGAATCGGATATTAAACTGAGTGCCATGAAACGTTCGCTGCTGGTACAGTCTTCGAATTTTCCTTTGGAGGTGTTGTTCCTGAGGGACGATGATATTCCCCAGTCTGTGGCAACCGGAGTTGCCGATATCGGTATCGTGGGCGAGAATGAATTTGTAGAAAAAAAAGAGGATGCGGAGATTGTAAAGCGGTTGGGTTTCAGCAAATGCCGTTTGTCATTGGCAATGCCGAAGGATATTGAATATCCTGGTGTGACTTGGTTTGAAGGAAGGAAGATTGCCACCTCTTATCCCGGAATCCTTTCTGCTTACTTGAAGGAACAGGGAGTGAGTGCAGAGATCCATGTTATCACCGGTTCTGTGGAAGTGGCGCCGGGCATCGGTCTGGCAGATGCCATTTTTGACATTGTGAGTTCGGGTTCCACATTGGTAAGCAATCGTCTGAAGGAAGTGGAAGTGGTGATGAAGTCAGAAGCCTTGCTGATTGGAAACAAGAACATGAGTGAGGAGAAACTGGAGATCTTGCGGGAGCTCCTTTTCCGTATGGATGCTGTAAAAACGGCTGAAGACAAGAAGTACGTGCTGATGAATGCTCCCAAAGATAAACTGGACGAGATAGTCAGCGTTCTTCCGGGCATGAAGAGTCCTACAGTGATGCCGTTGGCACAAGAGGGATGGTGCTCTGTGCATACGGTATTGGATGAAAAATGTTTCTGGGAGATTATAGGCAAGCTGAAAGCGTTGGGAGCGGAAGGAATATTGGTGCTGCCTATTGAGAAGATGATTCTTTAAAAGATAATTCAAGAATAACTTAACGAAGACCCCAATTTATTATGATTCTGATATCAAATCCAGATCAATCACAATGGACTGAAATGCTGAAGCGCCCGGTGATGAATACCGAAAATCTGTTCGATACGGTACGGAGCATCATCAATCGTGTAAAGGCGGAAGGCGACCGGGCTGTCCTGGAATATGAAGAGAAGTTTGACAAGGCAATTCTGAGTTCACTTGTCGTGTCGGCTGAAGAGCAGGCGGAGGCCGAAACGCTGGTTAGCGAAGATTTGCAGGCGGCTATCCGGCTGGCGAAACAGAACATCGAAACCTTTCATGCCGCACAACGCTTTGAAGGGAAAAAAGTAGAGACACAACCGGGAGTTGCCTGTTGGCAGAAAGCTGTTGCCATAGAGAAAGTGGGACTGTATATCCCGGGGGGAACGGCTCCGCTGTTTTCTACTGTGCTGATGCTTGCCGTTCCCGCCAAGATTGCCGGATGCAAGGAGATTGTACTTTGTACCCCTCCGGGCAAAGACGGTAAGGTGCATCCTGCCGTGCTGTTTGCGGCGAAAGTTGCCGGTGTGAGCCGTATCTTCAAGGTCGGTGGTGTGCAGGCCATTGCTGCCATGGCGTATGGTACGGAGAGTGTACCTAAAGTATATAAGATTTTTGGTCCTGGAAACCAGTATGTTACAGCGGCCAAGCAATTGGTAAGTCTGCGTGACGTTGCGATTGATATGCCCGCAGGACCTTCCGAGGTGGAGGTGTTGGCGGATGAGACTGCCAATCCGGTATTTGTCGCGGCTGATTTGTTGAGCCAGGCAGAACACGGGGCGGATAGCCAGGCAGTGCTGGTTACTACTTCTGCCCGTTTGCAGCAAGCGGTGAAAGAGGAGGTGGAGCGCCAGTTGGCTCTGCTGCCGCGTAAGGAGATTGCGGAACAATCATTGGCCAACAGTAAGCTGATCGTGGTACGCAGCCTGGAGGAGGCCATTGAACTGACCAATGCCTATGCTCCCGAACACCTGATCATCGAGACAGCCGACTATATGTCTGTTGCAGGCAAGGTTGTGAATGCTGGTTCGGTTTTCTTGGGCTCATTGAGTCCGGAAAGTGCCGGGGACTATGCTTCGGGCACCAACCATACCTTGCCGACAAATGGTTATGCCAAAGCTTACAGCGGTGTCAGTCTAGATAGTTTTATCCGTAAGATAACTTTTCAGGAAATCAAGCCGGAGGGAATCAGGGCTATCGGTCCTGCCATTGAAGTAATGGCCGCCAATGAACAGTTGGCTGCGCACAAAAATGCAGTCACTGTGAGACTGAAGGAATTGGAGATTGAAAATTGATTTCGTACACTCATGGAGGAGACAGATAAAAGATAGAGATATGAATCGTTAAATCGTAAATAACATGTTGAAAACATTGCAAGAACTTACCCGTCCGAATATCTGGCGCTTGAAACCGTACTCTTCGGCACGCGACGAATATAATGGTGCGGCTGCATCCGTATTTCTCGATGCCAACGAGAATCCGTATAATCTGCCGCACAACCGTTATCCGGATCCTATGCAGAGGGATTTAAAAAAGGCATTGTCCAAGATAAAGAAAGTAAACCCGGAAAACATTTTTTTAGGCAACGGCAGCGACGAGGCTATCGACCTTGTATTTCGTGCTTTCTGCGAGCCTCGTATGGACAATGTGGTTGCCATCGACCCTACATACGGCATGTACCAGGTTTGTGCGGAGATAAATGATGTGGAGTACCGCAAGGTGCTGCTCGACGAGAACTTTCAGTTTTCAGCAGATCGGTTGCTGGAAGCGGCGGACGGGCATACCAAGCTGATTTTCATTTGCTCTCCCAACAATCCTACCGGGAATGACCTTCTCCGCGGCGAAATAGAGAAACTGGTTCGTGGTTTTGATGGTTTGGTCATATTGGATGAAGCCTACAATGATTTCTCGGAAGCTCCTTCCTTTCTGGAAGAATTGGGCAGATACCCCAATCTCATAGTTCTCCAGACTTTTTCCAAAGCATGGGGATGTGCGGCTATCCGTCTGGGTATGGCATTCGCCTCGGCGGAAATCATCGGTATTCTCAGTAAGATAAAGTATCCTTATAATGTGAATGAACTGACTCAGAAACAGGCTTTGGAGATGCTGCACCGCTATTATGAGATAGAGCGTTGGATAAAGACGCTGAAGGAGGCGCGTGAAGAGCTGGAGGCAGAGTTTATGCAGTTGCCTTGTTGCGTAAGGATATTCCCTTCGGATGCTAACTTTTTCTTGGCGCGTGTAACGGATGCGGTGGCGATTTATAATTTTCTGGTAGGGAAGGGGATTATCGTCCGTAACCGTAATTCTGTTTCTTTGTGCGGAAACTGCCTGCGTGTGACGGTGGGGACAAGAGTGGAAAATGAGAAACTGATTGAGGCGTTGAAGAGTTTCCCGCAATAGCAGGGGATGATAATATGGAAAAATTTATGAAGAAACTATTATTTATAGACCGTGACGGTACATTGGTCATTGAGCCGCCGGTGGATTATCAGTTGGATGCTTTGGAAAAGCTTGAATTTTATCCGAAAGTCATGCGTAACCTTGGCTTCATCCGCAGCAAACTGGATTTTGAGTTTGTCATGGTGACGAACCAGGACGGACTGGGTACGGCATCTTTTCCGGAAGAGACTTTCTGGCCGGCACACAATCTGATGATGAAAACGTTGGAGGGGGAAGGCATTACGTTCGATGAGGTTTGTATTGACCGCAGTATGCCGGAAGACCTTGCCCCGACACGTAAGCCCCGTACGGGCATGCTGACGAAGTATCTGGATAACCCGGATTACGACTTGGCAAACAGTTTTGTGATAGGAGACCGCCCTACAGATGTGGAACTGGCAAAGAATCTGGGATGTCGGGCCATTCTTCTGCAGGATGATACCGCTTGCCTGAAGCCCAAAGCAGAAGGTGGAGAAGCTGCCTGCGAAGGTCTGGAATCAGTCTGCATGCTTGCGACAAAAGATTGGGACAAGATTGCCGAATTCCTTTTCGCCGGTGAGCGGAAGGCGGAAATACGCCGTACTACGAAAGAGACGGATATCTATGTGGCTGTGAATCTTGATGGCAACGGAGCATGTGATATCCACACCGGGCTTGGATTCTTTGACCACATGCTGGAGCAGATAGGCAAACATGGCGGTCTGGATCTGACTGTCCGTGTGAAGGGCGATTTGGAAGTGGACGAGCATCACACCATAGAAGACACGGCGCTTGCGTTGGGTGAATGCCTGTACCGGGCATTGGGCAGCAAGCGGGGCATCGAGAGGTATGGCTACGCCCTGCCTATGGATGATTGCCTGTGTCAGGTATGTCTTGACTTCGGGGGGCGTCCCTGGCTGGTGTGGGATGCCGGGTTCAAGCGCGAAAAGATAGGAGAGATGCCTACGGAGATGTTTCTGCATTTCTTTAAGTCATTGAGCGACGCAGCCAGGATGAATCTTAATATCAAAGCAGAGGGGCAGAACGAACACCATAAAATAGAGGGGATTTTCAAGGCACTGGCGCGTGCGCTCAAGATGGCCGTGAAACGGGACATTTACCATTACGAATTGCCAAGTTCGAAAGGGGTACTGTAAAAGTCTCCTCCGGAGATGTGGGGCTCTCTGTTCGTTTGCGGACATCTCTACTGTCCGAAAACGAACACTTACCCCTCTCCGGTACCATTCTTGCCGCTTGGCACGGTCTTTGCTTTTCTTCTGGCGGAAACTTTAAAGACCGAACATGAAAAAGAATATTTTACTTATAGCTTGTTTTTTAATGCCGTTGACCGTTTCGGCACAGAACGATGCGCGGGAACATGAACGTGACATTACCCTGGCGGAGGCCATTGCCTTGGCGCGTACCCAGTCTGTAGATGCTGCCGTTGCTCTGAATGAGTTGAAAACCGCTTATTGGGAATACCGTACTTTCCGTGCGGACCTGTTGCCGGAAGTGAATTTCACCGGAACGTTGCCCAACTACAACAAATCATACAATACCTATCAGAACTCCGACGGTTCCTACAGTTTCGTCCGTAACAATACGTTAGGTTTGTCCGGCCAGCTTTCCATTGACCAGAATATCTGGTTTACGGGAGGTAAGTTGTCTCTGGCTTCTTCGCTGGATTATATCAAGCAGTTGGGATCCGGGGGCAACAAACAATTTATGTCCGTTCCCGTGAGCCTTGAGCTGACCCAGCCTGTCTTCGGGGTCAATAACCTGAAGTGGAACCGTCGCATCGAGCCGGTGCGCTATGCAGAGGCAAAGGCTGCCTTTATTTCGGCCACGGAAGAAGTGACGATGAAGACCATCACTTATTTCTTCCAGCTGCTGTTGGCCAAAGAAGCGCTTGCCACGGCGGAACAGAACAAGACGAACGCCGACCGCCTTTATGAAGTGGCTATCGCCAAACGTAAAATGGGGCAGATTTCGGAGAACGATCTGCTGCAGCTTAAATTGAATGCCTTGCAGGGGAAAGCCGATGTGACGGAATCGGAAAGTAATCTGAATGCCAAGATGTTCCAGCTCCGTTCGTTCTTGGGAGTGTCCGAGCAGGATGTCCTGAATCCGGTATTGCCGGCTTCCGTTCCCGATATAAAGATGGAGTACGACCGGGTACTGAACAAGGCATTGGAACGTAACTCTTTTGCACAGAATATCCGCCGCCGCCAGCTGGAGGCCGACTATGAAGTTGCCACGGCGCGGGGAAACCTGAGGAGCATTGACCTTTTTGCCAGTGTGGGTTATACCGGGCAGAATCATGAGTTCTCCTCTGCCTATCAGGACTTACTTGATAACCAGATTGTGAAAGTGGGTGTGAAGATACCTATCCTCGACTGGGGAAAACGCCGAGGAAAGGTGCGGGTGGCAAAGAGCAACCGTGAAGTGGTTCTGTCGAAGCTCCGCCAGGAACAGATGGATTTCAACCAGGATATTTTCCTGTTGGTGGCAAACTTCAATAACCAGGCGCAACAGTTGGATATTGCGGAAGAGGCCGATGCGATTGCCGAGAAACGTTATCAGACCAGTGTGGAGACCTTTATGATTGGCAAAATCAGCACACTGGACTTGAATGATGCGCAAAACTCCAAGGATGAGGCCCGGCAGAAACACATTTCGGAACTTTATTACTTCTGGTACTACTTCTATCAACTCCGCAGCCTCACTCTTTGGGACTTTGAACGCAATACTGAGTTGGAAGCAGACTTTGATGACATTGTAAGGGGGTGACCGGAAAGTTATAAGTTATCAGTTATCGGGCTGAAAATAAGAATATAGTGTACTGTTGCAGGCAAATAACCGATAACTTATAATCAAGAACTGTATTTTTTTCTTTATTTTTGCGAGAAACAAACTGCAAAATCCATTATGATACTGATAATAGACGATGATAGCGCTGTACGTTCTTCACTTAGTTTTATGTTGAAACGTGCCGGATACGAAGTAAAGACTGCTCCGGGACCCCGCGAGGCTATGGACATGGTCCGTGCCGAAGAACCTGCCTTGATATTGATGGACATGAATTTCACTCTTTCCACTACCGGAGAAGAGGGACTCACGCTGTTGAAGCAGGTAAAGGTCTTTCGTCCCGGCGTGCCGGTCATTCTGATGACGGCCTGGGGGAGCATTCAGCTGGCCGTGCAGGGCATGCAGGCGGGAGCTTTCGATTTCATCACCAAGCCGTGGAACAATGCAGCCTTGTTGCAGCGCATAGAAACCGCCCTGGAACTGACCGCTGCTCCGAAGGAGGTTCCCGAAGAAGCGGGCAGCGCTTTGAACCGCAGCCACATTATCGGAAAGTCGAAAGGTTTGACGGATGTGTTGGATACGGTTGCCCGCATAGCCCGCACCAATGCTTCCGTACTTATCACGGGAGAAAGCGGAACCGGCAAGGAACTGATTGCGGAAGCCATTCACATCAACAGCCAGCGTTTGAAGCAGCCTTTTGTGAAAGTTAATCTTGGCGGCATCTCACAAAGCCTGTTCGAGAGTGAGATGTTCGGGCACAAGAAAGGTGCGTTTACCGATGCGAGCGCCGACCGTATAGGCCGTTTCGAGATGGCAAACAAAGGTACTATCTTTCTGGATGAGATAGGGGATCTTGCCCCGTCTTGCCAAGTGAAACTGTTGAGAGTGTTGCAGGACCAAACTTTCGAGGTCTTGGGCGACAGCCGTCCCCGAAAGGTAGATGTGCGTGTGGTGTCCGCTACCAATGCCGATTTGCGCAAGATGGTTGCCGAACGCACTTTCCGCGAAGATTTGTTCTATCGCATCAATCTGATAACCGTAAAATTGCCTTCCTTGCGTGAGCGCCGTGAAGATATCCCCCTGTTGGTACGTCATTTTGCCGACCGCCAGGCCGAGGCAAACGGTCTGCCGCATACGGATTTCTCGGCAGATGCGCTGAACTTCCTTTCACGCCTGCCTTATCCGGGCAATATCCGTGAATTGAAGAATCTGGTGGAACGGACGATTCTGGTCAGCGGGAAGCCGGTGCTGGACGCCTCTGACTTTGATGCCCAGTATATGCGGCATGACGAACCGGCAAAAGCGGCCGAAGGCACCTCGTTTGCCGGTATGACGCTGGATGAAATAGAACGGCAGACTATCTTGCAGGCTTTGGAACTGCATAAAGGAAATCTCAGCCAGGTGGCCGTGACATTAGGAATCAGCCGTGCGGCACTTTATCGCCGGTTGGAAAAATATAACATAAATTATGAGTAACTCCCGTGCGCATTAAATTCTTCTTTTTCATACTCGTTCTCTTTCTGCTCGGTCTGGGCGGATCGCTGATTTATTTTGTCGGCAAGATGCACTTTATGCACCTGTATATCATCGAGGTGCTGATTGCATTCATACTGATTTATCTGATAGTGTTCTATCGTAAAATAGTAAAGCCGATGAATACGATTGGCAGTGGTATGGAATTATTGCGCGAGCAGGATTTCAGCAGCCGCCTCAGCCGGGTGGGGCAGTACGAGGCGGACCGAATCGTGAATATATTCAACCGCATGATGGAACAGCTCAAGAATGAGCGGCTGAGGATGCGCGAGCAGAATCACTTCCTGGACTTGCTTATTCAAGCCTCCCCGATGGGAGTTGTCATCACGAATATGGACGGTGAGGTATCCCAAGTGAATCCGATGGCTGTGAAAATGCTCGGAGTACGGCTGGAAGAGGCGACGGGTAAACGGCTGGAACAGGTGGACTCTCCTTTGGCTGCCGAGCTGGCGACTATCCCCAAAGATGAAACGGCGGTGGTTCGGCTGAACGACGCCAATGTCTATAAATGTACCCATTCTTTTTTTATTGACCGGGGGTTCAGACATCCTTTCTTTTTGATAGAACGCATGACGGAGGAAGTGATGCGTGCCGAGAAACGGGCGTACGAGAAGGTGATCCGCATGATTGCCCATGAGGTAAACAACACGACTGCGGGCATCACTTCCACGCTGGACACCGTGGAGCAGGTACTTTCTGCGGAAGATGACATGGAGGACATTTGCGACGTGATGCGTGTCTGTACGGAACGTTGTTTCTCGATGAGCCGCTTCATCACCCGTTTTGCAGATGTGGTGAAGATTCCCGAACCTACTTTGGCGCCTGTACGGCTGAATGAACTGGTATCTATGTGCAAGCGTTTTATGGAGGGCATGTGCAACGACAGGCAGATTGCCCTGCGCCTGGAATGTGATCCGGAAGTGGGAACGGTCCGCCTGGATGCTTCCCTCTTTGAACAGGTACTGGTAAATATCATCAAGAATGCCGCTGAAAGTATAGAGGGGGACGCCGGGCGGGACAAGCCGGGAGAGATTATAGTTAGGACCACTGCCCCCGCTTATATAGAGATCGTCGACAATGGTCCCGGAATTGGCAAAGAGGCCGAAGCTAAACTCTTCAGCCCCTTCTTTTCCACCAAGCCGAACGGGCAGGGAATCGGCCTGGTGTTTATCCGTGAAGTACTGACCCGTCATGGTTGTACATTCTCCCTACGTACCTGCAATGATGGCTTGACTCGCTTCCGGATTCTATTTAACGCTTGATCATATCAATTTCCGTGTAATAACCTACGCGCAAGGGGATTTCTGCCATGAAAGAACGTAAATGCGGACATCCGGTGAATAATTTCCATCCATGCGGTGTATTATACCTTTCCTTGCATGAAATTAATCGTCCGATATATGTTTCCTATTCGTCCGACAGCTGTTGAATTATCGTCCGACAGTTGTTGAATTATCGTCCGACAACTGTCGGACGAATAAATATTGGCAAGGGAGAAAATAGTGGCCTGCATTTCCGGCCATACTTCTTCGGATCGTTCAAATTAATAGGTACCGGTGCCCGATTGTCTTATATCAGCAGGCCGACAGCAAACAGGAAAAGTAGAAAGAATACAGATTTTATCGGACCGGGTACGGCATCGATGCTCCTTCAGGCCTCGTTTCGCTATACAACGGCTTTTAACGTGAAGTGTTTGGAGGAAAAGTGGTTTTTTAGAACATTTATTCCGTAAAACCGAACTTTTAGAAAAAGTTTTCTTCCGTACCTTTGCGGACTAAATCAGGTAAAGATTGGGTATGAAATTGTTTTTTAGGGTATTTCTGTTCATGCAGCTGGTTATTCTGCCGTTGCAGGCGCAGTATAGGGTGCAGGGCGTTGTCACCGACTCATTGACCAAGGAGCCGCTGCCTTATATGTCCGTTTATCTGAAAGGGACTACGGAAGGGGGCATGACCGACAATGAGGGCCGTTTCTCCTTCAAGACTTACCGTCCGGAAGCCACATTGGTCGTTTCGGCCGTGGGGTATAATGAATATGCATGTTTGATACATCCTGCGCGGGCCGAGCGTTTGAAGATAGCGCTCTCTCCGGCTACTTATGCGTTGAACGAAGTCGTGGTGAAGCCTAAACGGGAGCGCTATAGGAAAAAGGACAACCCGGCTGTGGAATTTGTGCGGAGGATGATCGAGCATCGGGATGACCATTCTCCCGACGAGCGTGACTTCTGGCAACGTGACCGTTACGAGAAGATGACGTTTGCCATCAATAATTTTGATAGCTTGAAGCAGCAGAAATGGATTTACCGTAAATTCAAGTTCCTGACGGACTATGTAGATACATCGGCCGTGACGGGCAAGCCTGTATTGGCCATCTCCAACCGCGAGCTGCTTGCAACGGATTACTACCGCAGGTCCCCACACAGCGAGAAACAGTGGGTGCAGGCACGCAGGCAGGCGGGAGTGGACGAGATGCTGTCCCAGCAGGGCATGGAGCAGGCCATCAGCGTCACGATGACCGATGTGGATATTTATGAGAACAACATTACGCTGTTTACCAATAAGTTTGTCAGCCCGCTTTCTTCTTTGGGACCTTCTTTTTATAAATATTATCTGATGGACACGATTTCCGTTGCAGGGAGGCCATGTGTAGATTTGACGTTCGTGCCGTTCAATTCCGAATCGTTCGGTTTTACGGGACATTTGTATGTCATGCTCGACAGCACTTACTTTGTCCGGCGTGTAGTCATGAACTTTCCCCAAAAGATCAATCTGAACTTTGTGGACTACATGAAGATAGAACAGGATTTTGACAGGGCGGAGGATGGCACGCGGCAGCTTGTCAATGAGAGTATCACCACGGAATTCAAGCTGGTGGATAGCAGTGACGGTATCTATGCCAAACGGGATGTGTACTACCGGAATTATAAGTACGAGGCGGATGACAAGGCTTTGCAGGCGTTCCGCAAGCCGGAAAAGGTGATTGAAGATTTGACTGCTTCCGCACGGCCGGAGGCTTACTGGGATGCTAACCGCCATGTGGAGGTCAGCAAAAAGGAGACTTCCGTAGATAAGATGATGGCGCAGTTGCGTAGCTATCCTGTGTACTACTGGACAGAGAAGGTGCTGAAAGTGCTGTTCACGGGCTATATCCCTGCCCCTAAGGAGAAGGCGCCTTTGTTCTACATCGGCATGATGAATACCACTATCAGCGGAAATGCACTGGAAGGCGTGCGGTTAAGGGCGGGCGGTATGACTACGGCATGGCTGAACCCGCATTTGTTTGCCAGGGGATACATGGCCTATGGTTTCCGCGATCACCGGGTGAAGGGGCTTGCGGAACTGGAATACTCTTTCAACAGGAAAAAGGAATATGCCAATGAGTTCCCCATCCACTCGTTGAAGGCCAGTTACTTGTCCGATGTGAACCAATACGGACAACATTATCTCTACACCAGCCAGGATAATGTTTTCCTTGCTTTGAAGCGGCAGAAGGATGACCGCATCGGCTATCAGCAAAAAGCGGAGCTGACCTATACCAGTGAGTTTCATTCCGGTTTTTCCTATCAGCTGATTACCCGCCTGAGGCGTGACGAGTCTTCCCGTCTCATTCCCTTCATCAGGCAGGAGGAGGCTGCGGGAGAAGTTCCCGGCCATACTGATTATGTGAAAAGTATCCATACCAGTGAATTGGAGCTGAAGTTGCGTTATGCTCCGAATGAAAAATTTTTCCAGACACAGTGGAACCGTTTTCCGGTCTCGCTGGATGCTCCGGTATTTTCCCTCTCGCATACGATGGCCGCCAAAAATGTTTTGGGAGGCGATTACACCTATCATTATACGGAGGCGGGTTTTCAGAAACGTTTCTGGTTTTCGGCTTTCGGCTACACCGACATTATCCTGAAGGCAGGAAAAGTCTGGAACAAGGTGCCTTTCCCTTTGCTGATTATTCCGAATGCCAATTTGTCCTACACCATCCAGCCCGAATCCTATTCACTGATGAATGCAATGGAATTCATGAACGATGAATATGCTTCCTGGGATGTGACCTATTATCTGAACGGCTTTGTTTTCAACCGCATCCCCCTGCTCAAAAAGTTAAAATGGAGGGAAGTGCTTTCCTGCCGCGGATTGTACGGCAATCTGAGTGACAAGAACAACCCTGCTTTAAGTGACGGACTGTTCCGTTTTCCTGCGGGAAGTACTGTTATGGGGCATACTCCGTATGTGGAAGTGGGTGCGGGAATTGAAAATATCCTTAAAGTATTGCGCGTCGATTATGTATGGCGTTTGACTTACCGAAATTTACCGAATATCGACAAATCCGGGCTAAGAATAAGCCTGCATATGACATTTTAACTTAAATCTTACTAATAGAACATTAAATCGGATAAAATGACTAATCCCAATTGGGCAAAATACCCTAAATTTGAGCAATTTTTTAAACTCTAAATAATACAATGGCAATGAAAGAAAACATTAAACCGGCAACCGGACGTCTTGGCGTGTTGGTAGTCGGAGTAGGTGGTGCGGTTGCAACTACCATGATTACAGGTACATTGGCTGCTCGCAAGGGCTTGGCAAAAGCTATAGGCTCAATCACCCAAATGGCTACTATGCGCATGCAAGACGGCAAGGAAAAGCTTATCAAAGACGTTGTGCCTTTGGCAGATTTGAATGATATCGTTTTCGGTGGCTGGGATATCTTTCCGGACAATGCATACGAAGCTGCAATGTATGCTGAGGTTTTGAAAGAAAAAGACTTGAATCTTGTAAAAGATGAGTTGCAGGCAATCAAACCCATGCCGGCCGCTTTCGACCATAATTTCGCAAAGCGTCTGAATGGTACTCATATCAAGCATGCGGATACCCGCTGGGATATGGTGGAACAGTTGCGTGAAGATATCCGTAACTTCAAGGCTGCCAATAATTGCGAGCGTATTGCCGTGCTGTGGGCTGCAAGTACTGAAATTTATATTCCTCTGGCAAAGGAGCATGAGTCTCTCGCTTCTTTGGAAAAGGCGATGAAGGAAAACAATACCGAAGTCATCTCTCCGAGTATGTGTTACGCATACGCCGCGATTGCGGAAGGTGCCCCGTTCATCATGGGTGCTCCCAACTTGTGCGTAGATACTCCGGCTATGTGGGAGTTCTCCAAGAAAATGAATGTGCCTATCTCCGGAAAGGACTTCAAGAGTGGACAGACGTTGATGAAAACTGTTCTCGCTCCGATGTTCAAGACCCGTATGCTGGGTGTGAGCGGCTGGTTCTCTACCAACATCCTGGGTAACCGTGACGGGGAAGTGCTTGACCAACCGGAAAACTTCAAGACAAAGGAGGTCAGCAAGCTGTCCGTTATCGACAATATCTTCGAACCTGAGAAATTCCCCGACCTGTACGGTGATGTTTATCACAAAGTACGTATCAACTATTATCCTCCCCGCAAGGACAATAAGGAAGCGTGGGACAACATTGATATCTTCGGCTGGATGGGTTATCCGATGGAAATCAAAGTCAATTTCTTGTGCCGTGACTCGATCCTGGCTGCTCCTATCGCGCTTGACTTGGTTATCTTCAGTGACCTTGCATTGCGTGCAGGCATGTGTGGCATCCAGACTTGGCTGTCATTCTTCTGCAAGAGCCCGATGCATGATTTCGAGCATCAGCCTGTACACGACTTGTTCCAGCAGTGGCGTATGGTGAAAGAAACGCTCCGTAATATGGTTGGCGAGACTGCACCGAGCTATCTGGATTAAAAAATAATGATAGGATGATAGGGTGATAGAGTGATAAAAAGGTCCCGGTTCAAGACTTTTTCACCCTATTGCCCTATCATTTTACTGCTTTGCTATATTTACACCTTATCCTTTTCTTTGATGAAGAAACCCTCTCTCCTCCCTGTGATTATCGGCACGGGCTTCGGCTCGGGCTTTTCTCCTTTTGCACCCGGAACTGCGGGGGCTTTAGTGGCGGCTCTTATCTGGTTGGGGCTGTCTTTTTTAGTTTCGGAGACTTGCTTGTTATGGCTGACGGTAGCATTGGTCTTAGTGTTTACCTGGGCAGGTATATGGGCTGCCGACCGTCTGGAGGAATGCTGGGGAGAAGATCCTTCCCGTGTGGTGGTGGATGAAATGGTGGGGGTATGGATAACTCTGCTTGCGGCGCCTTCCGGACATATATGGTATGCCCTGGGGGCATTTGCGTTATTTCGTTTGTTTGATATTTTTAAGCCATTGGGCATTCGCCGGATGGAACGTTTGCCGGGTGGAGTGGGAGTGATGATGGATGATATTTTGTCCGGTGTTTATGGCTTCATTGTCTTGATTGTTATAAGATGGGTGTTGGGGTGAAAGAAAAAAGCAAGGGTGTGAAACCGCGCCATGCTGCCTGGGTCTTTTTCAAGGCACAGCTGTCTGCGCAGTTTGCAAGTTTTGTCGATTTTCTGGTCACCATTCTTTTGGTAAAAGTGTTTGAAGTATTTTACCTTTATGCCACATTTACCGGTTCCATTGTAGGTGGAGTGGTGAATTGTGTCATTAATTACGGTTGGGTGTTTCATGCGGAGAATTGCAAGAAGACACATGTCGCCGTAAAATATGTGTTCGTCTGGGGGGGCAGTATCCTGCTCAATACTTGGGGGACATTTGCCTTGACAGAATGGCTCACCGGCATGACATGGGTGAACGGTCTGTTGGGCTATTATGTTGACAATGTATTTATCCTGTCAAAGGTCGTCGTAGCTGTATTGGTCGCTTTCTTCTGGAACTATCATTTGCAGCGGGTTTTTGTTTACAGGAATCACAATATAAAGGGCTTTTTTAAACAGTATCTTGAGAATAAAAAAGATGAGTATGAATTATAGAGATTGGTTGCAACAGGTGATTTATAAGATTATCAATCCTGTTGTGCGTGGTATGATTAAGATTGGCATTACGCCCAACTTTATTACAACTACCGGACTGGTGTTGAATATCGTGGCTGCTGCCTTGTTTGTCTATGCGGGTATGTATAAAAGCGGTGAACTGGCCTATGTGGGCTGGGGGGGCGGCATTGTGCTTTTTGCCGGATTGTTTGATATGATGGACGGCCGTGTGGCGCGTGTGGGGAACATGAGCTCTACGTTCGGGGCATTGTTTGATTCGGTTCTCGACCGTTACAGCGAGCTGGTGACTCTGTTCGGTATCTTCTACTACTTGATATTGCAGGGATATCTGTGGGGTTCTATGATTACGTTCATAGCTTTGATAGGCTCGTTGATGGTAAGTTATGTGCGTGCACGTGCGGAAGGTCTTGGCCTGGAGTGTAAGGTCGGGTTCATGCAACGTCCCGAGCGTGTTGTCCTGACTGCTCTCGGCGCTATTTTCTGCGGTGTCTTTGGAGATTGCACGGCCTTCGACCCTATGTTGATATTGATTGTACCTCTGGCATTGATTGCCGTTCTGGCAAATCTGACCGCATTTGCCCGCATATCGCATTGCTATAAACTTCTGAAGGACAAATGATGGGCAATAAGTTGTTTCCTTCTGTGAAAGAGGCGGTTCTGGTGATTGTCATTACGGCATTTTTTCTGATTCTGACGGCAGTCTGTATCGGGCTCCGTCCGGAACACTTCTTGATGGCCGGTGTGTTTCTCGCCTTGTTTTTTGCGGGAAATACGACGCGTAAGCTGGCGGTGGCACTCTTGCCGTTCTTTATATTCGGCATTTCGTATGACTGGATGCGGGTATATCCCAATTATCAAGTGAATCCTATTGATGTGCGGGGATTGTATGAAGCGGAGAAATCCCTTTTCGGGGTGTCGGTAAATGGTATGACGCTTATTCCTTGCGAGTATTTTGCGCTGAACCATTGCCCGGCGGCCGATTTTTTTGCGGGCGTCTTTTACTTGTGTTGGGTACCTGTGCCCATTGCTTTTGGTCTGTGGCTTTACTTGAAGGGCGACCGTAAAGTGTACCTGCGCTTTGCGATGGTATTCCTGTTGGTGAATCTCATAGGTTTTGCCGGATATTATATCCATCCGGCTGCACCGCCCTGGTATGCCATGAACTACGGTTTTGAGCCGATACTCGATACTCCGGGCAATGTAGCGGGTCTGGGACGTTTTGACGAGTTGCTGGGCTGCTCCGTTTTCAACTCCATTTACGGCAGGAATGCCAATGTCTTTGCAGCGGTACCTTCGCTGCATGCCGCTTATATGGTGGTCGCTTTAGTTTATGCAATCATCGGCCGTAGCAAAAAATGGCTGGCAGCTGTCTTTGCTGTAATCATGGTGGGCATCTGGTGGACGGCGGTTTATTCGGGACATCATTATCTGATAGATGTACTGTTGGGCATATCTTGTGCCTTGCTGGGTATTCTGGTCTTTGAAAAAGGACTGATGAAATGGGGGGCGTTTAAGCGTTTCTTTGAAAGATACAGTAAATATATCTGCTGATAAGTATGAATAATTTCGTTTTTTATAGTCCTACCGAGTTTGTTTTCGGCAAGGATACGGAAATGCAGGTCGGTGCATTGGCACATAAATATGGCGCGCGCAAGGTTATGATAGTGTATGGCGGCGGTTCTGTTGTCCGTAGCGGTTTGCTGGACAGGGTAAAGAAATCCCTGCAAGAGTCCGGTGTCGGCTATTGTGAATTTGGAGGTATTCAGCCTAATCCCGTGGATACGAAAGTGTATGAGGGAATTGAAATATGCCGTCGCGAGCAAGTGGATATGATGCTTCCGGTAGGTGGCGGATCCGTAATCGATACGGCAAAGGCCATTGCTGCCGGTGTACCCTATGCCGGTGATTTCTGGGATTTCTTTATCGGGAGAGCCAAGGTAAGCAGGGCGTTGAAAGTGGCGGTAGTGCTGACTATTCCGGCTGCCGGCAGTGAAGGTTCCGGAAACTCGGTAATCACTAAGGTGGATACTCTTCAGAAATTGAGTCTGCGTGTGCCGGAGTTGTTGCGTCCGGTGTTCTCCATCATGAATCCGGAGTTGACTTATACTCTGCCTCCTTTCCAGACAGCATGCGGCGTTGCCGATATGATGGTACATATCATGGAACGTTATTTTACCAATACGCAGGATGTGGAAATCAGTGACAGACTTTGTGAAGGTACACTGACGGCCATTATCAAGGAAGCATATCGTCTCAAACAGAATCCGGAAGATTACGGGGCCCGTGCCAACATTATGTGGTGTGGGACTATTGCCCATAACGGTACTTGTGGCGTGGGTTGTGAGGAAGACTGGGCTTCCCATTTTCTGGAACATGAGATAAGCGCCATCTATGATGTGACGCATGGTGCCGGATTGTCCGTAGTTGTTCCGGCATGGATGACTTTTGCGGCAGAACATCATCCGAAGAAAGTAGCGCAGTTTGCCAGCCGTATTTTTGGTATTCCGGAATCGGAAGACTTGGAGGAGATGGCTTTGGCCGGAGTGGCGCGCTTGAAACATTTTTTCCGTTATCTGGGATTGCCTGTCAACTTCAAGGAGCTGGGTATTGAACATCCGGACATAGATCGGTTGGCAGAAAATCTGCACCGTAATAAGGGCGAGTTTGTCGGTAACTATGTGAAGTTGACAAAAGAAAACAGTAAAGAGATTTACCGTCTGGCTTTGTGATGACTGCCGTTTGCCTTTATTGAAAGCGGACAAGTAAAATAAAAAAGACGGCGAAGATTTTTTGTCTTCGCCGTCTTTCTTTTATTTGATTTCAATTTCTTCCTTCATATCAATCTCTTCCCCTTGCAGGTCGTAGAAGATATATTCCAGGAAAGCGAGTTTCTGGTCGGGAATAATCTTGATACCGAATCCGTACTTCATCTGCCATTTCCGTTTCAGGGAAACAAGTCCCTGATTGATATAGGCTGCAATGTACGGGTGGATGTGTAACGAGAATTTCTTTATCTTCAATTTATTGACCAGGTAGTCAATTTTACTCTCTAAGGTGTCCGTAAAGAGGATGGACGATTTGATTGTGCCTTTTCCAAAACAGGTAGGACAGGTTTCCGTAGTATTGACATCCATGGCCGGGCGCACGCGTTGGCGTGTAATCTGCATCAGCCCGAATTTACTGAGCGGTAGGATGTTATGGCGTGCCCTGTCTTTTTGCATATTCTGGCACATGCGTTCGTAAAGCTTCTGTCGGTTTTCGGCTTCGTTCATGTCAATGAAGTCCACCACGATGATACCACCCATATCTCTCAGTCGTAGCTGGCGTGCTAATTCATCGGCTGCTCCCAGATTCACTTCCAGTGCGTTGGCCTCCTGCCCGTTGGCATTTTTGATGCGGTTACCGCTGTTCACGTCCACTACGTGAAGCGCCTCGGTATGCTCAATAATCAGGTAGGCACCACTTTTGTATGAAACAGTCTTTCCGAATGAGGACTTAATCTGTTTGGTGATACCGAAATTGTCATAGATGGGAAGTTGTCCTTTGTACAGTTTCACGATTCCTGCCCGTTCAGGGGCAATGAGTGTCACATAATCCTTGATTTCATGGAAAACAGCTTCGTTGTTCACGTGGATGTTTTCAAATGAAGGATTGAACAAGTCGCGCAACAATCCGACGGCACGGCTGGTTTCTTCGTAAATCAGAGTCGGAAACTTGGTAGCTTTCTGTACCTTGGTAATGGCGTCTTCCCAGTGTTTCAGTAATACTTTAAGCTCTCCGTCAAGTTCGGCTACGCGTTTTCCCTCGGCAACGGTACGGACGATGACACCGAAGTTTTTAGGCTTGATGCTCATCAGCAATTGTTTGAGGCGGGCGCGTTCCTCGCTCGATTTAATTTTTTGTGATACGGAAACCTTGTCATTAAAGGGAATCAGCACGAGGTATCTTCCGGCAAAGGAGAGTTCGGAAGTAAGTCGCGGCCCTTTGGTTGAAATAGGCTCCTTGACAATCTGCACCACTACTTCTTGTCCTACCTTGAGTGTGTTGGAAACGGTTCCATCCTTTTCAAGGTCGGGAAGTATGGTTGCTTTCGTAATGGGATTCAGCTTTTTTTTGTCGCTTAAAGTCTGCTTTACGTACTTCTCTAATGAGTTAAATTGAGGACCTAAGTCCAGATAATGAAGAAAAGCATCTTTCTCGTAACCCACGTCCACGAAGCAGGCATTCAGGCCGGGCATCAATTTCTTGATGCGTCCTAAATACATGTTGCCCACTGAGAAGGAGATATTTCTTCCTTCGCTTTGAAGTTCCACCAGGCTCTTGTCTTCGAGGAGTGCGATGGATACCTCTTTGGGCTGTACGTCAACAACGAGTTCGCTTGTCACAATAATTGCTTTAGTTAATGATTATTCAGTAGCGTAATTGCTACTTTTGCTCTCTTAAACAAAGAACAAACTCGCGAGACATTTTGCTTCACAAGTTTGTTCTTTATTTTGTCCTTCAGACTAAAAATTACTTTTTGCTTTTATGTCTGTTCTTTCTTAGTCTTTTTTTACGCTTGTGCGTTGACATTTTATGTCTTTTTTTCTTCTTTCCGCTTGGCATAGCTTCATTTTTTTATGGGTTAATACTATTGTTTATTATTTCTTCACTGATAGGGTGAATGTTTTAGCAGGCTTAAAGGCCGGAATGTTATGTTCCGGAATAATGATTGTAGTGTTCTTGGAGATGTTGCGAGCGGTTTTTTGAGCTCTCTTCTTCACTACAAAACTACCAAACCCGCGGAGGTAAACATTTTCATCTTTAGAAAGAGATGCTTTTACTGCATCCATGAATGCTTCAACGGTTGTAAGTACTGTGACTTTGTCAATTCCGGTGTTTTTTGTAATTTCGTTTACAATATCAGCTTTAGTCATTTTTCTTTAAAAAAAATATTATTACTATAGTTTTCCTAATTTTTTGGACTGCAAATATATAGCTTTTCCGTGGCTCTAAAAAATATATTTCGGACAATTTTCTAAAAAAGTCGAAGCATTAAGTTTTGTTAGGCTGAAAAACAGTACTTTTGTGGCATGGATATGTTAGCGAAAAGATTACTTGAGTGGTATGCGGAGAATAAACGCGAATTGCCTTGGAGGGGTACTACGGATCCTTATCTGATATGGATATCGGAAATTATTCTACAACAGACAAGGGTGGCGCAGGGGTATGAATACTTTCTTCGTTTTGTGCGTCGTTTCCCGGATGTGGCATCATTGGCCGAAGCTCCGGAGGATGAAGTCATGAAGTATTGGCAGGGTCTGGGGTATTACTCCCGTGCCCGGAACCTGCATGCCGCTGCGAAAAGCATGAAAGGGAAATTTCCCGTATCTTATGAAGAGGTACGTGCCTTGAAAGGGGTAGGGGACTATACGGCTGCCGCTATTTGTTCCTTTGCTTATAATATGCCCTATGCTGCGGTAGATGGTAACGTTTATCGGGTGCTTTCCCGTTATTTCGGCATTGATGTCCCTATTGACTCAACAGAAGGCAAGAAGGTATTTGCCGCTTTGGCGCAAGAGGCGCTGGACAAAAAACGTCCGGCTGATTATAATCAGGCGATTATGGATTTTGGTGCAATCCAGTGTACGCCGCAGTCACCCGATTGCCTTTTCTGTCCTTTGGCGGAGAGTTGTTCGGCCTTGTCAAAAGGGATCGTTGCACGGTTGCCGGTAAAACAACATAAGACAAAAACAACCAACCGCTATTTTAATTATATATATGTACGCATGGGCGCATATACCTTGATACATAAAAGGACGGAGAATGATATCTGGAAAAATCTGTTTGAATTGCCGTTGATAGAGGCAGAGGGAGATTTGTCCGAAGAAGAGTTTCTGGCCTATCCTCCGTTTCTTGCCCTTTTGGGGGGAGAAGAAATTCCGGTTGTGCGTTCGGTGCTTCGGAGTGTGAAGCATGTCTTGTCCCACCGGGTGATATATGCTAACTTTTATGAGGTGGTGTTGCCGGAAGATTCCCGGGCATTTCCAGGTTTCCAGAGGGTTTTGGCGGAAGATTTGGATCAATATGCCGTCCCTCGGTTGATACACGCCTTCTTGGAAAAATATGTATAAAAGTTGTTTGTATTCTTGCATTGTGTGAATATTCTCGTTAATTTTGGCAGCAAATTTAAAAATGGAAGTTTATGTCAGTGAATAAAGTGATATTGTTAGGAAATGTAGGCAGAGACCCGGAAGTGAGATATCTTGATAATGGGGTAGCTGTAGCTACTTTTTCTTTGGCTACTACGGAAAGAGGATATACTTTGCAGAATGGGACTCAGGTGCCGGACCGCACAGAGTGGCACAATGTTGTACTTTGGCGCGGCCTGGCAGAAACTGCGGAAAAATATGTGCATAAAGGAGATAAACTTTACATAGAGGGCAAAATCCGTACACGTTCATATGATGACCAGACGGGAGCCAAACGCTATGTAACGGAAATATTTGCAGATACGATGGAAATGCTGACACCTAAAAGTGCCTCTGCACCGGCTAATGCGTCGTTTGCTCCACAAACGGGTACACAGCCTGTTGCTCCTGCACAACCGACAGCGCAACCGCAGAATAATCCTGTACAAAATAATCCGGCAGACGACTTGCCGTTCTAATTGTTTAACTAAAACCAAATTCTTTGGACCCAGACGCTTATTTATGCCAATTGGCAGATATTTTTAACGGTATATCCGTACATGCTCCTTCAATTCCGGCTATCATAGCCATTGTGTTGGCAGGCTTGCTCCTGCTTGTTTCCGGCTTTGCATCAGCTTCTGAAATCGCGTTTTTTTCGCTCTCGCCGTCTGATCTCAGTGTAATAGCAGAAAAGAAACACCCTTCGGATGAGAGAATCAGTAAACTGTTGGAAGACACAGAACGTTTGTTGGCTACGATTCTGATCACGAATAATTTCGTGAACGTAACCATTATCATGCTCTGTAACTTCTTTTTCATGGATGTATTTCAGTTTCATTCTCCCATTGCAGAGTTTCTCATCCTGACGGTAGTCCTTACTTTTTTGCTGCTGCTATTCGGTGAAATCATGCCTAAGATTTATTCGGCGCAGAAGACATTGGCCTTTTGCCGTTTTGCGGCGCCGGGCATCAATGTGTTCCGTTCTGTCTTTTACCCTTTGGCTTCCATGTTGGTACGCTCTACGTCTTTCTTGAACAAGCATGTTGCCCGCAAGAATCATAATATTTCAGTGGATGAGCTTTCACATGCCTTGGAGTTGACGGATAAAGCCGAACTTTCTGAAGAAACCAATATCCTCGAAGGGATTATCCGCTTTGGCGGGGAGACGGCTAAGGAAGTGATGACTTCGCGTCTGGACGTGGTTGATCTGGATATCCGCACCTCTTTTAAAGAGGTACTGAAGTGCATTGTTGAGAATGCCTATTCCCGCATTCCGATTTATGCCGATACGCGTGATAATATAAAGGGGGTGCTCTATATCAAGGATTTGTTGCCCCATCTGAACAAAGGTGATAATTTTCGCTGGCAGTCTTTGATCCGTCCGGCGTATTTTGTACCCGAAACCAAGATGATAGATGATTTGCTCCGTGATTTCCAAGCGAATAAAATTCATATAGCTATTGTGGTAGATGAGTTTGGCGGTACATCGGGCATTGTGACCATGGAGGATATCATCGAAGAGATTGTGGGGGAAATTCATGATGAATATGATGATGAAGAACGTACCTATGCCGTATTGAATGATCATACATGGGTGTTTGAAGCCAAGACGCAGCTGACTGATTTTTATAAGATTACCAAGATAGATGAAGAGACTTTCGATGAGGTGGCAGGGGATGCCGATACATTGGCCGGACTTCTGCTTGAATTGAAAGGCGAGTTCCCCGCTCTTCATGAGAAGGTGACTTACGGCCGTTATGAGTTTGAGGTGCTTGAAATGGATAACCGCCGCATTCTGAAAGTGAAATTTATTATCAACCCTGCGGCTGGAGATGTCCCGGCAGTCTCTTGACCCTTTTAAAATTAAGTAATCACGTGTCCCTGTTCATGTCACATAGAGAAGACTCCTGCTTGTTGGGAATCTGGAAGATGGAAGAATCTTTTTCAGCTTTGTGTGATATGTTGCCCGATTCCACCCTTCCCGAGCAGGCAAGGCAACGTTTCACTGCCCCGCACCGCCGGTTGGAATGGCTGTCTGTACGTGTTTTGTTGCACGGCTTGTTGGGGGAAGAAAAAGAAATAGGCTACTTGCCTTCGGGGAAGCCTTATCTGTCAGACGGTTCCTTTCATATCAGTATCTCGCATACCAAAGGATATGTAGCTGTTATTCTCGGTGATACACCGGTAGGGATCGATATCGAACAGTATGGGCGGCGGGTGCACAAAGTGGCTCATAAATACATGCGTGAGGATGAAATGGCGCTTCCTTACCGGGGGGACGATACGTGGAGTTTGCTGCTGCACTGGTCTGCCAAGGAGGTTATGTTCAAGTGTATGGATACGGCGGAGGTTGATTTTCGCCGGCATTTGCATATCAAGCCTTTTGCTGTGCAGGAACAGGGGGTATTCTATGCACAAGAATACAGGACGGACCGGCAACGCCATTTTCAGATTCGTTATCTGGTCCATCCCGATTTTGTCTTGACCTGGCAAGTGGATTTATAGTCTTTCCAACTGTACCGTGAAATGCCGCATCAGCGGAGCTTCCCAGGCAATCCGCACTCCGCGGGTAATGCTTTCGCGTTTGTCATAAACGTTTTTCAGTGCTGCGGCTATCACGTTCATGTGATTGTCGGTATATACCCTGCGGGGAATGGCAAGACGCAGCAAGTCCAGTCCGTTGAAACGGTTTTCCCGGGTCACGGGATCACGGTCTGCAAGCAGGTAGCCTATCTCACAGCCGCGTATACCGGCTTCCAGGTATAATTCGACGGTTAAGGTCTGGGCGGGGAACTCCTCTTTGGGAACCCGTGTCAGGACTTTCGGGGCATCTACGAAGATAGCATGTCCGCCGGCAGGACGTTGGTAGGGTATTCCGTATTCATCCAGTTTCTTTGCCAGATACTCTACTTGACGGATGCGAGTTTCCAGATTGTCGAATTCTGTGTTTTCATCCAGACCGATGGCAAGCGCGTTCATGTCACGGCCGTTCATGCCTCCATAGGTGAGGTAGCCTTCAAATTGTACGCAGAATCCTTTGGCACCTTCATACCAGTCCTTCTTGCGGGTGGCGATGAAGCCGCCCATGTTGACGATGCCGTCTTTTTTGGCACTCATTGTCATGCCGTCTGCAAGTGCAAACATCTCGCGGGTAATTTCCTTGATGCTTTTGTCGCTATATCCGTTTTCTCTTGTCTTGATGAAGTATGCATTTTCCGCGAAGCGGGCAGAGTCGAACAGGACGGGCTTATGGTATTTGTCGGCTATGGCACGGACCTCGCGTAGATTCTGCATGGATACAGGCTGGCCGCCGGCGGTATTGTTGGTGACGGTAACGATGATGAAAGGTATGTGGTTGCCGTGTTCCTGCAATGCCTTTTCCAGTTTGGCGGGATCCACATTGCCTTTGAAAGGAATCTCCAACTGTGTCTGCTTGGCTTCATCAATGGTGCAGTCCAAGGCTATGGCTTTACGTCCTTCAATGTGTCCTTTGGTCGTGTCGAAATGAGAGTTCCCGGGCACGATGTCTCCCTCGTGTACCAGATAGGAGAAAAGTACATTCTCCGCTGCACGGCCTTGATGTGTGGGTATGACATATTCGAAGCCCGTCAGCCGTGTGATGGTTTCTTTGAGTTTGAAGAAGGAGGAAGCGCCGGCATAGCTTTCATCTCCCAGCATCATGCCTGCCCATTGCCGGTCGCTCATGGCACCTGTGCCCGAGTCGGTAATGAGGTCAATATATACTTGTTCTGATTTGAGCTGGAACACGTTGTAATGGGCTTCTTTCAGCCATTGTTCACGTTCCTGGCGGGTGCTTTTACGAATGGGCTCCACCATTTTGATTTTCCACGATTCGGCAAATGGTAATTCCATAGTCTGTATCTTTAGAGTTTGACAATAGGTTAATAGATTATCCGTTTGATATGATATTCTGTGCCGAATGTAGCTATTTCTTTAGTGATATCCAATAAAAAATGTGACTTTTTGATATAAATAAAATGTCCGGGCGAAATCACTTCGGCCGGACATCATTCAAATAAACTTGGCAGAGTTTATTTACCTTTTTACTTTCTCTGAATCAGTTTGGATGAATAAAATGACGTGGATGGTTAGTCCGGCTTCATTAGACTCAACGCTTTTTCCTCGAAAGCAATGATAATGTTTGCATGGCAGGTCTTCTGACTTGTTTCCATTACAGGCGCCTTCCCGGAAAAATCCAGTGGCATGAAAGAGTTTGCCTGCAACAATATGCGAAACTTACAGCAGCGGGACTGTTCAGGATTTGCACCTGATTCCCTTTTAATTGCCACTTTCGGACGAAAGTGGCAAACCAATGCATCGCAAAGATAAGAAAGTTTTCTGAAAATACAATCGGGCAGGCTTGATTTTCATACGATAAAAATGGACTCTCGCATAACTTTCTTGAAAACAGAGGCGGGAATAAGCTTTCCACTGGCTTATTTCTCCTTCGCCAGCGTAAATACAAATTCTAGTCCCCCGCCTTGGTTGTTTTTGGCCGATATGGTTCCGCCATGGATGATGACTGCGTTTTTCACGATGGCCAATCCCAGACCGGTACCTCCTAATTTGCGGGAGCGACCTTTATCTACCCGGTAAAAACGTTCGAACAGGCGGTTCAGATGTTCCGGGGAAACCCCGATTCCTGTGTCGGCAAAGCTGAAGTAGTAGAAGTTCTCGTCTTCACGGAAGCAGCTGATGTGGATATGTATGTCCGTACCGGCATAGGCAATGGCATTGTCCATGAGGTTACGGAAAATAGAGTAAAGAAGGGAGTAGTTTCCTTTTAGCTGTATTTTGGGTTTCAGCGAATTGACTACCGTGATATGCTTCTCTTCCAGTTCCAAGGATACCTCGTTCACGATGTTTGCCACCAGCATGCTGATATCTATCTTTTCCATATCGATCATATTGGCTGCCTCGTCTATACGGGTCAATACGGAGATGTCACGCAGCAGCCGGCTTAGCCGGTTGCTCTGGGCGTAGCAGCGTTCAAGAAAAACGAGCATCTTGTCGTGCGGGATATTGCCGTTGTTTACAATTGTCTCCAGATAGCCTTGTATGCTGCTTACCGGAGTTTTCAGTTCATGGGCGATGTTCTGTGTTAACTGCCGTTTCAGCCGTATCTGCTCCTCTTCTTGCGTGATGTCATTGATGGAGATTTCGAAACTTGAATCTTGAAAGATGATACATTCCACGATAAAGATACGACCGTTTTTGTTGATGTTGATGGACATTCTCTTCTCTTCTTTTCCGGCAGGGCGTTTCTGTGCTTTGCTGATAAAGTCTGTAATCTTCTGTAATTCGCAGATGGAGAAGATTTCTTCTGTAGTTTGCAGATTGGAGTCGGAAATCAGGTTGCTGTATTGAGTGAACAGGTTGTTTACCAATATTTCCTTTTTGTCTTTGGTGAATACCCCCAGTCCTTCGCGGGATGTCTGTAAATGGGTAATCAATTTTTCGCGCTCAATGTATAATGCTTCTTTGGTTTCGCGCAGACGTCTGTAAATCTGTATGATGTGTTGGGATATTTCTCCCAGTTCATTATGGGGGAAGGCGGATTGTATATCCATCTCTATCGGTTCGTTCTTGTCTGCCCGTTTGGCAAACTCGCGCAGTTGGTTGATGGCAGTGCCCAGTTTGGATGTAAACTTGTAGAAGATGAATATCAGCAGCAGGGATACAATGACGGTAAACCAGATATAGTGTGGGTCCGCAGCCAGATTTTTTATCAAGTTTACGTCATAGGGCAAGGCGGAACGGATGATGTAGTCATTGTAAACGGTGGCCGAATAGAAATAGGGGGTACCGGTGGTTTCCGAAGTACGGCGCACGTCATAGCCTTTACCCTCTTTCAGGGCAGTCTGTACTTCCGGGCGCTGGAGGTGGTTGTCCAGTTCCCTGCTGTCGGGTTGATGACTGTCGAACCGTACATTTCCCTGCAAGTCCACGATAGTGACACGAAGGTCTTTGTTTACATATTTCCCGATATATTTATTGAGCGAGGTGTTCCATGCGCTGTCCGGAATATCCTGCAACTCTTGTTGCAGGCGGTCATTGTAATTCTGCAGCTGCATGTCGAGCAATTCTATCTTGTATTCTTTCTCCCGCTGATACTGATAGGCTATGAAACAGGCCGCAAAGGCAAGAAACAGTGATATGACCGAAAGAAACAGCTTCCGGCTGAAAGACAGGAAGTGCCTTTCTTTATTCGGCTTCGAAACAGTATCCATATCCTAGGCGGGTTACAATGCATTTACCATAAATTCCTATCTTCTTGCGCAGGCGGGTGATGTTTACATCTATGGTGCGGTCCAGTACATATACTTCATCGCTCCAAATGCGGCCCAATATATCTTCACGGGAAAATACGCGTCCCTTGTTCTGCAAGAGCAGCAACAGAATCTCAAACTCTTTCTTGGTGAGAGATGCTTCTTCGCCGTCGATGCTGACCTTTTTCTTTATGATGTCCAGTACCAGTGATTTGTATGTGATTTGTTCCGGTGCACGTTCGGTTTCTGCCTGTTGCGTACGGCGTAGTACAGCCTTGACGCGAACGGCTACTTCACGCAGGGAGAACGGTTTGGAAATATAATCGTCTGCTCCCAGGTTGAATCCCGTCACGGTATCGTTTTCCGTATCTTTGGCGGTGATAAAGATGATAGGTACATGGGCGGTCTTCTTGTCCTTCTTCAGCAAACTTGCCATTTTGAATCCGGATATTTCCCCCATCATGACATCCAGCAATAATAAGTTATAGCGTCCGATGTCCATTCTCAAGGCTTCTTCGGCTGAATTTGCCGTATCTACCTCGTAGCCTTCATTTTCAAGGTTGAACTTTAAGATTTCACATAAATCTTCTTCGTCATCCACTACTAAAATCCGGTAATCGTTCATTGCATTTTTATTTATAGGTGACAAGGGGCAAACGATTCCCCCGTCACAAAGTTAAACTTTATTTCTTTTCTATTGCAAAGATAATGCAAGCCGTAGGCAGAATGACAATGAACTTGTTCATTTTTTATGCCGAGACGCGGCTTATCTTTGTATTCCGGTACAAAGGTGCGCCGATTTTGTTACGATGGAATGAAACAAGTGTTACAATTCAGTTACAGATGAAAAAATCCCGTATCTGTTATCTTGTCTTTATAGAATAACGTGTCGGTGGAATTAAGAAGATACAACGTATTGGCGGTATTGCCGTTTGTCAGATGCTATATTTCCCGGCTGCCAGGTATCTATTGGAAACTTCCATGAATGCTAAGGAAAAGACTTTTGAAGTTAAGACTAAAAGGTCGCGGAGTTAAGTGAGATCTCTGTTCGCAGTGCGCGAATGGATATTCAAAGGCTGCGAACATATGTTCAAAGCCTGCGAACGGATATTCACAAGCTTTGAATAAAGTTTGATAAAAGAATTCCGCTAATGGGTTTAAATAGTATCTTTGTATTGTCATAATAGACTGGTTGTATGAAAGAACTTATATACATGGGCAAAGAATCCCATAAATGGCGCTTGCCGATCATTATAGCCGTATTGGTTTTTGTCGGACTGGGCTCTGTCTGGCTGAATTCGGCACCTTTCCGTTCCGGCTTTGAAATAACGGATGAATTGGGAGGGAATATCTTTCCTTCCAGTATCCTGTCGGTTGCCACTACGGATGCACAGGTCATTGTCCCGGTGGATTCCATGTATGTTGGCAATCCGAAGTCGTGTATTGCTGTCCGTATTCGTTCGGGAAAGGCCTATAGCCGGGTGAGGGTGGAAGTGGCGGAAACCCCGTTCTTTTCTCGTTCGGTATCGGAGTTTGTCTTGGCTAAACCCAGGACGGACTACATTATCTATCCTGACATTATTTGGAATTATGAGGCTCTGAGGAATAATAACCAGGCGGAACCTATCAGCGTGGCGGTTACGGCAGAGATGAACGGCAAGGACTTGGGGCAGCGGGTACGTACTTTTTCCGTGCGTAGCATAAATGAGTGCTTGTTGGGTTATGTGACGAACGGTACCAAATTCCATGATACGGGCATCTTTTTCGCGGCCTATGTAAACGAAGAAAATCCGATGATTGACCAATTGTTGCGTGAGGCATTGAATACGCGCATTGTCAACCGTTTCTTGGGGTATCAGGGCGGTGCCGAGGTGGTGGACAAGCAGGTTTATGCCTTGTGGAATGTATTGCAGAAACGTAATTTCCGGTATAGTTCGGTATCGAATACCAGCTTGTCCAGTAACGTGGTTTTTTCACAACGTGTCCGTACATTCGATGATGCTTTGGAATCGTCGCAAATCAATTGCGTGGACGGCAGTGTGTTGTTTGCGTCCTTACTTCGTGCCATCAACATAGAGCCGATACTGGTACGCACGCCGGGACACATGTTTGTGGGATATTATACGGATTCCAACCATAAGGATATGAACTTTCTTGAAACGACGATGATCGGTGATGTGGATTTGGAAGACTTTTTCCCGGACGAACAATTGGATTCCACTATGGTGGGAAAATCGCAAAATCAGATGTCGCGCATTACTTTCGATAAGTCCAAAGAGTATGCCAACAAGAAATACAAACAGAATGAAGAAGGAATCCATTCCGGTAAATTGAACTATATGTTTCTGGAGATATCCAAGGAGGTGCGGAGGAAGATACAGCCGATAGGAAAATAGTGTGTCTTGGGAGTAAGAGTATGTAAAAAGCTATGGTTGTATGGGAATTTGCTGCAGGGTGGCCTTTCTTTTAATAGTCATTCACAAGTTTTAAAGTATTTCGTTTTCTGTGATTTCCATGAGTATTCAGTTTTTGCCTATCTATTTGCCTGGCGATAATCTTTCATTTCTATATGTCAATGTTATAATTTGATTTAGTTTAGGAATATTTTACAAAAAGGTGTATCTGATAAATCTGCGTGTTATACTCGTTTGTTGGGCGTATATACTTGTATAGATGGTGCTTATGTTTTTATTATAATAAAGATGTTCCTCTTGTGATATTTTGAATATATTAAATAAGGTTTCATATGTTTCTTGTTTATAAAAGCAAATATATTAATATTCTTTTAGTATTTTTTAAATCTGCGCATATGCGTAATTTTAAATTAATTTATATGTTTGCAAATAAATCCAAATACATAGAGCTTATGAAAAGAAATTATTGCTTATCATTGGTATTGCTTGCACTATTTGGGATGGCCACACCATATTCGGTAAATGCTTCCGAGAACGAGCCAAGCTCCCAGAGTGCTCAGCAAATTAAAAAAATCACAGGTAAAGTTGTTGATGCGTCAGGTGAACCGGTCATTGGTGCCAGCGTGTTAGTGAAGGGCACCGGTACAGGTGCCGTAACCGATATTGACGGAAAGTTTTCTGTAGATGCATCTGTTGGCAGTACTTTGGAAGTGTCCTTTGTCGGATATACTCCGATAGAAGTTAAAGTGACATCTTCCAATGTATATAATGTTGTTTTAAAAGATGACACACAAGTTTTAAGTGAGGTAGTTGTTACTGCTATGGGTATCAAGAAAGAGAAAAAAGCTTTGGGATATTCGGTGCAGGATGTAAATAGTAATGAACTGCTGAAGAATAAAAATGCCAATATCATCAATTCATTGAATGGTAAAATTGCCGGTGTGAATATTACACAAGGCAGTGGTGCCGCCGGAGCCGGTGCAAGTATCATTATCCGTGGAGGTACATCTCTGGAACGTGATAACCAGCCCTTGTTTATAGTCGATGGTATCGTATATGATAACGGAGTGGATATTGGTGGTAATTCAGGGTTTGACGGTGCGCAATCCACAAACTCTACCTATAGTAATCGTGTAATGGACATTAATCCGGAGGACGTGGAAAACATGTCAGTGCTGAAAGGTCCTGCCGCTGCAGCTCTTTACGGGTCACGTGCCGCTGCCGGTGTAATTATCATTACTACAAAGAAAGGCCAGGAAGGTCGCGTGGAGGTAAACCTTAGTAGTAAACTTTCAACTATGTGGGTAAACCGTTTGCCGGAACAACAGAGCACTTATAAGAGAGGTACTTTTGGCGATACCGGTATTTTTACGGATTTAGGCGTTTTGAATTCCTGGGGTGAAAAATTCCAGCCGGGAGAAACTATTTATGATAATGTAAGTGATTTCTTTGAGAATGGTATTACATGGGATAATAACGTAAGCATTTCCGGTGGAGGAAAGAACAACAATTTCTTCTTGTCCCTTTCACGTTTTAACCAAGACGGTATTATTCCTGAAACCGGTTATACCAAGAATACCATTCGTTTTAATGGGGAACAACGTTATGGCAAGTTAACGGTAGGAGCTAACATGGCTTATTCTATTGCGGATTCTGATAAATCGCTTACAAGCGGCGGATTGTATGATTCTGGTGGTACCGGTGCCATGAATTCTGTATTCCGTTGGCCGAGAAACGAAAGAATGTCACATTGGCTGAATGAAGATGGAAGTAAATATCGTTTGTTTCCGGACCAACAACTGGCGGATGATATTGATAATCCGTACTGGATTGTAAACAAGAACCGGGTTACGGACAAGACTACTCGTTTTACGGGTAACATTAATTTGAAACTTGATGTGTTTGATTGGTGGAAGATTACTTATACGGCAGGTACTGACCGATATACAACAAATACCCGCCGGTTGATTGAGCCGGAATCAGGTGTAAAATTATTATGGCAGAAAGGTATGCTTTCGGAAAGCGACCGTACATATGAATATCTGACTTCTAATCTGATGATGAACTTCAATAAGAAAATCGCTGATTTTGATTTTAATTTATTGGTCGGTAATTCTGTAGAAGATACGAAAACAACAGTCAACAGACGGATGGGATGGAATTTCGTGGTGGATAATTTCTTCTCAATAAATAATACGGCGGAAACAGACCGCAGCATTACACAAGCGAATAGCCGCAAACGTCTGGTTGGTGTATATGGTGAATTTAGAATCGGTTATAAGAGTTTGGCGTATGTAACGGTAACGGGACGTAATGACTGGACCTCAACGCTTCCGGTCGATAACCGTTCATATTTCTACCCGTCAGTTGGTGGTGCCTTTGTTTTCTCGGAATTGCTTCCTGAAAACAACATACTTTCTTTTGGCAAGGTACGTGCATCTTGGGCGCGTGTAGGTAAAGACGCTGATCCGTATGTAACGAATACATACCTTGATCCTCCGTTTATTACCATTGGCGGGAATGGATTGCAGAATAGCTGGACACATGGTAATACCTTGCTCATACCGGAAACGACGGAATCTACGGAAATAGGTCTGGAGATGAGATTCTTGAACGGGCGTATCGGATTTGATTGGACCTATTATACCAATAAGAGTTATAATCAGTTGCTAAGCCCTCGTACCAGTCAGGCTACAGGTTATATTTTCATGACAACCAATGCCGGAGATATTGTAAACAAGGGTATGGAATTGGCTATTAGCGGTACACCGGTCAAGAATAAGCATTTTACTTGGGAAACGATGTTGAACCTTTCCGGTAACCGTGGTAAGGTAAACAATTTATTGCAGGGACTTGATATTCTTTATGTGACCGACGTTCAGGTAGGTAATGCTAAAGCTGCCTCTTTTAATGGAGGTAATTTTATGGCTATATCGGGTTCTAAGTGGTCAAGAGATGACCAGGGCAATGTTATTTTGGATAAAAAGACGGGTATGCCTACTTCAGACAATCAAGCTACTTATGAGTTGGGTAACCGTGAACCGAAACTCCTTGGCGGATTTAATAATACGTTCACTTATAAGAACTGGTCACTTTCTATGCTGTGGGATTTCCGTATAGGAGGAGACATTTATAATGGGACAGATTATTTTATGACTTCTGCAGGTATGAGTGTACGTAGTGCCAACCGTGAAAATCTGACTATTAATGGAGTGGTTGCTACCGGCAAAGATGCTAATGGCAAAGAAACTTACAGTCCGGCAACTTACAACTTCAGTGCAGACAAGTTCTATAATAGGAACGACTATTCCCAAGAGGTTCCTGCCGGGTCTGACAATGCACTTAGCGGTAAATCTATCATTCGCAACTATTGGACAGGCAGTTATACTTTGGAGTCCAGTAACTATATGACAGATACCAGCTGGTTACGTTTGCGCTCTATATCATTGACTTATACATTCCCTAAAACGTTGTTGCAAAAGACTAAATTCATAAAAGGATTGTCTGCCACTGTTACAGGCACTAATTTGCTGCTTCTCACCAACTATAAAGGAATGGATCCTGAAACCAGTGCCGCCGGTGCGGGAGCTATTGGGTCAAGTTCGGTAGGCATTGACTACTGTGGTGTGCCTGCTACTGCAGGAATGTCATTTGGAGTAAATGTCACATTCTAAATTCAAGATTTATAGTTTTATAAATAAAAGAACGAGTATGAAAAAATTTAGATATTTTTGTTTGAGCACACTTCTTGCTCTTGGTTTGGGGGCATGTTCCGATTATTTGGATATCAATGATAATCCGGACAACCCTAATAGTTCCGTTCCTTCGGCAGCGTTACGCCTGCGTGCTATTCAAGCTAATTTTGTAGATGCCTATGAGTCATCCGGAACCCGCGGTTGCTGGATAACCGGCAATATCGTTAAGACTGCCGGTACGGCTTATAATGACTATATAGTAAAATGGATGCCCCAATCGGCGTCTGTAACTTGGCCTTATCAGATGTGGTTTGTTTATACGGCAAGCAACCTTCCTGACCTTTTTGCAAAAGCAGAATCAGAAGGAGCCTGGCATTATCTAGGGGCAGGGCAGCTAATACATGCCTGGGGGTTCATGACGATGTTGGACATTTACGGTGAAATGCCTTATTCGGAAGCCTTGACATCTTCCATTACCCCCAAATATGATGATGGCAAGGCTATTTATGAAGGATGTATGGCTATGATTGATGAGGCTATTGCCAACTTTAAAAAAGAACAGCCTGTTACGGCGGAGCCTTTGTCTGATGGTGACTTATGGAATGGCGGCTCTACTGACAAATGGCTGAAATTGGCCTATGGTTTAAAGGCGCGTTGGATGCTGAATACTTCCAAGAGGACAGACTTTGACCCTCAAAAGGTCTTGGACTTATTGGCTAATGCAGCCCAGTCCAATGAAGAGGGTACAATCATGCGTTATGTAAACTCTAATTTGTCACAGGAAAGTGGCCTGCAAGCATTGCAATTTGGAAATTTGTCAAATACGACCTCACGTATCACTAAATGGTATTTGGATTTATTAACTAATACTTTTACAAATGGCAGCGGTGTGGAAGATCCCCGTACTGATTTGTTGGTACCTAGTGCACAATTCCTTAACGCCAATAATCAATTGGAATATCGTCGTACTGCCGGAGTGGATTTGTATAGCAATATCCGTAATGCAGGGGGACCTGTAAGTTTCGATGTATTCTCGTCGGATAAAGAAACGGCTGTTAAATTCCTGGATGGTAAAATTTTAGATCCGGTGCGTGATATTTGGGCGTCAGGAACCACAGATCCTGCCCGTAAGGGAGATTCCATATATATACCTATTTATTCGGAAAATTTGAGCTGGATTACAAGCAAGCCCGGTGATCCAAAGGACGATCGTTATATAGCGAACCGCTATAATGGCAATTCTACACGCATCATTTCCACAGGTACATTCTATACACGTGCAGATGCTCCCGGACATTTGCTTGCCTATCCGGAAGTGTGTTTTATGAAAGCTGAATGCTATTTCCGTTTGGGACAAAAAGGACAAGCTGTACAGGAATACAAGAAGGGTATTCGTGCTCACATGGAATTGATGAATGAGAAACTTGCAGACTATGACCAGAGTATCTATGGAAAGCAGGTTATACCGGCAGAGGACATTGACGCATTTTTGGCAAGCGCTGCAGTCGCACAAAATGAATCGGAAATAACAATGGCTAAGATTATGCAACAGAAGTTTATTGCATGTTCATATTCTATTCAGAATCTGAATGATATGCGGCGTTTCAATTATAGTGCCGGTAATATTAAAGATTTTGGAGTTGTATATATAGATTATGGACGTCCTACGGAATTTGATGCAGAAAGTGCCAGACGTTATATGTCCGACTCACCCAATGATACGCGCTATTGGTTCCGTCGTTTCCAGCAGGCAAGTTTGGAGCAGTCATATAATATTGATAATCTGAAAGCATCCAATAAGGAGGCGCTGGAATTGACCATCAATTCTTGTCCTGTATGGTGGGACTGTGCATCCGATGAAGAATATTACAGTTATATAAAATAGTTTTCATCGATAAAATCCCGTAGTTTATAGAATCTTCTTTTAAATATCTTAAAAACTTAGGATTGTATTTATTTCATTGATTATCTTTGCATCTGAAAATTAAAGATTTCATGGATTTTCATTAATTGAAATATACTATTGAAGGCTCTAAAGGTCTTCATTCATAGATGATGATTGGGACAGCCGGTTCGTGAGAATCGGCTGTTTTTGTTTTATTTGTTTGCATATCAGCGGTGGTAATGTTACTTTTGCGAGAAATAGTGAAGATGGGTTTGTACTGTCTTTGCAAGGATTAGTTAATGTATATGGAACAAGGCAAGAAATTTATCTCTCCGGGGGCATGGTTTTCAATGATATATCCGGCAGACTGGAGCGAATTCGAAGATGGGGAAGGCTCTTTCCTCTTCTACAATCCCGCAGACTGGACGGGTAATTTCCGTATTTCGGCTTATAAGGGAAATGCGGCGTATGGCAGAGATTCCCTGCGGCAGGAACTGGAAGAAAATACGTCGGCCACTCTTGTGAAGATAGGGAAGCTGGAGTGTGCTTACAGTAAGGAAATGTTTGAGGAGGAGGGAATATATTATACTTCCCATCTTTGGATTACAGGCATCGATGAACTCGCTTTTGAATGCTCGTTCACGGTGAAGAAAGGAGAGTCCGTTGCAGAAGCGGAGAAGGTGATAGCTTCGTTGGAAACACGCAAGGAAGGGATAAAATATCCGGCTGAAATCATTCCGGTCCGCCTTTCTGAGATCTATCAGATTAATGAGGCCTACGAGTGGGTGGATTCCGCTGTAAAGGAAGTATTGAAGAAAGACTTTCAAGGCGCTGAAGAAGATGTTGTCAAGATGCAGCAAATCATAGACAAAGGAGAGATAGGCCCTAAGAAGAAGGAGGCTTGGCTGGCATTCGGCATCGTACTTTGCGTGATTTTCGCCAATGAGGTGGATAATATGGAGTGGCGTACCTTGATCGACGGCAACCGGGAAGCACCTGTTTTGCTGAACATTTCTACCGGTGCCCGGATAGATCCGATGAAGCTGGTATGGAGTAAAGTGAAAGCCGGTGTACCTTGCAACATGGTGGAAACTTACAAAAGCATATTTGACAATCAGTAACTAACTTCATTAAAATAAAAGAGAATTTGGCAGCAGTAAATTCAATACTTCAGGTGGAAAATCTGACCAAGTCATTTGGTGACTTGGTTTTGTTCGAGAATATATCCTTTGGTTTATCGGAAGGACAGCGTGTGGGACTGATTGCGAAGAATGGCAGCGGTAAGACAACCTTACTCAATATTCTTTCGGGAAAGGAAGGGTATGACAATGGTATCATTTCCTACCGGCGTGATTTGCGGGTAGGTTATCTGGAGCAGGACCCGCAATATCCGGAAGGGCTGACCGTACTTGAGGCCTGTTTCCATCATGGCAACAGCACGGTGGAACTGATTAAGGAGTATGAGCGTTGCATGGAAACGGAGGGACATCCCGGACTGGATGAGATATTGGTCCGTATGGACCATGAAAAAGCCTGGGAATATGAACAGAAAGCCAAGCAGATTCTCTCGCAACTGAAAATCCGTGATTTCGACCAGCAAGTGAAACAACTTTCCGGTGGCCAGCTGAAGCGTGTGGCTCTGGCCAATACTCTGATCACCGAACCCGACCTGCTGATACTGGACGAGCCTACCAACCACCTCGACCTTGACATGACCGAGTGGCTGGAGGAATATTTGCGCCGGAATAACCTCAGTCTCCTGATGGTGACGCACGACCGTTATTTCCTGGACCGGGTATGTTCTGAAATTGTAGAAATAGACAACCGGCAGATTTACCAGTATAAAGGTAACTACAGCTACTATCTGGAGAAACGGCAGGAGCGCGTGGAAGCCAAGAGTGTGGAAATTGAACGTGCCAATAACCTCTATCGCACGGAACTGGAGTGGATGCGGCGCATGCCCCAGGCCCGCGGGCATAAAGCGCGTTACCGTGAAGATGCCTTTTATGAACTGGAGAAAGTGGCCAAGCAGCGGTTCAATAATGAGAATGTAAAGCTGGATGTCAAGGCATCCTATATTGGTAGCAAGATATTTGAGGCGGACCACCTGTATAAGTCCTTCGGTGATTTGAAGATACTGGATGATTTTTCTTATATTTTCGCCCGTTATGAAAAGATGGGGATTGTCGGAAACAATGGTACGGGCAAGTCCACCTTTATCAAGATACTGATGGGGCAGGAGCAGGCAGACAGCGGTACGCTGGATATTGGTGAAACGGTGCGTTTCGGGTATTATTCGCAGGAAGGCTTGCAGTTTGACGAACAGATGAAAGTCATTGATGTAGTACAGGACATCGCCGAAGTGATTGAGTTGGGCAATGGCAAACGATTGACGGCATCCCAGTTCCTGCAACATTTTCTCTTTACTCCCGAAACCCAGCATAGCTATGTGTATAAGTTGAGTGGCGGGGAGCGCCGCCGCCTCTATCTGTGCACGGTTCTGATGCGCAATCCTAATTTCTTGGTTTTGGATGAGCCCACAAACGACCTCGATATCGTTACCTTGAATGTTCTGGAAGAGTATCTGCAGAACTTCAAAGGGTGTGTGATTGTCGTGAGCCACGACCGTTACTTCATGGACAAGGTGGTGGATCATCTGCTGGTGTTCAACGGACAGGGAGATATCCGTGATTTCCCCGGCAACTATACGCAATACCGTGATTGGAAGGATGTTAAACTGCATCAAGAGAAAGAAAAAGAAGTCTCCAGGGTTCAGGAAGAAAAGACTGCCAAGGTACGTCTGAACGACAAACGGCGGATGTCTTTCAAGGAAAAGCGTGAGTTTGAACAATTGGAACAGGAAATAGCCGGGCTGGAAACGGAGAAAAAAGCGATTGAAGAGGCTTTGTGCAGTGGAACCCTTTCGGTGGAGGAGCTTACGGCAAAGTCAAAGCGCTTGCCGGAATTGTCTGACTTGATTGATGAGAAAACATTGCGCTGGCTTGAATTGAGCGAGATAGAGTCGAACTGAAGTTCGAAATGAAAGAGATTTAAAGAGTAAAGGAAAAGAATTGAATAGTTAATGATTTAATGGTGAGGAGCTGAAATGGGAAAAGTAGGAAATTTGACAAATTACCACAGTCACAGCCTGTATTGTGACGGGCGTGCCGGGATGGAAGATTTTGTGCGTTTTGCATTGAGTGAAGGCTTTACATCTTACGGCTTTTCATCGCATGCTCCTTTGCCTTTTTCTACAGCGTGGACGATGGAATGGGACCGTATGGATGATTATCTTTCAGAATTCCGCCGTTTGAAAGCCCAATATGCCGGGAGCATAGAATTATATCTTGGCCTGGAAATAGATTATTTGAATGAAGAAAGCAATCCGTCTGTCCGGCGCTTCAAAGAATTGCCGTTGGATTATCGCATCGGCTCCGTACATTTGCTCTACAATGATAGAGGAGAAGTGGTGGATGTGGATGTCCCGGCCGACGCTTTCCGGAAGGTGGTGGACGGGCACTTCGGTGGAGATCTGGAGCGTGTGGTGCGCCTCTACTACAAACGGCTGATGAGGATGCTGGAACTGGGTGGCTTTGACATTGTAGGTCATGCAGACAAGATGCACTATAACGCATGCTGCTATCGTCCCGGCTTGCTTGACGAACCTTGGTATGATGAATTGGTTCACGCTTATTTCAGCGAGATAGCCAGACGGGGGTATCAGGTGGAAATCAACACCAAGTCCTATCATGAGCTGGGCACTTTCTATCCCAATGAACGCTATTTTTCCCTGCTGCATGATTGGGGGATTCGTGTGCAGGTGAACAGTGACTCTCATTATCCGGAGCGTATAAACAACGGCCGTCCCGAAGCATTGCGGGCGTTGAAGCGGGCAGGCTACGAGACGGTGATGGAGTTATACGGCGGCAAATGGAAAGAGATGCCGATCTTATTCTGATTTCAGCAGGAACTCGTCAATGGCCTTTTTGTAAGTGGCTTTGTCAGCGGCTCCTCGGAAGAGTTGGGGCTCTCCGTTCATCGGGATAAACACGAAAAGGGGAATACTTGTCGCGTTGAACAAGGCAGCCAGTTCTTTCTCTTTATCGACGTTGACTTTGTATATGACGATTTTACCGGCATATTCCTTGGCCAGCTCTTTCATGATGGGAGCGGTCATGCGGCAGGGACCGCACCAGTCGGCATAAAGGTCGATGATGGCGGGTTTGTCTCCTTTGTATTTCCATTCCTTGGATTTCTCATAATCGAATACATTCTTGATGAACATATCCTTGTTCATTACGATGACGCTTCCCTCGGCGGGAGCTTCTTTTCCCTCAGTTTGGCCTTTCTGTTGTGTCCCGCCTGTGCAGGCATAGGTCAATACACTGGCAAGGATGAGGGCAAACGTGATTATAATTTTCTTCATTTCCTTAAATTAAGCATTTTGTTCAATGATGGATTTCAACTCTTTTCCACTGATTACACCCGAATGGCGCCATACAGCTTCGCCTCTCTTGAATAGGATGAAGGTTGGTACTGCTTGTATGCGGTAGCGTGCAGCCAGTTCTTCATGCTGGTCAACGTCTATTTTGGCTATGCGTGCAGTGTCACCTATCTCACTTTTGAGCTCTTCCAATACCGGATGCATGGCTTTACAGGGACCACACCAGGTAGCAAAAAAATCCACCAATACCGGTTTATCTGATTGTATCAATTCTTCAAACTTTTCCATAATTTTATCTTTTTGTTTTTACTTATTTGTAATGATAACAAACTGGAAGAATAAATTGTTCAGGGAAATACAAAAGGGACAACTCCTTTTTTAGATGGAAGACTGAATTTCAGACAAAAGAACAAAAGATACATAAGAAAGGAAATAGGTTCTAGTGTCCTTTTGTCTGAAAATAGAAGAATCGTTTGTCTCTGTCTTTTCCCGTTGAATAATTACTTGATTGTCATTTCTTCAATAAGATGTGAAGCTCCGGCATACTTGTCAATAATGAATAGTGTATAGCGGATATCCACGCAGGCGGCACGCTGGGAAGAAGGACGGAAGGCGATGTCGCCTGTCAAGCCTTCATAATTGCGGTCAAAGCCGGTACCGATCAGTTCACCTTTGGCATTGAAGACCGGACTGCCGGAATTGCCGCCCGTGTTGTCCGTGTTGACAATGAAGCAGACGGGCATTTCTCCATTGGGCATGGCATAGCGGCCAAAGTCTTTGGCCTGGTATAATTCTTTGAGGCGGGCAGGAACCACAAATTCCCAGTTGTTGGGATCTTCTTTCTCCATAGCACCCTTCAAGGTAGTATAATAGCCGTATTCCACCCCATCGGAAGGCGAGTATGGCAGCACTTTCCCGTAGGTCAGACGAAGGGTAGAGTTGGCATCCGGATAAATGGGGATACCGGCTTCCTGTTTCATGTCCATCATTCCCTTTACCCATACTTTGTGTGCGGCATTGTAATTCTTGTTGGCGTCCATCATGGCAATGGCCGTTTGCAGCAAGCCATCGGTAATGGAGTATTTGAACAATACCATCCAGTCATTGCTGATTTTATACAAGCTGGGCTTACGGATAAATTTGCCAAAATTTTCCTTGCTTCCGAAGATGGAATATTTGAAACAAGCGTCTATAAATGCGTCACTGTCTCCTTTGAAGCGTTTGTCGATAATTTGGAAAATGCCGATACGCTGTTCCGCAGGAATATACTGCATATAGGTTTGAAGCATTTTCTTGCCGACCGTACGTTCCACTTCCGGGAAGGGGACAGAGGCGAAATACTTGTCTGCCGCTGCTTGAAGACTGTCGGCTGCCGCCCTGATGCGTGCTTTGTCCTTGCTTTTCAAGGCTGATACCAATCCCGTGGTGCTTGGGATTCGCATGAAATCGAGTCCTGTGATTAATGCCTCCTGGATGGCTTGCTGATGATAGAGTGCCGGGCGTCGGTGCTGCACGATACTGCGTATCCGGTCGAAGGCTTTCTGGTAGCTGTCATCTCCCTTTTCGCGTCCGCGGGCTAGAAGTTGCTCCTGTTGCGCGCGTTTGGTATCCAGCACTTTCAAACGGACAAGGCCTTCGTTCATGCCGATGGCGTTTTTCCAATAATTAGCAGAGGAGGCATATTTGCTGGCATAGTGAATACGTACGGCATCGTCCTTCAGCATTTGTTCCATCAAGGCTTTCTGGCGTACATCGCGTACGTGGTGGCGCATGAAGTTGGTAGTCTGCATACGCTCTTCCACCTCGTCGGAAATCATGTAACGCCAATTGCGTCCGGGGAAGCCCATAATGAAAGTGAAGTCGCCTTCCCGATAGCCTTCAAGGCTGATGGTCAAGTGTTTCTTTACTTTCAGGGGGATATTGTCTTTACTGTATTCCGCAGGTTTTCCGTCTTTGTCGGCGTAGATGCGGAAGATGGAGAAGTCGCCGGTATGGCGGGGCCACATCCAGTTGTCTGTATCTGCACCGAATTTGCCGATGGAGGAGGGGGGAGCGCCTACCATGCGGATATCGCTGTAGGTGGTCTTGACGAACAGGTAATATCGGTTGCCGCCATAGAATGCCTTTAATTCGAGTTTGCGTCCCGGTGTCAGTGCGATACCTTGTTCGGAGGCAAAACGGTCTGCTACCATGGAGAGGTACTTGGGAGAAAGATAGTTCGTGCCGTTCGGGTCTGCATCTGTCTTCAACTGTTCGTTCACGTAGTCCGTCACGTCGAGTATTTCATCGATGTAAGTAACGGTGAGCCCTTTGCAGGGCAGTTCTTCTTTGCGTGACATGGCCCAGAAACCATCGGTCAGATAGTCATGCTCCACACTGCTGTGCTGTTGTATGGCGCCATAGCCGCAGTGGTGGTTGGTCAGTACCAGTCCTTCGGCAGAGATGACTTCGCCGGTACAGCCGCCGCCGAAATGCACTACGGCATCCTTCAGGGCAATGCCGTCGGGATTGTAGATTTGGTTGGCGGGGATGAGCAGTCCGAGTTCTGTCATGGCCACTTCATTCTGCTTTTGCAGGTCGGTGAGCATCCACATGCCTTCGTCTGCGTGAGCCGTGGTAAAAGCAGATGTAATGAATAATGATAATAGGATTCTTTTCATGATGATATGCGTTAGAAGAACATCTGAGAGGGGGGCTATTCGGTCGTATATTGAATAGGGTTGAGTATATGACTGAATGGCATTCAGTCGTATAGTGAATGCCATTCAGTATAGGGAGTCATTTCTCAGAGGCTTTTATTTATTCTACAATGTTCATTTCTTTTATCAGATGACCGCAGTTGCCCAGCTTGTCGAGGATGAAGAGTACATAGCGAATATCCAGTGCGATGCAACGTTGCAGGTTGTTGTTGAAGTTGATGTCACCGCTCAAAGATTCCCAGTTTCCGTCGAAAGCGGTTCCGATGAGTTGCCCTTCACCATTGATGACCGGGCTGCCGGAGTTGCCGCCGGTGATGTCATTGGTTGTCAGGAAGCAGACGGGCATGGTACCGTCGGCCATGGCGTAGCGGCCGAAGTCTTTCTTCTGGATGAGCTCTTTCAGTTTGGCGGGCACTACGAATTCACGGTTTTCGGGGTTTTCTTTCTCAAGAATACCGTCGGTTGTCGTGTAGTAATTATAGTGCACGGCGTCACGCGGGCTGTATGATTTCACATTGCCGTAGGTAAGGCGCATGGTGAAGTTGGCGTCCGGATAAGAGGGCACGGGCTGCTTCATTTCGCCCAAGCCACGGATATAGGCTTTGTGGAGTAGTTCCATTCCGTTTTCCAATTCTCCGTACTGCTTTCCAAGTTCCTGCAACTTCTCGTTCTTGGAACGTGAGTAGGCGGTGGCAGGATCTTTCTCGATGGCTTTCACGGAGGGTTTTGCCAGGAACTTGTCCAGATTCTTACGGTTGGAGAGGATAGAGTTGTCGTACATATTATCTACGTATGCGTTGTAGTCACCTTTGAACTCTCCGTTGATAGTCTGGTAGAAGGTGGGCAGTTCGTCGGCATTCAGTGCTTTAGCAAGGGCGGGCAGGATGGCTTTGGCTACGGCACGGTCTACTTCGTGGTCATAGTCCTTGTTGTGGATGCCGTCGTATGCGCTTTCCAGCTGCTTCTTCGAAGCTTGCAGCAAGGAATCATTTTTCTCTTCAAGCGCTTTCTTTATATTGTCCATGACGAGGTAAGTGCTGCCGAACTCGATAGCGCCGCGCAATGCCTCATTGGTATAATAAAGCTGGCGCAGGGTGGGAGTGCTTTTTTCGATGATGGCGTCGATTTTCTCTACCACGCCTTCATATTCGGGCTTCCCTTTGGCAAACTCTGCGTATTTCTTTTCGATTTCAGCTTTGGTGCCCAGTACATCGTTGTCGATGATGGCCTTGTTCATGCCGATAGAGTTTTTCCAGTAATTGCTGCTTCCGGCAAACTTGCTGGCATATTGAATGCGGGTCTTGTCGCTGGCATCCATATACTTGCGCAGTACTTCGAGGCGCACGCCGCGCATATCGATCATGGCCTGATTCACGGCATTCATGCGCTGTTTCACCTCACTCTGGGTGAGGTAGCGTTCTGTGCTGCCGGGGAAGCCCATAATCATGGCGTAGTCACCTTCGTTCAGCCCTTTGATGGAGATAGGCAGGTACTTCGGTGTTTTCAGAGGGACGTTGTCTTTGCTGTACTCGGCAGGTTCTCCGTTGGCGTCCGCATAGATGCGGAACATGGAGAAGTCGCCTGTGTGGCGCGGCCACATCCAGTTGTCGGTTTCACCGCCGAATTTGCCTACCGAGGAGGGAGGGGCGGCTACCATACGTACGTCATTGTAAACCTTATAGTAGAATAAATAGAATTTATTGCCTGCATAGAAAGGAAGAGCGCGTACTTCGATGCCCGGCTTTCCTTTTAGGTCGCTCTTTTCCAGTTCTTCCTTTGCCAGTTTGCTGAGGAAAGGATAGCCCATGGCATTCACTTCGTCTGTTTCACCGGCTTTGATTTTGCCGTTCACCAGGTCTGTAATATCTACGATGCGGTGTACGAAGCGAAATTTCAATCCCGGAGTGGGCAGTTCCTCGCTGCGGTTCATGGCCCAGAAACCGTCAGTCAGGTAGTCGTGCTCTACACTGCTATGCTGCTGGATGGCACCGTATCCACAATGATGGTTGGTCAGGATCAGGCCTTCCGGAGAGATGATTTCACCGGTACAGCCGCCACCGAATATGCCCACGGCATCTTTCAAGGATACCCCGTTGGGATTGTACAGGTCGTCTGCTTCCAGTTTCAAACCTTGCTTTTTCATCATGTCGATGGAGTTCTGCTGCTTCATCAGTTGCAGTAACCACATTCCTTCGTCTGCCCGTGCCGAGCAGACGGTCAGAGCGGCAGCCGCCGCAATCAAACATTTCTTAAATGTCAAATTCATAAATATCAATTATTGATTAAATTAGAGATTGTCGATTTTTAATCTCCCTACTGCTTCCATAACGTTGGCAGGCGGACGTTGGTTCATCAGCTCGTTTTTCATGAAGTCCATATAGGGGGCTGCATGTTTGAAGAATTTGCGATAACCGGCACATAAGTAGTTAAGTCCCGGTTCTCCGTTGGATGTATGCGCAAAGCGGTTTTTGGGGCATTCTCCGTTGCAGGCAAACAGCCATTCGCATTCCCTGCATTGGGTGGGAAGTGACCGTTGCTTCATCAGTCCGAAGTTTTGCTGCTTTTCGCTGTACATCATCTCTACCAGTGTTTTCTGGTATATATTCCCTAATTTATATTCGGGAAATACGAAATGGTCGCAGGCATATACGTCACCGTTGAATTCCATGACCCCTGCGTGGCCGCAGGTTTTTGCCATGGAGCATACACCCGGTTGCTCACCTATCCAGTTGGCGAGGGTAGAATCGAACAATTGGATATAGTAGGTACCCACATCTTGCTTCACCCATTCGTCAAACAGCGTGCAGAGGAAGTTTCCCCACTGTTCCGGGCTGACGGAGAAATCTGTCAGTTCGGTGCTGTTCTCCTTGTCTTGCAGAGAAGCGAGGTGACGTCCGTCCCGGTGCGGAGCAATACGTTCCACGATGGGGGCAAACTGGATGTAGTGACATCCCAGCTCTTTGAAGAAATTATAAAAATCCAGCGGATAATCTGCGTTATAGTCGTTGACGACAGCCATTCCGTTCCATTCCACACCGTGTTTTTTCAAAAGATTGATGCCCTGCATTACTTTGACAAACGAGGGCTTTCCTTGTTTGTTTTTCCGGTATTCATCATGGAATTCCTGCGGGCCGTCGATGGAGACACCCACCAGCCAGTTGTTCTCTTTGAAGAACCGGCACCATTCATCCGTAAGCAAAGTTCCGTTAGTCTGTATGCAGTTGTCTATGGTCCGTCCGTTGGCATATTTCTTTTGAAGTTCCATTGCCCGTTTATAGAAAGCCAGCGGGCGCATCAGCGTTTCTCCGCCATGCCAGGTGAACAGCACTTGCGGCATGGTCTGTGAATTTATGTATTCTTCGATGAACTTTTCCAGAAGTTCTTCGCTCATCACGTGCTTGGGATTCTCTCTGTATAGTTTGGCCTTCTCCAGGTAGTAGCAATAGTCGCATGCCAAGTTGCATACGGCCCCTACGGGTTTCAGCATTACATAGAGGGGTTTCGCAAAAGGAGCATAGGTTGACATGTATATTATTTCTCTTTTTATGAATTATAATTGTGCAAAAATACGTAAACCAAATGAAAAATCCTTTCTTTCTATCTGGTTTATAAGGATTATTAATACCTTTGCCGCATGTAATTCATAAATCGTTTCTGCATGATTAGAATGAGTGTGAGCCGTATTTTGCCTTTTTTGCTTTTGGCAATGTTATTAGCCTCTTGTAGCCGTAAATATAAAATAGAGGGTAGTTCTTCGGTAACCAGCCTTGACGGAAAGATGCTGTTTCTTAAAACACTCCGGAATGGAGAATGGGTGGCTGTTGATTCGGCGGAAGTTATCCATGGTCTTTTTAAGATGAACGGCAAGGCCGATTCCGTGATGGTGGTGACACTCTACATGGATCACGAGGGCATTATGCCTTTGGTTCTTGAAAATGGAAAGATAGAAGTAGCCATTTCCAATTCTCAGCTGATAGCCAAAGGGACTCCTTTGAACGACAAACTTTACGAGTTTATTGACAAACGGAATGAAATGGAAGTGAAGATTGAGGAGCTGGAAAGAAAAGAAGCCCGCATGGTACTTGACGGTGCCAATTTAGAGGATGTGCATGCACAGTTGCAGCAGGAAGGCGAGGCATTGGTGAAAGAAATGAATGATTACGTAAAACAGTTTATTACCGATAATTTTGAAAATGTATTGGGACCCAGTGTTTTCATGATGATGTGCAGCGCTCTTCCTTATCCGGTAATGACTCCGCAGATTGAAGATATAATGAAAACCGCTCCGCTGGCTTTCAAAGACAGCCCGTTGGTAAAGGAATTCCTCTCCAAAGCAAAGGAAAACATGAAATTGCTTGAGGAGCATCGCCGCATGGAAGAGAATGCGGTGAATGCCTCACAGAATTAACGCTTACCGGTCCTGATCCTCATTCTTGACCATTCCTTTATATTTTTCCGGCAGTGCGCTTTCAACGGCGGCATAGGCCTCGGTCATGCTTGCTTTGATGTTTTCGGCACCTCTGCCTTTAGGGGGGATCGGATTGTGGATAGTCAGTATCATACGGTGGCGATGTATCCATTTGCCGGTACGGGGCAGGATTTCGAATGAACCGTCAATGGTGACGGGCACCACCTCTAACTGTAATTCGTCGGCCAGTTGGAAAGCTCCTCTCTTGAAATACCCCATGTGTCCGGTAAAACTTCTTGCTCCCTCGGGAAATACGACAAGCGAGACACCGTCTTTCAATGAAGACTCTGCCTGGCGCATGGTTGCCAGTACTTTCTTGGGACTGGAACGGTCCACGAAGATATGTCCGGCACTTTCACAGGCTTTTCCTACAAATGGAAGTTTCCGGAGGCTTTTCTTCATCATCCATTTAAAGTTACGACCTAAGAAACCATAGATGAGGAAGATGTCGAAAGACCCCTGGTGGTTGGGGACGAAAACGTACGAGGTGCGTTTATTCAATTTTTCCCTTCCATGTACTTCTACCGGAATAAGCAAGAGGTAACAGATGAGTTGTGACCAGATTTTGCCGGGGTAATAGCCCCAGATATGTGCTCCTCCAATCAGAGATCCGATTATGGTGACCAGTGCCGTAAGAATTGTCAATACCAACAAGACAGGCAATGCAAAACAAATCTGATAAATATTATAGAGTATCTTCATAGGTGTTGGACTTTTGTTGTCGCAAAGATAAAAATATTCATCGAATTTCAGATATATATCGCTCTGATATATTGGGCCATGTTGCCGGAGCGATTATTTTCGCAAAGTCAGCACCGTAATTTCCGGCCATGCTCCAAAGCGGAAGGGCAGTCCCACATAACCGATACCGATGTTTACATACAGTGCGCGGTTGCCTTCATGGTACATTCCTCTCCATTCCGGATAGATGAGCTCTGCGAGGGAATGTCCGAATAAAATGCCTTGCATGGCGTGGGTATGGCCTGCAAGCATCAGCGGGATGCCGGATGCAGGCAGCACTTCACGCCTCCAATGGGTGGGATTATGGCTGAGTAATATTTGGAACATACCCTCTGTGCCTTCCATGGCATGGGATAAGTCGGCAAATTGTGAGAAAGGAGGCTCGCCGTCATTCTCCACGCCGATAAGGGCAATGCTGTCACCTTTATGATAGAGAATATCGTGCTCGTTATTCAGTAATTTCCATCCCATTGCTTTTTGTTGGCGGATTAAATAGTCCAGGTTGGCTATTTCTGCTTTCCGGCTTTTCCAACGGTAATATGTTCCATAATCATGATTGCCGAGGATGGAATAGACACCGTCGGGAGCATGCAGCTGCGATAGTATGTCTTGGAAGCCGTCTATTTCATGGCTTTGCTGGTTCACTAGGTCACCGGTAAAGACAATGAGGTCGGGATTTTGGGCGTTGACCATCTCCACCAGGAGTTTGATGGCTTCGGGATTGCCTTGCCAACTGCCGATGTGTATATCGGAAAGCTGGACGATGCGATAGCCGTCAAAACCTTCCGGGATATCAGCGGAATGAAATTCTGTCTCCTTCACTTCGAAACGGGTGATACCGGCAAAGGTTCCGTATAGTATATTGAAAAAACTGACTGCGCCCAGCACCAGCCCGATTACCGTAAATGGACTTCGGGGACAGCGGCGTATGACACAATGTGCCAGTACACCTGTCAGTGAGCAAAGCATGAATACAGTTTTGGGAAATACAAAAAGCATGATTGCAATGGCGAGCCTGCCTATGGCTTGCGTATGGTTTGACATGGCATTGTCCCCTGTCAGAAACATGAAATAGACGTAGCCTGCCGTCAGTAGCAAGGTAGGCAGCCCATATGCACAGCGCAGCCATTTGTTTTTGGTCTTTTGTACAATATATACAAAGTAGATATATATGTCGGGAATGAGAAGGAACAGGATAAAGATAAGCGTTATTCGGTGCATATGTCTTTTAATTCTTCAATGTTTGTTTTAATATTGTTGAGATGCTTGTAGATAATCTTTTTGTAGAGAATGTAGATTATCAGTGCGTCAAATACCACAAATAAAGTGATCAGCGCGGCCTGTAATCCGGGGGATGCGAGGTGATACTCCATTACCCAATAGTTGAGGGCGTTGAAAAGTACAATCCATGCGGAAATGGCTATTACTTCATATTTGGTCCACTGGCGGAAAATGGTCATGCGGCGGCTGACTTCGGATACGCTCATCTCGTCAATACGGGTGGCTTTGTTCCAACGGTATGTTTTCCAGTCCCACCACATGCCTGCAATGATGCTGATGGCGATAAAAGCCAAAAATGCCGCAATTTTACTTTGTATATGCGCATTGAAGCCAAAGGTTGGCATTAACAGCCATATAAGAACGAGGAGAGCCAGGCCTGTGGCACCCACGCCGATAGAGAGCCGCTGTATGACTACAAGGCGTCCCAGACTTTTACGTGTGTTGGTCTTGTATTCGGCAATCAGTTTTGTAATTTGCTTTTCGTTGGCAATGGGCTCTTTTTGTAACTGTTTGTCCAGTACGTTCCATGATTTCTTCAGTTCATCCAGTTCCATATATTATTCCTCCTTTTTCATTTTCTTTAATTTGTCCTTGATACGGCTGAGCTTGGTAGCGACATTGGTCACGGTCAGCCCGGTAATCTCGGATATTTCTTCATAGCTTTTCTCTTCCAGATAAAGCAGGACAATGGATTTTTCCAGTTGTCCCAAGCGGTTGATCATCCGGTAGAGCTGTTTCAGCATGGTTTGTGTCTCATCTGTTTCTTCTGTCCGGTCTGCCTCTTGTGTAAGAGTTACGATTTCGGGAATGTTCTTTTCTTTCCGGATGAAACTGATGCAGGTGTTCAGTGCAATACGGTAAATCCAGGTAGAGATTTTACACTCCCGCCGAAACTTGGGAAATGCTTTCCATAGATTGAGAACAACTTCCTGATACAGATCATTAAGGGTCGCATTCGGTGTGGTATACAAATAGCACACTTTGTATATCACACGTTCATACTCCCGTACCACGGACACGAACTCTTGTTCTACATTTTCCATTTTTTCTTAGGCTTCTTTCGAATTGCTTTTGTTTTGTTAGTCGCACGGCAGACAGGAAAATCACAAATCCGGCTGTAAAATTAGGAAAATAATAAGTGAGAATAGTTACGCGTTTTAAACATTTAGTTACGTATAATACCATTTAGTAAAATGTTGCTCAAAAAGTGTTTGAATATTTTAAAAAAGAGGCTTAATTTTGCATCAACATAACATGTAAATAATTAGAGAAAATGAAACGACTGGCTATTTTTTTATGTGGGGTATTGTTGTTGGCTTCGTGTGAAGATATTGATGAAGCCCGTATGCTGCCTACAGAGTTTTCAATTGGTGACATTACAGACCTTTCGGAACTGACTTATGATGAAGTGGAGAATTTGGCGATTAACTCGGACTATCAGGATCCTTCTTATCTGAGGGAAGAAATGAGGCGTACAGGTGGTCTCATCGTTAAAGGAGCGGTGAACCCGAAAGAGGGTGAAGCGTATGACTATGCACGCTTGTGGCTATCGGATAAGGAGTCGGAACTCCCGGCCGATGGTGGATATTGGGGAAGTGGAAATGCGTATCAGGTAGAAACTTTGACAGGCACTGCTGGCTCTCCATTGTTTTATGTACGATCTTGGGATATGGTGAATTTCCAGGAGAATCAGGCTTCCATTTTTTATTATAAGATGGCCTTAGAGTCTTGGAACAATGAATATCCCGGTTTTTTGGATGATTGTCTGTATGAGGATTATTATTCAAGGACTGTCTTCAGTAGTGTGAAGTCTTATTCAAAAGAGACACCTTATATTCTTGACTGTGCGGTGGAAGAGGGTGGTGCACTTGGAATGTCGTTCACAGTTCGTTCCAATTATACTGTCACACAATGCGGTATGTGCTATAGCAACAGTAATCAATTGCCCGATTTGAAAGATAAGGTGGCTTATTATAATTTGGACAGTGAAGCGGATAACCGGGAGGTCTATGTGCATCCAATGGCGCTTCCGGAAGAATCCGGTACTTATTACGTACGTGGTTTTGCGGTATCCGAGAAAGGCATTTCTTACTCTCCGGTGCAGAAAGCTACAATCTATTAATATATTATCCCTTGATTTTAAATGAATACAAAGACTATAATGAAACGATTGATAATGACATGCTTGATGGGGTGGCTGAGTCTGGCCGCACTGATGGCACAAGTTGCAACGCATGATATCAAAGGTGTGGTGACGGATAAGAAACAATTCCCGGTTGTGGGTGCATTGGTTACGGTACAAGGCACGGACATCAGTACCGTGACTGACATAGACGGCAAGTTCCTGCTCCGTGAAGTTCCGGTAACGGCTAAGCTGTTGCTGGTGGAATCCATCGGTATGGAAACGGAAGAATGGGAAATCAATACTCCGATACAGGTGACACCCAAAAATAAGAAATTGTCTCTTGTGATTTCTGCCGGTGCTGTGATGAGCCGTTATACGGCACAGGGCGGCAGTTTCAGAATGGGTTATGAGGCAGGCCTCGGTTTGGAGGTGCGCATGTCCAAACGTGTGGCTTTCCGTCCGATGTTGCAACTGACCAATCGTGGTACGGTCTATAAATACAATAAGGCCGGTCTTGATTACAAAGAAACCTGGAATCCTACCATGCTGGATTTACCTTTGTATTTCGTGAGCCGTTTTAAATTGGCATATAAAACCAATCTTGTATTTTCATATGGTCCGGTCGTATCTTGTGGCATTGGAGGCAAGGTGACTGCTGAAACGAATGGCGAGAAGGCCGAATATGAGATTTTCAGCAAGAAGTATGATTCTTACTACTATAGTGATGGAAAGCATTCTCTGCTTCACCGTATCAATTACGGATTGGCCTATGGTTTGGGAGTGGAATATAAGAAACTGACGGTTGGTGTATGGGGTAAAAATATGGCATTGCCCATAGATGACTATGATGATGCTGAACACAACTGGGCACTGACTTTTGGAGTGGCTTATCGCTTTTTCTAAATAAATAAAAGGAGACGACAATGAAAAGAATATATATATTGTTATTGGCCTGTATAGGGGCAATGAGTGTGATGGCTCAAGGACAAAAGTTGAAAAATCGTGTGATAGATAAAGATTACTATCCTGTAGATAGTGCCAAGGTTACTGTCAAAGGGACGAGCATCAGTACATTCACGGATAAGAATGGGGAGTTTGTGTTGGAAGATGTGCCTCTTATTTTGGATTCCATAGAGGTCCGGAAAAGGAAAAAGAGTTATTCCGCCGAAATACCTGTACGTATCCATATGCGTAAAGCTGTGATGGATCGTTTCTCTTGGCTTGTAAGAGCCGGATGGGAATATCCTCTATACGATTTTGATGATTTCTCGACTTGTAGCGGTAGTCGGATGTTCTTTGTCGGCGCAGGATTTGATTTGAAGGTGTCACGTCATATGGCTTTCCAGCCGAGCGTCAATTTATCGATACGTAAGATGAACGGTTATGGTGATTGTGATTATGACGGATATTACTCTTATGGGGAGCAGACTTATGATGCGGGTGTATTGGAAGTTCCGTTGCAGTTTGCCTTGAAGTTTCCGATTAGTTTTTCTGCAAATTTTGTATTCCGCTTTGGTACTTATCTGGATATTGGTTTGTGGGGAACTGTGAAGCATACTCCGGAATATAGCAGTGACGGCCGGTATGAAGAAAAGGAGTTTGATGTTTATGGCAGCCGTATCGGGGGAGGAGCGATCTATGGTTTAGGGGTTGAGTTCGGCCGTTTTATGGTTGGAGCTGTAGGGCATACCGGCTGGATACCTAATGAAAAGTCCGACGGATGTGGATACACCAGTTTCGGACTTGAAATCGGCTATAAATTTTGATGAGTTTTATCCGGGCAAGTTTGCCGCCAGGAATTTCCGCATGACATCAACGGACATTCCCCGGCGGCGGGCGTAGTCCTGAAGTTGGTCTTCTCCTATTTTCCCGACAGCGAAGTAGCGGGATGCAGGATGAGCCAACATCATACCACAGACGGAGGCATGCGGATGCATGGCTCCGTTTTCTGTTAAGGTAATTCCTATCCGCTTCATGTCAAGCAGGGCATCCAGCAGGAAGTTGACGGATTGGTCGGGCAGGGAGGGATAGCCTACGGCGGGACGGATACCTTGATATTTCTCTATCAGCAAGTCCGGGATAGACAATGATTCGTCGGGGGCATATCCCCAAGCTTCCTTGCGTACGTATTCGTGCATTTTTTCGGTTGCGGCTTCGGCAAGACGGTCACTCAGCGTCTGTACAAGCAGGTGTTTGTAAGGGTCGTTCGGATAGCAGGTTTCAGCGTTTGCACTGACGGAGGAAGCAAAAAGCCCTACGGTATCGGGGATACCGGAAGCAAGCGGACGTACAAAGTCACTTAAACAGAGGAACGGACTTCCGTCGGGATGAGGTGTCTGTTGGCGCAGCAAGGGAAAAACGGTATTTTCTATGATCAGATTGTCGCCTTCTGCATTTGCCCGGCAAAGTCTGAATATGCATTGAACAGTCATGATCTCATCCAGCTGGTCGAGCATCCTGTTTGCCTCTTTGAACAGTTGCATCGCTTCCGCCGCTTTCGCGCGTTCTTCTTCGGGAAAGGACGCCAGCCATAGGGCACGGCAAGAGTCGCAACCATGAATGTCGGCAATGGCTGCGAAACGGGGCTGAAAGCCCCATGCATGGAAAAAGTAAATCCAGTTGATATAGGAAGCGGCCTCATGTACACGGTATGCGAGTATGGTATGAGGCAATGCAGGTGTCACTTTGCTCATTTAGTTAACCCTCAATTCATCTAGTTGAATCTCAATTCTTCACCGCGATAGGTACCATCAACGGTATTGTCGTCATAGATAAGATGCCCGTTGGCAAAGGTCTTTTCTACTTTCCAGTCAAAGGTATGACCTTCCAGAGGACTCCATCCGCATTTGCTTAATATCCTGTCGGTTGTGACTTCCCAAGGAGTATTGGGACGTACCAATACAAGATCGGCCCGGTAACCCTCACGGATATAGCCACGTTCGTTGATACGGTAGATTTGGGCAGGCGCATGGCACATTTTCTCTACGATGGTTTCTAACGTGAAGATTCCTTTGTTTACCAGTTCCAGCATGCTGACCAGCGAGAACTGTATCATTGGCATGCCGGACATGGCCTTTAGGGCACCTCCTTCTTTTTCGTTCAGCAGGTGCGGGGCATGGTCGGTAGCAATGACGTCTATCAGTCCGGAGTTGACGGCGGCACGCAGGGCGGTTCGGTTACTCTCGCTTTTGATTGCAGGGTTGCATTTGATGCGGGCCCCTAATGTCTTATAATCTTCCGAATCATAGAAAAGATGGGCTATACAGGCTTCAGCTGTAATGTTCTTCAGAGAAGAAAGAGGGGCATCACTGAATAATGACAACTCTTTTGCTGTGGAGACGTGCAGGACATGCAGCCTGGCTCCGGCCAGATTAGCCAGGCGGACAGCCAGTTTGGAAGAACTGTAGCAGGCGAGGGCAGAACGTATCAGCGGGTGTTTGTTTACGGGAATCTCGGCGTCGTCCGCAAATTTCTCTTTATATTTGGCGGTATTCTTTTTAATAATCTCCTGGTCCTCGCAATGGGCTGCAATCAGCATATCCGTACCGTTGAATATATTTAGCAGACTGTTCATCTTGTCCACCAGCATATTGCCGGTACTGGAACCCATAAAGAGCTTGATACCGCAGACACGGTGCTTGTCCAGTTTGCTGAATTCATTGTAGTTATTGTTGGTTGCACCGAAATAACAGGAATGGTTGACGACACATTTCTCGTTCAACAAGTCCAGTTTGGCGTTCAAGGTATCCAAAGTGGTTGTCAGAGGATTGGTGTTCGGCATATCCATAATGGACGTGACACCTCCTGCTGCGGCTGCGCAACTTTCGGTGAAGATATCCGCCTTGTGGGTCAGTCCCGGGTCACGGAAATGTACGTGGTCGTCAATAATGCCGGGCAACAGATAACAGCCGGTAGCGTCAATGGTCTCGTCGCAGGGGGCGGAAAGAGGCTTCCAGTCGGTCAGCACTTCGGCAATGCGTCCGTTCTCTATTACTATGGATCCTTTTATGGATTGTCCTTCGTTGACAATCGTGGCATTATGTATCAATGTTCTTTTCATGTCTTTAACGATGTAATGATCACCTGTTACTTAATTGTTTATAGTAGGATATTTATGGAACCAGCTGTTCCATTTCAGCCGGATGACCCCGAATACGGCTTCACCGAAAATGCTGCTGTTCATTTTAGAGGTTCCCAATTCACGGTTGATGAAAATGACGGGTACTTCCTTGACTTTGAATCCGCATTTGTAGGCGGTGAACTTCATTTCTATCTGGAAAGCATAACCTTTGAAGCGGATGCCGTCGAGGTCGATGGTCTTCAGCACCCGGCGGCGGTAACACACAAATCCGGCGGTTGTATCGTGAATGGGCAGTCCGGTAATGAGCCGTACATACTTGGAGGCAAAATACGACATCAGTACCCGTCCCATAGGCCAGTTTACCACATTGACGCCACTCACATAGCGTGAACCGATGGCTACGTCGGAACCTTCTTCGGCGCAAGCCTTATAGAGGCGGGGCAAGTCCTTGGGGTTGTGGCTGAAATCGGCATCCATCTCGAATATGTATTCGTATTCATGTTGCAGTGCCCATTTGAAACCGGCTATATAGGCCGTGCCCAATCCCAATTTTCCCTTGCGTTCCACCATGAACAGGCGTTCGGGAAACTCCTGCTGCAAGGTTTTGACGATGGCGGCAGTCCCGTCCGGCGAACCGTCTTCAATGATAAGTATATGGAAGCCATGTTCCAGGCTGAAAACGGCACGGATTATATTTTCTATATTCTCCCGTTCATTGTAGGTAGGGATAATGACGATGCTGTCTGATGTCTGCATATTCATATATGGGGGTTGTAATTGGGAACAAATGTAACGCTTTTCTATCATTTACGGACAAAACAAAAGATTATTTATGTATTTTTGCGGTGGATTTATCACCACAGATTATAATGACTATCACCGAACTTCAACAATTCTATACAGCCCATCCTAATGTAGAGGGAATGAGCCGGTTGCTTAAGAATACTTCAATCCGTCACTTGTATTGCGGAGGTCTATGTGCTTCTGCGGCATCTTTATTTTCTTCCGTGCTGGTACGGCGTGGGGAGTGCCCGTTTGTCTTCATCCTCGGCGATCTGGAGGAAGCGGGGTATTTCTATCACGACCTGACGCAGGTATTGGGGACGGAACAGGTGTTGTTTTTCCCGTCTTCTTTCCGCCGTGCCATCAAGTACGGGCAGAAAGATGCGGCGAACGAGATACTTCGTACGGAAGTGCTGAGCCGCCTGCAAAAGGGTGAGGAAGGACTGTGTATAGTCACTTATCCCGATGCGCTGGCAGAGAAAGTGGTTTCCCGGAAGGAACTGGGTGACAAGACCCTGAAACTTCATGCCGGCGAGAAAGTGGATATGAATTTTATCACTGAAGTATTGCGCAGCTATGGTTTTGAATACGTGGATTATGTCTATGAGCCCGGGCAATACGCTGTACGCGGCAGTATCATTGATGTTTTCTCGTTCTCTTCTGAATTCCCTTTTCGCATTGACTTCTTTGGAGATGAGGTGGAAAGCATCCGTACTTTTGAGGTGGAGACACAGCTTTCAAAAGAAAAGAAAGAGAATATAGTGATTGTTCCCGATTTGAGCCATAGCCTGGAGCAAGGTGGCAGCGGAGGCATGGTGTCATTCCTGGAATTTCTCAAACCGGATACCGTATTGTCCATGCGTGATTTTCTCTGGCTGCGCGAACGTATTCAGAATGTACATGACGAGGCGCTGACTCCACAAGCCATTGCTGCCCGTGAGGCGGAAGAGAACGGGGCGATAACTTTGGAGGGCAAGCTGATTGACGGCGGTGAGTTTACCTTGCGCGCGCTTGATTTCCGCAGGATGGAGTTCGGCAACAAACCTACCGGCACGCCGGATGCCACGATTGCTTTTAATACCACGGCCCAGCCTATTTTCCATAAGAATTTCGACTTGGTGGCAGCTTCATTCAAGGAGTACCAGGAGAATGGCTACACCATCTATATCTGTAGTGACAGTACCAAGCAGACAGACCGTATCAAGGCTATCTTCGAGGACAGGGGGGATAACATACAGTTTACCGCCGTGGAGCGTACCTTGCATGAGGGTTTTGCCGACGCTACATTGCGCCTTTGCATCTTTACCGACCATCAGCTTTTTGACCGTTTCCATAAATACAACCTGAAGAGTGACAAGGCTCGTAGCGGCAAGGTTGCGTTAAGTCTGAAGGAGTTGAACCAGTTTACTCCGGGAGATTATGTGGTGCATACCGACCACGGTGTGGGGCGTTTTGCCGGATTGGTGCGAATACCCAACGGAAACACCACCCAGGAGGTTATGAAACTTGTTTTTCAGAATGATGATGTGGTCTTTGTTTCCATCCATTCCCTGCATAAAGTCTCCAAATATAAAGGAAAAGAAGGTGAAGCCCCCCGGTTGAACAAGTTGGGTACCGGTGCTTGGGAGAAATTGAAAGACCGTACCAAAACCAAAATCAAGGACATTGCCCGCGACTTGATAAAACTTTACTCGCAGCGCCGTGAAGAAAAAGGTTTCCAATACAGTCCCGACAGTTTCTTGCAACGTGAGCTGGAGGCATCTTTTATTTATGAGGATACGCCCGACCAAAGCAAATCTACAGCCGACGTAAAGGCCGATATGGAAAGTGCCCGCCCTATGGACCGTCTGGTCTGCGGTGACGTGGGTTTCGGGAAGACGGAAATTGCCGTGCGCGCGGCTTTCAAGGCTGTGGCGGACAATAAACAGGTGGCTGTCCTAGTGCCTACTACGGTACTTGCCTACCAGCATTTCCAGACTTTCAAGGAGCGTCTGAAAGGGCTTCCCTGCCGGGTGGATTATTTGAGCCGCGCCCGTACCGCCGTACAGGCCAAGGCCGTTGTCAAGGGACTTGCCGAGGGAGATGTGAACATCCTCATCGGCACTCACCGTATTTTGGGAAAGGATGTGAAGTTCAAGGATCTCGGCTTGCTGATTATAGACGAAGAGCAGAAATTCGGCGTTTCCGTCAAGGAGAAGCTCCGCCAGCTCAAGGTGAATGTAGATACCCTTACGATGACCGCTACGCCTATTCCCCGTACCTTGCAGTTCTCATTGATGGGCGCGCGGGACTTGAGTGTCATCCAGACTCCGCCTCCCAACCGTTATCCTATCCAGACGGAGGTGCATACGTTCAATGAGGAAGTCATTGCCGATGCCGTCAACTTTGAGATGAGCCGCAACGGGCAGGTCTTTTTTGTCAACAACCGCATATCCAACCTTGCGGAACTGAAGGCGATGATAGAGCGCCGTATTCCCGATTGTCGTGTCTGCATAGGTCACGGGCAGATGGAACCTGCCGAACTGGAAAAGATTATTCTGGATTTTGTCAACTATGACTACGACGTGTTGCTTGCCACGACAATTATCGAAAGCGGCATTGATATTCCGAACGCCAACACCATCATTATCAACCAGGCGCAGAACTTCGGCTTGAGTGACCTGCACCAGATGCGAGGTCGTGTAGGCCGGAGTAACAAGAAAGCTTTCTGCTATTTGCTGGCTCCTCCTTTGTCCTCTCTTACCCCGGAGGCCAAACGCCGCCTGCAGGCTATCGAGAACTTTTCCGACTTGGGCAGTGGCATTCATATTGCCATGCAGGATCTTGACATCCGCGGCGCCGGTAACATGCTCGGTGCGGAACAAAGTGGTTTTATTGCCGATTTGGGATATGAGACTTATCAGAAGATATTGTCCGAGGCCGTACGTGAACTGAAAACCGATGAGTTTGCCGACCTGTATCCCGAAGAGCTGAAAGCCGAAGGGGGCGTAATCAGTGGCGAACAGTTTGTGGATGAATGCCAGGTGGAAAGTGATTTGGAACTTCTGTTGCCTGCCGATTACGTGACCGGAAGCAGCGAACGCATGCTGTTGTATCGTGAGTTGGACGGTTTGACGCTGGATAAAGACGTAGCCGACTTCCGTGCACGCCTTGAAGACCGCTTTGGTCCGGTTCCTCCCGAGACGGAAGAACTGTTGCGCATTGTTCCCTTGCGCCGTCTGGCTGCCCGCCTTGGGGTGGAAAAGGTGTTCTTGAAGGGAGGGCGCATGTCGCTGTTCTTCGTTTCCAATCCGGATAGCCCGTATTATCAGAGCCAGGCATTCGGCAAAGTCATCGGCTATATGATGAAATACACCCGCCGTTGTGACTTGCGTGAGCAGAACAACAAGCGGAGCATGCTGGTGAAAGAGGTTACTTCCGTAGAAGAAGCGGTTTGTACGCTACAGGAGATTGTGGCGATGCAGGTGGAGGAATAAGCATGGCAAGGTCATTCCTTGCATGGGTTGTATCTGTCTATCGTCCGAACTGCACGGCAAGCCCCAAGTTGAAAAATGTGATGTTGTTTTTGAACCAGTTATGGTTCACTCCGTCATCATATCCGTCCGTGTTGTAAAGACGCCCGTCGGGATTGACGAACCAGTCTGCTGTAAGCATATCAGCCCGCAGCATCCCCGATAGTTTTCGGGTGATTCGGAATTCATAGCCTAAGGCAAACGAAATGCCGCAATATCCTTTCCGGTAAAGGTGTCCTTGCCGTTGGTTCCGCTTGTACAGCCGTTCCTGATAGTTCATGTATCCGATGCCCAACGAGAAGAACACACCTTGGTTGCCGTCGCTCCATAAGATCCGCAGCAGCATTTCGGGACGGATGAAGTGCAGGTGCATCTTGTCCGGCAGGCGTGCCGAGCGCAGGTAGTCGTATTGCGCTCCTATGGCAAAGTTGGGCGTGAGGTAGTACCGTCCTTCTGCCATCAGGTCATAGCCCGGGCGGTTTCCGTTCTTGTTGAAAAAATCGTTCTTGTTGCCATCTACATGGGGCAGCATCAGTCCGCCGCCCACAATGAAACTGTATTCTTGCGGCAGGCATTCGCTTTGGGCATGCAGGGAGGGGATGACCCAGCAGAGCAGGGCGGCCAGTGTGGCGAGTTGTTGTTTCATCATCGCAGGTTTTATCTTTTTACATAAATCTTGTGTGAGCCTCTTCCTTTGCAGCCGATGCCCGACTCCGGTTCTTCGCTCCATTGCTTCAGCTCACGGGCTGCCTTGTCGCTCAGCAGTCCCGTCAACCGGCAATAGTCTGCCACGCGCATGAAAGGGTTGGAGCAAAGGAAGTCTTGCGCCATCTTCAGCCGCTCCTGTGGCGAGAATACTTGTGACGAATGCCTGAACTTCCATTTGGAACGTTCCAGTATGCACCTTCGTCCGGTGTTCTCTATCAGCTCTTTGTCGGCACGGAAGTTGACGTTGTTCAGCCAGATGCTCATGGCGTTTCGCTTGGGAGCGCCCGGCTCTCCGCTTTCCCGTTCGTAGCCGTCGCGCAGGGCGAGCGAGGGGGAGAATACGCCTATCCCGTCTATTTTCACCGAGCGCCCGCTTGCCATTTGGCAAGCCATTTCGTCAGCAAGCGCCTTTACCAGTCCCTTGATGTCGCCGGGGGTGAAGCTGCTGGCATAGCTGATTTTATCTACTATCTTGTCCAGGTCTGCCTGTCCCCATAATCTCATGCGGGGGAAGAGCACCCGTTTGCCGTCTTCATTGGGCAGGTTCGATTCCTGCATTTCATATTCTGCCATTCTGCTAAGTATTTATTAAAGGTTGTTGCAGCCGATGCCTGCTCCGAGAAAGCCGGTGCTCTGTGCGGAGGATGCCACGCATCTGTATTCGGGCGGTCACAGTCCTATTATCGGGGCATTACAGTCGCGGTTTCGGAGGGTTTCAGTCTTGTCTTGAGCTTCATCTCCACTCTGAAGATAGACATCTTTAAACTACAGATGGCTGTCTTTAGGCTACAGATGTGCATCTGCTGCGTAAAGATAGGGTTTATTATGAGGATGGCAAATATTTTGCATGGGAAAAGTTCTTTTAGGAAGGCTTGTCTTTGGTTTTTGTCATAGGTTCTGTATAAATGTAGCCAGATTGTCGGTGCGTTCTATGCCTAATTTCTTTCGCAGCCGCAAACGGGCTTTCTTCAGAGCCTCTTCGGACTGGAAGGTAATCTGGGCGATGTCTTTGTTTCCCATGTTTAATCTCAAGAATACACATATCTTGCGTTCGTTGACGGTAAGTGAAGGGAAATTCTTGTTGAGCTTATCGTAGAAGTTGGCGTTGATTTCAAGGAATAAAGTTTCGAACTCCTTCCAGTTGGAATAAGCAGATTTGTTCTTGTAGTAGCAGATAAGCGTGTGAATTTCTTTTTCTCTTTCTTCCGGAGTGGCTTTTGCTATGTTTTCCAGCATTTTTATACAATAGCTGTCACTTTCGGCATTCTGCATCAGTTTCAGGGTTGCCGATGTCATCTCTTTTTTGCTGTATTCCAGCTTATTGTTTATCTGGTCAATCTCCAGTTTGAGTACTTTCTTTTTCAATTTATTGGAACGATAGAGCTGGAACGAAAGAATGGTTATCAATAACATTACCGCACTTAACGAAAGAATCGTGTAATACTGATGCTTTATGTGCAGTTGCTGTTTTATCTTCTCTATTTCATACTTCTGTATCTCTTTGTCGTGCTTGTAGGCGCTTTCTATCAAGGTCAGCTTGCGTATATTACTCTCATTGAGGATGCTGTCGTTTAGCTGTTTGAACATTTTGTGGTTGTGGTAAGCATCCTTGAAATTTCCGGTAGTGGAATAAATATCCGCCAGTTGTCCATAGATGTTTTTTCTAAGTTCCAGATACTTGATTTCGTTGCCTATCTGCAAGGCATGGCCGGCGTATTCAATGGCGCGGGCGTATTGCTTTTGGGTATAGTACAGTTTGCTTAGAAACCCCAGGACTTCGGCATGTGCATATTTGATGTTTGACTGCTGTGCCAGGTTGAGTGCTTGGTATAGATGTGTTTTTGCTTCCTCGATTTTTCCTTGTTCTATATATATGGAGGCAATGTTCGTAAGCAGATTGATGCTTTGGCCGCTTCTTTTCCCTTCTGCCATTCTAAGGGCTTCCCGGAGGTATTGCAGTGCTTCGGGGCGCTTCATGCGTTTGTAGATGTAGCCGATATTGGTGAGGCACGATGAAATCAAGTATTCATTGTTCATTTCCTTGGACAATAGAAGCGCCTGATTAATATCTTCCAGGGCTGCTTCAAACTCATTCTGCTCGGACTTGATGCCCGCTATATTGATGAGAGCATTGCAAATGCCTTGTCGGTCATTCTGTTCTTCATAAATCTTGAGGGCTGATAAATAATGCTCCAATGCTTGCGACAAGCCGCCTTGCCGGTGGTAGATGAGGGCAATCCCGGAATAGGATTTCGCTGCCATTAGCTTGTTGTTGTTCTGGCCGGCTAAATGGATTACTTGCTGGAACGTTTCTACAGCTTGGGAATATTCTCCTTTACTGGAAAGGTTGTATGCAACATTAAACAACAGTTTGATATGTGGAGAAGGATCTTTCAAGGTTGCTGCTGTCTCTAATCCTTTCTCGAGCGCCTGCTCACAGCCTTTGATGTCTCCTAACTCTTTTTTGATATTGCTGATAGCCATTAGGTAGTTGCAAATGCCGGTCTTATCATTCACTTGCTCCGCTATGCCAAGTGCTTCTTCGAAGAGTTGCAGTGCTGCTTCTTTGTGGTCTCTCATGGTGATGAGTCCCTTAATCCAAAGGCTGGCGGCTTTCCCTTCAGGATAGTCGGACTGTGTGGCTATCTTTAGTGCTTGATTGGCGTATGATTCGGCTTTCTCTTTGTCATTAGCATACAGCTCATAGCCAAGTTTATTGAGTAAATTGACTTTTGTTGTATCAGCCGAGGTATGTTCCGATAACTTTTTTTCGAGTTTATCTATCGCGGATGTTTGCGGGAAGGCAGTATAGGCGGTAAAATGGATTAAGAGGAAGAAAAGTAGTATTGTCCTATAGTGTACTGTGCTCATTTTACTTATAATCTGTTTGTTAGAGTATAGGGGACAAAGGTAATGTCCGCTTTCTGTATATACAAGCTTTTTGAGGTATAATTTATTTATCCACTTTTTGTCTACCGATATTAAGCCGGGGGAATCAATTGTCGCTTTATCTTTGGGACAGCTTTTTTGAAAGGCTGGTTAGGTGTTGAAATTTAGCCCGGGCACTCTTTCTGTACGAAAGATGCCCGGCTAAACTAACTGTTGAAACCAGAGGAAAACCGGAAAATTGATTGAATACAATTTTGAGTAACATATATAACTAAATTATAAAAGGAAAGCACATGATGGAATTGGCAGATGTGGCAGTACTTGCATTTATAGGTGTCGGGCTGGTTTTTCAAAGCGTGAGATACTATCGTAGCGATCGTCGTATAAAGGCAAAACAGAAGTATCTCGTAAGCTTGCTGTTTTGCGAGACAGAGTTTACCCGGAAGTGTCCATCCGGCATTGTTCTTGTGTTCGATCGTATAGGACATCTTGTACGTAAGTTTCCCGAAGCTGATATAAAAAAGAGGAAAGACCGGAGTAAGATATGCTGTTCCGTAGAGGAAGGCGTGCTAAGTTTCTGTGTGCTGTTTACCTCCCGGTCTCTCAGTCTGAGCGGTGTGTATGATAGAAAAGATATAGAACGGTTGTTTGGCGGTAATCCCGATATACTGATTGCCGAGACTGCCCTTCAAGAGGTGAAATCCGATGCCCCAGTCCGGTTGAATGTGGTGCGGGAAGTCGTGGACGAAGACAAACCTGCCGAGGCATCTTCCGTGCCCTTTTCTATGTTGTTGCCTCCCGAAATAGTAACGGATGCTATGTCGAAGGATTTGCAGATAAATATGAGTGGATGTGGGTCCGTGTGGGAGGTGGGAGATATACACTATCCGGAGAATGAACCGGATCATTGGCTCTCCTTGAAGCATGAAGGTGAGGGGCTTGTGATACATGTGCGTGCAAATTTTTCTTCTTATGAGCGTATAGCAGCGGTTGAATTATGTAATGGCGTGCAGATTCATACGTTGAAGGTGCGGCAGCAGATGGCGGGCATGCATGCCGTACTGACTGTAAACCGGAATCTTTACGTCACCGATGGGCAAAAAGATGAAGTGGTGCCTTTTAAGGTTGCCGCTGACAATGAGCAGGCCACGTGGCATGTTAAAGCTGCTAATGCTAATGACGGAGGATGTTGGTATGCGATTAAACCGGCTATCGGCATACGGCAGACAGGCACAAAAGTACTGGAAGTGCATATATCGGCTAAGCCGGTCAATGTCCGTTCGCGGTCATTGTCGGTGACGTTGGAAACGGGTACTTATCCTTTTTGCCAGACTACGGATATTGTGTTGATACAAGGTGTTTGTTTCAATTATTACATTGAGTATCCTCAAGATGATATTTGTGCCCGACATAGCGGGGCAATAGAAACTCCGCTTGACTATCGGGAGGCAGACGGCGTGAAGAGCTATATTATCTGTGTGGATAGCAACCAGCCTTGGCACATCGTTTATGACAAGAAGGCGGAATGGATGGAAGTGGGCGAACCTGAACTGTTGCAAGGGCATTATGACGGGCGTTTCGTTGTGCGGGTACATTCCAATGAGGGAAATGCGGTGCGAGGCGGTCTTCCGGCTGCACGGAGTACGGTACTTTCTTTGATTAACGATACAGGGGTGGTCAAGGATATTCTGGTTTATCAAGGTGGCTATGTGCGTATTCGCGGGAAATATTGGCTTGACCGTAACCTGTTGTCAGAAGGCAAGCTGGCGCAAGTGGCTGTTCCGGTAGGGCTGGAAGAGGGTTGTACGCTCAATCATGGCGGCTATTTCCAGTTTGGCAGCCGTTCGGAGCTCTGGACCGGGAATTTTACTCCATGCAAGGGAAGCTGGCATGCGGGCAAGCCCGAGACACCGTTGCGTGCTTCTTCATTAGACCCTTCACCGGTGGGGTGGCGGGTGCCTTCATATATTGAGCTGGAAACATTTATGAGTGCTCCTGTAGCTTCGTTGGGTTTGCATTATGAAGATAATCAAGATAATATATGCTTTTTAAGTGACGATGGTGTGCCGGTGTATCTGCCACTTTGCGGGCATCGTAGCCATATAAGTGGTTGCCGGATAGTGATTCCCCACGGACACCGCTATTGGACCGGTAGCAGTCAGAGGACTGTATATGGATATTCTCTTTGTGTAGAGTCCAACCGCCGGATGTATATTATGCATGATATGAAGAAATGCGGGTTCCCGGTAAGAAGCATATTAGAATGAATTATTCACAGTTGCTATTTTTTTTTGTGTATCAATAGTGCAAGTTTGGAACAAATACATAAAAGGTGACTGAAATTAAGCCGGTTGCCTCTATGAATTTAATAAAAAGAAAAACAATGAAAAAGAGTCATTTGAATTTAGCAGCGAAAGTGCTGATTTGTGGTGCGTTTATGTTTACATCTTGTGTAGGTTCTTTCTTCATTACCGTTTCCCGTATAGCTTGTCTATCAGATCTGTCCGTCCTATCCGGCGCAATTCATTGATGATATTCTTGCGTTCCTCGGGCTTGTACCAGAAGAAGAACTGGCGTTGCGCCAGCTTTTCGCGTTGCGTCTTGGCGCTGAACACCGGTTCCAACGTATAAGGATGGAAGCCTGTGTACCATGCTTCGGTGGCAACAGTCATGGGGGTAGGGGTAAAGTCCTGCACTTGTTCCAGATGGAAGTCCAGACGCTTGGTGATGACGGCAAGTTCCGCCATGTCCTCTTCCTTGCATCCGGGGTGGCTGCTGATAAAGTAAGGGATAAGCTGTTGGCGCAGTCCTTCTTCACGGTTAATCCTGTCGAATATCTTCTTGAACTCACCGAATTGGTTGAACGAGGGTTTGCGCATGATGTTCAATACATTGTCCGAAGTATGCTCCGGGGCTACTTTCAGACGTCCGCTGACATGGCGGGCGATAAGTTCACGGGTATATTCCTGTGTACTTTTGTTGATATTCGGGTCCTTGCTTTGGTGCAGCAGTAAGTCATAGCGTACACCGCTTCCGATAAATGACTTTTTAATGTCGGGCAAGGCATCTACTGCATGATAGATGTCGAGTAGCGGACGGTGGTCCGTATTCAGGTTAGGGCATACCTTGGGGTAGATGCACGACGGGCGTTTGCATTTCCTGCAAACGGCTTCATCCCGCCCCTTCATCCGGTACATGTTGGCCGACGGGCCTCCTAAATCACTTAAATAACCTTTGAAATCGGGCAGTTCCGTGATGGCTTTTACCTCTTTCAGAATGCTCTCCTTACTGCGGCTTACGATGAACTTGCCTTGATGTGCCGAGATGGTGCAGAATGCGCATCCCCCAAAGCATCCTCTGTGCAGGTTGACGGAAAACTTGATCATGTCGTATGCCGGAATGCGTTTCCCTTTATATTTGGGATGAGGCAGGCGTGTATAGGGCAAATCAAATGACCGGTCCAGTTCCGCTTCCGTCAAGGGAGGGTAGGGAGGATTGACCACTACGGTCTGTTTGCCTGCTTTTTGCAAGATACGGGAAGCCGCATATTTATTGCTCTCTTCTTCAATATGACGGAAATTGGCCGCTTCTTTCTTTTTGTCTTTCAGGCATTCCTCATGGGAAAAGAGGGTAATGTCCCCTTCCTGTGAGGAAATATTCTTTTCAAGATAGACCATTTGGGGGATGTCGGAGATCAGCTGCTTGAAGTCCTCTTTGGTAACAACCGTGGCAGGCACTGTTCCGTCTGTTTCCGCTAATTTGCGTTTCAGCCTTTCTGCAAGTTCCACCACCGGTTTTTCACCCATGCCGTATATCAACGAGTCTGCACCGCTGTCAATGAGAATACTGGGTCGTACACGGTCTTGCCAGTAGTCGTAATGTGTCAGCCGCCGCATGCTTGCCTCGATACCACCCAATACAACGGGGACATCCGGATATAGTTTCTTCAGTATTTGGGTATATACAATGGAAGGATACTCGGGCCGCATGTCCGGACGTGCATCCGGAGTGTAGGCATCATCACTGCGCAGACGTTTGTTGGCCGTATATTTATTGACCATACTGTCCATGCAACCGGGACTGATGCCGAAGAATAACCGGGGACGTCCCAGTTTCTTGAAGTCACGTAAATCGTCACGCCAGTTAGGCTGGGGAATGATGGCTATGCGCAGCCCTTCCGCTTCAAGGATGCGACCGATGACGGCGGCACCGAATGAAGGGTGATCTACGTATGCATCACCACTGAATAAAATAACATCCAATTCATTCCACCCGCGAAGCTCTACTTCTTTCTTGGTTGTAGGCAACCAGTCGGTCAGTCGATATTCTTTCATTGATAAAATAAGTAAATAGGTATAATCAGTTCACCGTCTTTTATACGGTGAACTGCAGTGTCATCTGCTCGCCGTCGTAAATCTCACGGAAGCCGATTCGTTGTTCGGAAAGATACTCTTTCAAGTCGCTGAAGGCGACGGCATCATCCATGATAATCTCCAGCTTTTCTCCTTTCCCGGCCTTGCATAAGGCTGTTATGGCAGGGATAAGCGGGCTATAGTGCTTTTGTCCGCACGTATTGATGGTTTTCATTTATCGTTTCCCTCTTCTATGGTTTCTTGCTTGGAGAGCCATTCCAGATAGAGTTTGATAAGTTGCTGCAATCCGAAAGCTTTCATGTTGTTATGATAGATGACATCGATGCAGAGGTCGAGCAGGTCCTTGCTGTCTTCTTCCTGTGCGGCAATGAGTGAGCGGATATTCAGTTTCAGCTTGTCGAGCACGGTTTCATCTACGATGCCGTTGCTGTCGATGAGATGGCGGAACAGTCCGTATTTTTCGATAGTGGCAAGGTTCTCTTCTGATACTTCTAAACTGCGGGTTCCGCTCGGGTTGGCTTGTATAGCGTACATGATGTTCATATTTTTAGTGATTAATGTTTAATGGTTCATATTCTCTGTTGGAACAAAGATAAGATTTATTTTATGATTACTTCTTTCTTTCACCCAGAAATTGAAGGATTGACGCCATTATGGCATTTCTGTCCGCTTCTTCTTCTATACTTTCAAAGGGGAAACCCATCACGAAAGTACGGTAATCTTTACCTTGGTAAGCAGTGGCGGCAGATACATTTCCGGTGCTGTAGGTCATTACGGGGAATGCCGGGGGTACTGGCAATATGCAGTCGGGGGCAGTAACGGGATAAGCCTGTTCGTTGGGCAGGCGGGGGATGCTGAAAGTGCGTCCCAGGCCTTGAACACGGATATCGTTTCCGGTGGTCTGCAAAGAATTGCCATAACCGTATTTCAACAGGTTCCGGGTAAATTCACGGTCGCCTTGTGATGTGGACATGTCACTGCCTACGTAAGCGCCGCTGACGAGGAGATTTCCACCCGACAGGCAATATGCCGTAAGGACACGTTGCATGGGGGACGAGAAAGTCTTGTAATAAATATTACGGGAAGGGTTGCTGGAGTTGTCTGTCTTTTCCAGTCCGAGGATATAGTCCATGATCGGATAATCTTCCGGAGATATGGTTCCGCTTTCCAACGCTTCGTCACTGCATGATACGAAGCTGTATTTTCCGGTTGCCTGTATGGCTTTGCCGTGTATGAAAGGATAGTCGAAAGTATTCCCCGCAATTTTCATACCTTCATATTCATTGCCGCTGTCCCCTAATTGTCTGCCTGCCGCTTTCCGGTTGAAATTTTGTTGGGAACCGCAGAGTGAGATGTCATATAGGTAAGGTACACCGGGGTCTTGCGCAAGGTCGAAACCGGCTGCCTGGGGAGTGTCTATGACAGCCGGGCCGCTGATACGGTCAAAACCGTTGACAATCAGTACGCGTCCTTGTTCATGCTTGGCTTTATATGCGGCAAGGATTTCTGAAGGGAAGCTTTCTCCTCCCCGGTTTATGGCGGTCACTTTGAAAGAATAGACAATGCCCGGCTCTATCTTTACGGTATGGGAGGGGGAACTGACACGGACGCCATTGTCAAAACCACCGTGCCCGATCCGTGTATAGACGATGTATTCACGCGGTTTGGCCGTTGGTTCCAGCGGGTCGTCTTCACCTTCCCAGGAAAGCTCCAGGGTATTCTTCTTGCCGAAACGCAGGGCAAAATGGCTGACAGGAAGAGGTTGTACGGTGTAGTCTTTGCCATGCTGGTTGCAGATATACCGCAGGATGGCTTTATAGAGTGCACGGCCTACAGTGAACTTGAAGTTGGGGTCATGTCCCAGGCGCATGTCTGCAAAGTTCTGGTGGGAGAGCAGCTCGACAATGGTAGATGGAACGGCAGGCAGGCGCGTTTCACTGTAATTGCGGTCCCACATACTGCGGCGTGTCCAGTCTATGTTGAATGTGGCGCGGATATCCTGTTGCAGTTGCGTGAGCAGGATGTCGGACAAGTCCCGCGATGCATAGCGGTCTGTCCCGTCATTGAGCCGCCCGTCATTGAAATCTGTGGTATATATGCCGAGGCTGCCTATGATGGCGTCTTCCTTGCTGAAACCGGCATCGCTGTGCAGCGCCATGCTCATTTCAAAAGGAACTCCCAAACCGTCTTCCGCAGGATTGAATACAGACTTTCCGGCGAGGTAGTTCACTGTCCGGGAGCGCACGTTGATATCATCATTCATATCGTTCTTCCCCTCATAGCCTCCATAAACCGAGTAAGGCATGCCTGCCCATTGTGCGGAGTAGCGGGCGCCTTCCAGATAGCGGGGGAGTCCGCTTGTCTTTCCACCGCGCGCAATATTACCCATACCTCCGCCGAAACGGACGGCATCGGCGCATACAACGCCTTTTTCTTTGCTTTCATTGCTCAGAATGACCATTGAATAATCATTCCTGCCTTTGTCGAATGTGAAAGTGCCAAGATATACCCATGTGCCGCCTCCGATCCGTTGGTTTACTTTGAATTCCGTAACGCCTCCTGCATGGAATACAAGATATTTGGCATCGCTTACACTGTTGGGTAAGGTCTGATAGGAAACATATACGGCATATTCTCCTGTTTCAGGGATATCGGGTACCCATTCGGCAAAGGCTTTGTCTTTCTTCTTCTCGGTCTTGGCAAAACGTGCCGTACCTGTGAGGAAAGGGTTCTCGCCGTCTTGATAGACCCGTTTCCGTTGGGCAAATCCCGGCAATCCGGTTTGTTCCCAACGTGCCTTCCGGCTTTTGACATCCAGATAGAGAGAGCCTTTTCCGCCTTTTCCGCTCAATGTCCCGTCATTATCTACAATCACTTCCTGTTTCTGTGTATCCCGTTCGCGCGGGGTGAATACATTGGCACCTGCATTTTCCAGCATGGGTATCAAGTAAGGAAGTAGGAAAGACTGTGTGAATTGGTCTTCACTGGTGCAGAACAGGCGGGGGCGTTGCCAGCCCCACTTATCATGATTATTGATATAATATTGTCCATGGCTTTGCCATAGGGCGATGTGCCGGCCTTCCAGTCCTCGGGTGATTTCATAAGGACGGGAAACGCATGTAACCCAAGGTGCACCTTTGTTTTCCAGATTGTCGAACAGGCGGTCTTTGTCTTTTTTCCCTCTGCGATAGAGGTTGGGGATGAGTTCGTCAATGCTGCGTCCGCCGGCAAACAGGGTAATGCCGAAATAGTTCACAGGCCCCGGAAGAATCTGTCCCAAGTGTCTGTAAATGGCATCTACGTTTTCTTGCCGGAAAGGTTGGTAGGCAAACCGTTCATTGGCATAGACTGACAGTTTCTTTTTCCGGAAATCTATATGGAAGCTGTCCAGCTTGCAGGTTCCTATATCTACGGTGTTGGTTGTATATTCATTGAAGAAGTTCTCTAAGCGTTCTTCTACGTTTTGTTCCACTTCTTGTGCGGTAAGGGTGGCGGTTCCTATAAGCAGGGACAGCAATGCTGAATATAGCTTCTTCATAATTAAGGACTGTTGAAACTGGTTGCAAATGTATAAAAAAAGAGTGAGAAGTATCTTCCTTCCCACTCTTCTTTCCGTTATTTAGTAAATCTTATCTTATAGAGGAATATACTCTACAAAAGCTTCCATAGCTTCGTAAGAAGCAAGTCCGAGGCTGTCGTACAATGCTGCCGTGCCGCGGTTGCGGTCCTCACTGCGTTGCCAGAACAGGCGCTCGTCATTGCCCAGGAACGGTGCACTTTCCATCTGTGACTGATGCTTCAGGATAGAGTTACGTTTTGCACGCAGTTCTTCGGGGCTGATAGGTACGGCCATTTCAATGTTCTCGATTTCCCACTCTGCCCACGCACCACGGTACATCCAGATACGGCAGTCTTTCAGCCATTTGGCACCTTCTTCTTTTTCTAGGTCGATGGCGGCAAATACGGCATCCGTACAAACACGGTGTGTGCCGTGCGGGTCAGCTAAGTCACCGGCAACAAAAATCTGATGGGGCTTCACTTCACGCAACAGGTTGCGTACGATTTCCACGTCGGCTTCGCTGATCGGATTCTTTTGGATTTTACCGGTCTCATAGAACGGCAGATCCAGGAAATGGCAGTGATCCAACGGGATGTTATTGTAGGTGCAGGCGGTGCGGGCTTCCCCACGACGGATCAGACCCTTGATGGTCAGGATATCACGTGTATCCATATCACCGTCCTTCTTGTCCTTCAGGAACTTGCGGATTTCGGTATATTTATCATTGATTACCTGGTCCTCGCTGTTGTTGAAGATTTGGTTGAACCCGTTGATGAAGTGCAGGAAGCGGATAACTTCTTCATCGCCTACGGCAATGTTACCGGAAGTTTCGTATGCCACATGCACGTCATGTTTCTGTTCTACCAAGCGGCGGATGGTACCCCCCATGGAGATTACATCGTCATCCGGGTGCGGGGAGAACACAACGACACGCTTCGGATACGGTTTGGCACGTTCGGGACGATAGGTATCATCCGCATTCGGTTTGCCGCCCGGCCATCCGGTAATGGTGTGCTGCAAGTCGTTGAATATCTTGATATTTACGTTATAGGCAGAGCCGAACAGGGCCAGCAATTCGCTCAAGCCATTTTCGTTGTAGTCTTTATTGGTCAGCTTCAAGATCGGTTTCCCGGTCAGCTGGCATAACCAGACGATGGCGCTGCGTATCAGTTTATCGTTCCATTCGCAGGAAGTCACCAGCCAGGGACGTTGGATACGCGTCAGGTTGGCGGCTGCGGACAGGTCGATGGCGACGTGCGCATTGTTGTGGGTTTGCAGATAAGATGCAGGGATGGTATCTGTTACCGGTCCTTCCACGCATTCTTTCACCTTGCTTGCTTTTTCCTCGCCCCATGCCAGCAGATATATTTTCTTGGCAGAGAGGATTGTGGCTACTCCCATGGTGATTGAACTGATGGGAGTGCTTTCAATGCTGCCGAACATTTTGGAAGCTTCATTGCGGGAGTCGTTGTCCAGTAATATCAGACGGGTAGTGGAGTTCAAACGTGACCCCGGTTCGTTGAAACCGATATTACCCACACGGCCAATACCCAGCAAGGCGATATCCAGACCACCGAAACTTTCAATGCGCTGTTCGTACAGACGGCAGTATTCAAAGATGGCATCTTTGGCAATGGTGCTGTCCGGAGTGAAAACATTTTGTTTGTCGATATCTACGTGGTCTATCAACATTTCCTTCAATGCGTTGAAATTACTGTTGATGGCGTTGGGAGCTAACGGATAGTATTCGTAGAGATTGAATATGACTACATTACGGAAGCTTAGCCCTTCCTCTTGATGCATACGTACCAGATTTGTATATACGTTGCGCGGAGAGTTGCCGCCTGCCAATGCCAATACACAGAAGCGTCCGGCTTTTTGCTTGTCGCGGATCAGCTGTGCGATGTCAAGGGCAATCTGGTTGGCACCTTCTTCAGCAGACTCATAGATGTCGGTCGGAATCTTTTCCAGACGGGTCAATACCGACCTTTCAAACGCATTCTCAGGTCGATAATACCTGGGGGAGACTCTGTTGAGAGTGATTTGAGAGCTTAGATTGGTTTTCATAAATTTTTGATATTAATAAAATGATTAAAGCATTTTGCTGTTCTTATATTTAACAAATATACGAAAAACAATGTTCATTCACGTACTGTTGAAGATAAATTATGATAAAGTATCAGTTTCCGGTACAAGTTTGCCCATGGCCCATACTGCGCGTATGTTCAGATCCTCGTCCATTACGATAATGTCGGCGTCCTTTCCTTTCTGTAAAGAGCCTTTGCGGTCATATACACCCATAATCTTTGCCGGGGTCTCCGAAGCCATGCGTACGGCATCAGCCAAAGGAATTTCAGCTTTTTGTACCACGGTACGTATCAGGCGGTCCATCGTGGCAACGCTGCCGGCAAGGGCAGAGTGGTCGGCAAGTTTGCAAACGCCGTCTTCAATGATGACACGCGGGTCGAAAGCTTCCTGGCTGTCGCTTGCGGCGCATGCCAGTGCGTCTGTGATGAGGCAGGTACGTTCTACACCTTTTATTTTATAGACTAGCCGCAGGATGGTAGGCGGTACGTGAATGCCGTCGGCAACAACTTCCACGGTCATGTCATTCAGCAAATAGATGCTTTCTACCGTGCCTTCGTATTTATATTCCCGGCGTTTGTGGAAACCGGGCATGGCATTATAGAAATGAGTGGCATGGGTATATCCGGCTTCATAGGCAGTACGGATATCCTCGAATTCGGCCTGGGTATGGGCTACGGATGCCAATATGCCTTTGGCTGTAATGTATTTGCCGAATTGCATGGCTCCCGGCAGTTCGGGAGCGGCATCCCAACGCTTGATGCAAGACCAATTTTCTACAATGGGGATATATTCGTTCGGGTCGGGGTTCTTGATGTTTTCGGGAAGCTGCCCGCCGGCCATCGCCATATTCAGGTAATGTCCCTCAAGGTGCAGGCCGAGTATCGGGCTGTCCTTTTCCGCCATCATCTTCGTGCAGGTTTCGGCTGCTTGCGTAATCATGGGTACCGTGGAAGATGAAAGGGTTGGGAAGATACTGGTGGTTCCGTACTTCATGTGAGTCCTGACGGCCGCACGGAATGCGTCTTCCGTACATTCCATAAAATCGCGTCCGCCTCCGCCGTGTGCATGGATTTCCACACCTCCGGGCAGTACATACATGCCTTTTACATCTACTAACTGTGCGCCGATTACGGCCAAGTCACAATTGGTTACTTCCAGAATCTTACCGTCTCTGATAAGTACAGAGCCGTCTTTAAGCCATCCTTGCGGGGTAAGGATACGTGCGTTGATAAGTTGAGTCAACATAGGATTTAGGGGTTAGAATTATTAAATGAATCATGTCGTTGCATGACATCGTTTCAAGGGACAAAAATAGAGACTTTTTAGCGAACATGCACTCCTTCCTTTTAGGTATTTTCATTAAATACTCTAAAAAAATGAATTTGATGCATCTCAGAAACGAATTCGCATGGATATTTGTATCATTCTACAAAAAAGGTGGTAGATATTGAATTTCCTTCACTATCTACTGCTGTAAGGGAATGTTTGCCGGGGGAGGGCTGTAAGGAAATCTTGTGAAAATCTTGTGTCTGGTTCAAGTAGCTTTCATCCAGATGCCAGAAAATGATGGTATTCGGATTACTATGCGCCAGTTCTACAGTCATGAATCCCTTGTTTCCATCCATTTGTCTGGGCAGGGTGATGCGGGCATTCATGGGTGGATAAATGAATTGCATGGGATGCATGGTGTCTTCTCCGCAACCAGGCTTGAATGGGGGAAGTGGCTGATATTCCGGGTGATGCTGTTTGTAGTACCACTCCCATACAGGAGGAAGGGTGAACCAGGATTGCCGGATAGCGGGTTCTGTATCGGCACAATTTTCATAGATGCGGTGGGTGCCGTCTGCGGACAATGTAACAGGGTGGTGATAAGGACAAGCTTCGGTCTTTAGTCCTGCGGGAAGGATGAGCACGGTATCGGTTTCTTCACAGAAACGGCCTTTTAAATGTCCGGAGAGGTGGCATACTTCTGCTTCGACGAATATATCGGACGGACGTTCAAACCAGTTGGGAGATGAGGGGAGCAGGTTGAAAAGGTCGAATAGTACCGGACCGGCTGTGCGTGCACCGACAAGACCGGGCTTTCCTTCTCCCGTAGCATTTCCCACCCATACTCCTACGGCATAACGGGGAGTTACACCGACTGCCCAGGCATCACGAAATCCGTAGCTTGTTCCGGTTTTCCAGGCAACGGGATGCATGGAGGGAATGGATTTCCAGTCTATTTCCTCCGGACGGTTGACTTCAATCAATGCGTTGAAGGTTTGCCATACGGCACCGGGTTGGAATACGGATGACGTCCGGTTCTTGTCATCACGTCCGGTTGGCAACAGGAATGTGCATGGGGTCTGCGGGAGTTTCAGCAGGCTGCGTCCCATATGGGCATAAGCACTTGTTACATCCCATAGGGTAGCTTCCGCACCACCCAGAATCAGAGAGAGCCCGTAATGTGAAGCCGGTTTGTCCAGAGTCTTCAATCCTGCCTGGCGGAGGAAGCTATGGAACTTGGGGACTCCGTATTTTTGTAGCATGGTTACAGATGGAATATTCAGTGAACGTGCCAGCGCTTCGGATGCAGGGACGGCACCTTCAAATTGCTGACTGAAGTTCTGAGGTGCGAATCCATTGATATTGATGGGAATATCCGGTAATAGCATATCGGGAAGCAGGCTGCCTTCCTGCAGCATGGCGTAGTAGAGAAAGGGCTTCAGAATGCTTCCGGTACTTCTGGGAGCTTGGATGACATCCACTTGGTTGCCGGCTTGTTTTTGATTGAAATGAACATTGCCGCAATAGGCTACCGCTTGATTGGTGCGGATATCAATGACTAAAATAGCCAGATTCCGTATGTCGCTCCGGAGGAACTCGTTGCTCCAGCGTTCTGCCAGATTTTCTACCTGTATTTGAAGTCCCTTGTCAATGGAAGACAGGGAGTATTTTCCTTTTTGTTCTTGATAAAAACGGGTGACCAAGTGCGGAGCTGTTTGTGGTAACGGATGGGGCTCTGACGGTAACGGCTCACTGACCGCAAGTTCATAGGTTGACCGGTCGATGATTTCTTGGTCATATAGTTGTTTCAACAGTCGGTTTCGCTTGGTAAGCAGGGCTTCCCGGCTTTTGGAAAGGTGTATCATGGAAGGAGCATTGGGAAGAACTGCCAGCATGGCGGATTCTGCCCATGACAATTCCTCGGCTGAATGTCCGAAATACCGCCATGCCGCTGCATCAAGTCCGACTACGTTACCTCCGAAAGGGGCGTGGGAGACATACATGGACAGGATTTCTTCTTTGGATGCACGGAACTCGAGACGGGTAGCCAGAATCATTTCAATGATTTTCTCTCCGAATGTCCTGGACTCGTTTCTTGCCAGGCGGATAGTCTGCATGGTAAGGGTGCTTCCGCCGCTTACAATGCGTTTGTTCTTTATATTCTGATAAATGGCTCTGCCGATAGATAGCGGATTGACTCCCCAGTGATGATAAAAGTGCCTGTCCTCGAAAGCAACCAGGCATTGTCTGATTTTCGGGGGAGTTGTATTGCGGGGAGGAAAACGCCATTGCCCGTCAGGAGCGATACGTGCGCCGAGCAGCTCACCGTTACGGTCTGCCACAACGGTAGAGTAAGATACATGAAAGAGTTGCCTGGGAAGGCAAAAGATATATATTGTCACCAGAAAGGTAACTGAAACGAGAGTTACTTTTCTGGTGACGGATAGTTTCTTGAAATAGTTTCCGATTCTATTTGCCATACTGGTCCGGTATGATATCTGTCTTTCCTTCTATGGAACTGGAAGGGTGACAGTTGTTTTTCCTGCCTTTGTCCGTGCTTGTGCGGTAGCATCATACATGGCTTCGCACTGGATGGCGGGTAATACGAAGTCTCCGGCATAAGTGGCCTGTAGTCTTACAGTGAACCTCTTCGACTCACCGCGCTTTAGATCGAAATAAGTCAGTACACGGTCATCGCGGATGTCCCGATAGGTATAGTTGCGGGGAGCTGTACTTCCCGGGGCAGCCATTCGCTCATTGTAAATTTCCCAACCCGACGGGATGATATGAGTCAATGCCAGGTTGTTGTAATCGGAAGTACCGCTGATGTTTCCTATGGTGACCACTGCCATGAAGTCTGCTCCCTGTCTGATATTTGCAACGGATATGGGAGATCCTCCCATGTCTGTATATCTTACATCCATACGGAGGTTGTTGCTTATTGCAGGCAATGTATCGTTCAGCAGTTGTATACGTGTAATGAGGGTTGCATTCAAGGTTCCTTTGCCGTGGTTCTTTAAGGTGATACTGCCTTTGCCTGAAGTGGGGGGCAATTCTTTTTCAAATACAGCTTTGGCCGATTTTACGGCAGGCTGCTGTTTGCCGTTCCATTCCCATGTAAAGTCCAGAGTTCCGGAAAGCTTTTCTGCCAATCGTCCCATTGCCATCAAGGCAAAAGCTGTGGATTGGGTGCTGAACCAATCTTCGCGGGAAAGATTCTGAGATATCTTTTTCGCTTGTTGCAGGGCGGCTTGCTGGCGGTTCATCAAAAGCAGGGTTTCCAGGATCATTGCCTCGTCACGGTCGGATGAGCCATAGACAAAGTTCTGTGACGGATAGGGAACTACCGTAGTACGGATATTGAATATCAGTTCTTCGGCAGGCTTCATCTTTCCTGTCAGGGCGTATGCGGCGGCAAGTCTCCATTTGGCTTGTATGGACAAATCTGGTTGCTCTTTCATCCGGTTCATGGCTCCATATTCGGGAACGCCCGCCAATGCCAGGGTATAAAGCCGGAACGCTTGTTGCAGGCCGGATTGCTCTTGTAGCCAATTGTTTTCCTGTTGGGGCATCCGCCAGTTTTGGGCTGCGGTGCGTTGGAAACGTTTCCATTTGTTCAACGTGTTCTGATTGACGGCATAGCCTTTTTCCTGTGCAAGAACGAGGAACATGCCGGCGTATGAAGTAATCCACTCGTCGGCAGTAGCGTTTCCCGGCCAATAGACGAAACCGCCATTAGGAAGCTGGCGTCCGTAAAGCTGGCGGATGCCTTCCTGTACATTGGCTTTTATTTTTTCGGATTCTTTGGAATCTACTGCTTTGAACTGTCCTATAAATAATAGAGGCAATGCTTTGGAAGCCAACTGCTCTGTACAATTATGCTGGTAGTTGTAGAGGAAGTCAAACCTGCGGCTGATATCCACTGAAGGAATACGTGACGCTTCCAGCATGATTTTACTGTCGGTAGGAGCAGCACCTTGCAGGTTGTAGGGCAGAACGGCCTCTTGTCCGCCCTCTATCCATCGGCTGTTGCGGAGAGTTACGGCGGGATTCGGATTACGCACCTCTATCTCAATTGTTTCTTTGTATTGTTGTCCTTCACTGTCGGCAGTGATGTGAATGCTTGCCTTTCCGGTCTGGTTTCCAGTCTTTATCCGGAAGAATATAAGCTGGTCACCCGGTTGTTTGAAAGTGACGGACTGCCGTGCGTCACCGGTTACCTGTACACCGCTTCCGGAACCCCGGATGGCTACCTTTACATTCCTGACTTCTTTTTCCATGGCGAAGACATTGACAGGTACGGTGATTTCTTCCTGTGTACTGAGTATGCGGGGTAAGGAGGAGAGCAACATCAGCGGTGTGCGGACAAATGATGCCTTTTCGGCTTTACCGTATGCACCGTCTTGTCCTGCCACTACCATTGTACGTACGGATCCTACGTACATGGGTAGCTTGAGGGTATGTGTCTGCTGTTTACCCTTGCCTATATAGAAAGGCCCGATAAACTTTACTATTGGTTTGAAACGGTTGGCTTTGGCATCGGCAGGCTTCAGCATTTCATCGCCACCTGTACTGAACAGAGAAGCATAACGTCCGGCAGAAGCCCCCAATACATCATCATACATATCCCAGGTACGGATGCCTAATGCTTCACGGGCATAAAACTCGTTCCAAGGGTCGGGAGTCTTGAAATTGGTCAAGTCTAGCAGGCCGTCATCAACGATGGCAAGTGTGTAGGTCATGGGCTTGCCGTTCTTTTCGCTGACAGTAACGTTGAAATTGGTTTCCGGGTGCAAGACTTCCGGCATCCGGATTTGCGGTTGCAGAATGGTTTGTTTGTTGGTTACCGGTACAGGAACTACTCCATACATACGTATAGGCAAGTCATTGACGGTCTGCGCATGCGGTTGCAGCAGACTGATATGCAGGTAAACGTTCGGAGCCATTTCAGGAGTCACTTCAAATGAATATCTGGTGTCTCCTTGATTGCTTACTTCCATCCATTCACGTTTCACTACGGTAGAACCGTTTTCCAAAGTCACCAGTGCGCGTCCTCCGGCAGCTGCCGGAACAATAGCTGTGGCTGTTTCCCCAATTTCATAAGAGTCCTTGTCTAAAGAGAAAGCAAGCATCTTGATGCCGCTGGGATCTGTCTTGTTTGAGCGTCCCCGCCATTCCGGCCAGTCTATATAGACAGTGCCGCCGGTGGCATGGCCGCTTTCCTTGTCTTTTACATATACCAGGTATCGTCCCCAATCGGGATAATTGATTCTGAACTTGAAGCTGGTTCTTCCACCGGAGGTTTGCAGATTACCGCTGGCTACCGGAGTGATGGAACTGCTGTTGATGTAGGTTCCGAATGACTCGTTCCGTTTTTCCCACCACCAGCTCCAGTCTATACGATAGATTTTGTATTCCAGATTGGAGCGGTCAGTCAACTGTCCTTTATCATTTACGGTCACAATGTCAAACCGGTGGTCCTTGTCTGTTTCGATGTATCTTTCTTTCGGTTGGTTCAGGTTGATACCTACGTAAGAAGAAAAAGGAGAGAAAGGAACGGTTTGTGAATGAATGCTGGCATCTCCTCCCGGTTCAAACACGCGGGTGCTGAACGTGGCGTTGAGCATTCCCGGAGCATTGACGGCATTCGGGAGTTTCCACGCAAAGTTCGTTTTGCCTTCTGTATCAAGACAGCCGTCAAATATGTCGCTTTTTATGGTAGTGAATTCAGTAGCCGGATTGTTGAAGATATATTGGCTGTAATTCTTGAATTGGGTATTTACCTTCGATAAGGACATTTCCACTTTCGCTTTAAGGCGTGACGCCGTGGCTCCCGTCAGCCATGCGGAAGAGAGGTCTATGGGGACTTCCTTGGCGGAACCCCGGACAATGTCTTGCGGTAATGTCAGATTGATTTTTAAGCGGTTTGGCTTTACGGTTTCAATACGCAGGCTTTTATGGAAAGAGGTTCCGCCGACTTTGACGTAGGCATTCCAAAGCCCTGTCGGGGCATCTGCTTGGGTAGGGACATCGAACGTATAGAAACCGTTTGTTCCCTGTGCCGATATCATTTTTGAATAGAATTGTCCTTTGGGGGTGTAGATTTCCAATGTTACGGGGTGCTTGTCCGGAATTCTCTTTTCCTGGTCTTCAAGGATGAAGGAGATATGGAGGGTATCTCCCGGTCTCCATACCCCTCTTTCACCATAAATAAAGCCCTTCAGTCCCTTCCGGATTTCTTTTCCGCCTACATCGAAACGGCTGACGGACTGTTCCTCGCCATCCGTTACACGTACGTAGGCTTTTTGTTTTTCAGATTCGGCAACCACAATGAACGGAACGCCTTTGGAGGTGATTTCGGCAAATCCGTCACCGTCGGTCGTTCCTGTACCTATAGGCTGCAACTGGAAGTTATAGACTGTTATTTGAGCATTGTCTATGGGGTGGGTATCCAATATGTCACTTACTGCAATCCATAACTTGTTTAAGGAATTGCGTTTGACAATCATACCTATATTCGAGGCAAACACGTTGCAGGAGGCTGCCCGGTCAGAATCCATATAATAGGATGGATGGCAGGGATTGTTGCGCTCTTTCCAGTCATATTGGCTCCAGTCCATCTCAATTCCGCCATTATAATAAAAATAGCTTTGAGGGATATCCCAATCGGATTCTTCGTCTCCGGAAGGAATGTTGCCGCTGACTTTGGTAAGCCCGTCTGTTGCGGCATTATCGGAAAATTTCATGCTCCGGTTACCTGTCCCGTTACAGGGGTAGGCTGAATATTCCTGGCGAAAGGAAAGTACGACCCGATAAATGGCTCCCGGCTCTTGGCGGATCAGTCCGGCAAGGTCTATTGAATAATCTCCCCAGCGATGTACGTCCTTGGAATTGTCTTTGGCCAGCCAGAGTGTCTTTTTATAGACTAATCTTCCCGAACGTCTTAATTCATTGGCAGATGAGAGGGTATTGGTTTGCATGAATGTGAGTACATTGCTTTCGAAGATGCGGATGACACTCAAATCTACTGCATAGAGATTGACGGCACGGAAAGGAATGACGAGGCTTTGTGAATTGGGCAGGATTGCCGATGAAGCAGACATTGCCACTTCCGGTTTCAGATTGATTTCGCTGAACGAGATAGAGTGTGAGGTGCCGAGCGCTTTTCCGCTGCTGTCTTTTAATCCTTCGTGGATGTTCAAGGTCAATTTGTTCAGTTGATCGGCTTCAAAATAGATATATACTCTGTTGTCTTTGATCTGGAGTGTGGAAGAAGAAACTTCCGGCACTTCTATAAGCCCTGTTAAGTCCTGCGTAATAGAAAGTGGGGAGGAGAAAGCTATTTCTATTCCATTTTCCGGTTCTTCAATACGTTCTGCAGAAAGAAAACGGAAACTGTTTCGGGCAGGAACCAGGACATTGACATTTTGTTTCCAGTCTATCCCGATGGAGGACCCGTCTGCGGTTATTGCCAGTTGATAATCTTCATCTTTACGGGGGATATTATTTATTTGGACTATATAGCGGGCGGAATTGTCTGTTGGAATGATACTGAAAGGGAGTTTTTCCCCTTTTTCGTTGTCGACAGACAGAATCTTTTCCACTTCTTCTTTTTTTACGGCATCGCTAAAGCGTAGTTCTCCTTTAATATCCACCTTGTTGGGTTGGGTATCTGTCAGAGAGAGTGCTTCTGTTTGAAGGGCAAAGCTTCGTTCCTGTACCCTGAATAAAAATTTGAATTCTTTTAGATGCTTGTTTACTTCGGCGAAATCTCCTAAACGGAAAGTTCCTTCATAAAGTTCTCCAGGTTTCAGTGCACCCTCTTCAGGGATGAATTCAATTGTATTGTTGCTGATCCAATAGGCTTTCCCTTTCAAGGATGGTGAAAAACTGAAAGGGTTTTCTTTTAACTCATTGTTTAAGTCCACCATAGGTTGGTCATGGGTAAGCTCAATGCGTATGCCGGAATTCTGCGAGATGACTCCTCCTGTATAGGCATTGACATAGGGGGCATATTCCGCGGAAGGAATAATGTCTTTCCGGCTGCTTGTGCATGAAGATAGGGCAATGACAGCCAATAAAAGGAAGAATAGCTTGAAGGCTATGCTACGTTTAGTTTTCATTCGTCCCATAACAAAAGATTTTAAATGAATCCGCATCTTTCCATGCGGGAAATTTTTTTCTGAATTCCTGTAATGAAGAAAGATCAAGCCGGGCTGTGGCAATGCCTTCTTCATTGTCGGGTACACAGGCAAGAAGTTCTCCTTTAGGAGAGTAGATAACACTACCTCCGCTATGCGGAAACAGGTGGTTATCGGTGCCTATACGGTTAACACCGCAGACATAGCTTATGTTTTCCAGGGCGCGTGCTTGCAACAGGATATCCCATACTTTGCGCCGGGACATGGGCCAGTTGGCTACATAGACCAAAAGATCATATTCATTGTTTGCATTACGGCTCCAGACAGGAAAACGGAGGTCGTAACAGACGAGTAAAAGGATATTCCATCCTTTGTAAGAAATGATGAAACGACGGCTGCCGGCAGTGAAATGTTCGGTTTCGTTTCCCATACGGAACAAATGCCGTTTGTCGTAGAAATGCGCGTCTCCTTCAGGAGTAAGGAAAAAAGCCCGGTTATAGTAGTGAGGGAGGTGCGAAGTGACTGTGTTCTCATCACAGGCAATGTAGCTTCCGGCTATTGCCACTTGGTATTCCGCCGCCCATTTCCGTAAGGTGGTAACGGTATAGCCGGACACCGGTTCGGCCAGATGCCCGGTATTCATGCTGAAGCCGGTAGAGAAGGTCTCGGGTAAAACAACAATCTCCGTCTCACCGCGAAGCGTTTCTAACTTTTCGCGGAGGTGACGGAGATTGTCTTGTTTGTTTTCCCAAGCAATATCCGTTTGCAGGATACTGACGCGGAGGTGGTTCATATTGCGAAATTCTCGGGATTCTTTCCTTTGAAACTTTTGAAATAAAGTTTTATTTCATGCATATCCTTCTCTAAGTCTCCGGTAGGCATAATAGCCTTGGTGGAGGTTATGGTTTTAGAAGGATAGTCAATTCCGATAAGCATGATGGGTACTTGGGCTTTCAATGCAATGTAATAGAAACCTTTCTTCCAGTTTGGATTGGCTTTACGGGTTCCTTCCGGAGTGATGGCCAGATGAAAATGTTTGCTTCCGGCAAACTTCGCAGCCATCTGATCAACTAAGGATGTTTTACGTCCTCTATTTACAGGAATACCACCGACGGCTTTGAATATCAGTCCCAAGGGAAAGAAGAACCATTCTTTTTTCATCATGAAACTGGTTTTACGTCCGATGGCTCCATAAAACAGCTTGCCTATAAATAAATCCCAATTGGAAGTATGAGGAGCTGCACAGATTATGCATTTATCATAATTGGGCACTGTCACATTGGTCTTCCAGCCTAACAGGCGATAATAGATAAAACCATAAAGAGTTTTCTTCATCCTTATTTTAATTTGCCCATTGCGTCAATAATCTCATCAACTTTAGCGTTGAAGTCCGAATGGAATTTCTTGTAGAAGTTTTTTATGTTCCCCGGTTCGGTATGGCTGATACGGCTAATAAATTCATCCTGCATCTTCAGGATTTCACCCATGAGTACATCAGCTTTTTGTTTATCGGTTCCGGGTACATACAAACTGTTTACAAGACATTCTGTGAAAAGTTCGCCTGCGATATAATTGACATTTTTCTTTAGTGTTCTTCTACTTGCCATAATCTTTACGTTTTAAGTGAATAATCAGAGTTATTTTCGGTAAAGATAATGCTTTTATTCGTTATTGTAGAGGAAAATTGGGATTTTATGTGTTTTTAATGAGTGGTGAATTGTGGAAATCTTCTACATTTGTGGACTTGTTCTACAGTGACGTTATGGTGTAGATAACTACTATGCCGAACAGATTGCCGTTCTGCTTGTTGATAATTAGTTAGTTATCTTGTCTATCGGGCTTGTTGCCCATAGTTTGGCACCGGATTTGTCTTTGGGAATAAAAAAACAGGGTTAAATTTAAACAAACAAGCATGAAACTATTTTTATCAAAAAGAGAGTTGAAGTTAAAAAGAAAAAGGGTAATAATGATGGTTGCCTGCATGGCAGTATTACTGGCAGGTTATATCATTTTTACTTGGCCTAAAAAAGTTCAGCCGGAGGCACCTACTGTCATTGTAGCCCCTGCCGAGAAAGGAGATGTAGAAATATATGGCGAATACGTGGGGCGTATTCGTGCGCAACAGTTTGTGGAAGTGCGTGCACGCGTGGAGGGTTATCTGGAGAGTATGCTTTTTGCGGAAGGAACGTATGTTACTAAAAATCAGGTACTGTTTGTCATTAATCGTGACCAGTATAGTGCGAAGGCGGATAAAGCCCGTGCACAGTTGAAAAAAGATGAGGCACAAGCGTTGAAGGCGAAACGTGATTTGGAACGTATTCGTCCGTTATATGCACAGAATGCCGCCAGCCAGTTGGACTTGGATAATGCACAGGCTGCATACGAAACGGCAGAAGCTTCGGTTGCTATGAGCCAGGCCGATTTGGACCAGGCGGAGCTGGAATTGGGCTATACACTGGTCCGCTCTCCGTTGTCAGGGCATATCAGTGAAAGAAATGTGGATTTGGGAACGTTGGTCGGTCCCGGTGGAAAGTCTTTGCTGGCCACTGTGGTAAAGAGTGATACGGTCTTGGTGGATTTCAGTATGACTGCGCTGGATTATTTGAAAAGTAAAGAGCGTAATATTGAAATAGGACGTCAGGATTCTTCGCGTTCATGGCAGCCTAACATTACGATTACGCTTGCCGACAATACGGTTTATCCTTATAAAGGTTATGTAGATTTTGCAGAACCGCAAGTTGATCCCCAGACCGGTACTTTCTCTGTACGTGCGGAGATGCCCAATCCCAACAGAGTCTTGTTGCCGGGACAATTTACGAAAGTGAAATTATTGTTGGATGTCCGTGAAGGTGCGGTTGCTGTTCCTCAAAAAGCGGTTACCATTGAAAAAGGCGGTGCATATATCTTTGTGATGCGTCGTGATTCTACTGTTGAAAAGCGTTTCATTGAACTGGGACCTGAATTCGGCAATAATTGGGTCATAGAGCGTGGGCTGATAGCCGGGGAACAAGTGGTGACTGAAGGCTTCCATAAGTTGACTCCGGGAATGAAAGTACGTCCTCAGGCACCTGCTCCGAAAAAAGAGGATGATGAACGGCAGAGCGATTCCCTGAATAAGAAATCCGCTTCCAAGAGCAGTGAGCCGGCTGCTTCTGAGAACAAGGCAAAGGATAACAAACCCGTAAAGTAACAGTACAATGAAAGTATCTTTCTTTATAGATCGTCCGGTATTCTCCATTGTGATATCGGTTCTGATTGTTTTGGTCGGTATCATTGGTTTGACAATGCTCCCGGTAGACCAATACCCGCAAATAACACCGCCTGTCGTGAAAATCAGCGCTTCTTATCCGGGGGCAAGTGCACTGACGGTTTCGCAGGCCGTGGCAACTCCTATTGAACAGGAAATCAACGGTACTCCAGGCATGTTGTACATGGAGTCCAATAGTTCTAATTCTGGTGGTTTCTCAGCTACGGTTACGTTTGATGTATCCGCTGATCCGGATTTGGCTGCTGTGGAAATACAGAATCGCGTGAAGTTGGCAGAGAACCGTTTGCCTGCCGAAGTCATTCAAAATGGTATTTCGGTGGAAAAGCAGGCACCCAGTCAGTTGATGACTATATGTTTGACTTCCAGCGATCCGAAGTTCGATGAAATTTATCTGAGTAACTTTGCTACTATCAATGTACTTGACTTGTTACGTCGTATTCCGGGAGTAGGACGTGTTTCCAACATCGGTAGCCGTTACTATGCTATGCAGATATGGGCAGAGCCTGATAAATTGGCAAATTTCGGTCTGACCGTACAGGATTTGCAGAATGCCTTGAAAGACCAGAACCGCGAGTCTGCTGCGGGTGTGCTGGGACAACAGCCTGTAACGGGGTTGGATATCACTATCCCTATTACGACTCAAGGACGTTTGAGTTCAGTGAGCCAGTTTGAGGATATTGTGGTGCGTGCCAATGCCAATGGGTCTATCATTCGTTTGCGTGATGTGGCACGTGTTTCTCTTGAGGCTTCTTCTTATAGTACGGAAAGTGGTATCAACGGTGAAAATGCAGCGGTGCTCGGCATTTATATGCTTCCCGGTGCCAACGCTATGGAAGTGGCTGATAATGTGAAAAATGCCATGGAAGAGATCAGTGCCAATTTTCCTGAAGGAATGAGCTATGAAATTCCTTTTGATATGACTACTTATATCTCGGAATCTATTCATGAGGTATATAAGACTCTGTTTGAGGCCTTGATACTTGTGGTACTGGTTGTATTTCTTTCTTTGCAAAGCTGGCGTGCTACGGTGATTCCGATTGTTGCCGTTCCCATCTCTTTGATAGGGACTTTTGGATTCATGCTTATATTTGGTTTTTCGCTGAATATATTGACGTTGTTGGGACTGATTCTGGCCATTGGTATTGTGGTGGATGATGCCATTGTGGTGGTAGAGAATGTGGAACATTTGATGGAAACTGAAAAATTGTCGGCATATGAGGCCACAAAGAAGGCAATGAGTGGTTTGACCGGTGCATTGATAGCTACTTCATTGGTACTTTGCGCTGTATTCGTTCCTGTTAGCTTTCTGAGTGGAATTACCGGACAGCTTTACCGTCAGTTTACCATTACAATTGCGGTTTCCGTACTGCTTTCTACGGTGGTAGCTTTGACATTAAGCCCTGTGATGTGTTCTCTGATATTAAGACCGGACAGTGGGAAGAAGAAGAATATTGTTTTTCGGAAAATCAACCAATGGCTAAATTTGGGAAATCATAAATATATCGGAGTTATCAGCCGTGCCATCAAGCATCCGAAACGTCTGATGAGTGCTTTTGGTATGGTATTGATTGCCATTTTCATTATTCACCGCCTGGTACCTACCAGCTTCTTGCCGACAGAAGACCAGGGCTATTTCAAGGTGGAACTGGAGTTGCCGGAAGGTGCAACTTTGGAGCGTACCCGCATCGTGACGGATCGTGCTGTGAAATATTTGGAGCAGAATCCATACGTGGCCTATATACAGAATGTAACAGGTAGCAGTCCGCGTGTGGGCAGCAATCAGGCCCGTAGTGAACTGACGGTGATTTTAAAGCCATGGGAGGACCGTAAGGGCATCTCTGTCGATAAAATCATGGAGAATGTGGAAAAAGACCTGCAGGAATATCCTGAATGTAAAGTTTATCTGTCTACTCCTCCGGTTATTCCCGGATTGGGTACCTCGGGTGGATTTGAAATGCAGCTTGAGGCTCGTGGGGATGCCACTTTGGACAATCTGGTACAGGCGGCAGACACATTGATGTATTATGCGCAGAAAAGTAAGGTGTTAACCGGAATTTCATCTTCTCTGCAATCGGAAATCCCGCAACTTTATTTTGATGTGGACCGTGACAAGGTAAAAATGCTGGGTGTACCTTTGGCTGATGTGTTCTCTACCATGAAGGCTTATACGGGTTCGGTATATGTGAATGACTTTAATATGTTCAACCGTATATATAAGGTGTATATCCAGGCCGAGGCTCCTTACCGCGAGCATAAAGAAAACATCAACCTGTTCTTTGTAAAGGCATCTAACGGGGCGATGGTTCCGTTGACATCTTTGGGCAATGCTTCTTACACCACGGGACCGGGTAGTATCAAACGTTTTAATATGTTTACTACTGCCGTTATACGAGGCTCAGCTGCGCAAGGCTATAGTTCCGGTCAGGCAATGGAAGTTATGGAGCAGATAGCCCGTGATCACCTTCCTGATAACATCGGCCTGGAATGGAGCGGACTTTCTTATCAGGAAAAGCAAGCAGGCGGGCAAACAGGCTTGGTGTTGACATTGGTATTTCTCTTTGTGTTCTTGTTCCTGGCTGCGCAATATGAAAGTTGGACTGTGCCGATTGCCGTATTGCTCTCTTTGCCGGTAGCTGCTTTGGGAGCATACTTGGGGGTTGCTGTCTGTGGTCTGGAAAATGACATCTATTTTCAGATTGGTCTGGTAATGCTGGTAGGACTTGCGGCAAAGAATGCCATCCTTATCGTGGAATTTGCCAAAGTGCAGGTGGATAAGGGAGGGGATTTGGTACAATCGGCTATTCATGCGGCCCAGTTGCGTTTCCGTCCTATCTTGATGACTTCCCTGGCATTTGTCTTGGGCATGTTGCCTATGGTACTGGCAAGTGGTCCGGGTTCTGCAAGCCGTCAGGCTATCGGTACGGGAGTATTTTTCGGAATGATATTTGCCATTGTATTTGGTATTGTACTTGTGCCTTTCTTCTTCGTGCTGGTTTATAAAACGAAAGCAAAAGTGCAGCATAAAATCAAGAAAGACTGATTGACTTAAACAAAAGACTGTTATGAAAAGAAATAAAATATATATCCTTTTACTGCTGAGTATTTTCATGTTCACTTCCTGTAAGGTCGGAAAAAACTATGTCCGTCCTGAGATGCCCTTGCCGGACAGCCTTGTGCACCGGCAGGACAGCGTCAGTATTGCCGACCAGCAATGGCAGGCTGTCTATACGGACAGCACTCTGCGTAACTTGATAGACCGTGCGCTGGAGTATAATAAAGATATGCTCATTGCCGCTGCGCGTGTCAAGGAAATGGCCGCCCAAAAACGTATCAGTGTAGCTAACCTCCTGCCTCAACTGAATGGTAAGGTAAGTGCGAACAGGGAAATGGAAAATTATGGCGGACACAGTCGTGATGTGGATAATACTTATGAAGCGAAGGCTCTTCTTTCTTGGGAACTCGATCTTTGGGGGAATCTGCGTTGGAAGCAGGTGGCTGCCGTAGCCGATTATCTTCAGAGTGTGGAAGCGCAGCGTGCGTTGCGCATGACGATAGTGGCGGAAGTGGCACAGGCATATTATGAACTGGTGGCTCTTGATACGGAACTTGAAATTGTTCGCCAGACACAGAAGGCCCGCGAAGAGGGAGTACGTCTTGCCCGTATTCGTTTTGAGGGAGGATTGACATCCGAGACATCTTACCAGCAGGCTCAAGTGGAGTTGGCACGTACGGCTACACTTGTTCCAGACTTGGAACGCCGTATTTCTTTGAAAGAGAATGATATTGCCTTTCTTGCGGGTGAATTTCCCACCCATATCGAGCGTAGCCGCTTCCTGCAGGAACTGGATGTGCCGCAATCCCTTCCGGTAGGCTTGCCTTCCGATTTGTTGGAGCGCCGTCCGGATATCCGTGCTGCAGAACAACAACTGAAGGCAGAGCATGCCCGGGTGAAGGTGGCTTATACCAATATGTTTCCCCGTCTGGCTCTTACCGGTCAGTTCGGACTGGAGAGTGATGTTTTGTCCAACTTTTTGCAATCACCCTATTCATTGCTGAATGGAGCGGTTTTGACTCCGCTTTTCGGATGGGGTAAGAACCGTGCCGCATTGAAGGCGCAAAAGGCCTCTTATGAAGCCGAGATTCATAGTTACGAGAAAACGGTATTGAATGCTTTCAAGGAAGCCAAGAATGCAATTGTCGATTTCAATAAAATAAAAGAGGTCTATCAGTTGCGTGTGAAATTGGAGCGGTCGGCTAGGAATTATGTGGATTTGGCTCAGTTGCAGTATATCAACGGTGTAATTAATTATATGGATGTACTTGATGCGCAGCGTGGCTATTTTGACGCACAAATAGGAGTAAGCAATGCCATCCGTGATGAATTGATTGCTGTAGTAAATGTGTATAAGGCCTTGGGCGGAGGCTGGCAGGTCGAAGAATAAAAAAAGGCGCTTAAAAGCGCCTTTTTTATAAATCACAAAATCTTAATATCTTCTTGAGTTGTAACCACCCCTTCTGTCGCGGTTTCCACCGTTGCGTGGTCTTTCTTCTCTGGGGCGTGCAACGTTTACTGAAATAGTCTTTTGGTCATATTCAGCACCATTCAATTCGTCAATGGCTTTCTGGGCTGCGGTGTCATCAGACATTTCTACGAAGCCGAAACCTCTAGATCTTCCTGTTTCTCTGTCTGTAATGACTCTTGCTGAAGAAACTTCTCCATACTCTGAAAATAAATCGTTCAAATCAGCGTCAGTAGTGCTGAAATTCAAACCTGCAATGTAAATGTTCATTAGAAATTTAATTTAATTAAATAATATTTTGGGGAGTGAGGAGGAAGATTAAAGAATGCGGACTACTTGCTAATACTTTCTATTATTATAAGGAGAACTATGCGATAATGATTCACCAAAACTCAAACCTTGGGCACAAAGGTAGTATAATAAATCGGAGGACAATGATTTATTTTGTTTTTTTTGCCATGGATAATTAAAAATGATATATTTGATTGAAGTACAGAGAAAAATCGTGCATGGAATTTTTTTGTTATTGGATCTTAACGTTGAAATTCGCCATACTTGTCTCGGTTCGTAACTGCCCGGACTTTTCCAATTCTGCCAACGGGCATTTTAAATATAATTTTTCCCTCTCGTTTGCATATCTTCCGAAAAAAGACGAAATTTGCGTCGCTTTTAAAACGGAACTTTACTAACACCTTTAAATAATTAAAAGAAATGACTAAAAGTGCATTGCAAATTGCAAGGGCTGCTTACCAGCCCAAACTTCCAAAAGCGCTGAAAGGTACTGTCAAAGCTGCAGAAGGTGCAGCTACCCAGTCTGTAGCCAACCAGGAAGAAATCAAGAAACTGTTTCCTAACACGTACGGCATGCCTTTGATTAAGTTTGAAACGACCGATGAAGCTGCTAACTTCCCTGCAATGAATGTGGGCGTTATTCTTTCCGGTGGCCAGGCTCCCGGTGGTCACAATGTGATTTCCGGTATCTTTGACGGTATCAAGAAATTGAACAAGGACAGCAAACTGTATGGTTTCATTTTGGGACCCGGCGGTTTGGTTGACCATAACTACATGGAACTTACTGCCGACATCATTGATGAGTACCGTAATACAGGCGGTTTCGATATCATCGGTTCGGGTCGTACCAAATTGGAGAAAGAAGAGCAGTTCGAGAAGGGTTATGAGATTTTGAAGGAACTGAACATCAAGGCACTGGTAATCATCGGTGGTGACGACTCCAACACCAATGCTTGCGTGCTGGCTGAATATTATGCAGCAAAGAAATACGGCGTACAGGTTATCGGCTGTCCGAAGACCATTGACGGTGACTTGAAGAACGATATGATTGAAACTTCTTTCGGTTTCGATACTGCTTGCAAGACTTATTCTGAAGTAATCGGCAACATTCAACGTGATTGTAACTCTGCCCGCAAATATTGGCATTTCATCAAATTGATGGGACGTTCGGCTTCTCACATTGCTTTGGAATGCGCATTGCAGGTACAACCTAATATGTGTATCATCTCCGAAGAAGTGGAAGCTAAGGATATGTCATTGGATGATATCGTTACCAACATTGCCAGAGTAGTGGCCGACCGTGCTGCCCAGGGTAATAACTTCGGTACCGTGCTGATTCCCGAAGGCTTGGTAGAGTTCATTCCTGCCATGAAGCGCTTGATTGCAGAATTGAATGACTTCCTTGCCGCCAATGCGGAGGAATTCTCTCAAATTAAGAAGTCTCACCAACGTGACTACATCATCCGCAAACTTTCTCCGGAGAATGCGGCTATCTATGCAAGTCTTCCCGAAGGTGTTGCACGCCAGCTGTCATTGGACCGCGACCCGCACGGAAATGTACAGGTATCTTTGATTGAAACAGAAAAATTGTTGTCAGAGATGGTAGGAACGAAGTTGGCCCAATGGAAAGAAGAAGGCAAGTATGTAGGCAAGTTTGCTGCCCAGCATCACTTCTTCGGCTACGAAGGACGTTGCGCTGCTCCGTCCAATTTCGATGCGGACTACTGCTACTCTTTGGGTTATGCAGCTTCTGCACTGATTGCCAACGGAAAGACTGGCTATATGTCTTCTGTACGCAATACTACTGCTCCGGCCGACGAGTGGATTGCAGGTGGTGTGCCCATTACGATGATGATGAATATGGAACGTCGTCATGGTGAAATGAAACCGGTAATCCAGAAAGCTCTGGTTAAGCTGGACGGCGCTCCTTTCAAGGCATTCGCTGCTCAGCGTGAGCGTTGGGCCATGGAAACAGACTATGTATATCCGGGTCCTATCCAGTACTTTGGTCCTACGGAAGTTTGTGATGAGCCGACCAAGACTCTGCAATTGGAACAAGCTAAATAAATCTTGTAACAAAGCATAAATCATAGAACACAGATTGCACAGATTACGCAAATCCTACTTTGTGTAATTTGCGTAGTTTGTGTTCTTCTTTTTAATTTGCTTCTATGCCGTCCAAAACCAATACCGTTTCACGCCGCAAACTGCCAGCCCGCCGTTCTTCTGCCCGTGGCAAGAAGAAACCGCAAGCTCGTACCATGCCTGTATGGTTACGTAATCTTGTGGCGGCATGCATCGTTCTTGTTTTCTTTGCCGGATTTTATTGGTTTTTTATCCGTCCATATGCTTATCGTTGGAAGCCATGCTACGGACAGAAGGAATATGGCGTCTGCATGCCTTGCAATTATGAAGTGCACGGCATTGATATTTCCCATTATCAAGGCAAGATTGACTGGGACAGGCTGGTACATAACAAAGACACTCAATTCCCCATTCATTTTATCTTCTTGAAAGCCACCGAGGGTGGTGACCATGGCGATGATACCTTCGTGCAAAATTTTGGCAAGGCACGCCAATATGGATTTATCCGCGGTGCTTATCATTATTTCCTCCCTAGGACGGATGCGCACAAACAGGCCGATTTCTTTATCCGCACCGTCCAGTTGTCCAAAGGTGACCTGCCTCCGGTACTTGATGTGGAAACCACGGGCAAGAAGTCTCCACAAGAATTGAAGACAGCGGTCAAGACCTGGTTGGACAGGGTAGAGGCACATTATGGTGTGAAACCGATTCTTTATACCTCCTATAAATTCAAGATGCGCTATCTCAGCGATTCCATCTTTAATGCTTATCCATATTGGATAGCCCATTACTATGTGGATTCCGTAAAGTACGAGGGCAAATGGCATTTCTGGCAACATACCGATGTGGGGAGTGTGCCCGGCATTGAGAAGGAAGTAGATCTGAATGTGTTCAACGGCACATTTGAAGAACTTCAGTCTTTACTTGTCCGATAGCGTTAAACCTTGAACTTCACCGCCGCCCAACGGTTCTTCTCCTGCTGATGGACGAAGCTTAATCCGTTTCGTTCGGCTTCTGCCTGTATGACAGGGATGTCATCTACATAAAAACCGCTCATGTAAAGTTCGGATCCGGAGTGCATACGGCTTACATAATGCTTCATGTCATTCAATAGGATATTCCGGTTGATATTGGCAATGATTACGTCGAACGGGCCCTTGTCTGCCAACGAAGAAGCGTCTCCCTGGAAAACGGTAATGTCATCTACATGGTTTAACTCTATATTCTCGAGAGAGTTGCGTACGCACCATTCGTCTATATCAATGGCGGTACAAGGCGCGGCGCCGCGCATACGTGCCAGTATGGCAAGGATAGAGGTGCCGCAGCCCATGTCGAGCAGAGACTTTCCCTGAAGGTTGCCGTTCAGCAATTCACCGATGATGAGGCTGGTCGTTTCATGATGCCCTGTCCCGAATGCCATTTGAGGGTTGATGACAATATCATACTCTGCTTTTGGAATATCCCGGTGGAAAGTGCTGTGAATGACGCAGCGGTCATCAATGATGATGGGCTGAAAGAAATTTTTCTCCCATTCTTCATTCCAGTCTTTGTCTTCCGCTTCCTGATAACTGTATTCGACTTGTGTGCCGGGCATGGGAAACTCTGCAAGGGCTGTCTGAAGGCTGTCTTCATTGAAAAGTTGTTTTTGGATATAAGCGGCAATGCCATCGGTTTGTTCAATAAAACTTTCGAAACCTGCTTCACCCAATACGGCGGAAAGTACATCGTTGGCAGTCTCTGTGCAGGGAATGGTGCGGAATGTAAATTCTAAATATTTCATCGGAATATAATTGTTTGTTAAATGCAGCGGCCGGCCGTAGGCGGCAAATCCAATTCTGCGTATATTTGTTTATTGACTGCAAAGGTAATGTAAACCGGGAGTATAAAAAATGAACCGGTTCATTTTTTGCACCGGAGTATGGATTACTTTATCAAGTGGCATGTATTTAGGGAATTCCCTACCAATCTTTCGGGAAAATCTGCTGTATGTAGTAAATCCCGGTGCTATCTTTGTGACGTGGAAAAGTATTTAGTTGTAAACCCATAAACCAAACGAATATGAAAAAGATTGTTTTTTTATCGCTTTTTGCTTTGTGCCTGCCGTGGGCACTATCGGCACAGAGTGTGGATGACGACCTTTACTACGTACCTTCCAAGAAGAAGGAAGAAACCAAGCAGACGCAGAAAGCGCCTGTGGTAAAAGAGGAGATAGTAGTAAAGTCCAATGCCCCGACTACGGTTTATACCTCGCCGGGCAGCACGACAGTGGTAGTGAAAGACCGTAAAGGAAATACCCGTGACATAGACGAGTATAATCGTCGTTACGACTCCGGTGATTATGAATTCTCGCAAGAGAATGATACGCTTTACATCAATGAAAAGGAAGATGACGGCTTGGATGGCGAATGGGTGAACGGTGAGTTCGAAGGGTCACAGGATGACTACGAATATGCCACCCGTATTATCCGTTTCCGTAACCCGCGTTATGCCATCAGCATCAGTAGCCCGCTTTATTGGGATGTGGTCTATGGCTTGAATTCCTGGGAGTGGAATGTATATACCGATGGCTTGTATGCCTACGCATTCCCTACCTTCAGCAACCGCTTGTGGTGGGATTGGCGCTATAACTCTTATGGCTGGGGCGGATATCCTTACTATGGCTGGGGATGGAACAGCTGGTATGGTCCGAGCTGGGGATTCAGCTGGGGCTGGGGAGGCTGGTACGGCGGTGGCTGGTGGGGACACCATCATCATCACCACTATCATCCCGGATATTATCCTGGTGGCAGCCATTGGGGCGGCGGATATTGGGACAGAGGCAGTGTATATACCAATCGCCGTTCTTCGGGGCCGTCCTATTCTACCCGGAATGGCAGCGGTTCCACCCGTCGTTCTTCAAATGTTATCAATGGAGGACAGACTGTACGCCGTAGCGCAGTGCAAGGTAGCCAGGGGACTTCAGGACAGGTAAGGCGCAGTGCGGCAGATGGTACCCGCCGTGTAGTAGGTACGCGTTCAGCCTCTTCAACGGCGCGTCTGGGCGTTTCAACCCGTACGGATGCATCCTCTACCCGCCGTTCGGTCTATACTCGTCCAAGCAGTACCCGTAGCAGCAGTTCATTCAACAGGAGTGTGGAAGGAACTCGCCGTACTGTAGGTTCAAGCCGTTCTACATCTACCGGAACTTCGTCTCGCAGTACTTCTACTTATAGCAGGGGTTCTTCGAATACGCGTAGTTATTCTAACGATAACAATGCAAGACGTTCTTATAATAGTACGCGTTCTTACAATAACAGTAGCCGTTCTTCTTCCAGCTTCTCTTCCGGCAGCAGTTCACGTTCTTCCGGTAGCAGTTATTCCACTGGTGGAGGTGGTTCCAGCCGTTCCAGCAGCGGTGGCGGTAGCCGGAGAAGATAAGATGTTGTAGTTAAAAGAAAGAACGAATTATGAAAAAGAAAATAGTAATGATGGCCTTTGCTACGCTTGCCACTGTGAGTGTAGGGGCGCAATCGGCGTATGACGCCATGAATATTGCAAGTAATGATTTGAATGGTACGGCCCGTTTTGTAGGCATGGGCGGTGCGATGGGAGCCTTGGGTGGCGATATCTCTACTATAGGGACAAATCCTGCAGGTATAGGCATTTACCGGAGCAATGATGCCATGTTTACGTTGGGCTTCTCAAGTATAGGTACCGAGAGCAAGATTGGAGGACAGACTTTCAATTCAGACAAGAACCGTTGGAGTTTTGACAATGCCGGTTTTGTAATATCTACTAAGATCGGGAATCAGACGACATTGCGTTATGTGAATTTTGGCTTTAATTATCAGAAGGCAAAGTCTTTTTACCGTACGACGACGATGGGAGGCCAATTGGGTTTTTCGCAAACAGATTTGATGGCGAGTCAGGCAAATGCAATGTTTACCGACCGATATAATCCGGTGGATTTATTTAAGTTGCAGCAAGATAACATGAATCCTTATGATGATAATAGAGTCGGTTGGTTAGGCTCTTTGGGCTTCGATGCGGGCCTGGTGTTGACGGATGACAATCCTGACCTTCCTTTCTTCAACTATGGTTATGAGCCTTTAGCCAATTATCGTTCTCAGGAGCGGGGAGGAATTGACCAGTATGATTTCAATGTAGCCTTTAACATAAAGGACCGTGTGTATATAGGTTTTACTGTTGGAGCCCATGATGTGGATTACCGCAAGTCGTATTATTATTCGGAGGCTAATAAAGAGATTGGCGATGACTATAGCCTCAGCAGTGAAAACCGTATTGAAGGAATCGGGTGGAATGCAAAGCTGGGTGTCATTTTCCGTCCTTTTGAAGAATCACCGTTGCGTGTAGGATTGGCGATTCATACTCCTACCTTTTATAGCCTGTCATATAAGACAAGAGCTGCTATAGAATCAAATCTTTGGTACACGGATGATGAGACCGGTGAAGAATTCCAGGTTCATAGTGCATATAGCACATACTACGAACTGAATGACCGTGACATGAAGCGTGAGTTTGACTTGCGTACCCCGTGGAAGTATAATGTCAGTTTAGGATATACGGTGGGGAGCAGCCTGGCTTTAGGGGCGGAATATGAATATGAGGATTTCTCTTCCATGAAGTTCTATTACCCGGAAGGGGATGAGATGTTGTTTGAGACACAACAGGTAAAGCAAACGGCGCAGGGAGTCCATACGTTCCGTATAGGTGCCGAGTATAAGGTGATTCCCCAATTTGCTTTCCGTTTAGGATATAATATATCTTCCGCGGCCTATAAGGATGATGCCGTGAAGGTGTTTCCAACCAACTCGATCAATACCGATACCGATTTTGCCAATGCCAAGTCTTTGAGTAACTATACATTGGGTATCGGATACAGAGGCTCGCAGTTTTATGCTGATTTGGCTTATAAGTATTCTACCCAGAAAGCGGATTTTTATCCTTTTGCTTTCTCGGACGATCGTCCGGCTGTGACGAAGGTTACCAATACGCGTAGTCAAGTACTTCTTACTTTGGGCTTACGCTTTTGACGGAAAACTGTTTTCATCGCAAATAACCTTTCATTGCAAATACCTTAGGGTATAAAAGATCCCCGGAATTGTGTCAGACTGCAATTTCGGGGATTCTTTATGGCGGCGGGACGCCTACCAATACCATGCAATACCGAACGAGTAGGGGGATACCTCCATTCCTTTATCTTTCTGGAATAATCCGTAAGTGGAATAACGCAGATAAATGCCGAGATTGCCGTAGCCGGCCTGTGCCAGCAGGTTTACGCCGACCGGGCGCACGTACATTCCTTTGCCTACAGTTTGCTTTTTACCGCCGTTGATGTGTGAGAATGACTTTACACCATGGCGTATCTCAAACTCAGGACCGGCATTGAAGAATATAAGACGGTGATTGCCTAGTTGCTGTTGCCATTCCAGGGCAACGGGGATGCGGAAGAAGAAGTGGCGCAGACGGCTTTTGCTGTAACCGGTCTCTTCATCGCCTTCCGTAAGTACGCTTGCTCCATTTGTTTTCAAGAGGGCACGGTTACCATCTATGCTGAATGACCGATACCCCCAGTTGGCACCGAAATTCAGTCCCCAGTGAGGATTTTTCTTAAAATTGTGATAGACTGAGAGGAAGTTGAATCCGAACTCCCATGATTGTGACAAGTCCAGGTTTGCCTGTTTACCGGTACCGAATGAAAGAAAATCGTTCGACATCCGGCTGAATCCGATATACAGGCCGGAATTGTGCGGTTCGTATGAATTGTATCTTTTCTTTTTGGGTATGAAAGGCAAGGCATCTAAAAAGGTACGTTTATCGGCATCCACCTTTTCAAGGTAAACTCCTTCATAGATTTCCACTTCTTTCTCTTCACCTTCCTCCAGCTGGTCTTCATATACCTTGATGCGCATGTCTCCTTTTCCTTTCAGGATAATGATAGAGTCTCCCCGGGTGGTTACGGTGGCTCTTTGTTCGGGTTCGGCAGGTTGCTGGGCTGCGAGATGGCCTGCGGGCATTGCCAACAGGCAAGTTAGAATAAATGTTCTGGTTTTCATGTTATGTAATGTTTTAATGTTATTCCGGTTTGTAAAGCATATCCATCATTTCTTTCTCACTGAGGAGACCTTCAATGTAAATCAAGGTGCCCATCGTATCTTTCCCTATTTTGAAAAGAATGTATCGGTTGAGTTTTTTTCCGTTGCGCTCCACTTCTTTCAGCTGGTAGTAAGCGCTGCGCAGGACACCGCTTTCCATTACTTCCTGGGTTTTCTTGACATTGGCTTGCTTGTCATTGGCAAGGCATTGTTGTATCTCTTGCCGGTAGGGGCCGATATCTTTGAACACAAGACTCTTGTAGGTAGTCATGCGGTAAGATTTCAAGATACTGCCGTTCAGCTCTACTCTGGTCACATCCTTCCGTTCTCCGTATTTGTTGAACAAGCTGGCTATTTGAAGTCCGTCTTGTGCTTGTACCCATAGCGGCAGGCACATCAGCAGGACGGACAGGAAGAATTTTCGCAGGCAAATAAATATAGATGTTTTCATAACCTTGTTTATATTAATGTTGAAACAGTAAGTTGCTTAGGTCTTCATCCGTAAAGCCGGCATTCTGCAGGGCTTCCAGTGCCTTGGCTTGTACCAGCTTGTCGTCCGTGTAGCGTTTACCGTCGATAATGACGTAATTCTCGGGAGAATAGGAAACGGAGACTATATGGGCGATGCCGGTTAACAGGAGCACTCCGGCGGCAATACCTCCAAGTGTGCGGAACAGGCGGTGCAGGCGAATGCTCTTCTTTCTTTCCGGAGGGATAATATTCCGGTTTGTCTCTTGCCCGGTTTTTCTTTCTTGAGCCAGATAGGTAAATAGAGGGCGATACATTTCCAAATGCCCGGGTATCTCCTCTTGGGCAAAGAAGCGGCGTATTTCACGCTCTTCTTCACAGGAAGTCCCTCCTTCGAAATATTTGTCTAACAGTTCATCTATTTTCATGGCTCGTTTCTCCTTTTTCTTTCTTGTATGGTTTGAAGGTAAATGTCTCTTACTTTTTTTCTCGCTCTCGACAGATTGCTGCGTATTGCCTCTGCTCCACAGCCGGTTATTTCGGCTATTTCTTCGGTTTCATACTCCTCGATGTCCTTCATCCGCATGATGGTGCGTTGCAGGGTGGGCAGCGAATCTATGATTTCGTGCATCAGGCGAATCTCATCTTTTATCTCCAGCAACCGTTCCGGAGTTCCTGCGGGCGCCATTGCCTGTACGGTGTCCAAAGGCAGGTTGCCGGTATGTTTGCCCCGCCACAGGTCTATGCAGATATTATGCGTCAACGTCATGGCAAATGCTTCGATGCTCCGGTATTGTTCAAGGTCAAGCCTTTTGCTCCATAGTTTGAGCAAGGCTTCCTGTACGGCATCTTCTGCATCCTCCGGTTCGTCGGTTAACTTCCGCGCATAGTTCAGTAACTTGGCACGTAGTGGGAGAACGGTTATTTTAAATTCTTTGAGTTCCATTTCTGTAGGTAAGACGGATGAGTCCGGCAAACGTGACATCCAAAAGTAAGAAAAAAGGGAAAAAGGCATAAAAAAAGTGCCCTTCCCGGGTGGGAAGAACACTTCAGTATATTCAAAAAGAAGGATTATTTCTTGAAGTAGCGGTTGTATAGACCTTCGAAGCCTTTACCGTGACGGGCTTCGTCCTTAGCCATTTCATGGACAGTGTCATGGATGGCATCCAGGTTCAACGCTTTGGCACGGGTAGCGATACGCTTTTTGTCTTCGCATGCGCCGGACTCGGCATTCATTCTCTTCTCGAGGTTTGTCTTGGTATCCCATACACAGTCACCCAACAGTTCTGCAAACTTGGAAGCATGTTCTGCTTCTTCCCAAGCGTAGCGCTTGAAAGCCTCGGCAACTTCAGGATAACCTTCACGGTCTGCCTGGCGACTCATGGCCAAGTACATGCCGACTTCTGTGCATTCACCCATGAAGTGGTTGTTCAGGTCCTTGATCATTTCATCATCACAACCTTTAGCTACACCGATAACATGTTCATCGGCAAATACCAACGGGCCGCCGGCTGTTGCTTCTTCAACTTCAACAAACTTGCTGGCAGGAGCTTTACACAAAGGACATTTCTCAGGAGCTGCGTCTCCTTCATATACGTAACCGCAGACAGTACATCTAAATTTTTTCATTTTCTCAGAAATTAGTTGAATTAGTTATTCTTTTTTGCTTAAAAGTTGTTCTTCTATACAGTATTTACAAATTCCTTTATAATAGTAATGGATTTCTTGCACATCGTGTCCGTTCATATCCATGTCTTCCACTTTTTTGACGTTGGCGGGACATTCCAGATCATAGACCTTTCCGCAATGTTTGCACAGGAAGTGGGCGTGCGGGGTAGTGTCCGCGTCGTAACAGGTGTTCCGTTCGTCAATGGTCAATGTCTGTGCGGCACCTTGTTCACTAAGCAGTTTCAACGTGTTATAGACGGTTGTCTTTGACAGCGTCGGGATACTTGGAGACAATGCCGTATAAATCTCATCCACCGTGGGATGCGTACGATGCTCCATCAGATAGCTCATAATGGATATGCGCTGCACTGAAGGTTTGATATTGTATTCTTGCAATCGTTTTATTGCATCCATGTCATTTAAAATCCAAACTTGTAATTATTACATTTTTATTTCTCTTGCAAAGATAACTATTTCTTTGGAGAATCCAAATAAAAAAGGCGAAAAAATAGTGGCAGTTTAAATTCTACCGAATGGATTTCCATTGGATGGGGATGCAATACCTTTATTCGGCAGCATCTGACATGTACATGTAGGTAAATGGATATTGTAACAAAGACGTTCTGTATATTATAAGGTAGGCAGGCAAGAAGTATAAAAACGGGTGGTCTTTTAAATAGATTGGGTGAACTTATTGATTATTTTGTGTTTGTAGAGAAATTACCGTATTTTTGTGCCCGAATAAATAATAACGTCCTTATGAATTACGGATATGTAAAAGTAGCGGCGGCTGTGCCTCGCGTCAAGGTAGCGGACTGTAAGTTCAATGCCTCGGAGATTGAAAAAGAAATTATTATTGCCGATGGCAAGGGAGTGCAAATCATTGCTTTTCCTGAATTGTGCGTTACCGGATATACATGTGGAGACCTGTTTGCCCAACAGCTTTTGCTTGAAGAGGCGGAAATGGGATTGATGCAGATATTGAACAATACACGCCAGCTGGATATCATTTCTATACTGGGCATGCCTGTTGCGTTGAATGGCGTGCTGCTGAACACGGCAGTCGTTATCCAGAAAGGCAAAGTCCTGGGAGTGGTGCCTAAGACCTATCTTCCCAACTATAAGGAGTTTTATGAGAAGCGCTGGTTTACTTCCGCCTGTGAGGTTTCTGAAACCAGCGTACGCCTTTGCGGCCAGATTATCCCGATGGGCAGAAACCTGTTGTTCGATACTGCCGACACGACCTTCGGCATTGAGATTTGTGAGGATTTGTGGGCTCCTGTCCCCCCGAGTTCGGCTTTGGCGCTACAGGGGGCTGAAATCCTTTTCAATCTTTCGGCGGATAATGAGGGCATCGGCAAGCATGCCTATCTGTGTTCCCTTATCAGCCAGCAGTCTGCCCGTTGCATTGCAGGCTATGTGTTCAGCTCATGCGGTTTCGGGGAATCGACTACCGACGTGGTGTTTGCCGGGAACGGGCTGATTTATGAAAATGGCAGTCTGCTTGCCGCCGGCAAACGTTTCTCGTTTGAAGAGCAGGTTGTAATCAGTGAGATAGATGTGGAATATCTGCGTACGGAACGCCGGGTGAACACTACCTTCGCCGCTTGCCGGTCGTGCAGTGCGCCTGAACTTCCCGTGCATGTGGCTGCGGAATACGTCAATAGCAAGGATTTGAATCTTACGCGTACTTTTGATCCCCATCCTTTTGTTCCGCAAGGAGCTACCCTGGACGAGCGCTGTGAAGAAGTATTTTCCATACAGGTATCGGGACTTGCGCAACGGCTGGTGCATACCAAGGCAAAGAGTGCGGTGATCGGTATTTCCGGTGGATTGGATTCTACATTGGCCTTGCTGGTGTGTGTGAAAACCTTTGATAAGCTGGGCTGGGCTCGCAAAGGCATTATCGGTGTGACCATGCCCGGCTTTGGAACAACCGACCGTACCTATACCAATGCAATGGACTTGATGAATTCCCTGGGCATCACCGTACGTGAGGTCAGCATCAAGGAGGCTTGTATCCAGCACTTCAAGGACATAGACCATGATGCCGATGTGCATGATGTGGTTTATGAGAATTCGCAAGCGCGGGAGCGCACTCAGATTCTGATGGACATTGCCAACCAGACATGGGGGATGGTTGTCGGTACGGGCGATCTTTCGGAACTTGCGTTAGGATGGGCTACTTATAACGGAGACCACATGTCCATGTATGGTGTAAATGGAAGTGTACCCAAGACCTTGGTCAGGCATCTGGTGAAATGGGTGGCTGAAAACGGTATGGATGAGGCTTCCCGCTCTACGTTGCTCGATATAGTGGATACTCCAATCAGTCCGGAGTTGATTCCGGCAGATGAGAACGGCAATATTCAGCAGATAACGGAAGATCTGGTAGGCCCTTATGAGCTGCATGACTTTTTCCTTTATTATTTCCTGCGTTGCGGCTTCCGTCCGGCCAAGATATTCTTTTTGGCGGCACGCACTTTCAAAGGTGTTTATGACGAAGAGACCATTAAGAAATGGCTGCAAACTTTCCTCCGCCGTTTCTTCAACCAGCAGTTTAAACGCTCTTGCTTGCCGGATGGCCCGAAAGTGGGAAGCATTTCCATAAGTCCACGGGGTGACTGGCGCATGCCGAGCGATGCATCTTCGGAAATGTGGCTCAAGGGGATTATGGATTAAGTGAAGGGTTTTCCGTAATATTTTTTATAAATCTTCTTGTATTCTTTCCCTTTCTTGAAAGATGACAGCCAGGAATTGAGGCTGTCCAATAGAACGGGAGACTGCTTGCTTACTGCCCATGAGTAGAATTGGGTGAAGCTGATGTCAGTATTTATATCTATCTGTGGAAGGCTGTCGGCTGCGGTGCGTGCAATGCTTTCGTCACATACGGCATAATCAATGTCTCCGTGGGCAACTAATGAGATTAGTTGCTCCGGGCCGTATTTCTCTATTTCCTGTATGTAAATCGTGTCCCCGATTTCGTTTCCAAGGTTGCGGATACGTAACATGGAAGGAGAATTCTTGACGATATGGAGTGTCTTTCCCGCCAGGTCCAGTTGGCTCCTGATGAATAATGAGTCAGAGTCGGACCGTGCTTTGCGTTGGACCAGCACTTGTTTGTTCAATGCAATGGGAAGGGTGAGCAACAAGGAGTCTTTCCATTCGCTGGTGGCAAGGATTCCATAGGCTATTACATCATATTTCCCTTCACTCAGCCCTTTTAACCGCTTGTCAAAGCTCATTTCGGGCGAAAGTGCCGTCTTTAGCCCATGGTCGCGGGCAAAGGCTTCAATAAGTTCGTAATGAAATCCGGACAGGGTATCACCATCTACGTAGAAGCTGATGGAATTGTATTCCGTTGCAGCATGAATAATGCCTTCGTCCGCTATTTCCGCATAGTCTCTGGGATGCCCCTTCGGCTTTTCTTTTTTCTCGAAGAAGAAAGTCGCGGTAAATGCGGCAATAAGTCCTAGGATGACATATTTCAGTAACTTGGCTTTTTTCATGCTTTGCACAATTAATCATAGAAGTTCCACGAAACGCCGATCTTGAACAAACGGGGGTTGATAGGATAGTGGGGAACCAGGAAATAGTTGGGGCTGCCCATTCCGGCATTGACGTGATACATCATGGCAAAGATACGTGTCCGTTTCAGATGAAGGTTGGCGTAAACGTTCACAATGGGATAACCGCCGATTTCTACCTGGTCGTTCGTCGCTTGCAAGTGGAACTGCTGGGTGGCAGGTGCATAGGCGGGGGCATTGTATTTCGTGAAATATCTGATGTCAGCTCCCAATTGTACTGTCAATACTTTCTTCGCCAGTTTTGCCAGTATGTAGAAGTTGTGGTAGAGTGAAAGTTGCGGCAGCGGCAAAACGGTTGCATTGCTTGTCTTTTGCCAAGTCACCTCGTTGTCCAGATGGAAGACACCCAGGCGGAAATTCTGTGCCAGCGTGGCGGAAAGCACTTGGATGTTTCCTCCGTTCTGTTCCGGCATGGCGCTTTGATTGAAATAGGTGTAGTTCTTGATATTTTCCATACCTGCGCGCAGGTTCGTACCCCAACGGGCAATGTTCAGTTCACCTTCCACACGGGTACGGAATTCTTTGTCCATATTGTCATTGTCCCATGTATAGTGATTGGAGTGGTAATGGCGCATATAGAACGAAGGAAGCGTGTTGCTGACGTAACCGCGGGCGTAGAAGTTTACCGTGTCTTTCCAAAGACGGAAGTTCAGGTCTAAGTTTGCGTTTACCTTGAATTGCCCGATGGCTTTATCAAGCAGCCCCACTTCACCGTTGACGTTATAGTGTAGCAGTCTGCCTTGCCGTTTGGCCAATTCGCCGCCAATGAAAACTTCCTGTTCCGTATAGCGGATGCGGCGCATGTCCGAGAGCGTGTCGGTGTTCATCAGGTCGTATCTGCTGAACTTATGAGAGAGGTAAGCCGTTACTCCTGCCTTGGCATATTTGTTGAATCCTTCCAATAAAGCGATGCCGAATACGTTTTTTACGCTGAAGGCAGTGGTGGAGTCGTTACTGTGGTCTTTGTAGATGTAATAGTCGGGATAGTAATTTTCCGGTTCATTGTTCGAACGGAAGTTATGTCGTGACCGTTCTACCTTGATGGTATGTATGAAGCTGGTGACGGGCACGAACTCTTCGGTGACAATGGTATCTTGGGCGGCAAGGGAAGTACTGTCATTGGCTGCCCTTTTTCCTTTGGTTTGTTTTTTTTCTATTTGGGTGACTTCCCGGTTAAAGCCCAACCGGTAACGTTGTGTCAGATAAACGTAAAAGTCTTTGTTCCGGTTTGAGGTCTGCTCCAGTCTGACGGGGATATTGCTTGACTCGTATTGTTTCTTTCCCTCTGACATGTTTTCCGGATGGGTGATGTACTGGTCGTCTGCGATACCGCCATTCTCGTTCATCTTCATGAAAAAGTTGTTGTAAACGGCTTGCATCTGGTACTTCTCGCCTATATAGCTGGCAAACAATCCCGCATTGAAATGGGAAGTTGCCTGGTTGGCGTAATATCCCCGTCCATACAGGTAGTCTATATTGAAGCCGAAGGCCAGCCTCTTGTTGGCATTGACGGAGAAATAGGATTTGAAACGTTCCTCGCCATTCACTTTGCTTCCTGCCTTGTAATAAGTCAGGTTGGTGTAGGGAACGTTACTGTTGGTGAACTTGACTTCGTCCGGACGGACGAAGAAACTGGAAAAGGGTTCCATGAAAATGGTAGGCTCATCATTGCGGCGTTCAAAGAAGATGCGTGAGAGCCGGGGAGAACCTAGGTTTCCCAGATAGTTATAGTGCCCGAACATGCCTTCTACCAGGTTTGTGTTCTGGAAGTTGAGGCTGGCCGTGTCGGCGGGCATGATAGTACGGTTACCCAAGGTCTCGCTCAGATGCCACATGTATAGTTTGGGCGGAAGACTTTGAATCTCTGTGTTGGTACTGTCTTCCAGATTGTCCGGCAGTGTGTTGGGGTCAACTTGGTTGCCGAACTGGTCCCGGTTGTTGTTGGGATCCATCGGGTTAAGGACACGTTGTGCCCGTGCACCCAATATTCCTATGATAGATAAGAGTATATATGTCAGTACGATTCGTCTCATAATTAGGCGCAAAGATACAATAAAAAATTATTCGCTTACCGAATCCTGTGTTTTTTGCATCTTTTAAAAGAGTCGTACGATTTGCTTCCTTAAACGGATGGCTTGTTTGGGTATATAATTTATGGCTTTATTCTTCAGTGATGACTGTAAGCTCACACACTTATCTGCATCGGTTCACGCACTTGTATAAAAAAACAGCCCTTGCAAACTTTTTGGATTTGCAAGGGCTAAACTTTTTATTGAATAAGGCGAGGGGTCATACTTCTTTGATCAACTCCATTCCCTTCTTGATAGCCTCTTCGTTCATCGGTATCAAGTGATGATGGCGTTCGGGCAACGTCTTTTTCAAACCTCTGAGCACGCTATCCAGCGTAACCATCGGTTTCAGTTTCAGCAATCCGCCCAATACAATCATGTTGAATGCTTTGGCGTTGTTCATTTCGTTGGCAGCATCCATGGCGTCGATGCGATATACATGGATATCTTTGCGTGTAGGCGGATGGATGATGCCGTAACCGTCGTAGATAAGTACACCACCGGGTTTTACTTTACTCTCGAACTTCTCCAATGACGGTTGGTTGAGGATGATGGCTGCGTCGTACTTGCTGAGGATGGGCGAAGATATCTTTTCGTCGCTCACGATAACGGTAACATTGGCTGTACCGCCACGTTGTTCCGGTCCGTAAGCCGGCATCCAGGTTACTTCTTTGCCTTCCATCAGTCCGGAGTATGCCAAAATCTTTCCCATGGACAATACACCCTGTCCACCGAAGCCTGCTATAATGATTTCTTCTTTCATTGTTCTTCTGTCTTTAGCATGTTTATTTATCTTTCAAGTCACCCAGCGGATAGAACGGGAACATGTGCTCTTCCATCCAGGTGTTCGATTTTTCAGGAGACATCTTCCAGCCGGAATTGCAGGTAGAGACTATCTCCACGAGGTTGGAGCCTTTGCCTGCCATAGAGTTTTCGAATGCTTTGCGGATGGCTTTCTTTGCCTTGCGGATGGCGGGAACCGTTTCCACACTTTGGCGGGTAACGTATGCCGTACCTTCCAGCTGGGCGGCGATATCAGCCATCTTCAGCGGATAACCGTGCAGATGCACGTCACGGCCGTAGGGGCTGGTGGAGGTTTTCATGCCAACGAGGGTGGTCGGGGCCATTTGTCCGCCGGTCATACCGTAAATGGCATTGTTGATGAAGATGATGGTGATATTCTCACCGCGGTTCAAGGCATGGATGGTTTCGGCTGTACCGATACAAGCCAGGTCACCGTCGCCCTGGTACGTAAATACCAGACGGTCCGGCCAGAGGCGCTTGATGGCGGTGGCAAGTGCAGGCGCGCGTCCATGGGCAGCTTCTTGCCAGTCAATGTCTATGTAGTTGTAGATAAAAACGGCACATCCCACAGGGGAAATACCTACTGCTTTGTCTTCCAGTCCCATTTCCTCGATTACTTCGGCTACCAGTTTGTGGACCACACCGTGGCTGCATCCCGGGCAGTAGTGCATGGGATTATCGTTCATCAGAGTCGGTTTCTTTGCAACCAGATTCTCGGGTTTGATAATATCTTCTTTTGTCATAATCTCTTCTCCTTATCTGTTGGTGAATCGTATGAAGAACTCCATCAGTTTGACAAATATTGCCGCACCGCAGACGTAGATAAACAGTTTGAAGTCATCTTTCGCTGCAAAATAGATAATGATAGATGCCAAGGCAAGTATCATGAAAAGGATGTTCAGTACGCTTCTTATTTTATCGGGATTCATCGTTCTGTTTACGATTTAATTATTTATGATTTACGATGGGGGGATGTACGGATTTACGGAAGATAACTTTAATCTCGTAACCGTACGATTGCCGAATCGTGCATCAGACTAGTTTTTCTTTCAGCGCGGTTACGATTTCGTCCGGATCGGGTACGATACCGCCCAGGCGGCCGAAGTGTTCCACTTTTACCTTACCGTTGACGGCAAGACGTACATCTTCAACCATCTGTCCGGCATTCAATTCTGTAACAAGCATGCCTTTTACCTTGCCGGCATATGCGGCGATGGCTTTAGTGGGGAACGGCCACAGGGTGATAGGGCGGAGCATACCTACTTTAATGCCTTCTTCGCGTGCTAGTTCCATGGCTTTCTGGCCGATACGTGCCATAGAGCCGAAGGCTACAATCAGGTATTCGGCATCCTCACAATGGATTTCTTCAAAGCGCACCTCGTTCTCTTCAATCGTCTTGTATTTAGCCTGGAAACGGATGTTGTTCTTTTCCATTTCTTCCGGTTTCAACTCCAGAGAAGTGATGATGTTGGGCTTGCGGCCATTCGTCCTGCCGGTAGTAGCCCACGGGCATTGTTCAATGACTTCCGCATCGGTGCGGCGGGCTCTTTGGGCGGGGAGGACTACCTTTTCCATCATCTGGCCGATAACGCCGTCGGCCAGGATAATGGCCGGGTTGCGGTATTTGAAAGCCAGTTCGAATGCCAGTCCCACGAAGTCCGCCATCTCCTGTACGGACGCCGGGGCGAGGGCTATCAGGCGATAGTCACCATGGCCGCCGCCCTTTACTGTCTGGAAGTAGTCTGCCTGGCTCGGCTGGATAGTTCCCAGGCCGGGACCGCCACGCATTACATTCACTACCAGGCAGGGCAATTCGGCACCTGCCAGGTAAGAGATGCCTTCCTGTTTCAAACTGACACCGGGGCTGGAGGAAGAGGTCATTACCATCTTGCCGCTTCCGGCACCGCCATATACCATATTAATAGCTGCCACTTCACTTTCTGCCTGGAGCACTACCATGCCGGTTGTTTCCCACGGCTTCAGTTCGGCAAGGGTTTCCAATACCTCTGATTGGGGAGTAATAGGATAACCGAAGTAACCGTCCACACCATAACGGATGGCTGCCTGGGCGATGGCTTCGTTTCCTTTCATTAATACAACTTCTTCTGCCATATTCTTCTGATTTTATTCAACTTTTACTTTATATACGGAAATGCATCCATCGGGACATACAGTCGCGCAGGATGAACATCCGTTACATTTGTCTTCTACGATCTGCTGGGCATAATTGTACCCTTTCATATTCACCTCTTTGGCGAGGGCTATTACATTGAGCGGACAAGCTACCACACACAGATTGCAGCCTTTGCAACGCTCGGTGTCCACTACGATTGCTCCTTTGATTTTTGCCATAATTTACGTTCTTTATTTATTGATTGTACATATCCTTATTGAAGAAATTCAGGATGTCCATAACCATTTGATGGGCCTGTTGGGCAGGACTTTCCGGGTTGAGGTCGATGGCGTACCGGTAATTGTTCAGCGCTTGCTGCCAGTTGCCTAGCTTCCGGTAGGCATTTCCCCGTAGATAGTAAGCCTCATCCTTGCCGGGAAAGTCGGTTTGTAGCATTTGATCGAGCCGTTGGATGGCTCCTTCTACACTTCCCTGATTGATAAGCTCTTTTATGGTATTAAGTTGCTCCATATCATTCTGAGTTCCGGGTTATTGAACTACAAAGATAGTTTTTATTTGAAGATAACACACATCTTCTCTGTGAAAAATAAGAAAAAGGGGTAAAGAAAAAGCCCGAAGTCTCAGTGTATTCTGTCAGAATGTCAAGACTCCGGGCGGGTATTATAGTGAATGTGGTTGCGTCACTTTACAAGTTTTCCGTTAATGTAGAGATTTCTAAGCGTAACGTCTTTTGCTCCTTTTATGTCATTTCCATCTTTTGCGACATTGTTGAAGTGGCAGTCTTCCACACTGACATTGGATACATGTTTGTCGTCATCCAAACCAATGATGAGTATGCCTAGCTTGCTCTTTTCGCAAGTTACGTTTTTCAAGTGTACATTGCGTACGACCGGAGGGAAGCTGCGGTCACACTTTTCCCGGTTTTCGTATTGGAGGTTGATGCGCAGCACGGCTTCGCGGCATTGGCCTACGGTGACATTGCGTACAAATACATTTTCTATGATTCCACCGCGGCAGGTACTGGTCTTGATACGGATGACACGGTCCAGATTGGGGCTGTCCATCTGGCAGTTTTCTACATACAGGTTGCGGTAACCGCCGGAGATTTCACTGCCTATTACCACACCGCCATGGCCGTTCTTCATGAAGCAATTGCGTACGATGATGTTTTCACTGGGTATATTCCACTTGCGTCCATCGGCATTACGCCCGGATTTGATGGCAATGCAGTCATCACCGGTATCGAAGGTGCAGTTCTCGATCAATACGTTCTTGCAGGATTCCGGATCACAGCCGTCTCCGTTGGGGCCGCGGTTGAATACTTTTACGCCTCGAACGGTGAGACTCTCGCAAAACAGCGGGTGGATTACCCAGAATGGTGAGTTCAGCAGGGTGATGTCTTCAATCAGTACTGTATTGCAGGAATAAAGGTTGACGAGTTGGGGACGCAGACCGTCTTCGGGCTTCATTACGCGTTTATAGATAGGAGTGGAGGTCTCTCCGTACATTAACAGACGTTCGCGTCCGCCGTTGCGCTGTGCCACCATTCCTTCTTTCCAGCCGTAACGGGGAGCACCGCACATGGGCCACCAGGTTTCTTTGGAACCTTGTCCGTCTATGGTACCTTTACCGGTGATGGCGATGTTGGTTTCACCGTAGGCATAGATGAGGGGGCGGGCATTGTAACAATCTAATCCTTCCCAACGGGTGATGACTCCGGGGAAATAGAGGCTCTGGTCTGTGGAGAACTTCAGTGTGGCACCTTCCTCTACATGAAAGTTTACATTGCTCTTTAAGGTGATGGGGCCTGTATAGAAGGTTCCTTTGGGTACGATGACTGTACCGCCGCCGTTTAGGCTGCAAGTTACAATGGCACGGTTGATTTCTTCATGGCAGGGGCTGTCCGGTGTATCCGGCTTCGCTCCGAAATCTGTAATAAGATACGTACGTTTGGGAAATGAGGTTTTCTTGATCTGTTTTTCGATTCGGGCGCTCTCCTTGAAGGCTTTGTCAAAGTCTATCGGGTTGGCGGTAGCCATGGCAACCGATAAAAGCAGGGAAAGAAATCCTAATACTCTTTTCATGTTTTCCTTTATTTTTAGTGGTTATTAGATATCAGCCACAAAAGTACGGAAAGACTGCTGTTCACAGGGACGAGTTTTTGACCGAAAAGGTGTAATATTTGATTGAATCGGGTTAAGGAAGCTGTGCGGGAGGTAGAAGAAGGAAATAAATGATAAAAAAAACGGTTACACATAAATTCGTGGATCGGAAAGTCCCTTCCACGAATTTACGTGTAACCGGTATTTATGGGGCGATTATTTTTTCTGCACCGGGATTTTATCTATCCTCCTTTGATGGCGTCCGCCTTCAAAGGGGGTATTGAAGAATTCAGTCATAATCATGTCTGCTTCTTCAGTGCTGATGAACCGTCCTGGCATTGCAAGTACATTAGCGTCATTGTGTTGGCGTGCCAAATGGGCAATCTCTGCATTCCAACATAGCGCGGCACGGATTCCCTGGTGTTTGTTCAGTGTCATGCTGATGCCTTCACCGCTTCCACAGATTGCGATTCCCGGATAACATTCACCGGCTTCGACAGCTTCGGCAAGGGCATGGGCGAAATCTGGATAATCGCAACTTTCAGTGGAGTAGGTTCCGAAATCCTTGTAAGCCCAACCTTTGGCCTCCAGCCAACCGCGAACATATTCTTTCAGTTCAAATCCTGCATGGTCGGAACAGATTCCAATAGTTTTCATTATATTTACAGTTTTATGATTGGTATATTATATAATAAGTAAGAAGGTGTGCCAAAGCAGATCTTTTTATCAGTCTGTTCGGACACACCTTTCTTTTAATTCTTATTTTAGAGCATTGCTTTTACTTGCTTATATACATTCTCTGCCGTAAAGCCCAGTTTCTCGTCCAATACTTTGTAAGGTGCGGAGAAACCGAAAGATTCCAAGCCCCAGACTTTACCGTTGGCACCTGCCAACCCTTCCAAGGTGACGGGCAGGCCTGCTGTCAGACCGAACACCTTGGCACCGCAAGGAATGATACTTTCCTGGTATCCGGGAGCCTGGTTGCGGAACAAGCCTTCGGACGGTGCAGATACGATACGTACCTTGACACCATCTTTACGCAATAATTCAGTTCCGGCTACCAATGTAGCCACCTCAGAACCGGAAGCGACGAGAATGATATCCGGGTTTTCGTCTGAACCGGCAACGATATAGGCGCCTTTGGCTGCCTGTGCATAGTCGTTGCCTGCAGGCAGGTTGTTGATGTTCTGGCGAGAGAAAATCAGTCCCGTAGGAGTAGTCATGTTCTCCATGGCAAGCTTCCATGCGATCGTTGTCTCTTCTGCGTCTGCCGGACGGAGTACCAGCATGGAGTTGTGTCCTTTGTGGTTCTTCAGTTTCTCCATGAGACGGATTTGTGCTTCTTGTTCTACCGGTTCGTGGGTAGGACCGTCTTCACCGACGCGGAATGCATCGTGTGTCCAGATGAACTTTATGGGTATTTCCATAAGAGCCGCCATACGTATGGCAGGTTTCATATAATCGGAGAATACGAAGAATGTGCCGCAGGCAGGAATAATGCCACCGTGCAGTGCCATACCGATGCAACAGCAAGCCATGGTCAGTTCGGACACGCCTGCCTGGAAGAAGGCACCGCTGAAATCACCTTTCTTGAAAGCGTGGGTTTTCTTGAGGAAACCGTCCGTCTTGTCGGAGTTGGACAGGTCTGCAGAAGCTACTACCATGTTCTCTACTTGGGTAGCAAGTGCACCCAATACAGTTGCGGAAGCGGCGCGGGTTGCCACATTGGCTTTCTGTTCGATGGCTGCCCAATTCACTTCGGGAACTTTGCCGGAGAAGAACAATTCCAGCTTGGCGGCCTTTTCAGGATTGGCTTTTGCCCAAGCTGCTTTGACTGCGTTTTTCTCTTCCATGATTTTTTTCAATTCAGCAGTACGCTTGGCGTAGAGTTCAGCCACTTCGGGGAAGATGATGAACGGATTGACGGGATCGCCACCGAGATTCTTGATTGTGTTCACATAGGCATCGCCTCCGAGAGGAGCACCGTGGGTAGCGCAGTTGGCTTCATAACTGCTGCCGTCTGCCTTGCGGGCGCCTTTACCCATAACGGTATGGCCGATAATCAAAGTAGGTCGTTCTTTTTCAGCTTTGGCCTCGTTTAGAGCGCTGCGAATCTCATCAGGATCATTTCCGTTGATGGTGATGACTTTCCATCCCCATGCTTCATATTTCTTGCCGGTATCTTCGATTGTTACATCCTTGGTTTCGGTGGAAAGCTGGATGTCGTTGGCATCATAGAACATGATAAGATTATCCAGTCCGAGAGCTCCGGCTATGCGTCCGGCACCTTGTGAAATTTCTTCCTGGATACCGCCGTCGGAAATATAGGCGTAAATAGTTTCGTTCATTACTTCTTCGAAACGGGCTTTCATGAACTTGGCGGCGATGGCTGCGCCTACGGCAAATGTATGGCCTTGTCCCAAAGGACCGGAAGTGTTCTCAATGCCGCGTGTGATGTCACGTTCGGGATGTCCTGGAGTAGGGCTTCCCCATTGGCGGAATTCTTTCAATTCATCCAAAGTGAACTTGCCTGCCAGTGCCAAAGTTGAATAAAGCATCGGCGACATATGTCCCGGGTCAAGGAAGAAACGGTCACGACCTTCCCATGCAGGGTTTTCGGGATCATATACAAGGAACTCCGAAAAGAGCACATTTATAAAATCTGCACCACCCATAGCACCACCGGGGTGTCCGGAATTGGCTTTCTCAACCATAGATGCAGCGAGGATACGGATGTTGTCCGCTGCACGGTTCATAAGTTTGTTGTCGTTCATATTGTTTATTATTAGTTTTGGATACTACCTGGTTATTAGCGGGCTGACCTGCTGCTCGTTGATTTTAACAGGACAAAGATAACTCTTTATGTGTAATTAACAACATAGAAAGAGTGTCTTTTATTGTAATTCAATAGTAACAATTGCTTTGACAAGTAGTTTGAACTTTAGCGGCTCTTTATTGATTTTTGCCTCTTTGAGCGACGCTGATTTCATATTACCGGAATTATTAGGAGATTTGTATATTCTATTTAATAGTAATGGGTGGGGCTACATTTGTCCGGTGGATACCTAAAGTTTGAGTTTCGGTGTCTTGTGATATACTTTTGCATTGAATCTGTATAGAGCAGCGCCACGCTTGGAACCGGTTTTGTCTATTTTGTCCGTTTTCTCAATATAGTCCATGTCTGCGACTCGTTTACGGAAATTCCGTTTGTCTATTGTTTCACCATAGATTGCCTCATACAGGCCTTGCAGCTGTGACAATGTAAATAGATCGGGCAGGAGATTGAAAACTATAGGTTCTACAGAAACTTTCTGCTGCATCAGGCTGCGTGCTCGTTCCACCATTTGAGGATGGTCGAAGATTAGATTCGGTAGTTCGTTGAGGTTTATCCAGGAGGCATTGTGTCGCTGCACCGGTTCTCTGTCATATTCATTGATATTAATCAGTGCATAGTAGGCAATCGAGATGACTCGTTCTCCCGGATCGCGGTCAATGGCCCCGAATGAACCGACTTGTTCCATATATATGTTATCCAGTCCGGTCAGTTCGTGCAATACTCGTTTGGCTGCGTCATCTATACTTTCATTTTCCTGTACAAAGCCACCCATCAAGGACCATTCGCCCATTGCTGGTTGGAAATTGCGCTTCAATAGTAGTAAATTTAATTCTCCTTCACTGAAACCGAAAATAATGCAGTCTATAGCTACATGGAATTTGGGATTTGAACTGTAGTAATTCTTCATGTTGTATGATGATTGTCTTTCTTTGGGTGTGAAAATAACACTTTTCTTTGGTGTGTGATATACACTTTTATATGTTATGTAACATGGGTGTGGAATATGAACAAGGATATATGGCTGTTTGCAGGAGAAACAGGAGGGAAGGAAAAGAAAAGGCGTCTTTCACAGTAGAAAGACGCCTTCTGCCATTATTGGTCTTGGAGAATTTTATTCTAATCTACGTGCTCCGTCACTGATGACTACATCATAGATTTTCGGGCTTCTGCCGAATTTATTCTTGAATTCTTCTTTTGCTTTTTCTATGAATGTACTATATAGTTCATCTTTTACCAAGTTGATAGTGCATCCGCCGAAACCGCCACCCATAACTCGTGAACCTGTCACACCGCAGTCAAAAGCAAGGTTGTTCAGGAAGTCAAGTTCTTCGCAGCTTACTTCATACAGCTTGCTCATGCCATGATGGGTTTCGTACATTTTTTGTCCTACAGTTTCATAGTCACCTTTTTCCAGTGCGTCACAGACATCAAGTACACGTTGTATTTCCTCAATGACGTATTCGGCACGCATGTAGTCCTCTGCGCTGATATCGGCTTTGGCTTCTTCCAGCATTTCCATGGAACAGTCACGCAAAAACTCTACATGCGGATGTTTCTTTTGGATGGCAGCAACTGCTGCTTCGCAGCTTTGGCGGCGTTTATTGTATGCAGAAGATGCCAATTCATGCTTAACGACAGAATCAACCAGTACCAAGCGATAGCCTTGAGGATCAAACGGGAAATACTGGTATTCCAGTGAACGGCAATCCAGACGGATCAGACTGCCTTTCTTTCCGAATACGGAAGCGAATTGATCCATGATACCGCAATTGACGCCACAATAATTGTGTTCTGTTGCCTGTCCTATTTTGGCCAGTTCAAACTTGTCTATTTTGTTTTCACCGAACAGGTCGTTTAAAGCATAGGCATAGGTGCTTTCCAATGCAGCAGAGGATGACATTCCTGCCCCAAGGGGTACATCGCCTGCAAAAGCTGTATTGAAGCCTTTTATATCCACACCACGTTTCATCATTTCGCGGCATACTCCGAAGATATATCTCGCCCAGCTGGCACGAGGTGCGTCTTCTTCGTTCAGACCGAATTCCACATAATCTTTTAAATCAATGGAATAAGCTCTTACTATATCGGTGCCGTTAGGCTTGATTTCAGCAATCATTCCTTTGTCGATTGCTCCGGGAAATACAAAACCTCCATTATAATCAGTATGTTCACCAATCAAGTTAATGCGTCCCGGAGAAGCATATACTGCTCCTGTTGTTCCGTCAAAATGTTTGATGAAACGGCTTCTTACATATTCTATATCCATGATATTTATATTTTAAGGTAAATAATAGGGAATCTTGCTTATTTTTTTGAATGGTCGGTTTTTGAACCGATCAATGCATAGAATAGGATGTAACCTGCGCAGAACAGAACTACCCAATAGCTGGTCATATAGTCGGTAATGTCGGCTAACCAACCTTGGATGGCCACCATGACGGCACAGCCGAATACCATTGTCATGAACATGCCACTGGCAATTGCCGTGTATTTACCCAGACCTTCAACAGCCATGTTGAATATTCCACCCCACATTACACTGGTGCAAAGACCTACTAGCAGGAATGCAAAAATGCCTATGGGAACTTGAGCCCAGATAAGTTCTAATTTAGCCCAGTCTATACCGGGAACATTCACTGTGATGTCTGCAGGTGCAAACATTCCGAAAGCTACAAGTACAAGACTTGCGATGGAAACTGTCGTAATCATTGTGCGGCTTGAAATCTTTCCACCGATTGCACCGCCAACAAAACGGCCAATAAGCATCATCAGCCAATATACGGCAACAATAAGTCCTACAATCCCTGCATCCATTCCTAATCCGGGAGTGGCGGCATCGGGGGCGGAAGAAAGATATTGCAGAATATAAGTCGGCGTTCCTACTTCGATACCCATATAGAGGAAGATGGCCAGGATACCGAGAACGAAGTGGCGGTATTTTAAGGCTCCTTTAATGAGGCTGGTGTCAACCGGAGCTTGTTCGGGCTCTTCAATCTTGGTAAAGAGAATACCGATAAAACCGATAATAAAGATTGCGAGCGCAATCATCAATGCAGGTGTGGCATCAGCAATATGTGCTTTAGCGGCATCACCAATCAAGGCGCCCATAATGATATATACGGCTACGGCAGCACTACTGTTGAATACACCGCCGATCTGGATAAGTTGGTTCCCTTTATTTCCACCGCCGCCAAGGAGGTTAAGCATAGGATTGACCACGCAGTTGAGGATACACATGGTAAAACCGCTGATAAAAGCACCGATCAGATAAACGAGAAAAGCACTTTCTTTGCCTACATGGCCACTCATCCATTGGACAAGGATACCGATGATTCCTACGAAAAGACCGATTAGGGCTGTTTTTTTATAACCGAATTTTGCAATAAGCATACCTGCCGGAATACCCATTACGAGATAAGCGATAAAGTTACCGTAGTTGCCGATTTGGGAAAGCACGTTGCTGGCACCGAAATCATTTTTCACAATAACCGCCATCGGTGAGCATAGGTTGGTTACGAAAGCAATCATTGCAAAGAGTGCAATCATAATAATGATGGCTCCCCATTGTTTTTTCTGTTGACTCATGATAATTTAAGATATTGAATTTTGGTTAATAATTTTATTGTGTTATTCCTGAATGCCGAATTTGTAGATGGTTATCTGCTGGTATTCATCACCCGGCAGTAATACTGCTGATGGAAAATGAGGCTTGTTAGGTGTGTCGGGGAAGCATTGCGCTTCAAAGCAGATGGCACTTCTTGCAGGGAAAGTCGCTCCATGGGCACCGGTAAAGCCTCCTAACCAATTACCGGTATAAAGCTGTACGCCATTTTCTGTAGTATATACTTCCATGGTACGTCCACTGACAGGCTCTGTACATGTTGCCGCAAGATTTAATTCTCCGCTTTCAGTTTTATTCAAGACATAGCAATGGTCATATCCTGCACCGTTTATCAGTTGCTGGAATTTATCATCGATTCTTTCACCGACCGCATGAGGAGTACGGAAATCCATTGGAGTACCTTCCACTTTCAGTATTTCACCTGTAGGAACAGATACTTCATCGATGGGAACATAAAAATCAGCGTTGATGGTAACTATATTGTTTAAAACAGTGGGAGAGGGATTGGCAATGCCTGCCAGATTGAAAAAGCCGTGGTTGGTCAAATTTACAATAGTAGCTTTGTCGGTAGTAGCCCGGTATTCAATAACCAGAGCGTTGGTCTCGTTTTCCAGGCGATAGGTCATCTCTACTTCCAGAGTGCCGGGGAATCCTTCTTCTCCGTCGGGGGAGGTGTAGTTGAAGATGACAGTCGTGGAGTCTGGCTGAACAGCATCCCATACTTTAGTATGGAAACCAGTCGGACCTCCATGTAAGGAATTGGGGCCATTGTTGATAGCCAGCTGATGTTCTTCACCGTAAAGGGTGAATTTTCCTTTGGCTATACGGTTGCCGTATCTTCCGATAGTTGTACTGAGGAATGGCTCGGGACTATTGATAACGTGGTCTATACTATCATGACCTAATATTACATTTGCATATTTACCATTTTTGTCGGGTACCATTATGGAGAGGATAGCGCATCCGTAGTTGGTTACTGCAACTTCCATTCCTTGAGAATTTTTTAGGATAAATAAATCTGTCTTTTTGTTATTTATATCCTTTTGAAAGTCTTTTTTTTCCAAACCGGACAAATTGTTTTCCATTGGAGCGGTGTTTATCATATCATGGTATATTTAAATTTCTTGCAAATAAAAAGAAATTCTTTTGTTCCCCCAAGTAATTGGAAGGAAATGTGAAGAACATTTTAGGAAAGTTTAGCGTTTAACAATTAGAAGACAAATTGATATTTTTTGTATGTTTGTCCCCATAATCTAAAGAAATCACATCATTAACTGAAAGTTTTAATTAGAACAACGAATGTATCCTCTAAAATTTGAGCCTATCCTAAAGCAGATTCTTTGGGGAGGCGACAAGATTATTCCGTTCAAACATTTGAATGAAACCCTCTCTAATGTGGGTGAGAGTTGGGAAGTATCAGCAGTAGAAGGCAGCGAATCGGTAGTTGCCAATGGGGTTGATAAAGGACTGACACTACCGGAAATGGTTAGAAAGTATAAAGAAGAATTGGTGGGTGAAACTAACTATGCACGTTTTGGAAACAAATTTCCTTTGTTGATAAAATTCATTGATGCGAAGTTGGACTTGTCCATTCAAGTGCATCCGGATGATGAATTGGCAAAGAAACGCCATAATAGTTTTGGTAAAAATGAAATGTGGTATGTTATTGACGCAGACAAGGGTGCTAAACTCATTTCCGGCTTCTCTGAACAGATTACTCCGAAAGAGTACAAAGAACGGGTTTATAACGGTACGTTTGCTGAAGTGTTGCAGACATGTGCTATTGCTCCGGGAGATGTGTTCTATGTACCCGCTGGCCGGGTTCATGGTATTGGAGCCGGTGCATTTGTTGCTGAAATCCAACAGACATCAGATATTACTTACCGTATTTTCGACTATAACCGGAAGGATAAAGATGGAAAGTCGCGTGAACTGCATACCAGTCAGGCTATTGATGCCATTAACTTTTCTGATGTTCAGGATGATTTTCGTACGGCATATGAGCATGTGCAGAATGAACCGGTAGAAATGGTGGCCAGCCCTTATTTTACCACGTCTATTTATGATATGACAGAAGAAATTACATGTGATTATTCGGAACTGGATTCTTTTGTTATCTTCATTTGTGTAGAAGGTGCTTGTGATATCTTGGATAACGAGAAGAATGAAATCTCGTTGGTAGCCGGGGAAACTATTTTGCTTCCGGCAGCCATCCAGGAGATAATGATCAAACCGCGAGGAAGTGTGAAATTGCTTGAGACTTATGTCTGATTGAAGTATTATTGATAGCTAATAATAAGGGCGCAAATGAGAGTTCAACTTTATTTGCGCCCTTACTGTCAGATATCTATAGGTCTTTATTTTTATTTACGTCCTCTTCCGAAAAAGCTTCTGAACTTCTTCATGAGTTTTAATCCTAACATAGCTCCATCGAAGACTGCCATACCGGTATTAAATGCCCTCATCATTGCATTGGCTTTATTGGTGGCAGGAGCAACAGGGGCAAATATATCTCTTGTGATGTCAGTCATAATCTCTTTCTGCATACGTATTTGCCGCAATATGGTATTTTTTTGCTGTGCGATGTTCTCCAAAGTAACGGGGGGGCGATCAAGTGTATTATCCATGGACATTTTATATTAGTTGGATTTATCTAAAAAAAGTCCGGCAATAAATTTTACCGTTGGATTAATGATAAGTCTTTTTCGGAATAAGACAAGTAAAATAATAAGCAGGACATGAAAACAGGCAATGAGAGCATAGCTTGCTATGAGTCCGCCCACTAGTGGAGCCAAGACATAGACCAATGTGAATGACAGGTGAAACAGAACCACTACGCCGAGGATGACAACCAATAACACTAATATAAGTGTTGATAATAGAATAGAAAGTTTTTCAGTAACTTCCAATTTGGTGTATTCTTTTTGTAGTTCCAGATATTTCTTGAACTCAATGAACAGTTGCTGGATATTTTCAACGCTTTTATCGTCTGCGAACATAGTGGTTCTGTTTTGAATGGCTTTATTCTGTTACTTCGCCTTTTATTTCTGCGGCAATTTCATCTACCAGGCTTTCCATCTCGTTCCGGTTCAAACGGATACCTTTTTTACGAAGAATTTCCGCAATTTTATTACGAGTGTCTTCTCCCTTTTCAGGGGCGAATAAGATACCGAGGGTCGCACCTATGGCGGCACCCCCCAAAAAAGCTGCTAAAACATTCAATCCTTTCATGATGTATTCCTTTCTTTTTTTAGAGGTTTATATGACAAAACTAACAATATTTTTTGAATGTTTGTTCAAAATCCCCATCTTTTTTCAGGTTTTATCACGGTTTTGTGACAGATAAATGAGCTACCACGCATCTATCACGGGTATCCGTTACGGGATATATATCTATGTCTCAAATCGATAGAGTGCATTCCGTGACAGCATGACGGATAAATTACGTTTTTAAACTTTATGATGGAGCCCCCTGAGTTATGACAATCCCAGGGGATTCGCTCAATAAAGTTGACTTTTTAAATGAAAACCGTGAGGTTTTATGCCGTAAGATTGAAAAATCATCCTTTCTTTTTTGCTTCAGGTTGTGCAGCTCTTTTTTTTCGTCTCCAAAAATCTCCGTTTGAACGGTTGCCACGGTATTTTTTGTTCTCTTTGGCTTTTACTTTTATTTCTTCGGTTTTCTTTTCTTGTGCCTGAATACCGTCGGTCGTGATAAATGGATGATCTTTTATGATAGGAATTGTTTTTCCTATCAATTTCTGGATATCTTTCAGATAAGGTAACTCCTCTGACTCACAAAATGAAAGTGCTATTCCGTCGTGTCCGGCACGTCCGGTGCGTCCGATGCGATGTACGTAGGTTTCCGGAATATTGGGCAACTCATAGTTGATGACGTGGGATAACTGATCCACATCAATACCTCTTGCCGCAATGTCTGTTGCAATAAGTACGCGCAATGTGTGACTCTTGAAGCCGGTCAGTGCGCGTTGCCGGGCATTCTGTGACTTGTTGCCATGTATGGCCTCCGCCGGTATTCCTGATTTACTGAGGGTCCGTGCAAGCTTGTCCGCCCCATGTTTGGTTCTGGTAAAGATTAAGACAGATGCTATAGACGGGTCTTTCAATAGATGGATCAGCAAATCCTTTTTCTCTTTTTTCTCTACGAAATAAACCGATTGTGAAATCGTGTCAACGGTAGAGGAAGCCGGAGTCACTTCGACTTTTTCCGGATCGGTCAGCATGGAGTTTGCCAGTGTCTCTATTTCAGGGGGCATTGTTGCAGAAAAGAACAGTGTTTGCCGTTTGGCAGGCAGGAACTTCAATATACGGCGGATATCGTGGATGAAGCCCATGTCAAGCATGCGGTCGGCTTCGTCCAGAACAAAAAAATCAAGTGCTTTCAGGTTGATGAACCCTTGATTGACCAAATCTTGTAAACGTCCCGGGGTAGCCACCAGTATCTGGACGCCTCGTTTCAACTCATCGGTCTGTGGCTTTTGTCCCACACCTCCGAAGATGACTGTATGCCTTAATCCGGTATATCTTCCGTATGCCTCGAAACTTTCGCCTATTTGGATTGCCAATTCTCTGGTTGGAGTTAGGATAAGTGCTTTTATACCTTTACGATTGTCTGTCTTGTATAGTTTCTGTAAGATGGGAATGGAAAAGGCGGCGGTTTTGCCGGTTCCGGTTTGAGCACATCCTAATAAATCTTTTCCTTGTAATAATATAGGGATAGACTTTTCTTGTATGGGGGTAGGAGTAGAGTATCCCTCTTCTTGAAGAGCCTTTAGTATAGGCTCTATCAGTTTTAAATTTTCAAATGTCATGTAGTTAATTAAATGGGCCTCATGCCCTGTTTATATTCGACAAATATACGGTAAGTATTTGGAGGAAATTCAGTTTTGTATTAGGGTTTAATTATATTTAACTAAGGATGCGGAGCGATAATTGTGTGTTATGCTGTACTTTTGTTCCATATTCAGAATAATATAATGAAAAAAGACTTAAAAACCAGGGTGAAATATCTGTGGATAGTATTAAGTGTATGTACACTAACAGCTTGCATGAATGGAGGTTGTGATTTAGCTGGAAAATGGCAGTTACGCCAATACCTATATGCTGACGGTACAGCCCAAAAAGAGGATAGTGTATTCTATAATTTCCAGAAAGGAAGCTTTTCAGTGATGTGTTTGTTGAAAGATGGTGGCTTAATGACGTTTTTTGGGAATTATTCTTTGAAAGGTGATGAAATTTCTATTAATTTGCTGCCTGAAAGTATAAATGATAAAAATTACGGTACTTACGTCGGATGGCCGGAAGGAAAGCGTGCTTTTAAAGTAGAGGAATTATCCTATTCTGTATTGCGCTTGGAATGTGAGGGTACAAAATCGGTTTTCCGAAAATATTGATTGTATAAAAGTAAGGAATAGATATAGAATTTATTAACGAAAAAAATAAGAAAAATGAAAAAGTTAGCAGTGTTGGGAATGGGAGTGTGTATCGCTTTGTCATTCTCTTCTTGTAAATCAAGTGAAAGTGCTTATAAAAAAGCATACGAAAAGGCTAAACAACAAGAACTGGCTGAACCGCAGACTACTGCTCCTGTAGAGGAGGTGGCTCCCGTAGTGACGGCTCCTGTAGAGGCTAAAGTTGTGGAAAGCGCTCCTGCCGGTGTACGTCAAGAGAAAGTGACTGTGGTATCCGGTACAAATGGTCTGAAAGACTATAGTGTCGTGTGCGGTAGTTTTGGTGTGAAAGCAAATGCAGAAAACTTGAAAGATTTTCTGGATAAGGAAGGATACGATGCTCTTGTGGTATTTAATGCGGATGCTGCCATGTATCGTGTAATTGTAAGTACGTTTGCGGACAGAGCTTCGGCTGCGGATGCGCGTGATGCATTCAAGGCTAAATACCCCAATCGCAAGGATTTCCAAGGTGCGTGGTTGTTGTATCGCATTAATTAATAAAATTCTTTTTGGTAATTCATAAGAAAGGAGCGTTTCTCTCCTTTCAAGACAGGGCAGTAACTGTGAAGTTACTGCCTTTTTCGTTTGATTGTGAAAAGTACTTATAAATATATCCCTTTCGTTTAAAAGAAGTTATAAAACAAGAAGCGGAAACTTTTTAAGATGAAAAAGTTTTTAATTTTGCGACTTATATTTGAGAGAATATAATTATGGAACGACAATATATATTAAATGCAATTGACGCAGCCTTGAAAGCTGGCGAGAAAATACTTTCCATTTACAATGATCCGGCGTCAGATTTCCAGATAGAACGTAAGGCGGATAATTCACCGTTGACCATTGCGGACCGTAGAGCGCATGAAGCAATCAGTGATTTTTTATGTAGTACTCCATTTCCTTTACTGAGCGAGGAGGGGAAACATTTGCCTTATGCCGAACGAAAGAATTGGGACACCTTGTGGATTGTAGATCCTTTGGACGGTACAAAGGAGTTTATCAAACGTAATGGAGAATTTACTGTAAATATAGCTTTGGTTCATAAATCTGTTCCTGTAATGGGAGTCATTTATTTGCCGGTAAAGAAAGAACTTTATTTTGCAGAAGAAAATTTGGGAGCATATAAGCTGACAGGTATGGTTGCGCGTAAAGAGACTTCATTGGACGACTTAATGGCTTCTGCTGTTCGTTTGCCGGAAAAAAGCTTGCATGATTCATTTGTAATTGTAGCGTCCCGTTCCCATCTTACACCGGAAACAGAGGCTTACATTGAAGAAATGAAGAGGGGTCATCCGGAAGTAGAACTGATATCAAGTGGCAGTTCCATTAAAATATGCCTGGTCGCAGAAGGTAAGGCGGATGTATATCCTCGTTTTGCTCCAACTATGGAGTGGGATACGGCAGCAGGACATGCCATAGCCCGTGCGGCGGGAATAGAGATATACCAGGCGGGAAAAGAAGAACCTCTGTTGTATAATAAAGAAGATTTGTTGAATCCTTGGTTTATAGTGGAAACCAAACATTCCAAATAAAATAACGACTCGTATGACGTTTGAAATCCTGTTTGTATTGTTGGCGCTGTTGGGCATGGTAATTGCTTTGGTTCTGGACAAGATGCGTCCGGGCATGGTACTGTTCTCAGTTGTTGTATTGTTCCTTTGTGCAGGTATTCTGACTCCGAAAGAAATGTTGGAAGGGTTTAGCAATAAGGGTATGATAACGGTTGCAATGCTGTTTCTGGTCAGTGAAGGAATCCGCCAGTCGGGGGCACTGGGGCAAGTCATAAAGAAATTGCTTCCGCAAGGCAAGACTACCGTCTTTAAGGCGCAGCTTCGTATGCTGCCAACCATTTCCTTTATTTCTGCTTTTCTTAACAACACTCCGGTGGTCGTTATTTTTGCCCCTATTATCAAGCGGTGGGCGGAATCGGTAAAGCTTCCTGCCACCAAGTTCCTCATTCCTCTTTCCTATGTTACGATTCTTGGTGGTATATGTACGCTGATTGGAACTTCCACTAATTTGGTAGTACATGGTATGATATTGGAAGCAGGTTATGAAGGATTCACGATGTTCGAATTAGGCAAAGTCGGTATCTTCATTGCGGTTGCAGGTATGATTTATCTGTTTGCGTTTTCTTCTAAGCTGCTACCGGATATACGTACTGATGGCGTCAAACTGGATGAAGAACCTGACGAACCAGGAGATTTACATCGTGTAGAGGCTGTGTTGGGTCCCCGTTTTCCAGGTATCAATAAGAAATTGGGAGATTTTAACTTTCAGCGTCATTATGGAGCTGAGGTAAAGGAAATAAAACGGGGAGGACAAAGTATATCCCGGAATCTGCAAAATGAATATTTCCGTGAAGGTGATACGCTGGTCATTGCGGCAGATGATTCTTTTGTACAGACTTGGGGAGAATCCTCGGTGTTTGTATTGTTGGCAAACGGTCATGATACGGAACCTGTGCCGGGCAAAGGCAAGCGTTGGTTTGCCCTTCTTCTGTTGACTTTGATGATTACAGGGGCAACGGTCGGCGAACTTCCGGTTGTAAAGGAGGCTTTTCCGGATGTCAAGCTGGATATGTTCTTTTTTGTTTCCATAACTACGATCATAATGGCATGGACAAAAATTTTCCCTGCCCGTAAATATACCAAATACATATCTTGGGATATTCTGATAACGATTGCCTGCGCTTTCGCTATCAGCAAGGCGATGGTTAATTCCGGGGTAGCAGACGTGGTGGCACATTATATAATTGGAATGAGCGACCGTTATGGACCGCACGTGCTGTTGGCAGCCGTATTCATTATTACTAACTTGTTTACAGAGCTCATCACGAACAATGCGGCGGCAGCTCTTGCTTTTCCATTGGCGTTATCCATTTCCGCACAGATGGGAGTCAATCCGATGCCTTTCTTTGTGGTAATTTGTATGGCGGCATCTGCCAGTTTCTCGACGCCCATCGGTTATCAGACTAATCTGATTGTCCAGGGTATCGGTAATTATAAATTTACGGACTTTGTACGGATAGGATTACCGTTAAATATAATCACTTTCTTAATTTCAATTTTCTTAATTCCATTAATTTGGCCATTTTAATTGAATGATGACAGATAATAATATATATCCGATTTTCGATAGAATGTTGACTCGGCGAGACAAAGAAGAATTGCTTGGTCAACACAGTGTGATGATTTGGTTTACCGGCTTGAGCGGCTCCGGTAAGAGTACGGTAGCTATTGCCTTGGAGCGTGAACTGCATAAACGTGGACTGCTTTGCCGCATTCTGGACGGTGACAATATCCGTAGCGGCATTAACAACAATCTGGGTTTTACAGAAGCGGACCGTGTAGAGAATATCCGTCGTATAGCAGAAGTATCCAAGCTGTTTATCGATACAGGCATCGTTACCATTGCGGCTTTTATCAGTCCTAATAATGATATTCGCGAAATGGCTGCCAATATTATCGGACCAGATGATTTTTTGGAAGTCTATGTCAGTACCCCCATTGAGGAGTGTGAACGGCGTGATGTCAAAGGACTTTATGCAAAGGCACGCAAGGGTGAGATAAAAAACTTTACGGGAGTATCGGCACCTTTTGAGGCGCCTGTCCACCCGGCTCTGACGTTGGACACATCCGTGCTTAGCCTGGAAGAATCAGTAAATAAACTGTTAGAACTTATATTACCAAGAATTCAGAAGAAATAATATACAATGAAAGAAGAGTATAAACTAAGCCATTTGAAAGAGCTTGAAGCAGAGTCTATTCATATAATCCGTGAAGTGGCGGCGGAATTTGAGAATCCGGTAATGCTGTATAGTATAGGTAAGGATTCTTCAGTGATGGTACGCTTGGCTGAAAAGGCGTTCTATCCGGGTAAAGTACCGTTCCCTTTGATGCACATTGATTCTAAATGGAAATTTAAGGAGATGATTGAGTTCCGCGATGAATATGCCAGGAAATATGGTTGGAATTTGATTGTTGAGAGCAATATGGAGGCTTTTCATGCCGGTGTAGGGCCCTTTACCCATGGCAGCAAGGTGCATACAGACTTGATGAAAACACAAGCTTTGCTTCATGCGCTGGATAAATATAAATTTGATGCGGCTTTTGGCGGTGCACGCCGTGATGAAGAAAAGTCCCGTGCCAAAGAGCGTATCTTCTCTTTCCGGGATAAGTTCCACCAATGGGACCCCAAGAATCAACGCCCGGAATTGTGGGACATCTACAACGCACGCGTACACAAAGGTGAGAGTATCCGTGTATTCCCGTTGAGCAACTGGACGGAACTTGATATCTGGCAGTATATTCGTTTGGAGAATATTCCTATTGTTCCTTTGTATTTTGCCAAAGAACGTCCCTGCGTTGAGATTGACGGAAATTTGATTATGGCTGATGATGACCGTTTACCGGAGCAATACCACGATCAGATAAAGATGCGTATGGTGCGTTTCCGTACATTGGGATGTTGGCCGCTGACGGGAGCTGTAGAAAGTAGCGCTGACACAATTGAGAAGATTGTGGAAGAAATGATGACCACTACCAAGAGCGAACGTACCACTCGTGTCATTGATTTTGACCAGGATGCAAGTATGGAGCAGAAAAAGCGTGAAGGCTATTTCTGACAATTAAAAATTAAGATTTAAAAATGAAGAGAATGGAGGATTCTAAACTTGATATAAAGGCTTTCTTGGATAAGGATGAGCAAAAGGACTTATTAAGGTTGCTGACGGCCGGTTCGGTTGATGATGGAAAATCGACTTTGATAGGCCGCTTGTTGTTTGACAGTAAGAAACTGTATGAAGACCAGTTGGATGCGTTGGAGCGTGACAGCAAACGCATGGGAAATGCAGGTGACCATATAGATTATGCTTTGTTGCTGGATGGCTTGAAGGCTGAACGTGAACAGGGTATCACTATTGATGTGGCTTACCGTTATTTTTCAACAAACAATCGTAAATTCATTATTGCTGACACTCCGGGACACGAGCAATACACGCGTAATATGATTACCGGCGGTTCTACCGCCAATCTGGCGATTATTCTGGTTGACGCACGTATGGGAGTTATTACACAGACCCGCCGTCACACGTTTCTGGTTTCTTTATTGGGAATCAAGCATGTGGTGCTTGCGGTCAACAAAATGGATTTGGTTGACTTTTCGGAAGAACGTTTCAATGAGATTGTCGGTGAGTATAAGAAGTTCGTGGCACCATTGGGAATACCCGATGTGACTTGTATCCCTTTGTCGGCATTGGACGGTGATAATGTAGTGGAGAAATCTGTGCGTACCCCTTGGTATAACGGTGCGTCACTCCTTGATTTTCTGGAAACCGTACATATTGACAATGACCATAATTTGTCTGATTTCCGTTTCCCTGTGCAGTATGTGCTGCGTCCCAACCTTGATTTCCGTGGCTTTTGCGGTAAGGTTGCATCCGGTATCGTACGAAAGGGAGATGAAGTTATGGCATTGCCATCCGGAAAGAAGTCCCGTATTAAAAGTATCGTCACCTATGACGGAGAGTTGGATTATGCTTTTCCGCCCCAGTCTGTGACCTTGACTTTAGAGGATGAGATAGATGTGTCGAGAGGTGAAATGCTGGTGCATCCCGATAATCAGCCTATAATGACCCGTAACTTTGAGGCGATGTTGGTTTGGATGGATGAGGAGCCTATGGATGCCAATAAATCATTCTTTATCAAACAAACAACAAATCAGAGTCGTACCCGTATTGACAGCATCAAGTATAAAGTGGATGTCAACACTATGGAGCAATTATCCATTGAGAATGGAAGGCTGACGGTAGATACTTTGCCGATGCAGCTAAATCAGATAGCCCGTGTTGTTCTGACCACCGCCAAAGAATTGTTCTTTGATCCTTATCAGCAGAACAAGGCTACCGGTTCTTTCATTCTAATAGATCCTATCACCAACAACACAAGTGCTGTGGGAATGATTATCGATAGGGTAGAGGATAAGGACATGCACTTGTCGGCAGACATTCCTGTATTGAATTTGCCGAAACTGGGAATCACTCTTGAACATTACGATGCTATAGAACGCGCGGTGAAGGAGTTGGAACGCCAAGGATTTGAGATAATACTTAATAAATAACGACTGATGGGACTATTAGAATTCAATAAACTGCCGATAAATACACTGGTCGGTGCTGATTGGAAAACTTTTAAGGATATAACGGGAGGGCGCCAGGTGGATGCCGCCTACAAAAGCAAATATCGTTTGACTAAAGCAGTTTGCCGCTTGCTCTCTACCTTGGCACCCTTGCAAGACAAACGTTATGAAAAGCTATTGGCAGATAAACCATTGGAACATGATCCTGTTTTTATTCTGGGACATTGGCGTAGCGGGACGACATTTGTCCACAATGTTTTTTCCTGTGACAAGCATTTCGGCTACAATACCACGTACCAGACGGTATTTCCTCATCTGATGATGTGGGGGCAACCATTCTTCAAAAAAAACATGAGCTGGCTGATGCCGGATAAACGTCCTACCGATAATATGGAACTGGCTGTCGACCTTCCTCAAGAAGAAGAGTTTGCATTGGCCAATATGATGCCCTATACCTATTATAATTTTTGGTTTTTACCGAAGCATCAGCAGGAATATGCAGATAAATATCTGTTGTTCGATGATATTACGGAAGCGGAATTGAAAATTTTTGAGGAGACTTTCGTTAAATTGATAAAGATTTCACTTTGGAATACGCATGGTACTCAGTTCTTGAGTAAGAATCCGCCGCATACCGGCCGTGTGAAAGAACTGGTGAAGATGTTTCCGAATGCAAAATTCATCTATCTGATGCGTAATCCCTATACGGTGTTCGAAAGTACCCGCAGTTTCTTCACCAATACGATTCAGCCCTTGAAACTGCAAGACATCAGCAATGAAGAACTGGAAAAGAACATCTTGTCTATATATGCCAAACTGTATCATAAATATGAGGCGGACAAGGCGGATATCCCGGCAGGAAATCTTATAGAGGTGAAGTTTGAAGATTTTGAGGCGGACGCTATGGGAATGACCGAACACATTTATGATACTTTGTCGATTCCGGGTTACTCTGAAGCGCGTGCCGCTATTGAGAAGTATGTCGGAGGAAAGAAGGGCTATAAAAAGAATAAATATAAGTATGATGACCGTACGATACAATTAGTCCAGGACAATTGGAACTTTGCATTGGAACAGTGGAAGTACGGTCTGTAATAATTGTCAACTATCTATTAAAGAAGATGATTCAAAAGAAAGTTTGTATGTTGGGGATGCTGTCCGCCGCACTCTATTGTGGAACTTTATCGGCGCAACAGCACAAAGTTGAGATGATTCCTTTCGGAAATATGGATCAGTGGATTGACCGTCAAATAAAGGAATCGGGTATTATCGGTGGCGACACCAAGAATGTATATGCCATAGGTCCTACTGCGACGATTCATGAAAATAAGGCATATAAGAATATGGGGGGCTCTCCTTGGGCTACTTCCAATGTGATGGCAAAGGTAGCGGGCATTACCAAGACAAATACTTCTGTCTTCCCCGAACAGAGGGGAGATGGCTTTTGTGCCCGTATGGATACCCGTATGGAGAGTGTAAAAGTGTTTGGCATAGTGGATATAACGGTATTGGCTGCCGGTTCTATCTTTTTGGGTGAGGTGCACGAACCTATAAAAGGAACCAAGAACCCGCAGAAAATGTTGAACTCAGGCATTCCTTTCACAAAGAAACCTATAGCCATCCAGTTCGACTATAAAGTGCAGATGTCCGACCGCGAAAAGCGTATTCGTGCAACAGGATTCAGCCGTATCACTGATGTAGAAGGAAAGGATTTCCCCGAAGTGAATCTTTTCTTGCAGAAGCGTTGGGAAGATGAAAAGGGCAATATCTATGCTAAGCGTGTGGGTACAATGGTAGTACGCTATTATTCTACTTCCGACTGGCGTAACAATGCCACTTATTCTATTATGTATGGAGATATCACCGGTGACCCTGCCTATAAGGCCCATATGATGCGTCTTCAGGTACAGGAGAGATATGCCGTCAATAGTAAAGGTGAAAGTGTTCCGGTCAAAGAAGTGGCTTGGGGAACGGAAGATGACGAACCTACACATTTATTGTTGCAGTTTACTTCAAGCCATGGTGGAGCTTATATAGGTTCTCCGGGTAATTCTTTTTGGGTTGATAATGTGAAGCTGGTGTATTAAGCTTCCTTATAATAAAAAGCAAAGGGTGCACTTCAAATGGCACCCTTTGCTTTTTGTATTCTACTTTAAATAGATTTTGTAAGTTAACCCACCGCTGAAATATTGCATCTTTTGCATTTCTAATTGTATATGCAAATGATTGAATAATAAATAAGTTGCTCCTAGGGCAAAATCCTTTGAATCATATTCTGCTATCACTCGTAATTGCGGATGGAAAGTGGGGTTATAAGTGACTCCCAATGCAAATCCATTTAATTTGTATTCATTTCTCTTATTATAAAGATAAGAAAGATGAACTCCGATTTCTTCTTTGCCAATAGGAATGTGCTTGGTTGCCGCTACATAAAATCGGCAAAAATAGCCATTTCCATCTGTAGATGAAATTTGTCCGTCACCCGATTCCGTATATGGATCGGAAGTACCGAATACCACAGCAGGCATGTATTTCCAGAATTGTCCTTCTTTCAAGGCTCTTAACCGGAGGGAAAAATATCTATCTTGGTTCGTAAAACCCGTGTAGCCATAAGGACCAAGACCCAATGCTTCTGCTTTAAATAGAGTACAGGTATAGGCTACTTCCATCCAGGGGAATATGGTCACATTCAGAAAATAATTATAGGTGTGGTAGTACCAAGTAGGAGGGGTCAGCTCCTTATTCATGAAATTACCACCAATCATGACGGTCTTGTCACGTTGCATTTCTGCGGAAGGAGCATGCAGCAAACCGGTTGTACCATATGTCAATTGGGCAGAAGCTCCTGAAGACACGCAAGAAAACAGTACAAAAAAAAGTAGCTTAAACTTCATCATTACATAATCGTTTCAGTTCGGAAAATCGGATTTTGCTTCACAGCATAAACCGTTCATCAAAAAAAGGCGCCTGAGAATCCAGACGCCTTCTTTTTAGAGTCTATTGTTATTTAGAGTATATTATTCCAAAATAACCACACGGTTCAAGAAGTTCTTACCGAACATGTTGGCAGTACCGCCAAATCCTACGAGTTCGAGCTGGTCTTTGTCAACACCCTGAGCGATCAGAGCGTCGTAAACAGCCTGTGCACGTTTTTCAGACAACTTCTGGTTCCAGGAAGCGCTACCAGTAGCCTT
>ERZ840096.77-NODE-77-length-156901-cov-9.713579_pt1 | contig 156901 bp, 147 predicted proteins | sample MGYA00519878_ERZ840096 | MGnify/ENA primary metagenome ERZ840096 (study PRJEB31850, sample SAMEA3708865) | human gut metagenome | biome: human gut; feature: human-associated habitat; material: faeces | place: China | collected 2014 ... | reverse complement strand
CAGCTTCATATTGGCCGGCCTTATCCAGAACGTATGGCTCAACCTTGCCATAGCCATCGCGCTCATGGTTGCCACCCTGTTCGTAATCAAGGCTGTCGTTTCCAAGAAAAACACAGGTATATTCGAAGAAATGGCGGAAGCCAACAAGAAAATGGTTGCGGAAGCCAAATAAAAAGGATCTTACCTGATGTAATTAAGCAAAAAGGCACGGCGCGCTGCAAAAACGGCGCGCTGCGTCTTTTTAATTTCCGTGACAATACGTTCCATGCATGGTATACTTCTATTAAATTATTCGCTTTATTCTAAGGAGACGCATAATGGGAAACACTACGGGCATTACTATTTTTATATTTCAGGCGCTGCTTGCGCTGTTCGCTTTTTTTGTCACCGCGCCCATGACGCTTAACGCAATAAGCCTTTTCGGCGTGCAGAAGCGCTTTGCGGAGGAGATGATTAAGCTTGGCGTTGTCAAGGAAAAGGACGTTAAGAATATGCAGACTAAAAAGCAGATAGTCGGCGTTTTGATATCGCTTGTGGTCATAGGCGCGCTGTGCTACTCGTGCTACCGCACGGCCCCTATGGGATATCTGTGCGGCGGCGTGCCGCTCATGGCAGGCTTTTGGAAATACCGCAACATCCTTGAAATGAATAACCTTACCGTGCAGCGCTTTAAGAACACATATAAGGACTGCATGAACGCAAAAAAATATAATGAATATGTAAGGACGCATTTTTAATGCGCAAAAGGCGGGCAAATGCAGCCCGCCTCTATATTTTTTGTTGCAAAGCGGGGCTGGCTGTGGTATAATCCACCACGGTGCGTTTAATGGAATGGCGCGCCCGCGTAAAAGTGAATCATTACGCACCCATGCGGACCGTAAGGCTCGTGCCCGATGAGTCGGGTCGCGTTACGGGATGATGCATGGGGAGGATAAAAAACGAGGAGGTTTTTTTATGTCTGTTATTTCCATGAAGCAGTTGCTTGAAGCCGGTGTGCATTTTGGTCACCAGACCCGTCGTTGGAACCCGAAGATGAAGGAATACATCTTCACCGAGCGCAACGGCATTTACATTATCGACCTGCAGAAGACCGTTAAGAAGATCGATGAGGCTTATTACTTCATCCGCGATCTGGCCATGGAAGGCGGCACCGTGCTGTTCGTAGGCACCAAGAAGCAGGCCCAGGAATCCATCGAGCAGGAAGCCAAGCGCTGCGAAATGTTCTATGTCAACCAGCGTTGGCTGGGCGGCATGCTGACCAACTTCAAGACCATTCAGAGCCGCATCAACAAGCTGCGCAAGATCGAGAAGATGGAAGCCGACGGCGACTTCGATCTGCTGCCCAAGAAGGAAGTTATCCAGCTCAAGGCCGAGCAGGAGAAGCTTGAAAAGAACCTTGGCGGTATCAAGGAAATGAAGAAGCTGCCCTCTGCCATGTTCGTGGTTGACCCCCGCAAGGAGCACATCGCCATTCTGGAAGCCAAGGCTCTTGGCATCCCCGTGGTCGCCATAGTTGATACCAACTGCGATCCTGACGAGGCCGATTATCCCATCCCCGGTAACGACGACGCTATCCGTGCCGTCAAGCTGATCGCTTCCAAGATCGCCGATGCAGTGCTTGAGGGCAGGCAGGGCGAGCAGATGAGCGACGAAGCCATTGAAGAAGTGGCTGCGGACGAGGAAGAGTTTTAATCAAACAGCCGAGCGCATATTTTTAGGAGGATATTAAGTTATGTTTACTGCAAAAGACGTAATGGCCCTGCGTGAGATGAGCGGCGCCGGCATGATGGACTGCAAGCGCGCACTTGTTGAGACCGATGGCGATATGGACAAGGCCATGGAGTATCTCCGCGAGAAGAGCCTTGCCGCGACCGCCAAGAAGGCGTCCCGTATAGCTGCCGAAGGTATAGTTGATTCCTATATCCACATGGGCGGCAAAATCGGCGTTCTGCTCGAGGTCAACTGCGAGACCGACTTCGTTGCCAAGACCGACGATTTCAAGCAGCTTGTACACGATATAGCCATGCACATAGCGGCTTCCAACCCCACATATATTACCAAGGAAGAGGTTGACCAGGCCGAGATAGAGCATGAAAAGAAGATCCTGCGCGAGCAGGCCATGAACGAGCCCAAGCCCAAGCCCGCTGCCATAATCGAAAAGATGGTGGAAGGCCGTATCGAGAAGTACTATAAGGAAGTGTGCCTGCTGGAGCAGCCCTTCGTTAAGGATCCCGATAAGACCGTTGGCGAGATGGTCAGCGCCGCTATCGCCAAGATCGGCGAAAAGATCAGCGTCCGCCGCTTCGTCCGTTACGAGATGGGCGAAGGCCTGACCAAGAGGCAGGATAACTTCGCCGAAGAAGTTATGGGCCAGATGAAGAAATAATTAAGTTAGCAAAAGGGGACGTTATTTGACGTTCCCTTTTTGTATATACTCAGCAAAAAGGAGAAAGATATGCTTAAATATAAACGCGTATCATTAAAACTGTCCGGCGAGGCCATGGGCGGCGGCAAAACGATAGACTTTGCGGCGGTGGCGGCCATTACGCGGGAAATAAAAACGCTGGTGGAAGCGGGCGTTGAGGTAGGCGTTACCATAGGCGCGGGCAATATATGGCGCGGTAGAAGCGGCGGCAGCATGGATAGGAACCGCGCGGATCAGATGGGCATGCTTGCAACTACCATAAACTGCATGGCAATGGAAGCGGCGCTAAAGGAAGAAGGCGTTGAAACATTGGTGCTTTCAACGCTGCATATGCCCTCCTTCTGCGATGATTTTTCCGCGGAAAAGGCAATAGACGCAATGCGGCAGGGCAAGGTTTGCCTGTTTGCCTGCGGCACGGGCAGGCCGTTTTTCTCAACGGATACGGCCGCCGCGCTGAAAGCTGCGGAAATATACGCGGATGCGCTTGTGCTGGCGAAGAACGTGGACGGCGTATATAGTGCGGACCCCAATAAGGACCCGAATGCCGTAAGATACAGCCACCTTACCTATCAGCAGGTGATAGAGCAGAACCTGCAGGCTACCGACCTTACTGCCATAACCCTTTGCAAGGAACAGAAAATCCCCGTTGTTGTATGCGCGCTGAAGGATGAAGGCGCAATACTTCGCGCAATTAATGGGCAGGATGTTGGTACCGTCATTGACTAAGCGGAAGATTTAGCCTAAAATATACATATACAATATTGAACAATTAGTACGGAGGTATAAATATGGACGCAATAGAAACCGCAAAAGAGAAAATGGGCAAAACCATTGCCGTGCTGCACAGGGAGCTCAGCTCGCTCAGGGCCGGCAGACCCAACGCGCAGGTGCTGGATCGCATAATGGTTGACTATTATGGCACGCCCACCCCCGTTAACCAGGTAGGCAACATCTCTTCGCCCGAGGCAAGGATGCTTGTTATAACCCCCTATGATCCTTCTGTGCTCAATCCGCTGGAAAAGGCTATACAGATGTCCGATCTTGGCATCAATCCTTCCAACGACGGCAAGTGCATACGCCTTATATTCCCTGTGCTTACCGAGGAAAGGCGTAAGGAGCTGGCCAAGACCATCCAGAAGAAGGGTGAAGAAGCCAAGGTTGCCATCCGCTCCATCCGCCGCGACGCCATAGAGCAGATAAAGAAGGCGCAGAAGGACAGCGAGATTACCGAGGACGACCGCAAGAAGCTGGAAGATCAGGCGCAGAAGCTGACCGACAGCCACATAAAGGATATCGATAAGATAGTAAGCGATAAGCAGAAGGAGATAATGGAAGTTTGAGGAACGTAGAGGGCCTTGAACTATCCGCGGCAATAAATGCGCTTGAAGCGGACGGGATACAAGTAACTACGCTTGAAGTATCCAGCCGCAAAGGCGTGGACGGGGACGAACGGCGCGTTGTACGCGCCAAACAAACGGGCGAAAACAGCGCGGAATTGACATTTGCCGTGTTCAAAACACGCATTGGCGCGCCGGAGGAATGAAAAATTGACAGTGGCTGAATTGAATGCCCTGCGCATCACGCTTTCGCCCCTGCCCAAGCATGTTGGCATAATAATGGACGGCAACGGCCGCTACGCCACGCGGCGCGGCCTGCCGCGTTCCATGGGCCACAGGGCGGGAACGGAGCGGCTGAGGGGGATAATCAAACTCAGCAGCGACTTGGGCATAGAGGCGCTTTCCCTCTATGCCTTTTCCACCGAAAATTGGAAACGGCCAAAGATAGAGGTGGATACGCTGTTTGCGATATTCATGGAATACTTTACCAAAGAGGTAGAGGATCTGCATAAAAACAACGTTGCCATACGCGCCATGGGCAACATTGCTGCACTGCCGGAAAAGGTGCGCGCCCAATGCATGGCCGCGATGGAGAAAACAAAGAATAACACGGGACTGAAGCTGAATATTGCCCTTAATTACGGCAGCCGCGCGGAAACGGTGAACGCCGTTAAAAGCATTGCGCTGGACGCTAAGGAGGGCAGGCTTAATATAGAGGATATTGATGAGGAATGCGTGATGAGCCGCCTTTACACAAGGGGGCTTAGCGATGTTGACCTTGTTATACGCACGGGCGGCGAACAACGGCTTTCCAACTTTATGCTGCTGCAAAGCGCATATGCGGAATTTGTGTTCACCGATATGCTGTGGCCTGATTTTAGCGACGAATGCTATATTGCCGCGCTTGGCGAATTTGCGCACAGGAACCGGCGGTATGGCGGATTGGATGGAAAATGAAGCTTGTAAAACGCATTGGAGTCGCCGCTGTACTTATTGCAGTGCTGGCGGCGGCGCTGTATTTCGGCGGATGGGTGCTGTGCGCGCTGTTCACGGCGGGCGCGGTGATGGCGGCGTATGAAATGGGCAGCGCGCTTGCCAAAAAGGAACTGAAGCCGTTCATGCTGCCGGCGTATATATTCGCGCTGCTGTATTTTGCGGCGTATAGGGTATTCGGCGGCATGGGACTTTGGATAGTTGCAATGGCGTGCATACTGATGGCAATGGCGGACAGGATATTTACCGAAGCGCGCACAGCGCAGGACACTATGGCGTCCATGTTCGTGCTGGTGTATCCAATGAGCCTTTTTGCCGCAGTCGCTATGCTGTGCGAATACGGCGCCAATGCGGACAAGAGCAGAATAGCGCTGCTGTGTGCGTTTGCAATGCCGCTTATGGGGGACACGCTGGCGTATTTCGGCGGCAGGCTTTTGGGCAAAAAGAAGCTTTGCCCGCGCCTTAGCCCGAACAAGACCGTTGCCGGGAGCATATTCGGCTTTGTAGGCGGCGGAATAGGCGGGGTGCTGGTATTCCTTATGCAGAATGTGTGGAACGCCGGTGCGGGGCTTATCATGCTTATAATACTCGGCGTTATATGCGGCGGCGCGGGGCAGATAGGCGATCTTTTTGCTTCCAGCATAAAGCGCTATGCCGGAATAAAGGATTACAGCCGCGTTTTCAGCGAACATGGCGGCGTTATGGACAGGCTGGACAGCGTTTTATTTTGCGCCCCGATAGTTTACGCTGCGTTCACGGTTGCCGGAGTATAATATACCCATGAAGAAGATAGCAGTGCTGGGCAGCACGGGGTCCATCGGTACGCAAACGCTGGACGTGGTGCGCTCGCATAAAGATGAATTTGAAGTGTGCGCGATATGCGCGGGCAAAAACGCTCTCCTTGCGCTGGAGCAGGCGAAGGAGTTTACACCTGATTTGATATGCATGGAGGATGAGGCGGCTGCGCTTTCAATAAAGGGACTGCTGCCGAGGGGCGTTGAGCTGTATGCCGGAAAAGACGCTGCGGCTGTTGCCGCGCGGTATGCCGCTGCGGATACGGTGGTGAACGCGGTCAGCGGCTTTGCGGGCACGCTGCCGCTTATTGCGGCGCTGGAAGCGGGCAAGCGCGTTGCCCTTGCCAATAAGGAAAGTATAGTTTGCGCGCATGAATTGGTGGAGCAGGCAAAGCGAAAAGGCGGCGGGGAGATAATCCCCGTGGACAGCGAGCAGAGCGCCATATTCCAATGCCTTTGCGCAGGGGAAAAGCGGGAGGTAAGGCGGCTTATACTCACCGCGTCCGGCGGGCCGTTCAGGCAGTTCACCAAAGAACAGCTTGATTTGGTTACACCACAAATGGCGTGCCACCACCCAACGTGGAACATGGGCCGAAAGATAACCATCGATTCGGCCTCGCTTTTCAATAAGGGGCTTGAAATAATGGAGGCGGCATATCTTTTCGGCATGGATGCGGAAAAAATAAGCGTGCTTGTGCATCCGCAGTCGGTTGTGCATTCAATGGTTGAATATTGCGACAGCGCGGTGATTGCGCAGCTGAGCGCGCCTGATATGCGCCTGGCCATACATTATGCGCTCACGTATCCCAAGCGGCACGAAAGCAGCTTTGGCGCGCTTGATTTAACAAAGCTCGGCATGCTTACGTTTGAAGAACCCGATACGGAGCGCTTCAGGGCGATACCGCTTGCGTACCGCGCGCTTGAAGCGGGCGGCATAATGCCCGCGGTGTATAACGGCGCGAATGAGGCGGCGGTGGATATGTTCATAAAGGGAATGATCCGCTTTACGGACATTGCGGACCACGTTGAGCGGGCCATGGACAGCATAGCCAACGCAGCCGTAGGCTCCTTTGAGGAGCTGCTTGAATACGACGCTATGGCAAGAATGGCGGCGGTGAAAGGATAAATTGAATGAGTACGGTCATTTCGGTATTGGCGGCGCTGATAGTGCTGAGCATATTCGTGGTGCTGCATGAACTGGGGCACTACTGCGCGGGGCGCATATTCGGCTTCGGCATAGTTGAATTCAGCGTGGGCATGGGCCCGGCAATAATAAAAAAAGAGAAAAACGGCATAACGTATGCCCTGCGCGCGCTGCCAATAGGCGGCATGTGCCAGTTTTACGGCGAGGATCAGGCGGATACGGGCGATGGGAAGGCGTTCAGCTGTCACCCGATATGGCAAAGGATGATAGTGATTGCCGCGGGGCCGGTGATGAACATACTGACGACTATAATACTTGCCACCGTAATGCTTATGACATACGGCGAATATATGCCCGCGGTGAATAGCTTTTCGTTTGAAAATTCGCCTGCGGAGGTTGCCGGCATGCAGAGCGGGGACATTATTGTTGCCGTGGATGGGCATGAGCTGAGCTATTATAACGAAGTATCCTCGCTTATACGCGCGGCGGACAGCAAGAGCATGACGCTCGAGGTCATACGCGGCGGCGAACACATTGAAATAGAGATAAAGGATTTTTACAGCGAGCAGGAAGACCGAAACATAATTGGCATAGTTATGGAGCCTGCGCGGCTGAAGCAGAACTTCTTCGGCGCGGTTGCGGGCAGCTTTAACTATGTTTGGCAGATGATAAAGGATCTTATATCCTTCTTCGGCATGCTGCTCCATGGCCAGGTGAGCAGCGGGGACGTTGCGGGGCCGGTGGGCATAGTGTCCATGATAGGCCAGGCCGTGCGGACGGGGTTTGAAACCGTGCTCAGGCTGGGCGTGCTGATAAGCGCAAACCTTGGGCTGATGAACCTTCTTCCGCTGCCCGCGCTTGACGGCGGCAGGCTAGTATTTTTGATAATAGAGGCCGTGCGCGGCAAGCCCGTGCCGCCCGAAAAGGAAGGCATAGTTCACTTCGTGGGGCTGGTGCTGCTGCTGTGCCTTGTTATTTTCCTTACAATATCGGACGTGAGAACATTTATAATCGGAGGATAATATGACACCGCGCGAAAAAACGCATCAGGTCACGGCGGGCAATGTTAAAATAGGCGGCGGCGCCAAGGTTAGCGTGCAGTCCATGACCAATACGCGCACGGCGGATATATCCGCTACCATTGCGCAGATACGGCGCCTTGTTGACGAAGGGTGCGAAATAGTACGCCTTGCCGTGAAGGACATGGATGACGCGCGCGCCATAGCGGAGCTTAAACGCGGCGCTATCGTGCCGCTGGTCGCGGACATACATTTTGACCACAGGCTGGCAATAGCCGCGCTTGAAAGCGGAATAGATAAGCTTAGGATAAATCCGGGCAACATAGGCGCGGACTATAAGGTGAAGGAGCTTTGCGAAAGGGCAAAGGAGCGCCGCGTGCCGATACGCATAGGCATAAACTCAGGCTGCATGGAAAAGGAGCTGCTTATAAAGCATGGCGGGCCGAACGCCGCGGCGATGGCGGAAAGCGCGCTGAACAACGCTAAAATGCTGGAGCAGTTCGGCTTTGACGATATAGTCATATCCGTTAAGTCATCGTCCGTTACGGAAACGGTGAAGGCATACAGGCTCCTCAGCGAAAGCTGCGCCTATCCGCTGCATGTGGGCGTTACGGAGGTTGGCGGCGGCATGGAGGGCATAGTGCGCTCCGCCGCGGGAATAGGCACGCTGCTGATGGAAGGCATTGGGGACACAATAAGGGTGTCCTTAACGGGCGATCCCGAAAGGGAGGTTGAAACGGGAATAGAGCTGCTTAAAGCCGTTGAACTCCGCGCGCAGGGGCTGCACCTTGTTTGCTGCCCAACGTGCGGCCGCTGCGGCAACGTGGCAAAGCATTCGGAAATATATGAGCGCGTGAAGGCGGAGTTTAAGCGCGAAAAGCGGCCGCTGAAGATCGCCGTTATGGGCTGCGCGGTAAACGGCCCCGGGGAGGCGAAGGAAGCGGACATAGGGCTGGCGCTCGGGCGGACGAACGCAGTGCTTTTCAAAAAAGGCGAACAGATAGCCGCATACGATATAGACACAGCCGAAGAAGAACTTATACGGCAGGCCAAGCAGATGCTTGAGGGGAAGTAACAGCACAGATGGAAGCGGAAAAGGATTACGGCATTGCCCGCTACGGCGCAAAGCTGAGCAGGGCCAAACTGCATATGCGCAAAATGGAGCTGGAGGTGCAGCTTTGCCTTTCGCGCCTGATAGACGCGAGGGAGGCCGCGGAGATAGCGGCCATTTTGGGGCAGAACGCGCCGGGATGCAGCGTTTTGTTGAGCGCGCAGTTTGAGGACGGCCTGCCTGCAAGCGAGCAGGAGGGCTTTCTTGACATGCTCAGGGCAAGCTGGGAGCACTTTTCGCCGCTTATGAAGCCCGTGCTCGGCTTTTCCCAATGGGAAAGGGGCGCGGAGGGCATTATAGCCGTGCGCATACCAAAGCGGCTTTACCTTAGCGCAAAAAGCTACAACGGCGCGAACATGCTGGAAAAGTTTATATACGATACCTATGGTGAAAGCATAGAGGTAATGCTGATAGGGGACGAGAGCATAGCGCTTACGATGCCGGAGCGCAGGGAAGAGCCGATAGTTATAAAGCGCAGCGCGCAGGAGGACATCCCGCCGTGGGAAGAAGCGCCCAAAAAGCAGGACAAGGCGGAGAAGAAGCCGTTCAGAAGGAAGCTTGAAAACGCCGGTCCTAAGCCCAACGTGCCGCAGGAAAACATAATAATGGGGCGCGTTTTCGGCGCGCGCATAACCAAAATGAGCGAAGTTACGGAGGAATCCGAAACCGTAACGGTTCAGGGCGGCATAATAAGCATGGACGTGCGCGAAAGGAAAAACGGCGGCTTTATAGTGCAGTGCTATGTTACGGACCGCAGCAACACCCTGCCCATAAAGCTTTTCCCAAAAGCCGAGAATAAGGACATAATAGATAGGCTTACGGAGATAAAGGACGGGGGCGAATGGATAGTTGTGCACGGCAAATATCAGCGCGACGAATTCAGCGGCACATACTGCGTTTTTCCCGATTCAATATACAAGACCGATCCCGTAACGCGCAAGGACAAGGCAGAGCGCAAGAGAGTAGAACTGCACCTGCACACCAAGATGAGCGCCATGGACGGCTTTATAGATGCGGGAGAGGCCGTGAAAACCGCAGCCAAATGGGGCCACAAGGCCGTTGCAATAACGGACCACGGCGTGGTGCAGGCATTCCCGGCCGCGGTGAACGCGGCGGGCAAGCTGAAGAAAAACGGCGTTGATATAAAGGTCATAATGGGTGTGGAGGGCTACCTTCTGCCGGACTGCGTATGGACAAGCCCGCGCGGCGAATACGCGGCGATAGAATTGACCCATTGCAACGGCGCATTGTGCGCCATAAGCGCCGTGCGCTTCAATGACAACGGCGAATGCAGCGAATTTTATACTCCGGTTAGCGTTGGCGTGCCGATGAGCGAGGAATTCCGCCGCCGGACCGGCATAAGCGAGGAGGACAGCGAAACCGCCCCGCTTTTGAAGGACGCCGTTAACGCGCTGCTGCAATTTGCGGACGGCGCTAAAATGGTCGTATGGGACAGGGAAGAATATTATGAACTGTATAAAGAGGCGAAGAAGCGCGGCATAGACATGAACGAGCATGCCGCCGTGGCGATGGAGCTGACGCGGTACCATTGCCGCGCCCCGCTGGACGACACGACTACCATAGACGGCTGCATGGCAGCTATGGGCACAAGCCGCGCATCCATGCTGCCCATTGACGGGGCGCGCGCGCTGAAGGAACAGTTTTTGAAGATAATAGAGCGTTATGAGGCCATGGGTAAGGCGCGCATACCGCTTTTTGACTGCGTGCCGCACGAAAAGGTAAAGGGCAAGCGCAGCACATATCACATAATCATAATCGCAAAGAACATTGTGGGGCTGAAGAACCTTTATAAGCTGGTGTCCTATGCGCATATAGATTACCTTAAAGGCGTGCCGAGGATACCAAGGAGCCTGCTGGATTTCTATCGCGAAGGGCTTATAATCGGCTCCGCATGCGAGGCGGGCGAGCTTTTCCGCGCGGTGCTTGAAGAAAAGCCGCACGAGGAAATATGCGCCATTGCAAGGGAATATGACTACCTTGAAATACAGCCCATAGGCAACAACGCCTTCCTTATGCGCGAGGGCATAGTGAAGGACGAGGACGGCCTGCGCGAGCTTAACCGCAGAATAGTGCGGCTGGGCGAAGAACTGGGCATACCCGTGGCAGCCACGGGCGATGCGCACTTTATGGAGCCGGAGGATTCCATATTCCGCGCAATAGTCATGAGCGCGCGCGAATTTAAGGACGCGGAGCAGCAGGCGCCGCTGTATTTCCGCACCACGGACGATATGCTTGAGGAATTCAGCTACCTTGGCAGGGAAAAGGCCGAGGAAGTGGTTATAGACGTGCCGAACGCAATAGCGGACATGTGCGAAAGCATGAAGCCGTTCCTGAGCGAAAAAAGCACATATGCCCCTAAGTTTCCCGGCGCTAACGAGGAACTGAGGAGCATGTGCGAAAACCGCGCGCGGGAGATATACGGCGATGTTCTGCCGCCCGTTGTGCAGGCGCGGCTCGATAAGGAGCTTACTTCCATAATAGGCAACGACTATGCGTCGCTGTATTTGAGCGCGCAAAGGCTGGTTTCAAAATCCATGTCCGATGGCTACCTTGTCGGCAGCCGCGGCAGCGTAGGTTCATCATTTGTTGCCACAATGGCGGGAATAACGGAAGTGAATCCGCTGCAGCCGCACTATGTTTGCCCAAATTGCAGGCACAGCGAATTTGACGTTGACCTTGATAAATATGCCTGCGGCGTGGATATGCCGGATAAGGACTGCCCCGTTTGCGGCACAAAGCTGAAAAAGCTTGGCTATACTATACCGTTTGAGGTATTCCTTGGCTTTAAGGGAGACAAAACGCCGGATATTGACCTTAACTTCTCCGGCGATTATCAGCCCCATGCCCATGCGTATACTGAGGTCATGTACGGCAAGGGCCATGCCTTCCGCGCCGGCACGATATCCGGCCTGAAGGACAAAACCGTTTACGGCTACGTTAAGGGCTATTGCGAGCAATATGATGCTTTCTTTACCCGTGCGGAGACGGAAAGGCTCGTTGCGGGCTGCGAAGGCGTTAAGCGCACCACGGGACAGCACCCCGGCGGCATAGTTATCGTACCCGAAGGATACGAGATATTCGACTTTACGCCGATACAGTACCCTGCGGACAAAAAGGAGAAGAATACCGTTACCACGCATTTCGACTTCCATGCCATGGACGACAGGCTTGTTAAGCTGGACATACTCGGCCACGATGACCCGACCGTTTTGAGGATGCTTCAGGACATAACGGGCGTTGACCCAAAGGGACTGCCGCTTGACGATAAGGAAACGATGAAGCTTTTTTCGTCCACGGAGCCGCTGGGTATAACGCTTGAGGAGCTGAATTGCGACGTGGGCAGCATTGCCCTGCCCGAATTCGGCACGAACTTCGTGCGGCAGATGCTTATGGATACGCGGCCGACCACGATGGAGGAGCTCGTCAGAATATCCGGCCTTTCCCACGGCACGGGCGTGTGGCTGGGCAATGCGCAGGATTTGGTGCTTGGCGGCATAGCAACGCTTTCGCAGGTGGTCTGCACGCGAGACGATATTATGAACTACCTCATAAGCATAAAGATGGAACCTTCAAAGGCTTTTAAAATAATGGAAAGCGTGCGAAAGGGCAAGGGCCTTACGGAGGAAATGGAAGAAAACATGCGGGAAGTGAACACGCCCGAATGGTTCTTCTCCTCCTGCAAAAAAATAGGATACATGTTCCCCCGCGCCCATGCGGCGGCATATGTTATGATGGCGTTCAGAATAGCGTGGTATAAGGTGCATATGCCCGAAGCCTTCTATGCGGTTTACTTCTCCGTGCGCGCGGATGCGTTTGACGTATCCATGGCGCTGGGCGGGGAAGAAAGGGTGCTGCGCAACATAAAGGCGATACGCGACAAGGGCAACAAGGCAGAGCAGAAGGAGCAGGATCTGCTGGTGATACTCGAAGTTGTGTACGAAATGAACCGGCGGGGAATAAAGCTGCTGAATGTGGACATATATAAATCCGACGCCACAAAGTTTACCATCGAGAAGGACGGGCTAAGGCCGCCGTTCTCTGCCGTGGCGGGCGTAGGCGTAACGGCTGCGGAAGGAATAGGCGCGGCGGACAGGAGTGTCCCCTTCAATTCGATAGAGGACTTCCGCGCCCGCACGAAGGCGAACAGCGGCGTTGTGGATAAGCTGAGGGAGCTTGGCTGCTTCGATGGGCTTGCGGAAAGCAATCAGGTAAGCTTTTTCTAAGGAAAATAAGCAAAACTATTGCGCTTAGACCATAAGCTGTGCTATAATGCTTGTGTTGGGCGGTAAATACCGCATTTGTTGGCTTTTTGAAGAGTGGGACGTTCCCGCTCTTTTGTTTTGATAAGGCAATGAATCGGCTCATGTGAGCCTTATATTTAAGGAGGTACGGTTGAAAACTACCGAAATAGTGGATTCCCTTGTGCGCGGAAAAATAGCCGAAATGGGCTACGAACTGGATGAAGTTGAATACGTTAAAGAATACGGCAACATGGTGCTTACGCTTTATATCGATTCGGAAAACGGCGTGACCATAGACGACTGCGAAAAGGTGAGCCGCGCAATAGACCCCATACTTGATGAAAACGACCCCATAGAGGAAGCGTATTACCTGAGCGTTTCCAGCATAGGCATAGACCGCCCGCTCAAAAAGGACAGGGATTTTGAAAGAAACATGGGCAAAAAGCTTCAGGTCAAGCTGTATGCTCCCATAAATAAGAAAAAAGAGCTTCTGGGCGTCCTTACCGGATACGATGGTGAAAGCTTCACCATAAGCGTTGAAAAAATGGGCGAAGTGACCATAAAACGCAAAGATGCGGCGCTTATAAGGCCGTGGATAGATTTTGAATAACACAGGGAGGATAAGTAATTAAGATGAAAGCCGATTTTATCGAAGCACTGAACGCTATCGAAAAAGAGCGCGGCATCAGCAAGGACATATTGATAGACGCATTCGAGTCCGCGCTGGTCGCGGCGTATAAGCGCAACTACAACACCACCGCCAACGTGCGCGCCGTTGTTGACCGCGACACGGGAGACGTGCAGATTTTCGCGTCCAAAACCGTTGTTGAGCACGTTGAAAACCCTTACAGCGAAATTTCGCTTGAAGAGGCGCATAAGATAAACCCCTTGTTTGATATTGGCGACGTGCTGGAAGAAGAAGCCGACCCCAGCAAGTTCGGCCGCATAGCGGCGCAGACCGCTAAGCAGGTAGTGGTGCAGCGTATAAGGGAAGCCGAGCGCGGCGTTATATACGACGAGTTTGCCGAAAAGGAAAACGAGATATTGACCGCCATAGTGCAGCGCGCCGAAAAGGCGGGCGTATACGTTGAGCTCGGCAAAACGGACGGCCTGCTTTCCTATAACGAAACAATACCCGGCGAAGAGTATAACAATAACGACCGCATAAAGGTTTATGTTCTTGAGGTAAGAAAGACCAATAAGGGCCCGCAGGTGCTTGTTTCAAGGACGCATCCCGGCCTTGTGAAGCGGCTTTTCGAGCTGGAAGTGCCGGAAATAATGAGCGGCGTTGTGCAGATAAAGTCCATCGCGCGCGAAGCGGGCTTCCGCACCAAGGTCGCCGTGCATTCTACCGATCCAATGGTGGACGCCGTGGGCGCCTGCGTGGGCCAGAAGGGCATAAGGGTGGAGCGCATGGTGAATGAGCTGCACAATGAAAAGATAGACATAATAGAGTGGGACAGCGATCCCGCCGTGTATATCGCAAAGGCGCTCAGCCCCGCGAAGGTGATAATGGTTTATATCAACGAAACCGAAAAGGCGGCGAAGGTAGTCGTGCCCGATCAGCAGCTTTCCCTTGCAATAGGCAAGGAAGGCCAGAATGCGCGCCTTGCGGCCAAGCTGACCGGCTGGAAGATAGACATAAAGAGCCAGAGCCAGGCCGAGGAGGAGCTGGACCGCATAGATCTTGACGGCATGGACGCCGGCGAAGAACCGGAGGCATAATGGCCGCAAAGAAAACGCCCATGCGCATGTGCGTTGCGTGCAGGGAAATGAAGCCCAAGCGCGAGCTTATACGCATAGTGCGCACGCCGGAAAACGAAATATGCGCCGATACCACCGGCCGCGCAGCCGGGCGCGGCGCATATATATGCAAAAGTCAAGCGTGCCTTGAAAAGGCGATAAAGATCCGCGCGCTTGAAAGGGCGCTGGATAAAAAGATAGACGAAGAAGTGTTCCAAAGGCTGCAAAAGGAGATAGGCGCGGGTGGTCAGGAGTAAATTGACGGCGTACATAGGCTTTGCGGCGCGCGCAAGGAAGCTGAAAAGCGGGGACTTTACCTGCGAAAAGCTGATGAAGCAGAAAAAGGTGCAGCTGATGCTTTTGGATAGCGGCGTAAGCGCGAACACAAGGGAAAAATACGAGGCGCTGTGCAGCGCGGCGGAAATAGACTGCCTGTACATAGAAGATCTCGGGCGGCTGATAGGCAAGGATGCCCACAAAACGGCCGCGGTGACAGACCGGCACTTTGCCGGAATAATCCGGGAAGCCTACCAGGCTACGGAACAAGCAAACTAAAAGGGGTGGCAAGAATGGCAAAAGTAAAGGTAATGGATTCTGCCAGGGAGCTTGAAGCCCGGGCTAAACAGCTTTTTGAGCGGATAAAGGGCATGAATGCGGACATGAGTGCAACGCTTGAAGACATGCGCCAATACGAAGGCAAGCTGATAGAAAAGGAAAAAATAGCCGAGAAGGAGCGCGCGGAGGCGCTGAGGATAGAACGGCTCAGGGAACTGGCCAATAGTGCGGATACTGCGGCGTACCACAGCGACGAACCGGAAACGGCAGAGCCGGAGAAGCCGAAGGCCGAAGAAAAGAGCGAAGCGAGCGCAATAAAGAGCGCGGAGCCTGAGAAAGCGAGCGCGGAGCCCAAGGCGGAAGAAAAGAGCGAGCCTGCCGAACAAAAGGCGGAAAGCGCGAAGGAAACGGCAAGGCTGGAACAAACAAAGGAAGAACTCAAGAAAGAAGAAAAGGCAAACGAGGTAACAGCGCCTGTGCAGCAGAAGAACCAGGAAAAGCCCCGGCAGAGGGCAAACGACGCAAACAGGCCGCAGCAGGGCGGCTACCAGCAGCGCACCATACCGCAGGGCAGCCGCACGGATAAACCGCAGCAGCAGCGCGGAGACAGGCCGCAGCAGCGTACCGACAGGCCGCAGCGGGACGGTTACCAGCCGCGCCAGGGGCAGGATGCAAGGCCGCCGCGCGGAGAGGACCGCTTCGGCAAGCCGCAGCAGCAGCGCAATGACAGGCCGCAGCAGGGCCAGCGGCGCGAACGCCCCATGCAGGCCGCAAGCGAACTGATACAGCCCGCATCCGGCGGCCGCGAGCGCGGCTACGAGGCCAATAAAAAAGCGCCCGCCAAGGGGAACCGCGACGACGAACGCAGAAAGAATAAAAAGACATTGTTAAAGGAGACGGCGCCCTCAATGAACGCATGGGATGATGACGGCGGCTTCGGCGGAAGGAAGAAGAAGAGGCAGGCTGCGCCCGCGCCTAAGCCGGAACCGGTGAAGATAGAAAAGGCCGTTATAAACGGCGAAACAATAACCGTTAAGGAGCTTAGCGAAAAGATAGGCAAGCCCGCGGCGGAAATAATAAAAAAACTGTTCATTTTAGGCATAATGGCCACCATAAATCAGGAGATAGATTTCGATACCTGCTCGCTGATAGCATCGGACTACGGCATTGAGCTTGAACAGAACATTGCCAAGACCTATGAGGACGTTCTGCTTGAAGGTGTGGACGAGGACAAGGATGAAAACCTTGTTGAGCGCCCGCCGGTAGTAACCATAATGGGCCACGTTGACCACGGCAAGACCAGCTTGCTCGATGCTATCCGCCACAGCAGCATTACCGAAGGCGAAGCCGGCGGCATAACGCAGCACATCGGCGCATACACCGTTACCTGCAACGGCAGGCAGATAACCTTTATAGATACCCCGGGTCACGAGGCGTTCACCGCCATGCGCGCCCGCGGAGCGCAGGTTACGGATATTGTAATACTGGTTGTTGCGGCAGACGACGGCATTATGCCGCAGACCGTTGAGGCCATAAACCATTCCAAGGCCGCAGGCGTGCCCATAATTGTTGCAATAAACAAAATGGATAAGCCCGCCGCCAATCCGGACAGGGTAAAGCAGCAGCTTACCGAATACGGTTTGGTCAGCGAAGAATGGGGCGGCGACACCATATGTGTTCCCGTTTCGGCCAAAACCAAGGAAGGCTTGGATAATTTGCTTGAAATGGTATTGCTCCAGGCGGACGTGCTTGAGCTTAAGGCGAATCCCAACCGCATGGCTAAGGGCATAATAATAGAAGCCGAGCTTGACAAGGGCCGCGGCCCGATAGCAACCGTGCTTGTGCAGAACGGCACGCTGAAGGTTGGCGATCCGATAGTTGCCGGCATGGCATACGGCCGCGTGCGCGCAATGATGGACGATAAGGGCAGGCGCGTTACCAAGGCCGGCCCCAGCACGCCTGTTGAGGTGCTTGGCTTTAACGAAGTGCCGAGCGCTGGCGATATGCTCAACGCCGCCGAAATAGATAAGCTCTCTCGCCAGGTTGCCGAGGAAAGGCGCGATAAGCTGAAGGCAGAGCAGCTCAAGAATACCCATAAGGTATCGCTGGACGATCTGTTCAACCAGATAGCCGAAGGCCAGATGAAGGACCTGAACATAATAATCAAGGCGGACGTTCAGGGCAGCGTGGAGGCCGTGAGGCAGGCGCTGGAGAAGCTTTCAAACGATGAAGTGCGCGTAAGGTGCATCCATGGCGCAGTCGGCGCTATAACCGACTCCGACGTTATATTTGCATCCGCGTCCAACGCAATCGTTATCGGCTTCAACGTGCGCCCCAACACCAGCGCAAGGGCCTTGGCCGAAAAGGAAAACGTGGATATAAGACTTTACCGCATAATCTATAATGCGATAGAGGATATCCAGAATGCCATGAAGGGCTTGTTCAAGCCCGTGTTCAAGGAAGTTGAGCTGGGCCGCATAAGCGTGAGGAATACGTTCAAGGTAAGCGGCGTGGGCACCATTGCCGGCGCATATGTGCAGGACGGCAAGGTGAGCCGCAATGCGCAGGTGCGCGTTGTGCGCGATGGCATAGTTGTGCATGAAGGCAAAATATCCTCGCTCAAGCGCTTCAAGGACGACGTTAAGGAGGTTGCCGCGGGCTACGAATGCGGCATAGGCATAGAAAACTTCAACGATATTCACGAGGGCGATACAATAGAAGCCTTCGTAATGGAAGAAGTAAAGCGCTGATAACGCGAAAAAAGGAATAAACGGAAAGGAAAGCGGCCTTGAAGCCCACAAAGCGAAGGGGCCGCTTCTTAAAACAAAATGCCAAATATCAGATACGACAGGATAAACGAAGAGGTCAAAAAGACCATAAGCGAAATAGTGCGCGAAATGAAGGATCCGCGCATATCGCCCATGACCACCATATCCTCTGCCGAGGTCACAAACGACCAGAAGATAGCCAAGGTGAAGGTGAGCGTATATGACGAGGACGACGCCGTGCGCAAGGGCACCGTGGATGCGCTGAACCGCGCGGCGGGCTTCATACGGCATGAGCTGGGCCAAAGGATGGAGCTTAGGGCGCTGCCGCAGCTCAAGTTCACGCTGGATACATCGATAGAGTACAGCGCGCACATAGCAAAAATAATAGAAAGCCTGCACAGCCAGAATAAAAAGAGCGATGAATAACGCGCCCGTGAACCAAACGCTTGCGTCTATAGCGCGGCTGATAGCAGAAAGCAACGATTTCACGCTTATAATGCACGTTTCGCCGGACGGGGACGCGATAGGCTCCGCCTGCGCGTTAAGGCTTGCGCTTATGGCGATGGGCAAGCGTGTGCAGGCCGTGTGCGATGGGGACGTGCCGCGCATATACCGCTTCCTTGAAGGGGCGGAGGATATTATTAAGCCCAATGATGCGCGCATAACAAGCGCGGCAATAGCCGTTGACTGCGCGGACGAAGGGCGCATGGGCGCGGCGGACGAAATATTTGCGCAGGCAAAGCATACCGCGAACATAGATCACCACGTTACCAACACCATGTTTGCGCAGCATAACGCCGTTGAGGCGCACGCTGCCGCGGCGGCGGAGGTAGTGAAAAAGCTGATAGAGCAGCTTGATGCGGACTTCGGTGCGGATATTGCAACGTGCCTTTTTTGCGGCCTTGTTACGGATACGGGCAACTTTGCCTATTCAAATACCACGCCGGATACGCTTTTTGCCGCGGGTGAGCTATTGCAGCGCGGGGCTGACAATGCGCTGATAAACCGCGCGGTATACCGCTCCGCACCCGTATCAAAGCGCAGGATGCTGGGCCTTGGGCTGATAAAGGCGGAGTATCTGCACGGCGGCAAGGTAGCAGTATGCAAGCTTACGCGGGCGGATTTTGACCGCTTTAACGCGCGGGACGAGGACTGCGAAGGCATAATAGACAACCTGAGGGACGTTGAAAACGTTGAAATAGCCATGCTTATACGCGAAAAGGAGCCGAACGTATACAAGGTGAGCATGCGGGCGAAGGAATACGCCAACGTGTGCGCCGTTGCGGAACGCTATGGCGGCGGCGGGCACAGGCTTGCTGCGGGCTGCACCGTGCGCGGCGAACTGGACGCGCTTGCGGCTGAGCTTACCGAGGCGCTTATACAGGCATTATAACCATAAACAGAGACACAGATGACAGAAGGTATCGTAAACATATTAAAGCCGCCGGGAATGACGTCCAGCGACGCTGTGGCGGACGTTAGGCATATATTCAAAATAAAGCGCGTCGGCCATACCGGAACGCTCGATCCTGGCGCGGCGGGCGTGCTGCCCATTTGTATAGGCCGGGCTACGCGGCTTTTTGACATATTGGTGGATAAGCAAAAGGAATACATTGCGGAGGTAACGTTCGGCGCGGCAACGGATACGCAGGACGCTTACGGCCGCATAGTTGAAAGGGACACAAGGATAATATCAAAGGATGAGCTTGCGGCCGTTTTGCCCTGCTTTATAGGCCAAATTGAGCAGACCGCGCCCATGTACAGCGCCGTCAGCATAGACGGCAAGCGGCTTTATCAGCTTGCGCGCGAAGGGGCGGATGCCGTTGAAATAAAGCGTAGCGCAACAATAGATAATATTGAGCTTATGGCGCAAAGCGGCGAAAACCGGTATCTTTTGCGCATTGTCTGCTCCCGCGGAACATATGTAAGGACGCTGTGCGCGGATATTGGCAAGCGGCTCGGCACATGCGCTTATATGAGCTTTCTGCTGCGCACGCGCAGCGGGGAGTTCACAATAGGCAGCACCTATTCCATAGCCGAGCTAAGGCAGATGAAGGAAAAAGGGCGGCTTGGCGACGCCGTGATAAGCATAGAGGATTCACTCAACGGGCTGATAGATAAGCTGAGCCTTACCGGCCTTGACGAAAAGCAGGCGCGGCTGATACGCAACGGCGCGGAGATATTCCCCGGGGAATTAAAGGGCAGGGACGAAAGCCGCCTTGTTATGCTGTATGCCGACGGCGAATTTTTAGGCATAGGCCAAACGGGCGAGGGCGGCAGCGTGCACATAAAAATAAACCTTACGGAGGCCGGCGCATGAAAAGAGCAATAGCGCTTGGCACGTTCGACGGGGTGCATATAGGCCACCGCGCAATAATAAACGCGGCGATAGACAGGGCAGCAAAGCTTGACATGGAGCCGATGATATATACTTTCACCGCGCATCCGATGGCGCTTTTCGGCAAGCAGCCGCCGCTGCTGATGACGCAGTCCGAACGCATGGCTGCGCTTGGCGGCATGGGCTGCGCGCTCAGCGCGGATGAATTCAGCGCTGAGTATGCAGCGACCGAACCAGAACAGTTCATAAAAATGCTTATTGAGCGGTTCAATATGGGCTGCGCCGTTGCCGGATTCAATTATACGTTCGGCAGGCGCGGGGAAGGCAGCGTGGAGCTTATCAAAAAGCTGGGCGAAAAATACGGCTTCGCGGTGGAAATAGTGCCGCCGGTAATGTATAAAGGGGAAGCCGTGTCCAGCACGCGCATACGCGCCTGCCTTGAAGCGGGCCGTGTGAAGGACGCTGGGGAAATGCTTGGCGCGCCGTATTCAATTACGGGGCCTGTAATACGCAACCGCGGCATAGGGCGCACGCTTGACTACCCAACGGCGAACATAGCGGGCTGGGAGGACAGGGCCGTGCCCATGGCCGGCGTGTACGCAACGCGGGCCGTGCTTGACGGGGAAAAGTACCCTGCCGTAACCAACATAGGCCGCAACCCTACCGTGAACGGCGAGCATACCACCATAGAGACCCATATGCTTGGCTTTGACGCGGACATATACGGCCAAACACTGAAGGTGGAATTCGTTGAGCGCATACGCGGAGAAATACGCTTTCCAAACGTGCATACGCTTGCCACGCAAATGAAGGCGGACGGCGAAAAAGCCCGCGATATATTAAAAAATAGTTGATATGCCGTTTACATGCGGCGGAAAATATGGTATACTGCTTTAGTCAGAACCGGCGGCTGTGTTTAGCGACGACTCCGACGCTTTACTCGGCGCTGGGCGATATAATTATTAGGAGGAAAAAACAATGGCAACCAAACAGGAAATCATCGCGAAATTCCAGCTTCATGAGGGCGATACCGGCTCACCCGAGGTACAGATAGCTCTGCTTACCGATCGCATCAACCACCTTAACGAGCACCTTAAGGAGCACAAGAAGGATCACCACTCCCGTCGCGGCCTTCTGAAGATGGTTGGTCAGCGCCGCGGCCTGCTCAACTATCTCAAGGAAACCGATATAGAGCGTTACCGCACCATACTTGCCGAGCTGAACCTGAGAAAGTAAGTTTTGCAAAGACGCTTAGGAGGTTTATAAGATGGGAACTCTACACATAATTCTTAACATAGTGCTGATACTCGCCTCCGCCGCGCTTGTGGTTTCGGTACTGATGCAAAAGACCAAGAGCAGCGGCCTTGGCAGCGCATTCGGCAGCGATACCGCCTCCTTCAACACCGCCCGCAATAAGGCGGTCAGCAAGGAAGCCAAGCTGCAGAAAATCACGCTTATACTGGGCATTGTTATCGCCGTGCTTACCATAGCGATGATGTTCGTAAAATAAGCATCGATCCTAATGCAACGGGGACGCGCCATGTTAGCGCGTTCCCTTTTTCAAACCATGTATAAAGGGGGTGCCGAAGCATGCCTATAACCAAGGGCACAAGGCAGGTGGCGGAAAACCGCCGCGCCAGGCACGATTATTTTATAGAGGACACATATGAATGCGGCATAGCCTTGGTAGGGACCGAGGTTAAAAGCGTGCGCGCGGGCAAGGTGAACCTGAAGGACAGCTATGCGCAGGTGAAGAACGGCGAAATGCTGCTGGTGGGGATGCATATAAGCCCATACGACCAGGGCAACATATTCAATAAGGATCCGTTCCGCACGCGAAAGCTGCTGCTGCACAAGCGGGAGATACGAAAGCTCAATTCCCTTTCCCAAACGGATGGATACAGCCTTATCCCCACCCGCCTTTATATACGCGACGGGTTGGTGAAGGTAGAGCTTGCCGTGGCCAAAGGCAAAAAGCTTTACGATAAGCGGCATACCATGGCCGAGCGGGACGCCAAGCGCGATATGGATCGCCGCATGAAAAGCGTTGATTGACGCGAAGAAATATAGTATAATATAATCCCCTGAAAAAAGGGGACATCACTTATCATGGGGCCGTAAATGGTTTCGACGGGGATCACGGGGGCCGGATAAGCGAGCCGAAGCCCCGCGCTTCGTAAAAAGCGGGAAAATTAAAAATTAACTGACGAAGCTAATTTTGTACCCGTCGCTGCGTAAGCAGTGACCGTCCGCCCTTAGGTTCCCACGCCTAAGGATACGGGCGTCATCAATGTGGGGAACCAACCTGCGTAAGCTTTGCCGCAGGCGGGATATATGAAGCTACCGCAAGCGCCGACCCTGCCGCCGGGGGCTCCGCCGAGGGAATTGTAAATCAGCGGCTACGCTCGTAGAAAGTCTTGCTGAAGGGTTTTCGGACAGGAGTTCGACTCTCCTCGGCTCCACCACCAAAAAAGCCCAGAAATTCTGGGCTTTTTGCTTATCTGCTGCAAGACTGATGAGGCAATTCTATGCACCTTTGGGCTATAACAAAATGGAAGAAGTTTTATTCCGGCGTACCTGTGCGGCATAGGGACGGCCTGAGGACGCGATTTGAAAAAGGCATAGATGCGGATTTGCGCAATGCCTGCATTCGCTTTTGCGATTGGGCAAGGCATGAATACTATTTCCCGATACGGGTATGCGTTTATTTCAAAAAGGATGAGTTGATACGCGCCATGTATGGGGAAATGGCGAGCGCAACATTCTTCGGCCCATATGATAAAATGGAGGAACCGTATATCCGTGTTTCAACGGGTGATTTTGAAGAGATTAAAGCGAGAAACGGCAGAGACAACGCCGTGTTTGCGGTTTTGCATTCCGTTGCGCATGAGCTTACGCATTATTTTCAATGGGTAAACGGACTGGAACTCACTGTAATCGGCGAAGAAAGGCAAGCCGCGTATTATGCCGATATCATCATAGATGAATACATGGATGTATATTACCATACATAACCCCAACTAAAAAAGAGGGATTATCATCCCTCGTCCGGCATTTGGGAATCGTATACGCATTCGTCCCATATGCTTTCCTTGCAGAATTCATCCCAGATAGCGGATTCAAGCCCGCTCAGCGCGGCTGCAAGGCCGTTTTCGTTTGCGGGGAATGCGGCGGCATAGCCCGCTGCGTCCGCATCGCAGAAGCCGGTTTTGTTGCTCCAGCCAACTATTTCCGGCAGTATCCCGCGCGCATCAAGCCATTCGGCAAAGGCCATGGAAAGCGCAGGGTAGTCTATCTGCCCCAGCGGCGCCGCGCCGAAGCCCTCGTGCGAAATATAGAATGGGCCGGCGTATTTAAGTTCGTTTTTATATTGAGATACAAGCGTTTCAACTTTGCTCATAGTAATCACCCCGTTCAGCGTTTATAGCTATAGTTTACCCGCCTTTATTGCTTTTGTAAACGCCTGCTTTTGAACATTGTAATCAAACCAGTCGCGTCCGCCAGCAGCCAGCCTATGGGTATTGCCATCCATATGCCTATTTCGCCTATTTTTGCGGAAAATATATACGCAAGCGCCACGCGCGTGCCCAGCGATATAACCGTAAGCACAACGGACATTGCGGGCCGCTGCACCGCGCGGAAATAGCCATACAGCAGGAAAAGGCAGCCTATGCCGAAATAAAATGCGCCTTCTATGCGAAGATATTTTATTCCCGCCAGCAGCACGGCTGTTTCGTTTGCGTCAATAAATATAAGCATCAGCGGGCGGGCAAATGCGAACACCAGCGCCGATATTGCCACGCTGAACGCCGTGCTTATAATAAATGCTTGCTTCGTGCCCGCGCGTATGCGCCCATGGTCGCCCGCTCCATGGTTCTGCGCAACGAATGTGGAATAAGCGTTGCCGAAGTCCTGTACGGGAAGGTAGGCGAAAGTGTCTATCTTTACCGCGGCGGCAAACGCGGCCATTACCGTAGCGCCGAAGCTGTTTACAAGCCCCTGCACCATAAGTATGCCGAAGTTCATTACGGACTGCTGAAGGCAGGTGAGGGAGCACAGACTGAATATATCCTTCAGTATAGGCTTGCTGAAGCGCATATCCTCGCGCCTTGGTATAAGCTCAGGGCATTTGAAAAGCACATACAGGCATAAGCCCACCGCGGAAACGTACTGCGCAATGACCGTTGCCCACGCCGCGCCCGCAATGCCCCAACTGAATACCAACACGAATATCAAGTCAAGCGCAATGTTCAGCACGGCGGATACCGCAAGGAAAATCAGCGGCACGGAAGAATTGCCAAGCGCGCGCAGCAGGCAGGAAACATAATTGTAAAGCGAGGTCGCAATAAGCCCAACGTATATAATTGCCAAATATTCGCGCATACCGCCGCGCACAGCGTCTGGCACGCGCAGGAACAAGAGTATAGGCTCCATGAAGGCGTATACTGCGGCGTTAATAAGCACGGTTATTGAAAGGAGGAGAATGAACGCATGCAATATGCCTGATCTCAGCGAAGAAGAATCGCTCCGCCCGCGGTATATTGAAAAAAGCGCGCCCGAACCCATGCTCAGCCCAAGGAATATGGATGTGAGGAAAGTCATAAGCGTATAGGCCGAGCCAACCGCGGCAAGCGCGTTTGCGCCCAGCGCACGGGATACGATGAGCGTATCGGCAATATTATAAAACTGCTGCAGCATATTGCCCGCCATCATTGGCAGCGCAAACAGAATGAGCGAGCGGGATATGCTTCCGCGCGTAAGGTCACGGTACATGGCATGTTCCTCAACTGATGGTAGTGATGCGAAAGCATATTATAAAAAATGCTTACGCAATAGTCAACAATGTTGCCTAAAATGTTTGTTTTTTGCCGCGCGCGTGGTATAATGCAGGGTATGAAAAAACAGCGTTATCCCGTTAGGCGGATAGGAAAGGTGAAACATGAAAGTCAGCGAGCTGTTAGGCGAAAGGTATAAGGACAGGGTTGCGGAAATAGAAAGCCAAAACCTTATGGTAAGGGGCGGCTATATTAAGCAGGTGGGCAACGGCATATATTCCCTTATGCCTCCCGCGCGGCGTATACATAATAAGATAGAGGCGATATTGCGCCAGGAGATGGACAGGATAGACGGGCAGGAGGTACTGTTCCCCGTTACTATGCCCGCAACGCTTTGGCAGGCTTCCGGCCGCTGGGAAAGCGTAGGCAAGGAGCTTTTGCGCTTTAAGGACAGGAGCGGCGCGGATATGGTGCTTGGCATGACTCATGAAGAAGCGGCCGTACATATGGCCATGAACGTGGCGAGCACATATCAGAAATATCCCTTTATGATATATCAGATACAAACTAAGTTCCGCGACGAGCCCCGTGCCCGCGGCGGCCTTATAAGGGTGCGCGAATTTACTATGAAGGATGCGTATTCCTTCCATACCTCGCAGAAGGATCTGGAGCGGTATTATAAGCGCTGCTACCGCGCGTATGAGCGCATATATGCCCGCGTAGGCATACCGGAGGTCGTTGCCGTTGCGTCCGATTCTGGCATGATGGGCGGCAAGGTTAGCCACGAGTTCATGCTGCTTACCGACATCGGCGAGGATACCATCGTCCTTTGCCCGGAGTGCGGCTACCGTGCGAACATGGAAGCGGCGGACTGCATAGTGCATAACGACGCCAGCGAAGAGCCCATGCCGCTTGAAAAGGTTGCAACGTATGACAACAAGACCATTGAGGACGTGTGTAACTTCCTGCACGGCAGCGCGGAAAAGAGCGCCAAGGCCGTTGTTTATCAGCGCAACGAGGACGACAGCTATGTTCTGGTATTCGTGCGCGGCGACCTTGAGGTGAACGAAACAAAGCTGAGGAACTATCTTAAGGCGGAGGTGCATCCCGCCGTTGAAATAGACCACGCCGGCCTTGTTGCGGGCGCGATAGGCCCCGTAAACCCCGCCAAGGGCATAACCGTGGTGTACGATCGTTCGCTTGAAGGCACAAGGAACCTTGTGTGCGGCGCGAATGAAGAAGGCTACCACTTCACAGGGCTCAACATGGATAGGGACGTGCCTAATGCCGAATATGCGGACGTTGCCAAGGCGACCGTGGGCGGCGTATGCCCCAAGTGCGGCAAGCATTCGCTTACCATTAAAAACGGCATAGAGGTCGGCAACATATTCCAGCTTGGCCGCCGCTACACCGAATCCATGGGCATGACCTATGACGATGAAAAGGGCAACCGCGTCAACCCCATAATGGGCTGCTACGGAATAGGCGTAGGCAGGCTTATGGCCAGCGTGTGCGAGGAGCATCATGACCAATACGGCCCCGTATGGCCCATATCCATAGCCCCTTGGGAAATAGAGATATGCGCCCTGCGTGCGGATCAGGCGCACGTTAAGGAGGAAGCCAATAAGCTTTATAAGTCACTTATGGACGAAGGCTACGAAGTGCTCTTTGACGACCGTACCGTGTCCGCGGGCTTCATGTTCTCGGATGCTGACCTTCTGGGCAGCCCCGTGCGCATAGTAATATCCCCCAAGACGCTTGACCGCGGCGTGGTTGAAATAGTTACAAGGGACAAGACCGTTAAGGAGGACGTTCCCCTTGAATGCGCCATGCAGCGCACCAAGGAAATAGTGGCGGAGCTTTACGCGCGCATAAACAGCCACGTTCCCGAAAGCATATAATTTAAGCTGAAGCAAAAAAGCGGGCAGTCCGGTAAGGGCTGTCCGCTTTTGCGCAGCATTTTTTGCAAGTGCTATCTTTTTTACATTCTTGCCGCATAGCTGTTTTTGTTTTTGCGCATAACCATGGTATAATATAAATTCAGCATGAAAAATGCTTTATGGCAACGAAAGGAAAGATTACTATGGGTCTGCCGGCAAAACTGGTTCACTCTCAATTGAACTTCTTCAAGCCGCTGGTGGCTAACTGTTCGCTGGAAACTATACGGCGCGGGCAGGATAAGCTGGGCGAGCTGATGGAAGCCATACATAGGAAGGACGTGATCACGCGCGATCATGCCTTCGCAAACTTTGAAGGCGCGTGGATAATACCCAAGGACGAGCGCAGGCAGGGCGTTATACTTTACCTGCACGGCGGGGGATACACCTGCGGAGACCTTGACTACGCAAAGGGCTTTGGAGCAACGCTTGCGGACGAGGAAGGCGTGCGCGTGTTTGCTGCGGCATACAGGCTGGCGCCGGAAAGCCCATACCCTGCGGCGGTGGAGGACGCGCTGGAAGCATATAACTACCTTCGGCAGAAGGGCTATAAGCCGGAGCATATAATGCTCTGCGGCGAAAGCGCGGGCGGCGGGCTGTGCTTTGCACTGTGCTTAAAGCTGAAGGAGCTTTCGCTGCCGCTGCCCTGCGGAATAATAGCCATTTCCCCGTGGGCGGACCTTACGGCCTCCGGCAGCACATACGAGACAAACCTCGAAAAGGATGTTTCGCTCACGGCAGAGGTGCTGGAGTTTTACGCCCAATGCTACGCCGGTGAGCACGACAGGCGGGAGCAGACAATATCGCCCCTGTTCGGGGAGCTTACGGGCATGCCGCCTTCGCTCATATTCGCTGGCGGGGACGAAATACTGCTGGATGATTCCGTGCGGCTCAACAGGCGGCTGACCGAGTGCGGCTGCAAGAGCAGGCTTATAATTGCGCCGGAGCGTTGGCACGCATATGTGCTGTATCAGCTTAATGAAAATCAGGATGATTTCACAGCCATAAACGCTTTCCTCAACGACTATCTTTGCCCGGAAAGAAAGCTTAGATGGATGCGGCTGGACAACGCGGCGAAGATTTACCCCGCGGCAAGGCGGAAAAACTGGAATAATTTCTTCCGCGTGTCCGCCACTATGACGGAAAACGTGGACAGGGAGGTGCTTCAGGCCGCGCTGGACGTTACGGTGCGGCGGTTCCCGTCCATAGCCGTGCGGCTGAGGCGGGGCACGTTCTGGTATTACCTGGAGGAGCTTTCAAACGCGCCCAAGATTCGGGACGAGAAGGCTTACCCGCTGGCGTATGTGCCTTTCAAGGAGGTGCGGGAGTGCGCGTTTAGGGTTATAGTATACAAAAAGCGCATAGCGGTGGAGTTCTTCCACGCGCTGACGGACGGCAACGGCGCGCTGACATTCGTTAAAACGCTGGTTGCGGAATACATAACGCAGAAATACGGCGTGGAGATACCCAATGAGGACGGCGTACTCTGCCGCCTGGAAGCGCCCAGCGATGAGGAGCTGGAGGACAGCTTCCTTAAATTCAGCGGGGATGTGCGCGCCAGCCGCAGCGAAAAAACGGCGTATCACCTGAGCGGCACGCCGGAGGAAAACGGCTTTGTGGACATTGTTACGCTTATGCTCAGCGCGGACGATGTGCGCAAAAAGGCAAAGGAGCACGGCGTTACCGTGACGGAGTTCCTGTGCGCGGCAATGATGGAGGCCATACTTGAAATTCAGGCGGAAAGGGTGCATTCCCGCCGCAGGAGAAAGCCGGTAAAGGTGCTTATACCCGTTAACCTGAGGAAGCTTTTTTCAAGCAAAACGCTCAGGAACTTTGCCTTGTACATAACGCCGGAGGTCGATCCCACGCTCGGGGAATACACGTTCGATGAAATATGCGCCATAGTGCATCACCGCATGGGGCTTGACTACACCGCAAAGCTTATGGGCACCCGCATTGCTACCAACGTGAGCAGCGAGCGGGCGCTTGCGCTGAAGGTTATGCCGCTTTTCATAAAGAACATTGCCATGAAGGCCGTGTTCGATGCGGTGGGGGAGAGGAAAAGCTGCCTGTGCCTATCCAACCTTGGCAACGTTACGCTGCCCGGGGATATGCCAAAGTATGTTGAGCGGATGGATTTCATAATAGGCGTGCAGGCGCGCGCGCCGCACAACTGCGGCATAATAACATACAACGGCACAATGTACATAAACATGATCCGCAATATAAAGGAGCCGGAGCTTGAGCTGAGGTTCTTCCGCGCGCTCAAGCGGCAGGGGCTTAACGCCGCCGTGGAGAGCAATCAGGCTTAAACGGATGGGAAAGAAAGGAGAGACGAATACATATGTATTGCATAAAATGCGGAGTGGAGCTGAAGGACAGCGAGGAAAAATGCCCGCTTTGCGGCACGGTGGTGTTCCATCCGGACATAAAGCGGCCGGACGGCGAAAAGCCGTATCCAGCCGAAAGCAGGCGGCCTGCCGAAACGGCCACCCGCTCGGGCATGCTGTTCATAACAAGCATAATGTTCTTGGTGCCGTTCGTGCTGTCGCTGCTGTGCGACTGGAAGGTGAACGGAACGCTTGTATGGTCGGGCTACGCGGCGGGCGCGCTTGCGCTTACATATATAATAGTAGTGCTGCCCATGTGGTTCTGCCACGCAACGCCGGTTATATTCGTTGCGGCGGACTTTGTGGCGATAGGGCTATATTTACTGTATATCGATTTTGCCGTGAACGGGCATTGGTTCCTTTCCTTCGCGTTCCCCGTGACCGGCGGGGCTATGCTTATTGCCTGCGCCGCGGTAACTCTGCTGCATTATCTTAGGAAAGGCCACCTGTTCGTGTACGCGGGTACGCTCATAGCCATTGGCGGCTTCGCGGTGCTTGTGGAGTTCCTTATAAACATAACGTTCCATGTGAGCGATACGCTCGTGTGGTCGCTGTATCCGCTCTCGTGCAGCCTTATTTTCGGCGTAACGCTTATCGTTATCGCCTGCTGCCCCAAGATGCGCGAGGGACTGAGAAGGAAGTTCTTTATATAGGGGCTGCGGTAAATACAAACAAACCGGGGGACGGCAATCCGTCCCCCGGTTTAGCTTTATTCAAACCTGAATACTTATTTCTTATTTGTTCCTTATGTTGGCTTGTGCCGCGGCAAGGCGGGCGATAGGCACGCGATAAGGCGAGCAGGATACGTAGTCAAGACCAACGCGGTGGCAGAAGTCTATGCTGGAAGGATCGCCGCCGTGCTCGCCGCAGATGCCCAGATGGATGTCCGGACGGGTAGCGCGGCCCATCTTGGCAGCCATGTCTACCAGCTTGCCTACGCCAATCTGGTCAAGGCGCGCGAAGGGATCGGACTCGTAGATCTTCTTCTCGTAGTAAGCGCTCAGGAACTTGCCCGCATCGTCACGGCTGAAGCCGAAGGTCATCTGGGTAAGGTCGTTGGTGCCGAAGGAGAAGAACTCGGCCTCGGTAGCGATCTGGTCGGCGGTAAGGGCCGCACGCGGAATCTCTATCATGGTGCCCACGAGGAACTTGAACTCGGTGTTGTTCTCCTCCATAACCTTCTTGGCGGTCTTTACGACGAAGCTCTTAACGTAAGCAAGCTCCTTCACTTCGCCTACCAAGGGAATCATGATTTCGGGAACTATGTTCAGCCCGGTTTCGCGGCGCACGTTGATGGCGGCCTCTATAACGGCGCGGGTCTGCATTTCCGCAATTTCGGGATAGGTCACGCACAGGCGGCAGCCGCGATGGCCCATCATGGGGTTGAATTCGTGCAGGCTGGCAACGGTGGCCTTCAGCTCTTCAAAGGTCATGCCCATTTCCTTGGCAAGCTCTGCAATTTCCTCGTCCTTATGGGGCAGGAACTCATGCAGCGGGGGATCAAGGAAGCGGATGGTCACGGGATGCTCGCCCATGGCCTTGTAGATGCCCTCAAAGTCGCTCCTCTGCATGGGCAGCAGCTTATCCAGCGCCTTGCGGCGGGCTTCTTCGGTCTTGGACACTATCATTTCGCGCATGGCGGGGATGCGGTCCTCATCGAAGAACATATGCTCTGTACGGCAAAGGCCAATGCCTTGCGCGCCGAAGCTTACGGCAACGGATGCATCATGCGGATTGTCCGCATTTGTGCGCACGGCAAGCCTCTTGTGCTTGTCCGCCATTTCCATTATGCGTCCGAAATAGCCGCTGTTGGGGTCGGCGGGGATGGTGGGGATAAGAGCATCGTAGATGCAGCCGGTGGAACCGTCAAGGCTCAGCACGTCGCCCTCGTGATAGGTCTTGCCGGCAAGGGTGAACTGCTTGTTCTCTTCGTCCATCTTTATTTCGCCGCAGCCGGATACGCAGCAGGTACCCATGCCGCGCGCAACGACGGCCGCGTGGGAGGTCTGTCCGCCGCGAACGGTCAGAATACCCTGGGAGTACTTCATGCCCTCGATATCCTCGGGGCTGGTCTCAAGGCGAACGAGTATTACCTTCTCGCCCAGCTTGCCCTGCTCCACCGCATCCTCGGCGGTGAACACGATCTTGCCCGCGGCAGCTCCGGGGCTGGCGGCTATGGCCTTGCCTACGGGCTTTGCGGCCTTCAGCGCGGCGGGGTCAAACTGCGGATGCAGCAGCATGTCCAGGGACTTGGCGTCTATCTGCATCAGCGCTTCTTCTTCGCTTATCATGCCTTCGTCTATCAGGTCGCAGGCAATCTTTATGGCGGCGGCAGCGGTACGCTTGCCGTTACGGGTTTGCAGCATGTAAAGCTTGCCGTGCTCAACGGTGAACTCCATGTCCTGCATGTCATGATAATGATTTTCAAGGGTCTTGCAGACTTCCACGAACTGCTTGAACGCTTCGGGGAACTTCTGCTCCATCTCGCTTATGGGCATGGGGGTGCGCACGCCGGCAACGACGTCTTCGCCCTGAGCATTGGTCAGGAATTCGCCGAAGAGGCCCTTGCTGCCGGTAGCGGGGCTGCGGGTGAACGCAACGCCGGTGCCGCAATCGTCGCCCATGTTGCCGAAGGCCATCATCTGCACGTTAACGGCAGTACCCCAGGAATAGGGAATGTCGTGATCCATGCGGTAAATGTTGGCGCGGGGGTTGTCCCAGCTGCGGAAAACGGCCTTGATAGCCTCAAACAGCTGCACCTTCGGGTCGGTGGGGAAATCGCTGCCGATCTGCTGCTTGTATTCGGCCTTGAACTGATCGGCCAGCTCGTGCAGGTCGTTCGCATCCAAATCCAAGTCGCTGGTAACGCCCTTGCGTTCCTTCATGGCGTCTATCAGCTTTTCAAAGTATTTCTTACCGACTTCCATAACAACGTCGGAGAACATCTGTATGAACCTTCTGTAGCAGTCCCAAGCCCAGCGGGGATTGCCGCTCTTGGCTGCGATTATTTCAACAACCTCTTCGTTGAGACCCAGGTTCAGTATGGTATCCATCATGCCGGGCATGGAAGCGCGCGCGCCGGAACGGACGGAGACGAGGAGCGGATTTTCCTTATCGCCGAACTTCTTGCCGGTCACTTCTTCCATCTTTATGATGTTTTCCATTATTTCCGCCTGGATTTCGTCGTTAATCCTGCGGCCATCTTCGTAATACTGGGTGCAGGCCTCGGTAGAGATGGTGAAGCCCTGGGGAACAGGCAGGCCTATCTTGGTCATTTCGGCCAGGTTGGCGCCCTTACCGCCCAGCAGGTTGCGCATGGAAGCGTTGCCTTCGCTGAACTGGTAAACGTACTTTTTCGACATTGATTTCAGTCCTCCAATATTCAATTTAAATAAAAACACATTGTCGTGCAAAGGGGCAGCCGCCCTTTCGCACTTAATGGACATTATACTATTATTCTCCCATACAGGCAAGCAAAAACATAGTATATGCAAGATTTTTGTACCATCCTGCGCACTTATGGGGCTATTATCACCGCTTATAGGCAAAAGAATGTTATTATCGGGTCAAATTGATATGAACTGTCACATATATGTTATAATTTACACATATATATGCCCATATTCTCCCCCGCTATTGGCTAACGCCTTAAAATATGCTACAATACGGCTATGTTTGGATATATTGAGCCGGATAAGGGCGAACTGAAGATGAAGGAGCTTACGCGCTACCGCGCGTTTTACTGCGCCCTGTGCAAAAGCATAGGCGCGCGGTATTCCCAAACCGCCCGATTGACGCTCAATTACGACTGCGCATTTTTCGCCCTTGCGCTATGCAATACGCTGGGGCCGGGCAGGTGCATCCCCATGCGCTGCGGCTATAAGCCGCTGAAGAAGCCCATGCCCATAATAGAGCAAAGCGCGGGCATAGACTTTGCGGCAGACGTAAACGTTGCCCTTGCGTACAACAAGCTTTGCGACGATATTGCGGACGAGCGCGGGCAGAAGCGCATACGCGCCAAGGTGGGCCGCGCCGCGCTGAAGCAGGACTATGCCAAGGCAAGGCGATATAACAAAGCCCTGTGCGGCGCAATAGAGCGCAGCATGGCGGAGCTGAACGCCATAGAAAAAAGCATGGACGGCAGCATAGACGCCCCCGCCGCCGCGTTTGCAGGGCTGATGCACTCCGCAGCGCTTTGCGCACCGATAGAGAGCATGCCCATAAGGAAGGCCTTTGCCGCGCTGTGCGCCGCGCTGGGCCGCTGGGTATATATAATGGATGCATGGGACGACCGCGCGCGGGACGGGGAAAGCGGCGCATACAACGCATTCAACATTGCCGCTGAAGGCGCAAACGAAGCCGAACTTCGCGAGCGGGCGGAGATAATGCTTTTCAATTCGCTCAGGGAAGCGGAGGAAGCATATATGCTACTTAGGCCCCTTGAGGACGGGGCTATAATAGAAAACATACTGAAAGAGGGCTGCGGGCTGAAAACGCGCCGCTTAATTGGAGGGAACGATGACGAATCCGTATAAGGTATTGGGCGTGAACGAGGGCGCAACGAACGAGGAGATACGCGCAGCGTATCTTTCGCTGGTGAAAAAATACCATCCGGATAAGTATACCGACCCGGACATGAAGCAGCTTGCCAACGAAAAGCTGAAGGAGATAAACGAAGCCTACGATCAGCTTACCAAAAACCCCGGCAAGACGGCATCCAGCGGATATTCCGGCGCAGCATACGGCGCGGGCGGCCACGGCGGGAGCTATTCCGGCCCCGAAGCGGACAGGTTCGTGCGCGCGCGCAGCCTTATCAACGCGGGCAATCTTGACGGGGCAAAGACAATACTTGACAGCATACAGACCCGCAACGCGGAATGGTATTACCTGTACGGCATAATATATCTTAGGCAGGGCTGGTACGACAAGGCGCGGGAGTTCCTCGGACGGGCGTACCGCACGGAGCCGGGCAACGCGGAATACGCACAGGCATACAATACCCTGCGCTACACGGGCAACCCGTATTCCCGCCCGCGGCAGAGCACAAGCTACGGCAACTGCTCCGCGTGCGACATATGCTCCGGCCTTATGTGCGCGGACTGCTGCTGCGAATGCATGGGCGGCGATTTGATACGCTGCTGCTGAGGTGACGCAAAATGAGAAGGCTTAGCGGAGCAAAACTTATATCCATAGGCGCAATGTGCACGGCGCTGGGCGTGCTGTGCCTTTATGCGGCGGCTGTGCTGCCAACGGGTCGCGTGGCGCTGTATTTCTTAGCATCGCTGTTTGTGTATGTCCCTGCGGCCGAAAGCGCGTATTTGGGCGCGGTTGGCGTTTATTTGGCAACGGGCGTGCTTTCGCTTTTGATACTGCCCAGCCGTGCCGCTGCCGCGCCGTACATAGTGCTGCTTGGGCATTTCGGCATATTCAAAACGTGGTTCGATTCAGTTATGCCCGATAAGGTGGTGCAGAGCGCGGTAAAGGTGCTTTACTGCAATGTATTCACGGTGCTGGGCGCATTCGCGGCGATAAAGCTTTTTGGGTTTGATATGACTACGCTCAGCGTTGCGCTGCCCATATGGGCAATAGTGCTCATAATGCAGGCGGCGTTTTTCGCATATGATAAGCTGTATTGGATGTGCCAGCGGTTTTATGACGAGCGTATCCGCCCCGCCATAAGCCCGAGAAGGTAGCATGCTTACGCATGGGGTGAAATTGCGTTTAGGCGTTGTAGAGGCGGCTATTAGCTGCCCGCTCTAACTCCTTCCGTCTGCTCGCTTTGCTCGCATCCACCTCCCTAAATGAGGGGTTGTAACAAGCAAAGTGCTGTTAGCTGCTTTATAACCCCTCCGTCAATTCGCTGACGCTCATTGACACCTCCCCTTTCAGGGCAGGCTGACTCCCTCCGTCTTTTGCTTCGCAAAATCCACCTCCCCTGCTACGCAGGGCCACTCCGGTTGGAACAAGGTCGCCTTGCTCACTGCCGTTCGTAATTCTCTCTGTTCCTGCCCGTTCTCCGTTTCGCTTACTCGTCCACAGGACGCGCTCAACTCCGAACCTCAAGGAGGGAGGCTTAACGTAAGAGTTTGGACATCGGCCAAAAGGCTCCCTCACCGAGGGAGCTGGCTATGAGCGTTAGCGAATAGACTGAGGGAGTTAAAGGCTCCCCGAACGGGGAGCTGGCACGGCGCAAGCCGTGACTGAGGGGTTGAGGTAAAAAGCATAGCCACGGCGGGAGGCCAATAGCCGCCCCTACAAATGGAGTTCACTATTTTCAAAGGAGACACAACATGAGACTGGACAAATACCTGAAGGTTTCGCGCATAATCAAGCGGCGCACCGTTGCCGCGCAGGCGGCGGATTTGGGCCGCATACAGATAAACGGCAAGGTCGCCAAGCCCTCTACCGAGGTTAAGGAAGGCGATGAGCTGGACATTTTGATGGGCGGCAAGCATATGCGCGTTAAGGTAATAAGCGTGCGCGAATTCGCCCCCAAGGGCGAGGCTGCCGCAATGTATGAAATACTCGGCGAATGATGCACGATAGCGCGCCCGTGTTCGCGGCGATACTTGCCGCGGGCTCATCCTGCCGCATGGGCAGGGACAAACTTAGCCTGTCTTTCGGCGGTAAAAGCTCCGTGGAGCTCTCCATAGAGGCTTTTTCGGCATGCCCCATAAATATAGAGGGCATTATTGTTGCCACTTCTGCGGCAAATACGGAGGCCGTGAAGGCATTATGCAGCCACTATGAAAGGGTACACGTTATAGCCGGGGGTGCAAGCCGCGGGGAAAGCGCGCACAACTGCGTTAGGGAAGCGCTGCGCCTGAGCGCGGGCAGAAAGGCTGTTATTGCGATACATGACGCCGCGCGCTGTCTTGTGGACAGCGGCACGATATGCCGCGCGGTGGAAGCCGCATTTGCGCACGGCAGCGGCATAGCCGCCATTCCCGCACGGGATACGCTAAGGCGTGCGGACGGGCAAAGCGTGGAGCGGGACGGGCTTCTCGTAATGCAAACGCCGCAATGCTTTGATTTGGACTCCATTGCCGCTGCGTATGACAAAAGCCGCGCCGATGGCTATCCGGACACGGACGACTGCGCCGTATACATGCGCTGCATTGGCGCGCCGCATTACAGCGAAGGCAGCATAATGAATCAAAAGCTTACATACGCGGCGGACATACCTTTTTTCACTGCCGCAAGGGGGGGCACGATGCGCATAGGCTGCGGAGAGGACACGCATATACTTACCGAAAACCGTAAACTGATACTTGGCGGGGTGGATATTCCCTACGAAAAGGGCCTGCTTGGCCACAGCGATGCGGACGTGCTGCTGCACGCCGTGACGGACGCGCTGCTGGGCGCGGCTGCGCTGGGGGACATAGGCCGCCACTTCCCCGATACGGATGAACGCTACCGCGGCATAAGCAGCCTTACGCTGCTGAGCGCCGCATATGAAAAGATACGCTCCGCGGGCTACGCCGTGGGCAACATAGACGCAACGATAATAGCCCAGCGCCCCAAGCTTGCCCCGTACATAGACGCCATGCGCGCCAACATTGCCGCCGCGCTCGGCGTAAGCACAGCCGCCGTGAGCGTGAAGGCCACCACTACCGAGGGCATGAATGCCGAAGGCCGCGGCGAATGCATAAGCGCAAGGGCAGTCGCCTGCCTGCGCAGTGAGGTTGGTTAAGTTGCTCTGGCTATACGCACCATACCAAAAGGCTCCCTCTTAGAGGGAGCTGGCGAGCCGAAGGCGAGACTGAGGGGTTGAACCGAACATTCTACACTATCAGCATCAAAAGCTTAAACAGCCAGTTTGCCACCACGCCCGCGAACAGGCCGCTTATCGTGTGGTACAGTATGGCCTTGGCGGTGAAGCGCGTGCTGTGCAGCAGCTCCATCATGGATACATGCGTGCTCAGGTAGCCGCTCCAGCACATGCACATTGCCGTGAAAACGGCTATATCGTTGGTGTTTGCCATGCCGCTTTGCAGAAGCCCGGGTATAAGCCCCAGCGCCGCCCCTGCCGAGCCAAGCGCCGTTACCGGCACGCTCAGTCCTGCGCTTGAGGAGAAGCCGAACAGCGGATGCAGTATAAAATCAAGCTTTTCCGCTATCCATGGAAGAACGGGTATGCCCTCGTAAGCCGCGCCGGTGTATGCGCCGGTTTCCGATGGGCCGTTGGTAAGCATCATTACTATTGTGCATATAACCAGCACGCCCGGTATTATGCCAAGCCCCATGTCCACGCCCTTCTTGCCGCCGTCCATAACCGCGTTAAGAAAGCGCATAAGGCCGTTGCCCTTGCCCTCCGTGGGTTCGCTGGTCTGCTCCGCGGGGTCGATAGGCTCCGCCTCCGCCTCGCGGCCCATTGCCTTTGCCGTGTGGCGGAGCATAAGGCGCGTTGCCAGTATGCTGCCGCATATCGCGCCCAGATTGCCGCACAGCGCCGCCAGCCCAACGTGCTCACCGCCCGCCGTGCCAAGGCCGATTATGAACGTTGTAACTATCAGGCCCATGCCGAAGCTGGTGCCCAGGTTTGTAAGCGCGGGTATCTGATATGCCTTAAAATAGCGGCGGTACTTGGGGTCGTCCGCAAGGGTGAGTATTGCGGGATTGTCGCTCATGTATGTTGTAACTATGCCCAGCGCCGCGGCTCCCGGCATACCGTACAGCGGCCGCATCAGTGGGGAAAGCACATGGTTTATCAGCTCAACTACGCCGAATTCCGTAAGCACGGCGGAAAGCGCGCCAACTATTACGGCTATTGCCATAAGGTAAAGCGTTGTGTCCATCAGCAGCCTGTACGCCGTGTTCATCATTGTGTTCATCATGTTCGCAATGCCCATCGGTACGGCGAAAAACGCAAAGAATACCACGAAGCATATAAGGAATACAACCGCCTTCCATGCTTTGAAGCCGGATTTAGCCTTTGCCGCAGCCTTTATCTCAGCTGCAGCGGTAGAATTCATGCTCATTTCTGTTACGGTAGCCCTTTCTTGGAAATAATGGGTATTTCTTAGGGAAAAACGAACGTAATACAACCCAAATGCGATTATATAACCATATGCCGCGCAAGTAAAATGAATATGCTTTGTGTTATGCATGAGTAAAACTGATATCTTGCAACTGATTGAATATGCCGCGATGCATTGACATGGCAATACTGTAATTATTATAATAAAGCATAACGAAGCGAAACGGGAGGGCATTGCCGTGGCAAACAGCAAATACGCCGCATTTATAGCCGCAGCGGAGGAGGGCAACATGACCGCCGCCGCGCAGAAGCTGGGCTACACCCAATCGGGCGTTAGCCACCTTGTGCATACGCTGGAGCAGGAACTGGGCGTGCAGCTGCTTATCCGTTCGAAGGCGGGCGTGGAGCTTTCGCCGGAGGGGAATGCGCTCATAGGGCACATACGGCGGCTTATAGCGGCGGAGAACGCCGTGCTCGGCGCGGCAGAGGAGTTGAGGGGAGTTGAGCGCGGAACGCTGAGGATAGGCACTTTTTCAAGCGTGGCAATAGCGTGGCTGCCAAGCGTTATGGCAAGGTTCAATGCGCGCTACCCCGGCATTGCCATAACAATAGAAAACGGCACATATTCGCCCATTGAGGACATGCTGAGCAGTTCTTTGCTTGACTGCGCATTCGTTGCGCTGCCTTCGCGTGCTGAGTTTGAAACCGTACCCCTTGCGCGGGACAGGCTGCTTGCGGTTGTGCATCCGGATAGCCCCCTTGCGGCAAAGCGCAGCCTTTCGGCGGAGGATGTTGCAAACGAAACGTTTATAGTTCCCGCGGAGGGCACAAACCACGACGTGGGCCGCTTTTTCTCAAGGGCGGGGATACGGCCCAAGGCCGTGCTGAACATGGGCGATGATTATGCGGCGGCCGCAATGGTGGAACGCGCGCTGGGGTTCACAATACTACCGGAGCTTATGCTAAGCGCAATGCATTTGGGCAATGTGCGCACCGTGCCGCTTGAGCACAGCGAAAGGGAGATTGGCCTTGCCATGAACGCCAATTACCACAGCCCGGCCCTTGCCGCGTTCGGCGCGTTCATGCGGGAATTTATAAAAGAAGGGTAAAAACAAAGCGGCATGGCCTTTTGTGGCTACGCCGCTTTTATCGCGTAATGATACCTTAATTAGTTGAGCGCTTCCTTGAGAGCCTTGCCAGCCTTGAAGGTGGCAGCCTTGCTTTCCGCAATCTGGATTTCGGCGCCGGTCATGGGGTTGTGGCCCTTGTGAGCGGGACGAACGCGGGTCTCGAATACGCCAAAGCCAACCAGCTGTACCTTTTCACCGGTCTTCAGGGTTTCGGTGATGGTTTCAAGCGCGGCAAGCACTGCCTTTTCGGAATCCTTCCTGGTGAGACCGCTTTTCTCAGCTACTGCAGCTATAAGCTCGGTTTTGTTCATTACTTCTATCCTCCTAAAAATAATTGGCAACAATTTTGCGCATGGGATATTGTATCAGCTTTTTAGCCTGAGTACAAGCACTTTTTTGCTTTTTTGCGTTAAAAAAGCCTTGAATTTCGCCTATTTTGCTCTTTGCAGCAGCGCGTGCAGTCCATCCGGCGTAAGCGGCCCCAATTCAGTGCCGTTTTGGCGGGATTCATGCTCAACTTTGGCGAACGCATCAAGGAAGGCGCTGCCTGCATCCCTCAGCGTAAGCTCCGCGTCAAGCCCCAGCGCACGCATAACGTATACCGCCGCAAACAGCAGCTCTTCGGCTAAAAGATACAGCGTATCCTTATCCGCACTGTCAGCATATTCCGTCCGTATCCGCTCCGCCGCTTCCGTAACGGCCGAAAGCGCGGCGGATGCATCCATATCGAACCCCGTGGCGGCGGCGCGCTTTTGCAGCTTGCCCGCGCGCATAAGGCTTGGGAAGCATTGCGGAACGGCCTGCATGGCCTCCGTAGCGGAATGGATATGCTTTTCCTTCTTTTTCAGCTCTTCCCAGTTTTTCAGCACCTCTTCCGTGCCGGATACTTTAAGCGCGCTGAAAACGTGCGGATGGCGGTACATAAGCTTTTTTACTATGCCGGTAGTAACGTCGCGTATGGTAAAGTCGCTCGCTTCCGTTTCTATCTGCGCATGGAAAACTATTTGCAGCAGCACGTCGCCCAGTTCTTCGCACAGCGCGTCCGTATCGTCCCGCTCGATGGCGTCAACGGCCTCGTAGGCTTCTTCTATCATTGTGTTTCTCAGGCTCATGTGCGTCTGCTCCCTGTCCCAGGGGCAGCCGTTTTCGCCGCGTAAGCGCTTCAATACGTCAACAAGGCTGTCCATGCCGTGCCTGTCCAGCTGCTCAAGCGCCGCAGGGGGCACTATAAGCACAGTCGCCGCAAAGAAGCTGTTCCTCTGCCTGTCCAGCTCATATAGCTTTATATCGCTGCAATTGTACGCGCCGCGCCCGTCCATGCAGGCAAGCGTAACGCCATGCTCATCGGGATAGTATTCGCCAAGGGTCAGCTTAACTTCGCCCGCGCGTATGGGCGTGTCCACTTCCTCTATGCACAGCGGCACGCTCGTATCTATGCGGCAGGGCAGTTCGTTCGCGCTCAGTATGCGCACGCTGCCCGTTGGCTGTCCCGCGGCGCACAGGGCGGCCTCCGCGTAGCCGCTTGCGCTAAGTATGCTAAGCTTTGCGCCCGTTTCATCAGCGCGGGTGCGTATGGCCTCAAGCAGCGCGCTGCCAACTCCGCGGCCAACAGGGGCGTATACCGTGTCCGTATCGCCCTCAAGCAGCCTTTGTGCAATGGCGGCGTTCAGCTCGTCAAAGTCATAGCAGCTTTCGTATAAATCATCCATGCTGCCGTATTCTATGCCGCTGTCCTTAAGCCAGTATGCGCTGGGGTGCTGCTCGGTTTGGATAAACAGCCTGTCTGCCGCAATTATTGCCTGCTGCGCGGCGGCGGTTATGGACAGGGGAGTTGAAAGCGGGGCTATCGTAAGCTTCATTATAATAATATCTCCTTAGCGTTTGCTTGCGTTTCTGTACATTATGCGCCTCAGCTTGCTTCCGCCGGGGATAAAGCTGAGCTCGTTTGAGTCAAGCATCTTCAGCAATATTACCAGTATGCCGTATACCGCAACGCCCGCTATTACCGATGCAAGGGTGGCAAGCGTGCCGTGGCCCCTGCCGCTTAAAAACGCATATGTATAATGCACGGTAAGCCCCATTGCCACAGATGCGGCAACGGGCTTTATGAACGTATCGTAAAGCTTAACGGGGCATTTGGTGCGGCGCATCATGTAAATCGTGTCCGCAACGCCGGCGTATGCATAGCATACCACGGTGGATATCGCCGCGCCCTGAATGTTTACGGACGGTATGTTCATAAGTATAAGCATTGTTATGACCTTGAGCACAAAGCCTATGAACAGATTGAAAACCGGAATCTGCGGCTTGCCCAGTCCCTGAACAACGCCGGTCATGGACTGCACCATGGAAAGGAATATAACGCCCATGCTCGCCGTGTGCATAAGGTCCGTGGCAAGTGCCAATTCGGCCTCCGTAAGCTTTGGATAGAGCATGTGTATAATCGGCTGCGCCAGCACAAAAAGCCCCACCGCGCACGGTATGCCTATTATAAGCGCAAGCTTAAGCCCAAGCCTTGCCGTGGCCTTTACGCCCTCGCCGTTGTGCGTGGCATTCTTGGCCGATATTGCGGGCACAAGGCTCATTGCAAGCGCCATTGTGAGCACGCCGGGCATGTTTATAAGCGTGGTAACGTATGTTCTGAGGAGGGAATAGGCGGTCTTTGTGACCTCCTCGCTGTACCCAAGCTTTAGCAGTATTCTGCCTATAAGGGCGCTGTCCACCATGCCTGTGAGCGGGCTTATGGATGCGCCTATGGTTATTGGAATGGCTATTGCAAGCAGCGCCTTTGATACCGTGCCGAAGCCGCGCGGCTTTGATGCGGAATGCTTAGCAAGCCTGTCAAGCTCCCCTTTGCGCCTGCGGTAGAAAAGATACACAACTATAAGCCCCATCAGCTCGCTTGCGCTAACGCCTATCAGCGCGCCCATGGCGGCGTATTCGGGACCCTTGGGCAGCAGCTTTATTGCAAGCGTAAGGCCGATTATAAGCTTGCCCAGCTGCTCCGCAATCTGTGAAAGGGCGGTGCCCGCCATCTGCTGCATGCCCTGAAGATAGCCGCGGTATGCGCACATTACGGATACGAACAGCAGCGCCGGCGCAAGCGCGCGGAAACTTAATACGGTTTCGGGATAGGATGTTATGGCGGCGAACACATTCGCGCCAAGGAACATTGCAACGCTTGTTATTATGCCTATTATGCTCAAAAGCTTTACCGAAACGCCGAGCACTTCCTTTGCCCCCGAATAATCGCCCAAGGCAACGCGCTCGCTAACCTGCTTTGATATTGCCGTGGGCAGGCCGGAGGAGGATATTACCAGCAGAAATGAATAATACGGGTATGCCGCGTCGTAATAGCAGGCGCCCTCGGGCCCAACTGCGTTTGCAAACGGTATGCGGAATATTGCGCCTATTATTTTTACCATCAGGCCCGCCGCGCCCAGCAGCGCCGCGCCCTGAACAAATGACTTTTGCTTCTTTTCCATGTTTTCTCCACCTTTGGCCGCGGCATAGGTTTTCCGCAGCCGGCTGTTATTATATCATAGTATAAGGCTAAAATAAGGGAAAGTATGAATAATTCGCCAACTTTTCAAAATTTGTTGGCTTTCGGCTTTATATTGGGCGGTTTTGTTGTATAATGATTAACATATAAAACGGAGGTTATGATATGAAGATAACTGCGGACTCAATGGTGTGCGAAATAAAGCACGGGGAGAGCCTGCTTGACGCGGTGAAAAAGCTGGATCTTGACATGATGTCGCTTGCGTCGCGCCCGCTTGCGGCGCAGATAGGCGGCGAGGTATTCAGCCTTAGATATACGCCGTTCAAGGACGTGGACATACATCTGCTTAGCTATAAGGAAGAAGCAGGCAGAAGGGTATACGAACGCACGCTGCAATTCATATTTATTGCGGCGGTAAGGCGGCTGTTCCCGGCGGCGCGGGTATGCGTAAGGTATACGCTCGGGCCGGGGCTGTATATAACAATAGATAAGGAGCCCGCGCTCGGCGAGCAGGACGTATTGAAGCTGGAAGCCGAAATGCGAAACATTGTGCGCGCGGCAATACCGCTTGAAAGAAAGCGGTTGGATATAAAGGACGCGATAGACTTTTACGAGCGCGACGGGCAAACGGATAAGGCCAAGCTTTTGAAATGGCGCAAATTCAGCTATTTTGACGTATATACTATAGGCGGCTACATGGATTATTTCTATGGCGAAATGGCGCCGTCCACCGATTATGCGGACGTATTCCGCCTTAAATTCGTTGAAGGCGCGGTCATATTGCTCATGCCCAGGAGCGACGAGCCTGACGTTCCAAGCGACTATGACCCCCTGCCCAAGCTTGGCATAGTGTTTAAGCAGAGCGATGATTGGGGCAAGCTGATGCATTGTTCAACCGTGGGAGAGTTGAATACGCTCGTATCCACCGGCAGGATACGCGAGCTTGTGCGCGTGAACGAGGCGCTGCATGAAAAAAGCTACGCCAACATTGCGGATAAAATAGTGGCTCATTCGGCGCGGGCGGTGCTTGTTGCGGGGCCGAGCTCATCGGGAAAGACTACCAGCGCAAACCGCTTGGCAACTCAGCTTAGGGTGCTGGGGCAGGACCCGAAGATGCTTTCGCTCGATAATTACTATCTTGACCGCGACGCAATCCCTGCCGACGAAAACGGGCAGAAGGATCTGGAGCACATAAACACGCTGGATATACCCCGCTTTTCAAGCGACCTTGCCGCCCTTATGCGCGGGGAGCAGGTGGAGGTCCCCGTGTTCGATTTCCTTACCGGCAAGCGCGCCAAGGAAGGCATAGTGATGCAGCTGCATCCCGACGAGCCGCTTATAATAGAGGGCATACATGCGTTAAACCCGATGCTGCTGAACGACGATATAGACCGCGATAAGCTTTTCCGCGTGTATGTGAGCGCGCTTACAACGCTGAATATAGACGACCACAACAGGATACACACAACCGATGCGCGGCTTCTGCGCCGCCTTGTGCGCGATTATGAAACCCGCGGCGCAAGCATGGAGCACACGCTTTCCATGTGGCCGAGCGTAAGGCGGGGCGAAGAAAAATGGATATTCCCGTATCAGGAAAATGCGGACGCGCTTTTTAACACAACCCTTGTGTACGAGGTTTCCGTGCTGAAGAAATACGTTTATCCGCTGCTTCAGGAGGTGCCCAAGGAAAGCCCCTGCTACGCCGCCGCGCGGGACATAACAAAGGTGCTGAACTACTTCCTTGATGCGGACGGGATAGAGGACGAAATACCGCCCACGAGCATACTGCGCGAATTTATAGGCGGCTGCACGTTTTACAGAAAGGATTGATGAATATGCGGCTTGTATCATGGAACGTGAACGGGCTGCGCGCCTGCATGGGCAAAGGCTTCATGGAGTTTTTTCATACCGTGAACGCGGACATTGTGGCGCTGCAGGAGACCAAGCTTCAGCCGCACCAGATAGAGCTTGAGCTTGACGGCTACGAACAATATTGGCACAGCGCGGAGAAAAAAGGATACAGCGGCACGGCGGTATTCACTAAGCAAAAGCCCCTCTCCGTAAGCTATGACCTACCGGACATGGAAAACCTCGGCTTCCCGAACGAGGGCAGGGTGATAACGCTTGAATTTGACGAATTTTATTTTGTCAACTGCTATACGCCCAATTCCCAGCGGGAGCTTACGCGGCTTGAATTCCGCATGGATTGGGAGGATGAATTCAGGAAATATCTTACGGAGCTTGATAAGAAAAAGCCTGTAATAATGTGCGGCGACCTTAACGTTGCGCACGAGGAGATTGACCTGAAGAACCCCAAAACAAACCATAACAACGCCGGCTTTACCGATAAGGAGCGCGCAAAGTTCAGCGAGCTTATGCAAAGCGGCTTTGTGGACAGCTTCCGCTATCTGTATCCGGACAAGCGGGATTGCTATTCATGGTGGAGCTACATGGCAAATTCCCGCGCGCGCAACATAGGCTGGCGCATAGACTATTTTGTTGTGAGCGAGCGATTCAAGCACAGGATAGAGGAAAGCAGCATACTGCCCGAGGTGACGGGTAGCGACCATTGCCCGGTTATGCTTGAAATACGCTGAAAATAAACAAATTCAGGGAGGATAATATGCACTACATCGACCTTAGAAGCGACACCGTTACCCAGCCCACCCTTGCCATGCGTGCTGCAATGGCCGCAGCGGAGGTTGGCGACGACGTATACGGCGACGACCCCACCATGAACGAGCTTGAAGCCCTTGCGGCCCAGATGCTGGGCAAGGAAGCGGCAATGTTTGCAACGAGCGGAACAATGGGCAACCAAATAGGCATAATGAGCCAAACGCGGCGCGGGGATGAAATAATCGCCGGGGCGGAAAGCCACATAGTTATGCACGAAGTGGGCGCGGCGGCGGTGCTCAGCGGCGTGAACGTAAGGCAGATTGACTACCCGAACTGCATACCCGTGCCGGAGATGATAGCCGCGCGCATAAGGCCAAACGATATACACGAACCGCCCACGGCGCTTATATGCCTTGAAAACGCGCTGGCGAACGGCCGCGTGGTACCGCTTGAAACAATGGCGGAAATACGAAAGATTGCGGACGCGCATTCCCTGCCCATTCATCTTGACGGGGCGCGCGTATTCAATGCGGCGACGGCGCTGGGCGTTGACGTGAAGGAAATAACCAAATATGCAGACACGGTGTCCTGCTGCCTGTCCAAGGGCCTGTGCGCTCCCGTTGGCGCGGTGTTGGCGGGGACTAAGGCCACAATAGAGCGCGCAAGGAAATGCAGAAAGATGCTCGGCGGCGGCATGCGGCAGTGCGGCATACTGGGCGCGGCGGGCATAATAGCGCTAAAGGACATGACAAAGCGGCTGGGCGAGGACCACGCAAACGCCAAGCTTATGGCGAACCTGCTCAATAAAATTGACGGCGTAAGCGTTGATATGGACGCGGTGCAGATAAATATGGTATTCTTTAAGGTGGATAAGGACGCCGCGCTAAAGGACAGGCTGCCCGAGCTTATGAAGGAGAAGGGCATACTTATAAACCCCGAAGAGCTTGGCGAATTCCGCTTCGTTACCAATAACGATGTTTCAACAAAGGATGTTGAATACGCCGTAAGCACGTTTGCATCACTTATAAACGCATAAACAAAACAAGGAGGGTATGAATATATGGCAACCAAAGTCTGGGCGCACAGGGGCGCCAGCGGCTATGCGCCGGAAAACACGATTCCTGCGTTTAAGCTGGCCGTGGAGCAGAAGGCGGACGGCGTTGAGCTGGACGTGCATCTGAGCAGCGACGGCAAGCTGATGGTCATTCACGACGAAACCGTTGACCGCACGTCAAACGGCACGGGCCGCGTGGTGGACATGACCTGCCAGGAGCTTAAAAAGCTGGACTTTTCAAACGGCATGCCGGGCTATAAGGACGCGCGCATCCCTACGCTTAAAGAGGTTTACGGGCTGCTGAAGAACACGAACCTTACCATAAACGTTGAAATAAAGTGCGACGTGGTTATATACTACGGCATTTGGGATAAGGTTATAGAGCTGGAGCGCGAAATGGGTATGCAGGGCAGGATAATCTATTCCTCCTTCAACCATTACGTTTTGATGAAGCTGAGGGAGGTTGACCCCAAGGCGAAGATAGGCCTGCTTTATTCCGAAGCCATGGTAGACCCGTGGGTATACGCAAACTATCTGCATGCGGACGCGATACATCCGCATTATTTGGCGGCGCTGAGCTGCCCGGGGCTGATAGAAGGCTGCAAAAAGGCGGGAGTTGAGATACATCCCTGGACCTGCAACGACGAGCAGGTGGTGTGCGATTTGGCGTCCGCAGGCATAGAGGCCGTTATAACCAACTATCCGGATAAGGCGCGCGAAGCAATAGAGAACAGATAAACACGGGACGTAAGGATTCCTCCACGCAAGAGGAGGAGTCCTTTTATGTTAAATTATGGACGCATTAAAGACGATTGCCACCATCAGGAGCGATTTTACAACAAAGTTCGGCATACCGCGCCAAAGCGGGCTTGCGGCGGCGCAGCTTTCAACAATAGTATTCGAAAGCGAATACCGCGACGAAAACGCCCTGCGCGGGCTGGACGGCTATTCGCATATATGGCTCATATGGGGCTTCAGCGAGGTAAAGGCGGAGCGTTGGTCGCCAATGGTGAAGCCGCCGCGCCTTGGCGGGAACAAGCGCATGGGCGTGTTTGCCACGCGCTCGCCGTACAGGCCGAACCCGATAGGGCTTTCCTCTGTAAAGCTTGAAGGGATAGAGAAGCGGCCGAACCTTGGCACGGTGCTTATAGTATCGGGTGCGGATCTTATGGACGGCACGCCTATATACGATATCAAGCCATATCTTTCATTTACGGACAGCCATCCCGATGCGAAGAACGGCTTCGCCGGGGAGCGGTTGAGCTATGCGCTGAAGGTTGAAATTCCGGACGAGCTTATGGCCATGATACCCCAAAGTAAACGCGACGCGCTGACGGAGTCCCTTTCGCAGGACCCGCGCCCGGCATACATTACGGAGCCGGATACGCCGTTCGGCTTTGAATACGCGGGCTTTGACGTGCGCTTTAAGGTGAACGGAGATACGCTGAGGGTTTATGAGATTATAAAGCTATAAAAAGCATATTGACAAATGCTTCCAAAATGATATCATAATAATATCATGAAGGAGGCGTTTTATTATGCAGGAAAAGATTCTATCAAACAAGAAAAACGGTATGCTTATGCTTCTTGTAAGCGTATTGCTGTATTTTGTATCAATAGCGCTTATTGTATTCGGCGCGATATACGATATAACGCTGCTTTGCGTTATAGGCATACTTTGGGTATGCTTGGGTTGGATGCTGTTTTTGGGGCTGAAGGTGCTTAAACCGCAGGAAGCGCTTGTGCTTACGCTTTTCGGTAAATATATAGGAACGATAAGAGAGGCAGGGTTTTACTTTGTTAACCCATTCTGCACTGCGGTAAATCCTGCCGCAAAAACAAAGCTGAGCCAGAGCGGGGACGTTAACGGAGCCGGGAGCAAGCAGGTGCTTATAAACACGGCGGAGATGGCGACGGCAAACGCCGAAATACCGAGCAAGCGGATATCACTCAAGATTATGACGCTTAACAATAACCGTCAGAAAATAAATGACTGCCTTGGCAATCCTGTTGAAATAGGCATAGCGGTAATGTGGCGCGTGGTTGACACGGCAAAGGCTGTTTTCAATGTTGATAATTATAAAGAATACCTGTCGCTTCAATGTGACAGCGCGCTCAGAAATATAGTGCGCATATATCCTTACGACGTTGCTCCCAACGTGGACACAACCGGCGACGGCATAGCAGACGAGGGCAGTCTGCGCGGCTCAAGCGAGGTTGTAGCCAACCGCATACGCGATGAAATTCAGCAGAAGGTAGCGGACGCGGGGCTTGAAATAATAGAAGCGCGCATAACATATCTTGCCTATGCTCCGGAAATTGCGGCGGTGATGCTGCAGCGCCAGCAGGCGTCGGCAATAATAGATGCCCGCAAAATGATAGTTGACGGCGCGGTGGGAATGGTTGAGATGGCGCTTGAACGGCTGAGCGAAAACGACGTTGTGCGGCTTGATGATGAGCGCAAGGCGGCAATGGTATCAAACCTGCTTGTTGTTCTTTGCGGCAACCGCGATGCGCAGCCCGTTGTAAACAGCGGCAGCTTGTATTGACATATGGCGGCAGATAACGCAAAAAAACAGATACCGCTTAGATTATCGCCCAAGCTATATGCCGCGATAGCACAATGGGCGGAAGATGATTTCAGATCGGTAAACGGCCAGATTGAATATCTGTTGAGCGAATGTGTGCGCCAGCGGAAGAAGAGCGGAGCAAGTACACCAAAGGAATTTGATATTCCGCCAAACCTTGAGATTGAATAAAAAGCGGGGCGCAGGGGTTATCCATGCGTCCCGTTTGCGTTCAGCTTACCAGTTGCACATGCGGTCAATGGCGCGCTTGCCGGTTTTTATCATTCTTTTTGAATCGCGGACAGCTCGCCTGGATACGTCCGGATACATTGCGCACACGGCCGCGGCCGCTACGGCCATGCCGGCGGCCAAGCCCGCCGCAAAAGCTACAGTTTTCATGCCCCTTATCTCCTTTCGCACTTTTTATTTAGCTTTTGTAATTTGGACGGAAATTTTCAAGGGAAAATTTGGCGAAGGAGATGGGGGAGCGAGGTTAAGATTTTTTATGGCCAACCTCAAAAGACGCCACCGCATGCGGGGGAGCTGGCAATACGCCGTAAGGCGGATTGTCTGAGGGGGAACAGCAAGATAGCTTGGCATCTTCGAGCCGTTCCCCTTTCGGCCACTCACTCCGTTCGTGTCCACTTTCCCCGTAAACGGGGACAGCTTTGGGACGGTGGTAGCACAAAAAACTCCCCGTAGGGGAGTTTTTGGTACTTATGGCTTTCAGTGCTCGTGCGGCTCTTCATGCTCGCAGGAGCATTTGGTGTTTTCAACTTCCTTGGCCTTGTCCTCCATGCCCTTCTTGCGGTAGTAGTCCGCTATGGCCGCGCGGACGGCTTCTTCGGCAAGCACGGAGCAATGTATCTTCTGCGGGGGCAGACCTTCCAGCGCCTCCACAACGGCGGAATTTGAAAGCTGGAGCGCTTCTTCTATTCTTTTGCCCTTTATCAGCTCCGTAGCCATGGAGCTGGTGGCTATGGCCGCGCCGCAGCCGAAGGTTTTGAAGCCCACGTCCTCGATGATGCCGTCGTCATTTACCTTGAGGAACATCTGCATTATGTCGCCGCACTTGGCGTTGCCAACCATTCCTACGCCGTTTGCGTCGTCCAATGCGCCAACATTGCGGGGATGCTCAAAATGGTCCAGAACCTTTTCGGTATACATATCTATATTTTCTCCTTCCGTTTTAGCTTATTTTAGTCTATGGGGCTGATGGGACTCATCGCCCTGAGCCTGTGCGCCACCTTGGGCAGCGTTTCAAGCACGTAATCGATATCTTCATCGGTGGTGTCATCGCCCAGCGTCAATCTGACGGAGCCGTGCGCAACCTCATGCGTAAGACCCAGCGCCAGCAGCACATGGGACGGGTCAAGGCTGCCGCTGGTGCAGGCGGAGCCGCTGGAGGCCGCTATGCCGGCCATGTCCAGCATAAGCAGTATGCTTTCGCCTTCGATATATTTAATGGAGAAGTTCACGTTGTTGGGCAGGCGCTTTGTCCTGTGCCCGTTCAGCTTAACTTCGGGAATGGTGGCCTCTATGCCATCTATCAGCCTGTCGCGCATCCTTGTCATGCGGGCGGAGGTTTCGCTCATGTTGGTAACGGCAAGCTCAAGCGCCTCGCCAAGGCCAACTATACCGGCAACGTTCTCGGTACCGGCGCGGCGGCCTTTTTCCTGCTCTCCGCCTATTATGTAGCTGGGCAGGCGTATTCCCTTGCGCTCATACAGCACGCCAACGCCCTTGGGGCCGTGGAACTTATGGCCGGAAATGGAGAGCATATCTATGCCCATTGCCTTAACGTCAATGGGGATATGGCCCGCTGCCTGCACGGCGTCCGTATGGAACAGCACGCCCTTTTCATGGCACACGGCGGCAATTTCCGGAATGGGCATTATGGTACCCACTTCGTTATTGGCGAACATTACGCTTACAAGAATGGTTTTATCTGTGATGGCGTCGCGCACCTGCTCCGGGGTGACAAGGCCGTCCTTATCAACGGGCAGGTAGGTCACCTTTATGCCCTTTTTCTCAAGCGCGGCGCAGCTATGCAGTATTGCATGATGCTCCACGTTGGTGGTGATTATATGGTCGCCCTTCTTGGCATATCTTTCCACAACGCCGAAAAGCACGGTATTGTCGCTTTCGGTGCCGCAGCCGGTGAATACTATTTCGCTCGGGTCGGCATTTATGGCGCGGGCCACCTGCTCGCGCGCATGCTCGACGCCTATGCGGGCGGTCTGGCCGAAGGAGTGCGGGCTTGATGCGTTGCCGTATATGTCCGTAAGGTACGGCATCATCTTTTCAAGCACCTTTGGGGAAAGGGCCGTTGTGGCCGCATTGTCAAGATAAACCTTTCTCATTTGTCCTCTGTCTCCTGATCTGCATAAAATTTATCCATATTTATTGTTCTGCGCTTGGTGTAGGAGCCTTTCGGCGCGGGCCTGCGCACCATTGGAACATGGTATTCGTCGCCCTTGCCGCAGCGTTCAAGCTGGCTTTTATAATCCTCCGCCATGTCCGCAAGCGTGGTGGAAAACAGCACCTCGTTTATGCGACCCTGAAGCTTGAGCCAAAGCGGGCGGGCGGAGCAGCTGCACGCATTGATGCAGGCGGCGTTTTCCGTGCCTACACAGCTTACCAAATCCGTGTCCCCTTCAAGCACCCTTAGCACCGTGCCTACGTATATATCCTCCGGCGCGCGGCTAAGCTCATAACCGCCGTATGCCCCGCGAGAGCCGATTATAAGCCCCGCTTTTTTAAGCTGGCTTATCATTTGCTCAAGATAGGACGTACTTATGTCCTGCCTCTGCGCAAGGCTCAGCGCGCTTACCGGGCCGTTGCCGTATTCAATGGCAAGATCTACCATGGCCTTTAATCCATAGCGCCCTTTTGTGGAGAAGAACATTACCGCGTCACCTCAATTCCTACCAATGCAGTATGATTTCATATGTAATATACTACCTTTGTTCAGTTTTGTCAACACCGCTATTAAATATGATATGAAAAAATAGCGAAAAACGGGCAAAATTGCCCGCTTATGCCTATCCGTCCAGCCTTTCCTTCAATCCGGTAAGGCTTTTGTTCATTTCGCTCAGTATGCTCAGCGCCTCGTCCCGCTCCTCTGCGGAGAATGTTTCCATCATGGTGGTGTATATCATTTCGAAGTCAATATCGCACCAGCGGGCGTAATCCGCGCCCTTCTGGGTAAGCCGGATTCTTACGCAGCGGGTATCGTGCTTATCCCGCACGCGCTTTACGAAGCCCGCCGCCTCAAGCCGCCTTAGCGACATTCCCGCGCTGGCCTTTGTTATCCTAAGCTGCTCCGCAAGCTCTATCTGCGTGGGCGAGCCGAGCTTGCTTATTGCAAAAAGCACCTGCGGCTGGCCGGGGTAAAGGCCGTATTTGCTCAGCGTTTTCTGCATGCAGGCATTATATGTGCGCACAAGTTCGCAAAACGCTTCGCTTACGGCTGCTGTGGGCGCGTTCATGGGCATGTATCCTCCGGGAAAAATACTTAGCATTATTATCCTGTAAACCCGCCCCTTAGTCAAGGCCATGCGAAAACATTTGCGGCATATGTCGCTTTGTGGTATGATATATGCTGATATAATTTTTTATCAAAACGGAGGGCCTATGAGCCGTATTGATTGCAACGAGATTGTAAAACGCATGGAGGAGCGCCTCAGTGCGGATTATCAGATAGAGCTGCACGAAGCTTCAACGGTGCAGCTGCATAACGCGCTGGCGGAGGCCGTTATGGCCGTTACCGCGAAGGACTGCCGCGAAAGCCGCCGCGCGCATGAGCGCGTGCGCAGGGCATATTATTTCAGCGCGGAATATTTGATGGGCAGGTCGGTATTTTCAAACCTGTACAACTTGGGGATACTGGACGAAATGCGCACACTCCTCCGCGAAAGGGGAGCGGACATTTCCGCAATGGAGGAAATTGACGATGCGGCGCTCGGCAACGGCGGCCTCGGCAGGCTTGCCGCGTGCTATTTGGACAGCGCGGCCACGCTGGGCATACCGCTTGAAGGCTACGGGCTGAGATATAAATTCGGCCTGTTCAAGCAGACTTTTGTTGACGGGTTTCAGGTGGAGAAGGCGGACGACTGGCTCAAATACGGCGACCCATGGAGCAAGCGCAGGGACGACAAAACCGTTACCGTTGAATTTGCGGACCAGAAGGTGCTTGCCGTGCCGTACGATATGCCCGTTTTCGGCTATAACACGGCGCACAGCGGCACGCTGCGCCTGTGGCAGAGCGAACCGATAGAGGAATTCGACTTCAATCTGTTCAACGAGCAGGAATATGCCCTTGCCGTGCGGGAAAAGAACATGGTGGAGGATATTACCCGCGTGCTTTATCCGAACGACAGCACATACGCGGGCAAGCGGCTTAGGCTAAAGCAGCAGTATTTCCTTTCAAGCGCCAGCCTGCAGGACATTGTGCGCCGCTATAAGCGCACCCGCGGCACGGACATGAGCATGTTTGCCTCGCATTGCTCCATTCAGCTTAACGATACGCACCCCGTGGTGAGCATACCGGAGCTGATAAGGCTTATGATGCTTGAAGGAATGGACTTCAACGCGGCGTTTGAGACCGCGCGCAAAACCTTTAACTACACCAACCATACCGTTATGAGCGAGGCGCTGGAGCGCTGGGACGAGGGGCTGTTTTCGAGCGTTGTGCCGGAGCTGACGGGCATAATTTACCGCATAAACGACCGGCTGAACGACGAGCTGCGCGCCCGCGGCGCAAGCGACGAAATGCGCAGCCGTATGCAGATAATAGACAACGGCACCATACACATGGCCCGCTTGGCGGTTTATGTTTCAAGCGCGGTGAACGGCGTTGCCAAGATACATACGGACATACTGAAAAACGATTTGTTCCGCGACTGGTACGCGCTCTATCCCGAACGCTTCCAGAACAAGACCAACGGCATAACCCCGCGGCGTTTCCTTGGCCTGTGCAATCCAGAATACGCGGCGCTGATTGCCGAAAAGACGGGGTCTTACGACTTCATTGCCGACCTTAGCCAGATAAGCAAGCTGAAGGAGCATATAGATGACGACACTATAGCCCACTTCAACGAAATAAAGGCCAAGAATAAGCGCAGGCTTTCTTCCGTTATAAGCGAAAAGGAGGGCGTGCTGCTGCCAACGGACTTTGTTTACGACGTGCAGGTGAAGCGGCTGCATGAATACAAGCGGCAGCTTATGAACGCATTCTCCATACTGGATATATATTATTCCATAAAGGATGGCACACTTACGGATTTCACCCCTACGGCGTTCATATTCGGCGCAAAGGCCGCGCCGGGCTACATACGGGCGAAGAACATTATAAAGTTCATAAACGAAATTGCCAACATGGTCAATTCAGACCCCGCCATGAAGGACGTTATGCGCGTTGTGTTCGTGCAGAACTACAACTGCTCCTATGCGGAAATGATAATACCCGCGGCGGATATATCGGAGCAGATATCCCCCGCCGGAACGGAGGCCAGCGGCACGGGCAACATGAAGCTGATGCTCAACGGCGCGGTAACGCTTGGCACATACGACGGGGCGAACATAGAAATTGCCGAGCAGGCCGGGCTTGAGAACAACTATATATTCGGCGCAACGGTGGAGGATATTGCAAAAATACGCTCCTCCTACGACCCGAAGGGCATATACGAATCCAACCCCCGCATAAAGCGCGCGCTGGACACGCTGGTGAACGGCACGTTTACGGACGGCGGCATGGGCGGCTTCAAAGAGCTTTATGATTCGCTGCTGTACGGCGCGGCATGGCATACGCCAGACCAATACTATCTGCTGCTGGATATGCCCTCCTACATGGAGGCGAAGCTGCGCGCCAACCGCGACTACCGCGACCGCACGGCCTTCGGCCGCAAGTGCCTTATGAACACCGCAGGCGCGGGCAAGTTCTCTTCCGACCGCGCGCTGAAGGAATACGCGGAGGAGATTTGGCATATACCCACGGTGACGGGCTTACGTGAGCAGTGAAATTGCGCTGATGCGCAGTGAAATATTGCAATCGCCATGTGAAATACGCCTAATGGCGTGTGAGCATGAGAAATTATAAGGATATGGGGACGCTATGCGTCCCTGTTTTTTGTGTTTATTTGACTGAGGGGGTGCGGTAAATAACAAAACAAAGGGGGACGGTAATCCGTCCCCGCATAATACATGCTGTGTTTATTTATTTGCCGAGCTGGCGGTAAACCTCGGTCACCAGCTCTACGGAGCCATCGTTGAGCCATTCTTCGATAAGCGCGTTCCAAACCTCGTCCTTCTTGTCGGCGGTGAGGGTGGCGGCTATGGCGTCGTGTACCTCGTCAAGGGTCTTGGAGCCGGCCTTTTCGTCGCTGACGTAATAGATTATGTGCAGCCCGTTGGTGTCCTCGAACACCTGGCTGTACTGGCCAAGGGAAAGCTTGGCAAAGGCATCCTTAACGGCCGATGACCAATCGGAAGAGGAAGTGTAGGAATTGGATATGAGCATACCGTCCGCGTAAGCATCAATCTCCGTAAAGTCGGTATTCTCCGTCACGTCGGCCATAACGGCCTTGAAATCCTCGCCCGCTTCAAGGCGCGCGTAGGCAGCGTTTATCTTTTCATAGGCGCTGGCGGTGTATTCGGCGTAATACTTGTCGTATTCGGCCTGCTTGGCCTTGTATTCGCTTATTATTTCCGCTATGCGTGCGGCGTTGGTGCTTGTGCCGTTTATTGCATCGTCAAAGGCAAGGGTGCAATACTCGGTCTTGAGATTGTTCATTGAGGTCTTAGCATCGGTGCATTCCTGCGGAATGTCGCCTTCGTAGGCAACGTAGATATCATATATCCTATGGTAATCCTGGGGAACATAGAGCGGGGGAACGCCCTCCTGGCTTGCTTCGTAGGCGTCCTCGTCGTCCTTATAGTATTCGGGATTGTTATTATATGTGTCCATATCGGTCATGGAGTTGGTGTTGAACTGCTCCTCAATGTCCGCCTCGTCCGCAGCGGCGTCCTTGGTCAGGTCGTTCCGCATAAGCTCGACAAGGTATTCAACCTCAACGTCCTCGCTCAGCTTTGCGCAGTAGGATTCATAGGTGGCGTTTTCGTCGCCCATGTTGGCAATGGCTTCTTCAAGTATAAGCTCGTTCATCCTTTCGTCCACGTTCACGCTTTCGTCCGTTTCGGCCTCCTGCTCTGCTATGCCGCGGTAATAGGAATTGAGCCCGTCTATCTTTTCGGCAATGCGGCTTTCAAGCTCCGCCTTCTGCTCATCGGTAAAGTTGGCGTAGCCCAGCTCGCGCGCCTTGGCCTCTATAACCTTGTCCTGAACCATAAGGTTGATAAGGTCATCCTGAAACTCCTCAAGCGTGGCCTGATCGCTTATCACGTCGTAACCATAGTTGGCAAAATACTCAACGTACATATCGAACATGGTCTTAACATCGCCGAGCGTAAGCACGGTTTCGCCGTTTATTTTGGCTACCGCGGCAGTCAGGTCAAGCTCCGCGCTGTTGTCGGTATCCGTGGGCTCTGCGGTGGATGCGGGAGCGGCGGGGTCCGTGGGCTCAGCGGTGCCGCTGGGGGTATCGGTGTCGCTCAGCTGGCAGGCGCACAGTATGCTTGCGGCCATAGCGGCGCACAGCAGCAGGGCAATAAGCTTCTTGGTATTCAAATCGTTTTCTCCTTCCATATCATGTGCAGCAATGGCTGCGCAAGTCAGTATTATGTATTATAGCATCAATTTGCGCTTAGGCAATCGGCAAGCATGTAAACAAACTGTGGCAGCATGGCGTAGAGCGCGGCGGCGTCGCTCTTGGGGCGGCTTATAACCATGCTCGGCGTATCGCCGAAGGTCATGCGCGCGCCCGCTATGTTGCCCGCGGCGGCAATAAGCTTTGCCCCGTCTATGGGCGCCTGCTTATCGAACACGAAGCGCACCTCCTTATCCCGTATCCTCAGCTGCGTAACGCCAGCGCGGGAGCAGTCCGCCTTTATAAGGGCAATGTTGAGCAAATTCGCCGTGTCCTCCGGAATGTCGCCGTAGCGGTCTATAAGCTCATCCTGCACGTCGTAAAGATCGTCCCGCGTTTCTATCAGCGCTATGCGCTTGTACATGGAAAGCCGTTCCGATTCGCGCGGAATATAATGCGTGGATATGCTGGCGGGGACGGGGATATCCACCACCGTGTCTATCTTTACCGGCTCCTTTTCGCCATTGGCTTCCTTCACCGCGCCTTCAACAATTTTGCAGTAAAGGTCGTAGCCCACGGCTGCCATATGCCCGTGCTGCTCCGGCCCCAGCAGGTTGCCCGCGCCGCGTATTTCAAGGTCCCGCATTGCTATTTTGAAGCCCGCGCCGAATTGGGTAAATTCGCGTATGGCGCTCAGTCGTTTTTCGGCAATGTCGCTCAAAACCTTGTCCCGCATAAACGTTAGGTATGCGTAGCCAAGCCGCGCGCCCCGGCCTACCCTGCCGCGCAGCTGATAAAGCTGGGCAAGGCCCATTTTGTCCGCATCGTATATTATAATGGTGTTTACGTTGGGTATATCAAGCCCGCTTTCTATTATTGTGGAGCAAAGCAGAACGTCATATTGCTGCTCCATAAAGTCCAGCATCGTGCGCTCAAGCTGCCGTTCGCCCATCTGCCCGTGGGCATAGGCTATGCGCGCCTCCGGCACAAGCTGCTTAAGCTTTTCCGCAAACGTTTCCATGCCGCGCACGTTGTTGTAAACGAAGAACACCTGCCCCCCGCGGCCGAGCTCTTTCATTATGGCCTCCCGCGCAACAGCCTCGCTGTATTCCATAACGTATGTCTGCACGGGGTAGCGCTGCTCCGGCGGGGTTTCGATGACTGACATATCGCGTATGCCCGTCATGGACATATGAAGCGTTCTCGGTATAGGCGTTGCGGAAAGGGTGAGCGCATCTATATCCTTGCGCATTTCCTTTATCTGCTCCTTGTGGCCCACGCCGAAGCGCTGCTCCTCGTCTATTATAAGAAGGCCAAGGTCCTTGAACTGCACGGATTTTGAAAGCAGCTTGTGCGTGCCGACAACAACGTCTATCGTGCCTTTTTTAAGCCCGTCTATCACCCGTGCCTCCTCCGAAGGGGTATTGAACCGCGAAAGCAGCGCAACGTTAACGGGGAAGCCCGAAAAGCGGGCGGCAAGGGTGTTATAATGCTGCTGCGCAAGTATTGTCGTTGGCACAAGGAAGGCGACCTGCTTGCTGTCCGTCACGGCCTTGAACGCGGCGCGGAGGGCAACCTCCGTCTTTCCGTAGCCCACGTCCCCGCAAAGCAGCCTATCCATAACGCGGTCGCTTTCCATGTCCTTCTTTATTTCGGCAATGCTCGTAAGCTGGTCCGGCGTTTCCTGATAGGGGAAGCTTTCCTCCAGCCGCTTCTGCCACGCCGTGTCAGGCGGGAAGGCATGGCCCTTCCTGTGCAGCCTGTCGCCGTAAAGCTTTACCAAATCGAACGCCAGCTTTTTAACGCTTTCCCGCGTTTTGTTTACCGTGCGCTGCCATTCCCCCGTGCCAAGGTGGGAAAGATGGGCGGTGGTTTCGTCCCCGCCAATGTATTTCTGCACGCGATCAAGCTGATCCGTAGGCACGTAAAGCTTATCCCCGCCCGCGTAAACAAGGTGCAGATAGTCCCGCGATACTCCCGCCACCTGAAGCGTTACAACGCCAACGAAGCGGCCTATGCCGTGCAGCTCATGCACGACCAAATCGCCCACGCTAAGCTCGCTGAAGGCCAATTTGGGCTTCTTTTTGGAGGATGACGCACTGCGGCGCGATTCCGTGCCGTATAGCTCGCATTCGCTTATTACCGCAAGCCTGAGTTCAGGGTATTCAAAGCCGCGCGCTATGCTCTGGCCCACAATAAGCTGCTCCCCGCTTATGATGTCCCGCGTAAGGGCTTCGGCAATGCCTATAGTAACGCCTTCATCGCCCAGCATATCGCCTATGCGCTTTGCGTGCGCGCCCGCGTATATCATAACGGTGCTGCCGCCCCGCTTCCAGCTTTCAATGTCCACGGCAAGGGCTGGCGTGTTGCCTATGTATTTCGCCATCGGCCGCGTTTCAAAGCGGAAAAGGCATTTGGGCTTTATCAGTCCGTATGTCCGCGTAAGGGCGAAAAGCATGGCCGTATATGGCGTGTCAAGGCTCTGCAATATGTGCGAGGGCTGGCATATAAGCTCCGCCTGCTCGGGCAGCGCCGTGCCTTCATGGATATATGACCCAACCCTGTCAAGATGCGTTGTGAAGGTAAGCTTTGCGCTTTCCTCAACGCGCTGCGGCTCGTCTATCAATATTATTGCGCCTTCGGGCAGATAATCGGTAATGAACGCCTCCGGGTAAAAAAGGGGCATCAGCATTTCAAGCCCGAGTGGTACGCCGCCCTCCGAAAGCCGGTCGTATTCTTCCTTCATGCCCTCCGTTTTGCGCAGCGCGCGCATGCCGCGCGTGCGTGCTTCCTTCGTAAGGGGCATCTCCGTTGCCGGGGGGATGACGCAGCGGTCTATGTTCTCTATCGAGCGCTGAGATACTGCGTCGTATGTGCGCATGGTGTCAATCTCGTCGTCAAAGAACTCTATCCTTACGGGGTTGGCCATGCTTATGGGGAACACGTCAAGGTAGCCGCCCCTGAGGCACACCTGCCCCTTGCCTTCGCACATATCCACCCGCTCGTACCCCGCGTTTATAAGCGCGGCCAAAAGCTCGCGCGGCTCGGCCCTGTCCCCTGCGGAAACGGTGCGCATGCATTGGGCGATGGCTGCGGGCGGGGTCATGCGCTGTATCAGCGCCTCTGCAGATACCGCAACGGCAATGTTTTCGCCGTTGAGCAGCGCGCACAGCGGCTCAAGCCGCCTTGCCGTAAGCCCCGCGGACGCGGCAATGCCCTTTGCGCCCAGCGGCAGCTCCCGCGCGGGCAGGTGATACGCCATGTCCGTAAACGCGGCCATGTCCTGCTGTATCCTTGCGGCGCTTGATTCATTGGCGGTTATTATCAGCACGGTTTTGCCCGTATGGCAAAACAGGCCCGCCGCAATGTGCGCCCGCACGGCCTCGCAAAGGCCGAACACGGCTGCGCTGCCCTCGCCCTTTTTCAGCGCGTCAACAAGGCGTGTATACTCCGGGTGCTTATTAAGTATTTTTATCAGCGGATGCTCATTCATCCTTCGTTTCGCCTTTCTGTTCAGCATTTTCGGCTTCGGCCTTCTTGGCTTCTTCCTTCTTTTTGCGCTTGGGCTTTTTGTTGAAGCGCATCTGCGCGTCTGCTATCCGGCCCGATACCATAAGCTCCGCCGCGTCCGCAGCATCGTTCAGCGCGGCCTTAACCTTGTCCAGCGCCTCGCCCGTGGGCATGGACATAACGTGCGCTATCAAATCGCGCCCGCCTTCAGGCGCGCCAACGCCAACCCGTATGCGGGGAAAATCATCGAACCCAAGCTGGTATATAACGCTTTTCATGCCGTTGTGGCTGCCGGAGGAGCCTTTTTCGCGTATGCGAAGATCGCCGGGGTCAAGGTCTATATCGTCATATATAACAATAAGCTGATCGTGCTCGATCTTGAACCAGTTGACCAAATCCCTTACCGCCCAGCCGGAATTGTTCATGAAGGTTAAGGGCTTAGCCAGTATCACCCGCTCCGTACCTATGCGGCCTTCGCCGTAAACGCTGCGGAAGTTTTCCTTCCTTATATCTATATTGTGCCTTGCCGCCAATATGTCCAGCGCCATAAAGCCCATGTTGTGCCGCGTATCGGCGTATTCGCGCCCGGGGTTTCCAAGGCCTACTATTATATACATAAAAACCTCCGTAAAAAGTTTATTGCACGCAATCACGCCCTCATGCAGGCTCGCATGGGGGTGCCAACGCATATTATACCCCAAAAACCGCCGCCGCACAAGGCAATGCGCGAACAGAGCGCGGGCAGGGGGCAAGAAAAAAAGAGCCGTGCAAGGCGGCTCTTTTGATATGCTCTGTTATGATTCCTTCTTTTCGCGGTTGAATACCTGCACCTTTGCATAGTGGCAAAGGGCTATCACCGCAAGCACTATTGCTATGCAGAACACTATTATGTTCAGCATGCCTATCCATGGCCAGAAGTTTTTCAAAAGCGTAAGCGTAACGCCCGCATTGAAGAAGCCCGCGGCAAACTTGCCGTACCAATCGGCGTACACCACGACCTCCCTACGGAAAAGCAGCAGGCCGCCTATTATCATTATGCCTTCTTTTATAAGCACCGCAAGCAGTATCCAAAGCGGCAGCCAGCCAGCGGAATAGAAGCACGAAAGCGCCGCTATTACCATAAGCTTGTCCGCAAGGGGATCGAGAACCTTGCCAAGGTCGCTTATCCAGTTGTTCCTGCGGGCAAGGTAGCCATCGAGCAGATCCGTGAAAAACGCCGTGAGGAACACAATAAGGCAGGCAAGATATTTTGCCCGCGCGAAAAGAAATATGAACACGCCGACCAATATAAGGCGTATGGCCGAAAGCACGTTTGGTATATGCCGCATAGATTACACTCTCCTATACAGACCATTATAACCGATGAATAAAATATTTTCCATATTTTATTGTGAAAAGTAAGCTAAATGTAAGATGAAAATAGGATAAGATAGTGTTAATTCTGTGTACAATCGCCTTTTTCGTTGACATGCAGCCCCTTGGGCGATAAAATAGTAGGGCAGTTTATCCGCGCGCGGGGGTATCCTCGCGCTTATAACAAAGGAGATTTTTGAAAAATGCGCACAACAAAGACCATTGCCCTTGTACTGGCCGCTATAATGCTCGCGGTGGCGCTGAGCGCCTGTTCGGTAAACAACCCGAATTACACCGTGCTTAAAGTAGGCGACATGAACATAGGCGTAAACGCCTACTATAATAATTACAACTACCTTGCACAGGTCTATTCCATGTATGGCCTTTACAATGTTTCAACGCCCGAAGCCTTCAAGCGTATGCAGGACCAGGTGTTCGATAACCTTATCAACAATGCCCTGCCGGTGGTAGTGGCCAAGCAGAACGGCGTTACCTTGACCGAGGAGGAAGAGGCTCAGGTTCAGGCGGACTTCAAAGAGCAGATAGACCAGATGATAGCCCAGTATGCCTCCCAGGTGGACGAATCCATAACCGATGAGGACGCCAAGTATGCCGAAGAGGAAAAGCTGTTCAAGGCGGCGCTTAAGAGCAGCGGCTGGAACTACAACACCTATCTGAAGATGATAGAGGACGACGTCCGCGGCGCAGCCATAGGCAACAAGTATATGGAATCGCTCTATTCCGGCGTGAACGTGACCGAGGAGGACGCCAAGGCCTACTATGACGAGCAGCTTGCCGCCAAGAAGGCCGAATATGCCGAAACCCCCGCCCAGTTCTATACCGATTATTCCAACGCCATCAGCGGCAGCGACACCGTAGGCGTGCTTACCGTGCCCGAGGGATACCGCTTCTGCAAGCATATACTTATAAAGAAGGCCGAGGAGGGCGACACCACTAAGAACGTCAACCAGATAGTTGAAGAGGTGAAGGCCAAGCTGGCGGACGGCGTGGATTTCGATAAGCTCGTTGAAGAATACGGCGAGGATCCCGGCATGAAGGAGGAGCCTTACAAGACCGAGGGCTATCTTATAAGCGAAAACACCCTTGATAAGTATTACGACGGCTTTGGCATCGCCGCCATATCGCTCAAGAACATAGGCGACGTGAGCAACCCCGTTGAGACCGAGGCGGGCTACCACTTCATACAGTACACCTCCGATGCGGAAGTTAAGGACATCCCGTTTGAGGACGTTAAGCAGGCCATAATAGACAAGCTGACCGAGGACGAGAAGGTTGCCATATACAACGACTGCCTTGAAAAGTGGAAGGAAGAAATAAAGATAGAGAAGTATTATGACCGCGTGAGCGGCATCAAATAAGGCCAAGTAAACCAAGCGACATCAAAGCGGGCGAAAGCTCGCTTTTTTGTTAACCTGATGATATAATTCACATGAAAGCAGACCGCACCGGAGGAAAAGCGATGTTTCAGATAATGGTGGTAGAGGACGACATAAACGCGCGGCGGCTTATGCAGGCCGTGATTGAGCAGAACGGCTACGCGGCGATTCCCGCGTCCGACGGGGCGGAGGCGCTTGCGCTGATGGACAAAAAGCACGTTGATCTTATTGTGCTGGACGTGATGATGCCCCATATGGACGGCTATACGCTTGCGCGGGAGCTTAGGAGCGCGGGCAATAACGTGCCCATATTGATGGTCACGGCGCGGCAGAGTGCCAAGGATAAGAAGGAAGGCTTCCTTGCGGGGACGGATGATTACATGGTAAAGCCCGTGGACGAGGAGGAGATGATGCTGCGCATTGCGGCGCTGTTAAGGCGCAGCCGAATAGTGAGCGAACGGCGGCTGACGATTGGCAGCACCACGCTTGATTACGACGCGCATACGCTTATAGACGCAGCGGGGGAGCATGAGCTGCCGAACAAGGAATTTATGCTGCTGTATAAGCTTTTGTCCTACCCAAACCATATATTTACCCGCAGGCAGCTTATGGACGAAATATGGGACATGGAGAGCGACACGGACGAGCGAACCGTTGACGTGCACATAAACCGGCTGCGCGAAAGGCTGAAGGGCAACGGGGACATAGAACTGGCAACGGTACGCGGGCTTGGCTACAAGGCGGTGAAGAAGCAATGAAAAAGCTTGGCGCACAGATGGTCTTTGCAACGTTCCTTGTTATGCTTTCAACGGCTGCGCTTACGGTCACGGTCATGCTGCTGCTGGAGTTCCTTGGCGCGCTGCCGGAGGTGAAATATCCTGCTGTGGTGTGGCCCGTAATTGCACTTGGCATATGCGTTGCGGTGGGCACGGGCATAAACGCGCTGCTCACGCGGTGGTACTTCAGGCCCATGAAGCAGATCATAGGGGCCGTGCGCCGCGTTGCAAAGGGGGATTTCTCCGTCCGCGTAGAGGAGATAAAGGGCGTAAGGAACGAGCTTGAGGAGCTTACGAAAAGCTTTAACATGATGGCGGAGGAGCTGGGCAGCACGGAGCTTTTCCGGCGGGACTTCATCAATTCGTTCTCGCATGAGTTCAGAACGCCCATGGTATCCATACGCGGCTTTGCGCGGCAGCTTAAAAAGAGCGACATTACGGAAGCCCAGCGGCAGGAATATGCGGACATAATAATAAACGAGGCCGACAGGCTTACCAACATGGCGTCCAACATACTTACGCTAACGCGGGTTGAAAACCAGCAGATAGTTACGGACAAGACCACGTTCCGCCTGGATGAGCAGCTGCGCACATGCATACTGCTGCTTGAAAAGGAATGGGAAGCCAGGAACATAAGCCTTGATATAGATTTGGACGAGGTTGAGTATACCTCCAACGAGGAGATGCTTTCCCAGGTTTGGCTGAACATACTGGGCAACGCAATAAAGTTCAGCAAGGATGGCGGAGAGGTGCGCATATACTGCGCCAAGCACGGCAGCAGCGTGCGCGTGGAGATAGAGGACTACGGCGTGGGCATGAGCGAAGAAACGCGGCAGCATGCCTTTGAGCGGTTCTATCAGGGCGCAGGCAGCCGCGCCACCGCCGGAAACGGGCTGGGGCTGAGCATTGCAAAGCGCATAGTTGAACTGTGCGGCGGGGAGATAAACATAACGAGCGAGCTTAACCGCGGCACGCTGTTCATAATAACATTGCCTACGGAGTGAGTTGGAGCATTGTGGGCAGGGCTTCTTCCTCCATCTGTGCGGATGCGGGGGCGGAGGTGGCGTTGGCTATTGCCTCGGCCAGGAACTCAACGGAGTTCATGGCCTGCTCAAACGTGTTTGCATTGTGCCCAATCTCCGCCAGCAGGCAATGGGAGGACACATGCTGGTTATATCGCCCCACCTTAACGCGGATATTGCGGGCAAGGCTATGGTGTATCGTGCCAAGGTATTCGCTTATGCCCTTGGCAAGGGCGTAGTTGGACTGAAAATCCGGCATTTCATCGAATCCGGCTCCGGTTGCGCCTTCGCCCGTACCTACGACGAACATTATGCGGGCGCACTCCTTGCCGTCTATCACTAAATAATCCGCGGGAGCCTTGGGGTCGTTTCCGTATGCATCGCGGTGCAAATCTATAAACAATTCTATCGTGGGGTATTTCTTTTTGTATTCAAGCATTGTCTCAAGCGAGCGTGAATAGGCGCTGGAAAGCTTGGGCGGTTCATGGTCTGTAATATCATGTATCGCATAAATGCCGTAGCGTTCGTTGAGCAAAGTGCATAGCTTTTCGCCCACGGCTACAACGTTCATATCGTTGTCCTTCGTGCGCCAGGGGGAGGAGGCGGCGTAGGTATAGCGCTTTGTTGGGAAGTATGCTTCCGTAGTATGCGTATGGTAAATAAGCACGGTAGGCCCTTCGGTTGATAGACCTATACCCCTGCTTTTATCTGTGTCCGCCTTCATAAGCTCCAGCAGCACCCTGCGGCTTACGCCTTCATCTGCATCAACATGGTCAAGCACTATCTCTATGTTTGTAAGCTCGTCCCCATCCGGCTTATCCGTGCGCATGGCGGGGCGTATGAGCGCGGCGGCTATGAGCGCGGCAAGCGTAAACATGAAAAGAAGCATTGCGCCTAAGTGCGTTTTGCGGTGGTCAGCGGCGCTTGTGCGGCCGCGCATTCGTTTGTTCATGGCTTATCCTCCTTCCATATTGGTATGAAGGGAGGGCGCGGCTTATGCTATAAGGCTTTTAAGCTCGGCATGATCCGTGCCGAACAGCGCCATGTTGATTGCATTTGACAGTATTGCGCTCATGCTGCCTATAAGCGCGTCTATTTCCTTGGGCGTGACTATCAGCTCGCCCGTTTTTTCGCTTATGGCCTTGGCGGCAAGCTCCTTAACGCTTTCCTCATTATTCATAAGGCCGAGCTCGCCCGCGATAAGCCCAACCGTGTCGCGGGAGATGGTGCTGGCGTATACCACGAGCGGCACGCCTATGGCTATCACCGGCACGCCCATGCTTTGCCTGTCAAGCCCACTCCTTGCGTTGCCCACGCCCGCGCCGGGCTGAAGCCCCGCATCGCAAAGCTGAATGGTGCAGCCTATGCGCTCCGTCCTGCGGGAGGCGAGGGAGTCTATTGCTATTATTACGGCGGGTTTGCTGCTTGACGCCGCGCCCTTTATCATCTCCATTGTTTCTATTCCCGTAACGCCCAATACCCCGGGGGATACGGCGCAGACGCTCCGCACATGGTGCGGTATGGCGTCCGCCATGTATTGCTTTATGTGCCGCGTGACAAGTATCTTTTCCGCTGTGCGCGGGCCTAATGCATCGGGTGTAACGGCCCGGTTGCCAAGCCCTGCAACGAGCGCCGTGCCGTCAAGCCCTGCTATCATTGCGCTGAGCTCATTGGCTGCGGCCTCTGTAACGGCGGCTGTCAGCTCCGCTCCGCCGTAGGTAAGCTCAGGCGCGTCTATCGTAACGTATAGCCCTTTCGCCTTGCCGAGCGCTTTTGCTGCTTCGTCCGTTTCTATGCGTATGCGGGATATGGCGTAGCCATCGCACTGCTCGTTCTGCTCGCTTACGCCGGTGCCTGCGGCGTGTAGCTCCCGCGCCTCCATGGCAAGGTCTGTGCGAATATCGGCCTTCATAATTGTCCTCCTTGAATAAAAAATGGTGCACAGGGCTATTATGCGCCGCTTTACGAATAAAAAAACCGATTTTACGCACGAATTATGCTTGCTTTATGCAAAGAGCCGTGCTATAATACACGATGTTCGAGTAAAAATAACAAGGGGGAAACCGTTTTGGCAAACCATAAGTCCGCTTTAAAGCGTGTGGCAGTCACCGCTAAGAAAAACCTTAACAACCGTGTAATTACCTCCAGGGTCAAGACCGCTATCAAGAGCTTTGACAAGTCCCTTGAGGCTGGCGACCAGGCCGCTATCACCGCCGCCTATGTCAACGCCGTAAGCACCGTTGATAAGGCTGCCGCAAAGGGCGTGCTGCATAAGAATAATGCCAACCGCAAGAAGGCTCAGCTTGCCCTCAAGCTGGCTGCGAAGGCTAACTAATTAACTAAGTAATTACCCCTTATTAGGGTTATGCAAAAGCCAATCGAAAGGTTGGCTTATTTGCGTTAGCTGAAGATTTTAAATTTATATTGCCTGCTTTCAGGGCAGGCTGACTCCCTCCGTCTTTTGCTTCGCAAAATCCACCTTCCTCGGTGAGGGAGGCTTAACGTAAGAGTTTGGACATCGGCCAAAAGGCGTCACCGCTTGCGGGGGGGAGTTGTCTGTGAGCGATAGCGAAACAGACTGAGGGGGGAACACCTCGCGGCACTCGCCCGCTCCGAGCCGTTCCCCTTTCGTCACGGCTTACGCCGCGACACTTTCCTCGTAAACGGGGACAGCTTTTAGTTGGCAGTAGGCATGCGTAAGCCCCTCCGCTCAGGGACGATAAAATCTTGCGTCCCTGCCATCGTCCCTGAAAAAACCTAGGCAAATAGCGGCTTAGGGACGATAGTGTGTAAAGGTAGTTAATGTGCTTTAACTCATCACAGTGCAACTATGCTTGCCACGGCCCTGCCGTTTTCTATTTCAAGCTTGGCGAAGCTTTTGCGCCTGCCGCGGCGCGGCACGCTGGGGCTGCCGGGGCAGACTATCTGCACCCCGCCCGCGTACTCTATTTCCGAAACATGCGTGTGCCCGTACAGGGCAACGGCGCAGTCCAGCTCCTGCGCACGGAGCATCAGGCGGTAGCTGTTCAGCGCAATGGCTCCGGCTGTCCGTTTCTCATCCCTTATTGCATTATACCATGCATACGCGGCAGGGGAAAGTGCGGCTTGGCAATGACAGCGGGGCAAAACTGTGGTATTATGGGAGTGGTAACTCTAGCCAAAAGCTGTCCCCGCTCGGGGCGCCTTTTGGCGGAAGCAATACGGGTATCGCCCGCATACTCCTCCACCATCGCGAATAGTATTAGGTAAAAACGCGAACGGAGGGCGGAGAATATGAAATTACGCATAGCTGTGGCCGCGGCCATGATAATATGCGGCATGGTTTTGATAATGTGCGGCTGCGCAAAGGACGTGGCTACGGACGCGGGCATGTATGATGAACCCGCAGGCGAGGCCGGGATGCGGCGCACGGTGCTTTATTATAAGGATGACGATGGGTTCATAGTGCCCGTTATGAAGCTTATCCCGTGGGAGGAAGGCATAGGCCGCGCGGCGATAGGCAATTTGGTGGACACGGCGGAAAACCGCGCAGAGGCGCGCTCCCGCGGGCTGAACGCGACCATACCGGACGGGGTTGAATATACGTTAAGGATACGCGACGGGGTGGCTACGATAGACATAAGCTCGCTGAGCGCATTTGCGGACGAGGCAAGCGAGCGGGCGATGGTCACAAGCATTGTGAACAGCCTTGCCGAGTTCCCCACGATAGACGCGGTGACGATAACCCTCAACGGCGAAAAGGTGACTAAGCTTCCCTGCGGAACAAAGCTGAGCGAGGCCATGACCCCATTTATGCTGAACGCCGAGGATGGGGACGTGAGCGCCTCGGCAGACGGGATGGAGCCTATGACGCTGTATTTTGCCAACAACGCGGCAAGCCTGAACGTGCCCGTCACGCGGTACTGTGCGGGGCATGGGCTTGCGGCAGCGGTGGAGCAGCTTATTGCGGGGCCGGAGGATGCGGCGCTGATGAACAGCTTTCCCGAAGGTACGCGCCTTATAAGCGCGGATATATACGGCGGGACAGCAACGGTTAACCTGAGCGGGGAGTTCCTTTCCGCCCAGTATACAGAGGGCATGGCGGAAACGGCGTTCGATACGCTTTTCCTTACCGCCAACGCCATTGAGGATATAAGCGAACTGAACGTGCTGGTGGAGGGCAAGGAGTGCGAGCTTACGCGCGAATGCACAGCGCCTGTTTACGCAAACACGTTTCAATAAATATTACTGTACAAAGGAGAAATACGGATGCGGCTGATAATAGCATCGAACAATGCGCACAAGGTACGCGAAATAAAGGAGATTCTGGGCGATTATTTCAGCGAGATACTTTCGCTTAAGGAGGCGGGCATTGCCATAGACGTTGAGGAGGACGGCGAAACATTTGAGCAGAACGCGCTAAAAAAGGCGCAGGAGGTGCTTAAAATTGCCGATGCCGACGCGGCGCTGAGCGACGACAGCGGGCTTATGGTTGATGCGCTTGACGGTGCGCCGGGCGTATACAGCGCGCGCTTCGCCGGGGAAGGCCACGACGATGCAGCCAACAACGCAAAGCTTATGGACATGATGCACTTAGTTCCTGAAGAAAAGCGCACGGCGCGCTTCGTGAGCGCGGTTGCGTTGGCACGGCGCGGCAAGGAACCGATGGTTTGCCGCGGCGCGGTGGAGGGCAGCATACTTTACGCTCCGCAGGGGGAGAACGGCTTCGGATACGACCCGCTGTTCTTCTATGCTCCCGCGGGGCTTTCCTTTGCGCAGATGAGCGCGGAGAACAAAAACGCCATTAGTCACCGCAAAAGGGCGCTGGAGGCGCTCAAGGCCGCGCTTGAGGCGGAGAAGCAGGCATGATACTGGGAATATTGAGCGACACGCACGGCGATACGGACGCGGTGAAGCGCGTGTATGCAGCCCTTCCCAACGCCGACGCATGGGCGTTCCTTGGCGACGGGCAGCGCGAAGCGAACTGGCTGCGTGAACACAGCGGCAAGCCGGTATACACCGTTAAAGGCAACTGCGACGCGGGGGACATTGCAGAGGAGCAGGTGATAACGCTCGGCGGGGTGCGCATATTCATGACGCACGGCCACGCCTATGCCATTGCGCTGAACAGCTACCGCCTGATGCTCCGTGCGCAGGAGCTGGACTGCGCCGTTGCCCTGTACGGGCACACGCATGTTTCGGAAATAGAGTACGCGGGCGGGGTGCAGATAGTCTGCCCCGGCAGCCCCAGCGTGCCGCGCCGCGGCAGGCGCAAAAGCTTCGCCAAGCTTGAAATAGAAAACGGCAGCGCCATGGCAAGCATAGTTGCGCTGTGACGGGTTAAGCCATTACCGTTCCTTCAGCCCTGCCACGGCTTCCTCGCTCGGGGTGACGTAGGCGGTTTTGTTGGTTGTGTATATCACCATGCCGGGCTTTGCACCGGCGGGCTTTTTAACGTATTTTCGCGGCGTGTAGTCAACGGCAACGTTCTCGCTGCCCCTTGCGCGGCTGTAATACGCCGCAAGCAGCGCCGCTTCTGTCATGGTGGCGGTGTCCTGCTCGCTCGCGCCCTTGACTATAACATGGCTGCCGGGTATGTTCTTGGTGTGCATCCATATGTCGTTTGGCGAGGCGAAGCGCAGCGTCAGCTCGTCGTTCTGGCGGTTGTTTTTGCCAACGTATATGTCCGCACCCGTGGAGGATACGAAGTGCATGGGCTTTGATGCGGCAAGCTTCATTTTCTTTTTGCCGCCCTTGTCCCGCTTTATGTAGCCCTGCTCCTTCAGCTCCTCTATAAGCTCGCTCAGCTCGTTTTCCGCGGTGCATTTGGTCAAATTGTCAAGCTGGCCTTCAAGGTAGTTCAGTTCACTCAGTGTTTGCTCCCGCTGAACAATCGCCATCTCCCGCGCGGCCTTCAGCTTTTGATATTTCTTATAATACCGCTGTGCGTTTTCCCCGGGCGTAAGCTGCCTGTCCAGCGGAATGGCTATGCGCTCCACTGGGTCCGCATAATAGTTATCCACCGCCGCTGTGTCCGTTCCGCTTTTGAGCGAATGCAGATTTGCCGTGAGCAGCTCGCCGTAAAGGCGGCATTTTTCCATCTGCTCCTCGCTGTTGAGCGCGTCCGCGTAAAGGGCAAGCTTCTTTTCGCAGCGCTCAATGTTGTTTTGAAGCACCTTTCTTGCGCTTGCGCCGTGCCGCTTGGCCCATTCGCGCCTGTCGTTGTTTATATACAGGCTGTCCAAAGCCTCGCCAATGCTGTCGTACAGCTTAATGCCGCCGCCAGCTATTGCGAAGGGATACACCGCCTCCGTCTCGCCAAGGGCGTTGAGCACGGCGCTTGCCTTCTCCTTGCCATGCGCCATGTCCGCATAGAAGGCGGTAAGCCTTTCCGCAAGCTCCTCCCGCTCCGCTTCGCTTAGCTGAGTGCATTCGGTTTTATCGGTATATCGGGCAACAAGCTGCGCCGCAACGGCGGGGGATAGGCCGAAAAACGCATTGCTCAGCGCCTTTGCAATGCTCATGCCAACCATGCACATAGCCATGGAAAAGTCATCGACAGAGGCCTTTGACGGGTCCTGCTTGTCCTGCGCGGGGGGCGCGGAATACTCAAGCCCGGGCATAACGAAGCGCACGCTGCTCATTCCAAGGCCAACGTGCTTTATCGCGTCCACTATAACGCCCTTTTCATTCACCAGTATAATGTTTGAATGCTTGCCCATCAGCTCGCAGTAAAGGGCAAATACGCTCAGGTCGCCAAGGTCGTTGTATGTTTCTATGCTTATTTTAAGCACCCTGTCCAGCCGCTCCTGCTCAAAGCGCACTATTTTGCCGCCGGCAATGCGCTTCCTAAGCAGCATGCAGAACATTGGCGCTTCGCTCGGGGCCTGCTTTTTAAGCTCCGTAAGCTGCACGCGGTTGTCCGCAGCCGATGCGTTTATAAGCAGCCTGTGTGTCTGCCCAAGGCTGCGCACCATCAAAAGCAGCTCCTCTTTATCGGTCTGCTGAATTTTGTCTATCTTTCCGCCCGCAAGGCGCTTGTTCAGTTCGTTCATAGCGCTGTACAGGCTCAGTCCGTCCATGGACATTTGGTATCATCTCCGTTCGTGCGGCATATGCGCGCTATCGCCGCTCAAGCCTTGCAATGGATAGCTCATACGCGGTTTTTTCGAGCAGTATGCCGTTTTCGTTCTTTGTGTATTGGCGGCTTTGCAGCCTGCCCTCTATGCGCACCCGCGCGCCTATGCAAAGCTCCTTCGCTGCGTGCGCCGCGCCGCCCCACGCTATGCAGGGTATGTAGTCCGCCTTTTTATAGTCGCGGTTCACGGCGATGAGCATATCCGTTATCTCCCGCCCGAAGGGGGTTGTGCGGAACACGGTCTCGCGGCATATGCAGCCGGTGAGTATAACGCTGTTCACATGGCCGCAGTCCGCCCGGCAGCATTCTATGCGCCGCGCAAACGGCCTCAGCAGCAGCCTGTTCGCGCCGCCGATTTGGCGGTTGTAGGAGCGCAGCTCCCCGTTAAACTCAATCGTGTCCCCGATGCGGAAGCCTTTCATCAGCCTGCCCGGCACGGTTATGGGCAGCGTGTCCGCCGTGCCGCTCAGGCGCATTATCTCTATTTTGCCAAGATACAGCGTTTCGCCGTAGGCCTCATGCTCCGCCGTAAGCGGCTCTATAAGCCTGCCCCGCATAAACAGTCCGTTTTCATCCCGCGTGTAGCCCATATCCACTCTCCATAGCATGTAATGATGCTATATGGATATGCCGCCGTCCGTCGGGTTATGAATCCAGCCTGTATGCTCCCGTCACCACGTCGTCCAGCAGCGCCATAACAAGTATGCTGCCCTTGCCCGCGCGCGGCTCTATATGCACAAGCTCCGTCGTGTCTATCCGCGTTTCGGTCCCGTGGAACTGGCGCACGGCGAAGGGGAAGGGCATTGTAACATGGAAAGCGGCTGCTATGCAGGTGCCATTGCTGCCGTTCTTCTTAAAATCGAATGTCTTTAAGCCCTTGCCGTTGCGGCCCTGTATATCGTATTCGAATACAAAGCTGCGCTTTGCGTAGCCGCGGTCGGTCAGGGTCAAAATCTCGCCCTCGTCCGTTATTTGGCCGAAGTATACAACCTCATCCCCCTCGTCCAGCTTTATGCACTTAACGCCGCTGCTCACGCGGCCCATTTCGGGTATCGTGTCCGGCTCAAAGCGTATGCTCATGCCCTGCTTTGTTATAAGCAGTATCGTGCGCCCCTCGCCCGCGTCCGGCTCTATGCCTGTTATTTCGTCGCCGTCTTTAAGCGCGGCAGCCTGAATCTTCTTTGTTTTTGTTATGTATTCGGCGGCCTTTGTACGCTTTATGCTGCCCTGCTTGGTGAAGAAGAGCAGGTCGCCTTCGCCCATAGCGTCAAAGCAGGCGATTAGCCTTTCGTTCTTTTCAAGCGCGGCAATGGTGTTCAGGTTCACGGCCTTTGCACCGGGCTTTGTCTCCGCAATGTCGTCCACGCTCAGCGTTATAAGGCTGCCAAGGTTGGTGAAAAGCTTTATCCGCTTATCCGTTGACGTATCGAAAAGCCACCTTGCGCGCTCGGCTTCCGTGTTCAGCGTGTCCCGCTGCCGCCTGGGTACGCGCCTCAGCTTACCGTCCGCGCTTATTGCAACGCTCACGTCCACCGCGGCTATCTCCGCCTCGTTCACCTCTATTACCGGCTCTGCGTTTATAATCTCCGTCATGCGTGGCTTAGCGTACTTTTCCCGTATTTCACCGAGCTCGCCCTTTATGACCTGATGCAGCCTTTGCGGGGAGGCCAGTATGGCGTTGAGTTCCTTTATTGTTTTAAGTATGTCCTTATGCTCCTTCTCGATAGCCAGCAGCTCAAGATTGGTCAGCCTTTGCAGACGCAAATCCAAAATGGCCTGCGCCTGAATCTCCGTCAATTCAAAGCGCTTCATCAATGCTTCGCGCGCGATCTTGGGCGTTTTGGATGCGCGGATAATGGCTATTACCTCGTCTATATTCATCACGGCTATGGAAAGGCCGTTCAATATATGCTCGCGCTTCATTGCCGCGTCCAGGTCAAAGCGCGTGCGCCGCGTTACAACGTCCTCCTGATGGGCAATGTAATAGCGCAGCATCTCTTTAAGCCCAAGCTGCTGCGGCTTGCCTTCCGCTATGGCGACCATGTTCACGCCGAAGGTCACCTGAAGGTCGGAATATTTATAAAGGTATTGCAGTATCTTTCCCGCGTCCGCATCCTTTTTGACCTCTATAACGGCCCTCATGCCCATTCGGTCGGATTCATCGCGTATGTCGCTTACGCCGGCGAACATGGCCTTCTTTTCCTGCGTTATCTTCAGTATGCCTTCAAGGGCGCGGGCTTTGTTCACCTGATAGGGCATTTCGGTGGCCACTATCAGCTTTTTGCCGTTCTTCTGCTCCTCTATGTGGCACTTTGCGCGCACGGTAAGCTTGCCGCGGCCCGTTTCGTAGGCGGCGCGTATTTCATCGCTTGCCAGTATGTAGCCGCCGGTTGGGAAATCGGGGCAGGGGATTATTTGCATAAGCTCGTCAAGACTTATGTCCGGCTTCTCCATCTGCGCGATAACGGCATCTATAGTCTCCGCAAAGTTATGCGGAGGTATGGCCGTTGCAAGGCCCACGGCTATGCCGTTCGCGCCGTTTACAAGCAGGTTCGGGAAGCGGCCGGGCAGCACGTCCGGCTCCTTTTCCGTATCGTCAAAGTTAAGGCTGAACTTTACCGTGTCCTTATCTATGTCGCGCAGCAGCTCAAGCGCAAGCGGTGTCATCCTCGCTTCGGTATAGCGCATTGCGGCGGCGCTGTCGCCGTCTATGCTGCCGAAGTTGCCGTGCCCGTCCACAAGCGGCGCGCGCATATTGAAATCCTGCGCCATGCGCACCATTGCGTCATATACGCTGGAATCCCCGTGCGGGTGATATTTACCCAGGCAGTCGCCCACTATACGCGCGCTTTTCCTGTGCGGCTTATCGGGCGTGTTGCCAAGGCCGAGCATTGTGTAAAGTATTCTGCGCTGCACGGGCTTCAGCCCGTCCTCAACGCGGGGCAGGGCGCGTTCCAGTATTACATGCTCGGCATAGGGCAGCATGGATTCGTGCATAACGTCGTCCATGCTCTTTGTAAGTATGTTCTTGTCCGTCGCAATGGGCGGCCTTTCGTCCTTTTTAGCCATTTACCTTAGCGCTCCCTTCTGCGTTATTGCGCTGCGCCTTTTCCGCCTTTTCTTCAAAGGCGTCTGTCTTGTTGAAATTGGCGTATTCGCTTATGTATTCCTTGCGCGGGCCAACCTTGTCGCCCATCAGCAGGGTAACAAGGTGCTCAACGTCCGCCGTATCCTCTATGTTCACGCGCACAAGCGTGCGGTTTTCGGGGTTCATGGTGGTGTCCCAAAGCTGTTCCGGGTTCATCTCGCCAAGGCCCTTGTAGCGCTGCAAGCTGTATCCCTTGCCTATTGTTTTAAGCGCCTTGTTCAGCGCCGCATCATCGTAAAGATACTGCACGTTTGTGCCCTTTTGCAGCTTATAAAGCGGCGGCTGGCCCATGTATACATGGCCTTCCGTAATAAGCTCCTTCATATAGCGATAGAAGAAGGTGAGCAATATGGCCCGAATATGCGCGCCGTCCTGATCGGCATCGGAAAGTATTATGATCTTGTCGTACTTCAGACCGGATATGTCAAAATCCTCGCCTATACCGGTGCCTATCGCGGTTATTATGGAGCGGAACTCCTCGTTTTGCAGCACCTGGTCTATGCGCTTCTTTTCAACGTTTAGCGGCTTGCCTCTAAGCGGCAATATCGCCTGGAAGCGCCTGTCGCGCCCTTGCTTGGCGCTGCCGCCCGCGCTGTCTCCCTCAACTATGAAAAGCTCGTTTATCTTATAATCCCTGCCCGTGCAGCTTGAAAGCTTGCCCACGAGCGGAGCGTTATCCAGCTTGTTTTTTTCCCGCGCCATGGATTTTGCCTTGCGGGCGGATTCGCGCACCTTTGCCGCCTTAATGGCCTTGTCCGCCATAAGTGAGGCCGTTTCGCTATTCTTCAAGTCCTCAAGGAATGGCGTTAGAAATTCGTTCATAACGAACTCCACCGCGGGCTTGGCTTCCGTGTTGCCAAGGCGCGTTTTGGTCTGCCCTTCAAACTGCACAGAGTGCATCTTCAGCGCAAGCACCACCGTAAGCCCTTCGCGGAAGTCCTCGCCGCTCAATGAAGCGTCCTTCTCCTTCAGCAGGCCGCTTTTGCGGCAGTAATCATTCATTATCTTCGTAAGCGCGCTTTTGAAGCCCGTTTCGTGCGTGCCGCCTTCGGTGGTGGGTATGTTGTTCACGTAGGAAAACATGCTTTCCGTGTAGCCGTCGTTATGCTGCATGGCAAGCTCCACAACTATGCCGTCCTTCGTTCCGCTTATGTGTATGGGTTCGGGGTAAAGCGGGGTCTTGTCCGCATTGAGATATTTTACAAAGTCCGAAAGACCGCCTTCGAAGCAATATTCGCGTTCCTTTTTGTCCCCGCGGGTGCGTTCGTCCGTTAGCGTAAAGCGAACGCCGCGGTTAAGGTAGGCAAGCTCCCTTAGCCGCTTTGATATTATTTCAAAGTTCATGTCCAGCGTTTCAAAAACGCGCCTGTCCGGCAGGAATGTAACCCTTGTGCCGCGCTTCCTTGTGCGGCCGGTCTCCTGAAGCGGGCCTTCCGGTATGCCGGAATGGGTGTTGCCTTCGGCGTCTGTATAGCTATGGAACCGCTGAATATAGCTTTTGCCTTCGGTAGCCACCTCAACTATAACGTATTCGCTCAGCGCGTTTACAACGCTTGCGCCAACGCCGTGCAGACCGCCGGAGAAGCCGTATGCATCGTTATCGAATTTGCCGCCGGCGTGCAGCTGGGTATATACAACCTCAACGCCGCTCACGCCCAGCTTTTCATGTATGCCAACGGGTATGCCGCGGCCGTTATCCTCAACGGTTACGGAATTATCCTTATTCAATATAACGTTTATCGTGTCCGCAAAGCCGTTGGCGGCTTCGTCCACGGCGTTGTCAACAATTTCCCAAAGCATGTGGTGCAGCCCGCGCGCACCGGTGGAGCCGATGTACATGCCCGGGCGCATACGCACGGCCTCCAGCCCCTCCATTACCTTAATATCGCTTACGGTATAGTCTTTAGACATATTCCCTCCAAGTGCGCCGCAGCGCAGAATAAAATCAATATTAACCAATTTTATATTATAATACAATGGTTTATTCTGGACAAGTCAAGCGCGGATATTTAACTTTTTTACCGGTAAAACTAATCAAAAACCGAAAAGAGGTGACATTATGAACGACACGGCGAAAATATGCCGCGAAATAAGCGACAGTGCGGACATGGGCAAGCTTGCGCTCAGCCGGCTTATAAAGCGCTGCCGCGACGCATCGTTTTGCAGCGTTATGGCGGACATGTTCGCGAACTATCACGAACTGTATAACGATGCGCAGGAGATAATAAGGGAGCTTGGCCGGCACGATTCGGGCGCAAGTCCGCGGCAGAAAAAGCCCATGCTTATCGGCCTTGCGCTGAACACGGCGATAGACAGCACGCCTTCGCACCTATCCGAAATGCTGGTGCAGGGCTGCGCGATGAGCCTTATAAACATTGCCCGGGCGGAAAACGAATGCGCCCGCGCGGATGCAAAGGCAATGTGCTTATGCAAGCGCGCCCGCAGGAACGAGCAGGAAAACATTCAGCGCCTGCTCAAGTTCGTTTGATCATTCGCGGGTAAGCTCGGAATATATCGCGCTGAACACGGCCTGGCTGCGTTCTTCCCAAACGTCGCACGCATGGCGGGCCGTGGCCTCATCAGGCAGCAGCAGCTCTATTTTGACCAAATCGCCGTGCGGCTCCATAGCCCTCAGCGTTACCCTGCGGGCGGTCTCGCTCGCGCTGTCGCGCTCTATTTTGGTGGCAAAGCGCGTGCGGCGTATCAATACGGGCGCGTATTCCGCGGCGCGTGCGGCGATCTTGTCCCTCAGCGACCCGGGCAGCCGCACGGCGAACATATCGAGCGTCTGCTCACCCTGCGGCGTGACGAAATACGCCTGCCCATATGGGCGCGGCACGGCGCTTATAAGCCCTTCCTCCTCCAGCTCATACGCGGCGTTCTGCACCGCGAAATACCCAAGCAGATCATATATGCCGAAAAAGTCCGAAAGCTGCTCCTTGGTGGGCTGCATGCCGAGCGCCTTCAGCCCGTGAAGCACCATCAGCTTGTCCTTAGTAACTCCCGTTGAAAAGTATTCCATGTTTTCTCCTCATAGCACAGCTTTATATAATTATAGCATAAAACGCGGCGTATAAGAAAGAGGATGCTTTTAAGCATCCCCTGTTGTATTCGTTCATTCATCAAGGCATTCTATTGCCGCTGTTAAACCCTTGACCATATCCTCAAGCGGCATACTGGGCATGTTCGGCTTATCGGCAGCCTGGCTTGGGATATAGGGAACGTGTATGAAACCGGCCTTTGTTGCCATGCTGTTCGCGGCAATATGGTCAAGCAGGGCATACATCGTGCTGTTGCACACATATGTGCCCGCGCTGTTTGATACCGCTGCGGCAACGTTAGCGCGCTCCATTGCGCTCACCATGCGCTTTATGGGCAGCGTTGCAAAATGCGCATTGGCTCTGCCCGTGACAACCGGCTCATCCTCCGGCTTATAGCCCGCGTTGTCAGCTATGCGCGCATCCATAACGTTTATCGCAACGCGCTCCGGCGTTATGGCCGCCCTGCCGCCGGCCTGCCCGAGGCATATGGCATAATCGGGCTTTATCTCGTCAACATAGCGGCACACGGCGTCCTTTGCGCCGAGGAACGTGACCTCAAGCAGCCGCTTTTCAAGGCGTATACCGCCTATCGTTTCGGGAAGAAGCTCCAGCGCCAATGCGGAAGGGTTCTCGCTCTCCCCGCCGAAGGGTTCAAATGCGGTTATCAGCAGCGTTTTCATGCGCTTTACCTCGCCTTTCTGTATGCTTTGCCGTTTTCAAGGGCAATACCCTTTGCTTCAAACATTTCGCTCACCGTTACCAGCTTGTATCCCTGCTCCACAAGGGCGGGAATTATCTGCTCCGCGGCGGCCGCGGTATCATCCCTGACGTCGTGCATAAGCACTATGTCCCCGTCAACGGCCTTCAACGCCTCCGCAACGGTACTGTCCGTGTCCCGCGTTTTCCAGTCCAGCGTATCTATGCTCCAAAGTATCAGCGGGTATTTCACCGTTGCGCGCACGTCGTCGTTCTTCGCGCCGTATGGCGGGCGCACCAGCTTAGAGCGCGTGCCTGTTATGCTTTCTATAATGTCGGCGGTGTCCTCAACCTGGCTTGTCCGCTCGTCCTCTGATATTTTGGTCAGGTTCTTGTGGCTGTATGTATGATTCGCCACCTCGCAGCCAAGATCCGCCGCGCGCTTAACGGTATTGGGGAATTTCTCCGCCTGTGAGCCGAGCGCGAAGAAAGTGACGTGTACACCATATTCGGCGTATTGCTCAACCACGTCCAGTATGCGGTTTGTAACCTCGCCATACGGCCCGTCGTCAAACGTTAATGCGACCAACTTTTCTTCGCTAAGCGGGTTCGCCGTTTCGCCCGGCATTATCGCTCCCGTAACTTCGGGCGTAGCGACAGCCGTCTGCTCCGGCGTGGGCGAAGGCTCCACGGTCGGCACGAACGTAGGCGTAGGCTGCGGGGTTGGCTTTGGAACCTCTATCATGTCGCTGCCATTATCGTTGTTCAGCGCGCAGCTGCATAAGCAAAGCAGCATTGCGGCGCATATAAGCATTGCGAAAAAAATCCTGATATATGTATAAACGATTCTGCTCATCGTGTACTCCTTATGTAAACGCCCGCGCGGTTTTTGCCGCATTGAGCCGATACGGATATGCTATCGTTTATTCTACCCCAAGTCAAGCCGTTAATATAATATTTAACATTTTGTTAATAGGGCTATCCGTATTGCATTGCACGGCTCTTTCAAATATAATACCCTAAGGCGTACGGAGCGAATACGCCCGAATGTTTGGAGGCAACGCATTTGAAAACGAGTGATTTTTACTATGATCTGCCGCATGAGCTGATAGCGCAGACGCCCATAAAGGACCGCAGCGCCGCGCGCATGCTTTATTACGATATGAAGAATAAGCAGATGCATGACGAGATATTTACCGATATCCTTACCCATTTAAGGCCGGGGGACATACTGGTGCGCAACACCACCCGCGTTATACCCGCGCGCCTTTATGCGCACAGGGAGGATACAGGCGGGCTGATGGAGTTTTTGCTGCTCAAAAGGCTGGATGACCACCGTTACGAGGCGCTGGTACGCCCGGGCAAGCGCGCAAAGCCCGGCCTTATATATAAGGTAACGGACGAACTGAGTATAGAGGTTGAATCCCCGACCGACGCGGGCGGCAGGATAGTATATCTTCATTATGAAGGCATACTTGAAGAGGTGCTTGACCGCTGCGGCGAAACGCCGCTGCCGCCATACATAACCGAGCGGCTGGACGATAAGGAGCGCTACCAAACCGTTTATGCCAAGCAGAACGGCTCCGCCGCCGCACCAACTGCGGGGCTGCACTTTACGGAGGAGCTGCTCAAAAAGGTGCAGGATATGGGCATTGAGATAGCGGATGTGCTGCTGCACGTTGGCCTTGGCACGTTCCGTCCGGTATCGGCAGAAAACGTGGAAGAACACCATATGCACAGCGAATATTATGAAATGAGCGAAGAATCGGCCCAAAGGATAAACCGCGCCCGCCAAAACGGGGGCAGGATAATAGCCGTCGGCACAACGTCCTGCCGCACGCTTGAAAGCGTGGCCGATGAAAACGGCGTTGTTCACGCCAAAAGCGGCTATACGGACATATTCATAACGCCGGGCTATCGCTTTAAGGCCGTGGACGGGCTGATAACCAATTTCCATCTGCCCGAATCAACGCTGCTTATGCTTGTGAGCGCCCTTTGCTCGCGCGAGGAAGTAATGGCGATATACGCCCATGCCGTAGAGGAACGCTACCGCTTCTTCAGCTTCGGCGATTGCTGCCTGTTCCTGTGAGGTTGACAGTATATCAATATTTGCATAAAATATTGATATAATAATTGCGGAGGTGATGGCATTGCCGGCTATAAGACCGAGTTCCGATCTTAGGAACGGATACAATGAAATATCGGAATTTTGCCATAAGTATAATGAGCCCGTATACATTACAAAGAACGGCACGGGCGATCTGGCCGTGATGAGCATAGAAACCTATGAACGGCTCGTCGGAAGGTTTGAGCTTTATTCCTTAATGGAAAAAGGGCTGAATGACGCGGAGCATGGCAGGGTGCAAAAAGCGGACGATGTTTTTGCGCGGATAGAGCAAAGGCTTGAGCAGGGCAAAAATGGATAATTATTCCGTCATGATGTCCGCCGCAGCGGCAGAGGACATTGGGGGCATAGCGGACTACATAGCCAATACGCTGCTTGAACCGGAAACGGCCGCAAAGCTTATTGGCAGGCTGAAAACGGCCGTAAAATCGCTTGAAACAATGCCTGAAAGGCATCCGCTCGTGGCTGATACATACTTGGCGCTTCGCGGCATACGGACATTGCTCGTGGATAATTACTGCGTTTTTTATGCCGTGAACCGCGCGGAACACACCGTGAACATAATCCGCGTGATATACACAAAGCGGGCGTGGGAAAAGCTTATTTGACTGCCCACGACCACATAGGAGGAAAGATGAACCAATTCCGTTTTGAACTGATACATACCTGCGCGCAGACGGGCGCGCGGCTGGGGCGGCTGCATACGCCGCACGGCGTTATAAACACGCCCTGCTATATGCCCGTGGGTACGCAGGCCACCGTTAAGGCAATGACCCCGCGGGACCTTGCGGACACGGGCAGCGAGATATGCCTTGCCAATACATACCATTTGTTTGAGCGCCCCGGGCACGAGCTTGTGCGCGAGGCGGGCGGCCTGCATACGTTCATGCGCTGGGACAAGCCCATATTGACCGACTCCGGCGGATTCCAGGTATTCAGCCTTGCGGTTGCCAACAAAATAAAGGAGGACGGGGTAGAGTTCCGTTCGCTGATAGACGGCAAAAAGCATTTCTTCACGCCTGAAAAGGTTATGGAAATAGAAGAAGCGCTGGGTGCGGACATAGCGATGGTGTTCGATGAATGCGCGCCGTGGCCAAGCGATGAAAGCTATACACGCGCTGCAATGAACCGCACGCACCGCTGGGCGGAACGCTGCAAAAAGGCGCATACGCGGGAGGATCAGGCGCTGTTCGGCATAGTGCAGGGCGGAACATATAAGCACCTTAGGATAGAAAGCGCGAAAACACTTGCGGATATGGATTTCCCGGGCTACGGCATAGGCGGGCTTTCCGTCGGCGAACCAAAGCCGCTTATGTATGAAATGCTTGAGGAAATAGCCCCGTATATGCCCAAGGATAAGCCGCGCTATCTTATGGGCGTGGGAAGCCCGGACTGCCTTGTTGAAGGGGCTATCCGCGGGGTGGATATGTTCGATTGCGTATTGCAGACGCGCATAGCCAGAAACGGCCTTGCGCTTACGTCAACAGGCAAAAAGATGCTCAGAAACGCAACGTTTGAGCATGATTTTTCCGTTATAGAAGAAGGGTGCGACTGCTACGCCTGCTCAAACGGCTTCACGCGGGCATATATACGCCACCTTGTAAAATGCAAGGAGATACTGGCCGCGCAGCTTATAACCATGCATAACATACGCTTCTCGCAGCGGCTTATGGCTGGCGTAAGGCAGGCCATAGCGGAGGACAGGCTTATGGACTTCCGCAACGAATGCATTGCAAAAGGAATGTTTGATTGATATGAAGGAGCTTGAGCTGAAGGGGCTTAGCGAGCAGGACACCGCACGCATAGGCGAAAAGCTTGGCGAAGGGCTGTTCCCCGGCGCGTTCATAGCGCTGTACGGCGGCCTTGGCGCGGGCAAAACAACGCTTACGCGGAGCATTGCCGCAGCCCTTGGCATACGCGGCATATTGAGCCCAACGTTCACGATAGTGCGCGAATACGCGGGGCGCATACCGCTTTTCCATTTCGATGCGTACAGGCTTGGCGATGCGGACGAGCTTTACGCCATAGGCTTTGACGAATACATGGCCCGCGGCGGCGCGATAATAATGGAATGGTGCGAAAACGTTGAGGATGCCCTGCCGTGCGACAGGCTTGAGATACATATTCGGGGCAGCGGCGAAGAACCGCGCTCCATGCGCATTGCTGCGAGCGGCGCGGTGCATGAAAAGCTTATGGAGGGATTGGCATGAAGAATATATTGCTCATATCCACGTCCGGCCGTGCGGCGGGCGCGGCGGTATGCCGCGGCGGGGAGGTAGTCCGATCCAAGCTGAGCGACAACGGCCTTACCCATTCGGAAACCATAATGCCGCTGATAGACAGCCTTTTTGACGATGAAATAAAGCTTTGCGATATGGATGCAGTATGCGCGGACGTTGGCCCGGGGTCTTTTACGGGTGTGCGCATAGGCGTATGCATAGCCAACGCAATGGCATATGCGCTCAAGCTGCCGGTAATAGAGGTTAGCTCGCTGCGTGCGCTTGCGGATGCCATTGACACGGAACGGCCCGTATGCGCGCTGATAGACGCCCGCAACGGCAACGGTTACGCCGCGCTTTATGAAAACGGGAAAGAGATCATTGCGCCGAAGGCCGTGGTAGTGAGCGAGCTTATTGCCGAATTGCCCCCAAACACCGTATTTACGGGAGACGGAGCAAGGACATACCATGATGCGATAGCCGCTGCACTGCCGAACGCTGTATTCGCTGCGGAAGAAAAGCATATGCTTACGGCGGATATGCTGGCAAAGTGCGCCGATGGCAAGCTTGAACGCGGCGAAACATGCGAAGAAGTGCGCCCGCTGTACCTTAGACCAACGCAGGCGGAGCGCATGTATAAAGCGAAGGAGCAGCAAAAATGAGCGATATTGTCCGCCCGATGCAGGCGATGGATATAGACAGGGTATACGAGCTTGAAAAAACCTGCTTCCGCACGCCGTGGTCGCGTGATTCGCTTGCGGGGGAACTGAAGAATAAAATTGCGCATTATCTTGTGCTGGAGCGGGACGGCCGCGTGGTGGCCTATGCGGGCATGTGGATAATATACGAAGAGGCGCACATAACAAACGTTGCGGTAGATCCGGCGTTCAGGCGGCAGGGCATAGCCAAGCGGGTTATGCTTTGCATGATGCGCACGGCGCGGCTTTTTGACGCAACGGAGATGACGCTTGAGGTAAGGGAAAACAACTTCGGCGCGCAGGCGCTTTATGCCCGGCTGGACTTTGAAAAGGCGGGCGTAAGGAAGGGCTATTATACGGACACGGGAGAGGCGGCCTACATAATGTGGAACCGCGATATCGGCTTGACACTTGAGAAAAGCAATGTTACCATAAACCTATAAATATAAAATAAAAAGGAGATATACAGCAATGAAACAGCAGATAAACGCCGCCAATGCACCCGCCGCCATAGGCCCCTATTGCCACGCGATAGAGATGGAGGGCTTTATATTCACCTCCGGTCAGCTTGGCATAGACCCCGCCACCGGCAAGCTTTGCGAAGGCGTGGAGGCGCAGGCCAGGCAGGCTTTTACCAACCTGAAAAACGTGCTTGACAGCGCGAATGCTTCCATGGACGATGTGCTCAAGACCACCGTATTCATGGTTGACCTGGCGGACTTTGGCAAGGTAAACGCCATATATGCCGAGTTCTTCGGCCCCAACTATCCTGCAAGGAGCTGCGTGCAGGTTGCCGCGCTTCCCGCGGGCGGTTTGGTTGAAATCGAGGCCGTTGCCAACAAGGCGGCCGATGAAATAGCTTCCTTCTAAGTAAGGAGCTGCCATGCAATGCCGTAACGCGGCAAAATATCCATTCAATTTTCGCCCACTCGTGTGCGCGGCGTTCGGCCTTGGCGCGGGGGTGGCGATAGGTATGCACATAAGCGGAGCGCGCGCCTTATTGGCGGCGCTCCTTTTGCTTATTGCGGCATATATTATGCATGCGAAAAAGCAGCGCGCGGCAACGGTAATGCTTGTATGTGCTGCGGCGGGACTGCTGCGGGTGGCGGGCTATGCATTCCTCCCGCGCGAAGAAGTGAGCGAAATTATCAAAAACGCCCGCTTTTCGCGCAATCATACGCCGACAGCGCTTATGCCAACGGTTGAAAGCCTGTATGCGCGGTGCGATGCGCTTTTTGACGAAGCTTCGCCTCTTGCGCGGGCAATATTGCTGGGGGACAGGAGCACGCTTATGTATTTTCAGCGGTATGCGTTCCGCGCAAGCGGAGTATCGCACACGCTGGCGCTTAGCGGGCTGCATGTGTCCGCACTTACGCTTGTTTTGCTTCGCTGCATTCCGCCTAACCGCCCAAGGCTGCGGGCCGCGTTCGTGTTCGCATTCCTTGGCATATACTGCGCTGTGGCGGGCTTCCCCGCAAGCCTTATGCGCGCGGCAATAATGTTCATGTGCATTGTGCTTGCCCCGCTTTGCCTAAGGCGGAACGATACCGCGTCCGCGCTTTCGCTTGCGTTTATAATAATCGTGTGCGCGGAACCGCTCAGCATTTATTCTGCGGGCTTCTGCCTTTCCTTTGCCGCCGTGGCCGGGATAGCCATGCTGTATGCGCCCATAATGCGCCGCCTGCCCCGCGCGCTTGCGCCCGTAGGCACTACCGTTGCCGCAACGCTCGGCACGCTGCCGTTCACGGTGATGTTCTTCGGAGAATTCAGCACATATTCAATAATTGCAAATATATTCATTGTGCCGCTTATAACGCTTGCGCTGCCGATAGGGCTTATCGCGCTTGTGCTTTCGTATATATCGGCGCCGCTCGGCGCGCTTTTGGCAATACCCGCGCGGCTGATGCTGGGCGCAAGCGAAAGCATCAGCGCGGCCATTGCTTCGCTTCCGTATGCGCAGATAAAGCTGAGCGGCTTTAATGGGCTTACATGCGCGCTGTATTTTGCGGCGCTCATAGTGCTTTCAAAATATTGCCTTATGGACAGAAATAAAAAGCTTATTTATGGCTGCGTGCTGCTTGCGCTTGGCACGCTGAGTGTCATTCTTGCTTGAACCGCCGCGCTTTATTGGCTATAATAGAAAACATGGAACGCAATGATTTTATGATAGCCGCCGGCAAGGGCGCGTTGAGCGGGGCATATCTTCTGCATGGCGAGGAGGAGTTTTTGAAGGAAAACGCCGTATCCTCCGCGCTGAAACTTATCGACCCCGCAATGCGGGACCTTAACGTGGACATATTGGAAAATGCGCAGGCAACAGCCGTTATAGCCGCGGCGGAAACGCTGCCGTTTATGGTGGAAAGGCGCGTGGTACTGTGCCGCGCAATGCCAAAGGACGACGACGCAGCCCGTCTTGCCGCATACGCCGAAAAGGTGCCCGAAAGCACGGTTTTATTATTCTATATAAAGGGAAAGGCGGACGGGCGCAGCGCATTCGTGAAGGCTATGGCAAGGCTTGGCCGCAGCGTTGATTTTGCCCCGCTGAACGAGATTGAGGCGCGGCGATACGTGCAGAAGCGGGCAAAGGCGATAGATGCGCCGATAACAGAGCAGGAGGCGGCGTTCTTCGTATCGCTTGCGGGAACGGACTGCGCTGCGCTTTATAACGAGCTTGACAAGGCCGCGTCCTACGCCGGAGCGGGCAACGAGATAACGCGGGAAGTTATAGCAAAAATAGTTACAAGGGATCTTGACTACGTTGTTTTTGAGGTACTGGATCAATTCATTGCCAACCGCGCAACGGACGGGCTGCGCACGCTGAACGGGCTGATGGAAAACGGCGAAAAGCCGCTGATGATAGCCGAACGTCTGCGGGACAAGGCAAAGCTTACGCTTCAGGCAAGGCAGCTGATAGATAAGCGCATAGGCAAGGACGAGATAACGCGCCGCCTTGGCGTAAGTTCGGGCTATGCATGGCGCGTGAGCGACAGCGCAAAGCGGCTTTCAACCGCGCAGGTGGCTGCGCTGACGGATGCGGCGGAGGCGCTAAGCCGCGTGACAACAATGCAGCTCACGGGCCAGGCGAAGGCGGAGGATGCGCTGATACGCGCGCTTATGCTGCTTGCGCACAGGTGAACACCATGCCCCTTGACAGGGGCTTTTGATTACACTATAATATCGTTACATGATATCAATTAACGATATTGATGCGAAGGAGAATGAAAATGCCGAAAAAGGCAATGGAAAGCCTTACTGAATCGATGTTCTATGTGCTTATGGCGCTGATGCGGCGGCCCATGTGCGGCATAGAAGCGGTGCGCTTCGTAAGCGACAAAACGGCGGGACGCATAAGCATAGGCCCGGCAACGCTGTATACGGTGCTTGCAAAGTTCGAAAGCGAAGGCTACATAGAGGAAACAGAGGTGGAGGGCCGAAAGCGCACATACCGCATAACCGAAAAGGGGCGCGGAGCATATATGGCGGAGCTGAGACGGCTTGAAACCATGGCGGAGGATGCAAGGACGGAGGAATTGTTCTATGGAAAGCAGTAAAAAGGGCGCAGTAAGGCTGATACCCTGCGCGGATTACGATATAGAAGGGCTGCAAAGCTATTTTGAGGAAATGGCTGCAAAGGGGCTGCATCTTAAAAAGGACGGAATATTTGCGTATTTCGCTTCCTTTGAGCGTGGCGAGCCGCGGGAGGCGCGCTACCGCATGGACGTGAAGGAAAAGCGAAGCCCCATTATGGATGGCGATAACGGCAGGCCGACCGATGAGCAGATAGAGCTTTGCGGTGAGCTTGGCTGGGAATATGTGGATTCGATAGGCGCATTCCATATTTTCCGCACATATGACGCAGCGGCGCCGGAGCTGAATACGGACGCGGCGCTGCAATCGATAGCCGCCAGGCGCATTGTGCGCAGCCAAATAGACAGCGTTTTGGTATTGTGCTTCTGGCTGCTGATATACCCTGTGCTGAAGCTTGACGGCTTGCTGCTGCCAACCATGTTCACCGTCGGCACGGACATTATGCTGCTTGCGTTTATAATAGACATATGGTGGATAGCGGGCAGCATAGCGCGGCTTATATATCTCAGCCGCATAAAGAAGCGGCTTGAAGCGGGGGAGAGCATAGTGCGCCGCGTTAAGCGCAGCAGCGCGCGCTATATTGCCCCGCGCATAGTGTTCGCGGTGCTGACGGCGGCAACGGTATGCCTGTTCATTGCGCGCTGGAGCGAGGCGGATAAAGGCCGTATACCGCTTGAAGAATACGCGGGCGAATTGCCATTTGCCACCATTGCGGACATTGTGCCGGGCAAATATGAGCGGATGGGGTTTCCTGTGACGGACGGCATACAGGTGCGAAGCGACATACTTGCGCCGGTGGTGATAGACTTCCGCGAATATGCGGCCGTAACGGTGAGCGGCGGCAAAGCCTTTTCCGGCGGGCTGCTGATAGATTATTATGAAACCGTGTCGCCCCGGCTTGCCCGCGCCACGGCGGAGGAACTGCTGCTCAACGCAAAGCTAAAAAGGCATTATACGCCGATAGAGTTAGCCGATATGGGCGCGGACATGCAGGCTGCGTATTATGACGAGGTGCATATGCCCACGGTAATACTGCAAAAGGGAAACAGGGTGATAAAAGCAACGCTGTACCAAACGGGGGAATATACCATAAGCATGGACGAATGGGCAGGTAAACTGCTCGGCTGAGCATCACGGCAGCACAAGTATGCGTATGGTTATCACCGTTGCGCCGCTGAGCAGCAGCGCAAGCAGAAAGTTGACCCCGCAGCACAGCAGCAATATCATAATAAGCACGAAAAGCATTGCGCAGCGTATTGATTTACGCTTCACGCATTGCTTTTTTACATATACTGTTGCGGGCCTTCGCTGTAACATATATATCCCTCCTTATATAGTATAATACGCTTTCGCGGCATGGCATGACACACGGCCTGCCGCCTTATTTTTTGCCGCACACAAGGCGCCGTTACGGAATAAGGTGATGATATAACGATATGGAGGCCATTATGAACGGCGATAATGAATATATAGTTGAATTTAACGGGGTAAGCCTTAATTATCACGATGCGCAGGGCGAAACGCCGGCGATAAGGGGTCTTGACTTCGGGGTGAAGAAGGGCGAGTTCGTGTCTATAGTAGGGCCGAGCGGCTGCGGAAAAACAAGCGTGTTGAGCATAGCTGCGGGCATTGCCGTGCCGAGCGGGGGCAGTGTGCGCATAGAGGGCGGCAGGCCGGGCTATATGCTGCAGCAGGATCATCTGCTGGACTGGCGCACGGTGGAAGGAAACATATTACTTGGGCTTGAGGTGCAGGGCAATCTGAACGAAGAATCCCGCAGCTATGCGCTGGAGCTGCTTAAAACATACGGACTCGGCGAGTTTGCCGGGAAATACCCTTCTCAGCTTTCCGGCGGCATGCGGCAAAAGGTGGCGCTGATACGCACCCTTGCAACGCGGCCGGAGCTGCTGCTGTTAGACGAGCCGTTTTCCGCGCTCGATTTCCAAACGCGACTCATGCTTTGCGACGAAATGCACGATATATTGAAGCGCGAGGGCAAAACGGTGATGCTTGTTACGCACGATATTTCCGAAGCAATATCAATGGGCGACAGGGTGCTTGTTTTCAGCGCGCGGCCAACGGGAGTGAAGGCGGAGCACATTATAGACCTTAGCGGCAAAAGCCCGCTTGAACGGCGCAACGCGGCAAACTTCAAGGATTATTTTAACGCCATATGGGGGGAACTGGACCATGATGAAGCAAAATGACGCGGCCTTTTCGGCGGAACACAGGCAATATATTGCGCGGCTGAACCGCTCCCGCCGGGGCATAAAGCTTGCGCGCTGGCTTATATTGATAGTATTCATTGCGCTGTGGGAGCTTTTTGCCCGCGTGGGGATAATAGATCCGTTTATAGGCAGCTCCCCGGTAAGGGTGGCGGAGACGATAGCGCGGCTGTATTCGGGCGGGGAACTGTTTTTGCACATAGGCGTAACGCTTTATGAAACGGTGCTGGGCTTTGTACTTGGCACGGCGGCGGGTACGCTGATAGCAATCACGCTTTGGTGGAGCCCGGCGATCAATCGCGTGCTTGACCCATATCTTGTGGTATTGAACGCGCTGCCTAAAATCGCGCTGGGGCCGATACTGATAGTGTGGTTCGGCGCAGGCATAACGAGCATAATAGTAATGGCGCTGCTTATATCCTTTGTGGTGACGATAATGAGCGTGCTGGCGGGCTTTAACGAAATAACGGGCGAAAAGCAGCTGCTTATGAAAACGCTTGGCGCAAGCAAGCTGCAAATATTCACAATGGTGGTGCTGCCCGCGTCGCTGCCGACTATTATGAACGCGCTGAAGATAAGCGTGGGCATGAGCTGGGTAGGCGTTATAGTCGGTGAATACCTTGTGTCAAAGGCCGGCCTTGGCTATCTTATAGTTTACGGAGGGCAGGTATTCAAGCTGGATCTTGTTATGGCGAGCATAGTGGTGCTGTGCCTGCTTGCGGCGCTTATGTATTACGGCGTGGCATATATGGAGAAAAAGCTTGTAAGGTGGCGTATGCACGGCGGCTGAGGGATGCTATAATATAACAATGATATAAGCATACGGAGGCACGCATGACGAACAAAGAAATGCTCTGTACGGCGCTGAAGCAATCCGCGCTTGAACTAAACTGCACCGTTGACGACCTGACAAGAGGGAAAAGCAAAGCCGTTATATCAAGGGCGGCGGAGGGCGCAAGGAAATATCTTTCGCTGCCGTTTTATTGCCAGCTTGTAAGCTACGGCAGCGGCATAGTTGCATCAGTAAACGAAGAGATATATGCCGACGCAGAGGCGTATATTGAAAAATACGCGCCGGAGCATTGCTTTGAAACGCCGAACATGCTCGTTTTGCAGTCCGCGCTTGAGCGGCGCGGCATGAGCGCATGCTTCATGGCGGAATACTGGCTTTGCGATACGGATGCAATAAGGCCGCTGGACTGCGGCTATGAACTGCGGCTGCTTACGGCGGAGGATTTTGCGCCGCTGTATACGCCGCAATGGAGCAACGCATTGTGCGAAAAGCGAAAGGAGCTTGATGTGCTTGGTATAGGCGCATATGACGGGGAAAAGCTTGTAGGCCTTGCCGGGTGCAGCACGGACTGCGAAAGCATGTGGCAGATAGGTGTCGATGTTCTGCCGGAATATAGGCGGCGCGGGATAGCCTCGGCTGTGACAGGTCGCCTTGCGGCGGAGATAATGGCGCGTGGGAAGGTGCCGTTCTATTGCTGCGCATGGAGCAACGTGGCGTCTGCCCGCAATGCCATACGCGCAGGTTTCCGCCCGGCATGGGTGGAGCTGACCGCCAAAAGCGCCGAATATACCGCGGATATGAATAAATAATAAACATATATGTATATACCGAAAAATTAGCGGCAATACTCCCTTCCATAAATAAACCCAAAGCGGTTATCAGGAGGGGAGTATATGTTTTTTTCGGCGGGTGCATTGTTCGGCCGCGCGGCGGCGATAGATCTTGGCACGGTGAATACGGTTGTGGCGATAGAGGGGCGCGGAATAGTGCTGAACGAACCCACGGCGGCCGCGGTATATACCGAAGCGCAACGCGAGCGCGGCATAATTTCAAGCGGGGCGGATGCGGAACGGCTTTACGGCCGCACGCCGGGCGGGGTGAACATAATATACCCCATGAAGGACGGCGTTATTGCGGACATATCGGCTGTGGGCGATATGCTGGGCGATTTTTTTGTTAAGGCATTCGGGCGCAGGCGCGGCGCGGCGGGGGCAAGGCTGACGATATGCCTGCCGCTTTGCGCAACGGAGCTTGAGCAGCGCGCGCTTACGGACGCGGTCAAGGCCTGCGGTGCGCGGGAGGCTACGATAATACCCGAACCCCTTGCGGCGGCTGCGGGCGCGGGCATGGACATATTTGCGCCGATTGGGAGCATGGTAGTGGACATAGGCGGCGGCACAACGGACACGGCCGTTATAAGCTACGGCGGCATTGCCGCAAATGAGAGCATAAAGACCGGCGGGCGGCATATAGACGGCGCCATTGCGGACTACATCGCCGCGCAGTACGGCGTGAGGATAGGCGAAAAAACGGCGGAGGAGATAAAGCTTTCGCTCGGCGCGGCGCTGATAGGCGGCATGGAGCGCAGGCAGTTCAAGGGGCGCAGCCTGAAAACGGGGCTGCCGGAATGCGTTGCGCTGACCGGCGGAGAGGTTAGCCACGCAATCGCGCCCACGGTAAGAAGAATAGTTGATTCCGTGAGGCGGACGCTTAGCGAAACACCGCCGGAGCTTGCGGCGGATCTTATAGACACGGGCATAGTGCTTACAGGCGGCGGGGCGAAGCTTAAGGGGCTTGATAAGCTGATAAGCCACGAAACGGGGCTGAAGGTGAGCATAGCGGAGGACCCTATGTACTGCGTTGCGCTGGGCGCGCTGAAGCTTGGCAGCGGGGAAGATATGGACGCGCCAAGGTACGCATAAGGCGTAATATAGTTTAACTTAGTGTGACGTTTTGCGTATTCTTATTGCGCGAGCGGCGGCAAAATATTATAATAAACGGGTTAAATGAGGCAATTTAGCGGATTTATTATAGAAAGGATGCCGTAATGCGCGGATTGTTCAAAAATAAGCCTTTGATAATAATGCTTGTGGCGGTGCTGCTGCTGGGCGTGTTGGCGTTCATAACAAGCGCGGACAGATCCGTATCGTGGGTGGAAAGCACGCTCGGCTCCGTTTTCCAGCCCGTGCAGACTTTTGCGGCAAAGGCTTCAAACAGTATAATAGGCTTTTTCCAGCGCATATTCAAAACAAGCGACGCCGATAAGGAGCTAGAGCAGCTTCAGGTGCGCATGGCGCAGCTTGAGCAGGCGGCGGACGAAAACGCAACGCTAAAGGCGGAAAACGAACGGCTGAAAAAGCTGCTCAATTACGTTGAAACGCTTGAAAACTACGATTATGTCACTGCCGTTGTAACGGGCAACAGCCAGGGCGTGTGGTTTGAAACGTTCACAATAAACGCCGGACGCAACAAGGGCATAAAGAAGGACATGAGCGTTGTGTGCGCAGACGGGCTTGTAGGCAGAATAATCGAAGTGGGCGCGAACTGGAGCAAGGTTACCGCCATAATAGACGCTTCAAGCGAAGTGAGCGTTATGGTGGAGCGCACGAGGGACATAGGCGTTGTGCGCGGCGCGTTCAGCACGGCGGATGATAACCAGCTGGAGCTTTACTATCTGCCGTCGGGCTTTGACCTTGTGCCCGGGGACAGGATAGTTACAAGCGGCATGAGCAGCATATTCCCTAAGTCCATAGTGGTGGGCACTGTGTCCGAAGTTACGCGCCGTTCCGCGGAAGGCACGCAGTCAAATGCAATAATCGAGCCTGCGGTAGACTTTGGGCACCTTGAAGAGGTGCTGGTGCTGATAGAAAAAACGGGAGAGGAGTAGGCCCATGCGAAGGTTATACATCGTTATAGCTGCCGCAGCAGGGCTTTATCTTGATTCCGTGTTTTTTGCCCGCGTGAATATAAGCGGCATCAGGCCGGACGCCATAATGGCGCTCACAGCGTCATTGGGCGTGCTTTTAGGCATGAAGAAGGGCGCGCTGTTCGGGCTGATAATGGGCCTTATTGCGGACGTATTGTATTCGCCCATGGTTGGGCTGAGCGCAATGGGCTATATGTTCGCCGGTCTTTTGGGCGGCGCGTTTTATCAAAAATACTATGCGGATAATATAATAATCCCCGCGCTTGTTGCGGCGGTGGGGGCAATATTCAAGGAATGCGTAATGGCCGCAGCCTGTGCCGCCGGCGGGGCTAAGTTCGGCTTTTTTACCGTACTCGGAACATATATCCTGCCATGTGCGCTGCTGAGCGCCGCGGTGTGCATGCTTACCCATGCGCTTATGCGCCGCGCGCTTGCGGGGCAGCTTAAGGTGGAACATACATATGAACGGGATAGCCATGCCCAGGGAGGCGTAAAATGAAAAAGCCTATATCCCGAATAATAATAGTTTGCCTGCTTATGCTTTGCATGATGGGCGCGCTTATATATCGCCTTGGCACGCTGACAATAAAGGAAGGCGAAAAGTGGGCGCAGACGGCGGACAGCCGCTCCACCCAAACGATAGCCATAAAGGGCGAGCGCGGCAGAATAATGGACAGGAACGGCGTTGTGCTTGCGTATAGCGAAACGTGCTACAACGTTGAATTCCTGCGCAATGCGGACAACCGCACAAGCTACGATTCCGCCGTATATACCGAATCGCTCATAAAGGCGATAGAGATAATTGAACGAAGCGGCGGCCAAACAATAGACACATCATACATAGTGATGGACGAAAACGGGGAAATAGCCTACGACTGGCGCATAAGCGGCGTTGAAAGCAGCGAAGCAATAGAGCGCGTAAGGCGCATAAGATACAAAAACTTCTGCGAAGCCATGTATATATCCATAAAGGACCCGGCTTATAAGGAGTATCCCAAGGACCCTACCAAATGGAACATGGAGCTTTGGCCAACGGCGGAATATGCGTATAAATACCTTAGAAAAACGTGGTACATACCCGAAGAGTATACCTTTGAACAGGCCAAGAAGATAATATCCATACGGCAGGAAGTGAACCTGAATAACTACCGCGCGTATGAGCCCATAACCATCGCCTATAGCGTTGGGCAGGAGGTTGTGAGCGAAATAGTTGAACGCTCAGGCGAGCTTGTGGGCGTGCAGATAGCGCAGAGCACCACGCGCGTGTATCCCCGCGGAGAGACGGCGGCGCACATAGTTGGCTATCTTTCAAGGAATGCGGACACGGTAAGCGCGGCAAAGCTTATCGCCATGGGCTATACCCGCGCGCAGCTTGAACCGTATTATCTTAAAAACGACGACGGCACATATTCAATGGGCGACGACGGCGATTATCAGATAAAAATGACGGATATGGGATATGCATACAGCGATTACATAGGCGTATCCGGACTTGAATACACAATGGAGGCATATCTTACCGGCGCCACGAATGAGCATCAGGGCAAGCGGGAGGTTGAGATAAACAAAAACCTGAGCATAACGCGCGAGCTATCCTATGTTGAGGCCACAAACGGCAACGAGGTTATGTCAACAATAGATATAGAGCTGCAAACCGTGTGCGAAAACGCGCTGGGTTCCCTTATTACCAAAATGAGGGAACAGGAGCAGCAAATGATAGAGGAGGACGCGGCAAAGACCGAAAAGGACCAGAAATATCAGGGCAAGGACATAACGCTTGCCTCCACGGGCGCAATAGTAGTAATGGATCCGCGAAACGGCGAGGTGCTTGCAAGCGCAAGCTATCCTTCATATGATCCGAATTGGTTCATGCAGGGCCTTACAAAGGAACAGAGCGAATACCTTTTCGGCGAAGCTGCGACGGATACTACCCCGCTGCGCAATAAGGCCGTTTCCGCGCGCTATGCGCCCGGCTCTATATTTAAGCCGTTGACCGGCGTTGCGGGCGTTAGCGAGGGCGTGGTGGGCATTGACGAAATAGTCAACGACCATGGCGACAGCGGCTATTATTACTTCTATTCCGTTGATGAAAACGGCAAGACCGTTGTGCAGAAGCAGGGCGCGCCGCGCTGCTGGAGCTACCGCAACCATACCGCCCACGCGAACATAAACCTGACGCAGGCGCTCACGTTTTCGTGCAACTATTATTTCTGCGAAATCGCGAACCGCATGGGTATAGACACGCTGAACAAATGGATGGGCAAGTTCGGGCTGGATACCAAGACAAACATTGAACTCACCGGTGAGACTGCGGGCGTAGGCGGCGGGCAGAAGGTGCTTTTTGACAACGAGCTGACCGACAGCAACGGCGAGCTGAACATAACCGGACAGAAAACCAGCCTGCCCATACTTATATATAACCGCATACGCGAACGCCTGCGCGAGTATGTTACCCGCCGCAGCATGGAAATAGACGAGCAGGCCATAAGAAAATGCGCGCTAAAGCTGATGATGCTGCAGGACGGCAAAGGCCTTGACGGTAAGGGCCCGGATATACGAAAAATACTGAGCGACGAGCTGGGCATCCCCGAAGGATACAGCATAACGCAAAGCTGGACAAGCGAAATAGTTACGCTGCTAAACGAAATACAATGGAAACCTACACAGACCATACGCGCGGGCTTCGGCCAGGGCACAACGCTGGTTACGCCGATGGCCATAGCGCGCTACGTAAGCGCAATTGCCAACGAAGGCACGGTATATGATGCAAACATTGTTGAGCGTATAGTTGACCAAAACGGCAACCTGATAGAGGATAAGAATGCGGCCGTGTACGAAACCATAGGCGAGGATACAGCCGAATGGGACGCGCTTTGGGCGGCGGTAAAGCAGGGCATGGCGGGCGTTGTGTCGGCAGAGGATCACGGCACCGCGGGCGGCAAATTCTCGCAGGAGTTTACGGAAAAATACCTTGACAGGATAGCCGGTAAGACCGGTTCCGCACAGGTTGGTACAACTTCAATAGATATAGAGAACACGAGCTGGTTCGTATCCTATACCCCGCGCGAGGGCGAGGCGGAGCTGGTAATAGTTATATGCGTGCCTTCCGGCTACGCGGGCGTGTGGAGCGTAAGCGCGGCGGAGGAGATATATACCTATTATTTCAATAAGCAGGATTCCGCCGCACCCGAAACGCTGGTGGACATAGGCGGCATTGCCCCGTAATAAATAGTGGTGTATAATTAACGGCGAAATAATTTTTTTGCATAAAAGGAGGATTATTCAAATGAACATGCCAAGCAGGGTAGCGTTCAATCTTTTCGGGAAGGACATATACTGGTACGGTGTAATAATGGCCGCGGCAATGATAATTGCCGTTGGCCTTGCATATAGCGAAGAAAGGCGCAAAAAGCTGAAAAAGGACACGGTTATAGACATGTGCCTTTGCATAATACCCGCGGGCATAGTGGGCGCGCGGCTTTATTATGTTCTGTTTGAGCTTGAAAGCTATCTTAAAGACCCGATAACCATACTGTATATTTGGCGCGGCGGTCTTGCCATATACGGCGCGGTGATAGGCGGCCTGCTTGCGGCGTTCATATTCGCCAAGGTCAGGAAAATACGCTTCCTCACCCTTGCGGACGTAATTGCGCCGGGTCTTGTGCTGGCGCAGGCGATAGGCCGCTGGGGAAACTTTTTCAATCAGGAAGCCTACGGGCTGCCCGTAACGCCGGAAATGCTTGCGGCGCATCCTATACTGGGCTATTTCCCCGTGAGCGTTGCCATTGAGGGCACGCATTACTTTGACAAGGCCGTATGCACCGCCTGTGCGACCGCCGCGAACGGCGCGCATCTGCACTTGGCCACGTTCTTCTATGAATCGGCATGGTGCTTTATTGTGTTCATAGTGCTTTGGCTCACGCGCAAGCGCGTTAAGCACGACGGCGACACGTTCTTCCTTTATGTGCTGCTGTATTCGCTGGAGCGCACGTTTGTGGAAGGCCTGCGCGGGGACAGCCTATGGATAATCAAGCCCTCCGCCGCCGGAATGACGGACGGTGTAAGGGTATCGCAGGCGCTCAGCTTTCTGCTGTTCGTGGGCGTACTCGCGTTCTTCATAGTCCGTGCTGTACGGGAAAAGAAGGAAGGGCGGTTGATGTGGCCAAAGCCCATTGCCGTATGCGAATGCGCGAACGAGGCTGAAGCAAAGTGCGAATGCGAATGCGAGTGCTGCAAAGCCGAAGATAACGCCGCAGAGGAAAGCACCGAAGCGGACGCGGAAGATAAAGAGGAAACCACCCAAACCAACGACGATAATACCGAAAACGAAGAAGGCGAAGGTAAGGAAAAATGAACGACATAAGCTCGGAACGCAATTTGACCATGATGACGGATCTGTACCAGCTTACAATGATGTATGGCTATTACAGATGCGGCATGGACAAGAACAAAGCGGTATTCGATTTGTTCTTCCGCCAGCGGGACAACAGCGCCTATGCCATAATGGCCGGCACCGAATCCGTTATAGACTACATAAACAAATTGCATTTTGCGCCGGAGGACATAGAATATCTCCGCTCGCTCAATTTGTTTGACGAAGGCTTCTTGAAAATATTGGCCGATATGCGTTTCACGGGCGAAATATACGGCATGCCGGAAGGCACCGTCGTGTTCCCTTACGAGCCGCTTATCCGCGTTAAGGCGCCCATTATGCAGGCGCAGCTTGTGGAAACAACGCTGCTCAATTTGGTCAATCACCAAACGCTTATCGCCACCAAGGCTGCCCGCGTTGCGTATGCCGCAAACGGGGACGGTGTGATGGAATTCGGCCTTAGGCGGGCGCAGGGACCGGACGCGGGCATATACGGCGCGCGTGCGGCAATGATAGGCGGCTGCACAGGCACAAGCAACGTGCTTACCGGGCAGATGTGCGGCGTGCCGGTATCGGGCACGCATGCGCACAGCTGGGTAATGAGCTTTCCTACCGAGCTTGACGCGTTCCGCGCATATGCGGATATTTTTCCGGATAGCTGCATGCTGCTTGTGGACACATATGATACGCTCCGCAGCGGCGTGCCGAACGCCATAAAGGTATTCAACGAACTGAAGGCAAAGGGGCATAAGCCAGTAGGCATCCGCATGGACTCCGGCGACCTTGCCTATCTTTCAAAGCGCGCGCGCACAATGCTTGACGATGCGGGCTTTGCGGAGGCGAAGATATGCGCAAGCGGCGATTTGGACGAAACCGTTATACGCGACCTTAAAGCACAGGGCGCGAAGATAGACCTTTGGGGCGTCGGCACAAAGCTTATAACCTCAATGGACTTCCCTGCATTGGGCGGGGTATACAAAATGGCCGCCGAAATAGTGGACGGCAAGCTTGTGCCCAAGATAAAGCTGAGCGAAAACGTTATAAAGATGACCAACCCCGGCTACAAAAAGGTTTACAGGTTTTACAGCAACACCTCCGGCATGGCGCTGGCGGACCTTATTGCGCTGGAGGGCGAGGAGCTTGACTTTACGCGACCGCTGACCATATATCATCCGGAGCAGCGGTATAAATCCAAAACGCTGTATGATTACAACGTGCGGGAGCTGCTTGTGCCGCTGTTCATAGACGGCAGGCAGGTTTATGACTGCCCGAGCATGGCGGATATACAGCACTATGCCAAGGCGGAGCTTTCCACATTCTGGGAGGAGAGCAAGCGCCTTATGAACCCGCATGTGTACAAGGTCGACCTGAGCGACGAACTGTATACGCTTAAACAAAAACTGATAGAGGAGCTGCGCAATGCGCGAAAGGGTGAATAAAGGGCTTATACTGCTGCTTGCGGCGGGGCTTATGGCGGCCGCGCTTTGCGGCTGCGTGCGCTTTGAAAGCACGGTTGATCCAAGCGTTACCATGCCGCAGGAGACCACTGGGGTGGAAGCCGAGCCTTCCCCGACGCCCGAGCCTACGGCGGAACCAACGGCCGAGCCCACGCCGGAAGAGGTGCAGCAGATAGACGTATATGACGAACTTGGCGCGTTCATAACCGGAAGCGACCATTACAGGCGCTATATCTCCTTTGAAAACATACAGGTATATGAGCAGGAGGAGGACACGTTTGTTGATATGCAGGCGGTGAACGCCTATCCAAAGGCCATACTCTGCGCGCTGCATATGCGCTTTACAGACGAAACGGGAGAGGTGGTTGCAGAGTGCCGGCTGCAAGCGCAGGACGGGCAATATCTGCTTTCGCTTGAGCCGGGCAGCAATACGCTTTATGGCCAGGTGCCTACGGATATGCGCATAACCGGGCTTGATTTCACGATAGAGTACGATGAAAGCGTGGAGGTTTTGCCGGATATTACAGAATAAACCGATGAAAAAACAGCGGACGGTGCAATAAATGCATCGTCTTTTTTATGACATATGGATATAGGTATTGATTATGGATACGCGGTTTGATATAATGCACAGTCGTAGGCGACAAAACAAAACTCTGCCTACGCAGGAGGAATAATGTTTAACCTGAAACAGCACAATACAACCGTGCGCACGGAGCTTATCGCCGGCATTACCACGTTCATGGCGATGGCGTACATACTCATGGTCAATGCGGGCATGTTCTCCGCACTTGGCGACGGATATTATAACGCCGTATATATTGCAACGGCCATATCCGCCGTGTTCGGCACGCTTTTGATAGGCCTGCTTGCCAATCTGCCGCTTGCGCAGGCTTCCGGCATGGGCCTTAATGCATTTTTTGTGTTTTCTGTATGCATCGGCATGAACTTCACCTATGCAAATGCGCTCGTCATGGTTCTTGTGGACGGCATAGTGTTCCTTATACTTACCGTTACCGGCCTGCGCCGCGTTATATTCGACGCCATACCAAAGGCCGTAAAGGCTGCCATAGCGCCGGGCATCGGCCTGTTCATCGCCTTCCTCGGCCTGCAGAACAGCGGCATTGTTGTGAACAGCGACTCCACGCTTGTTGACCTTCATTCCTTCAACCTTATGTTTGGCCACACCACCTGGGCGGAGATAATGCCCCTGCTTGTGACCATATTTGCAATAATAGCAATAGCTGCCATGGCCAAGAAAAAGGTCAAGGGCGCTGTGTTCTGGGGCATAATCGGCGGCGCCGTAGCTTACTATGCGCTGGGCCTCATAACCATAGAGAATTTCTATGCGGAGCATGTGCAGGGCAGCCTTTCGCTCAATATAATCCAGCCCTTCCGCGATTTCTTTAGCCTTTCCTTCGGCAAGGTGTTTACGGAAGGCTTTGACTTCTCCGCGTTCATAGCGGCAAACGGCGCGGGCAGCTTTGTTGCAACGTTTATCGCCACCATGCTTGCTTTCTGCATGGTTGATATGTTCGATACTCTCGGCACCCTTTACGGCGCGTGCTCCGTGGGCAACCTGCTTGATAAGGAAGGCAACGTGCCCAATATGGACAAGGCCATGCTTGCCGATGCCGCGGCTACCTGCTTCGGCGCGGTCTGCGGCACGTCCACCGTTACCACCTTCGTTGAATCCTCCGCCGGCATAGCGGAAGGCGGCCGCACCGGCCTTTCCTCCGTGTTCACCGCGGCAATGTTCTTTATTGCCATGTTCCTTGCGCCCATAGCGTCCCTCGTGCCCAGCTGCGCTACCGCAGCATCCCTTGTGTACGTCGGTATACTGATGATTGGCGGCGTTAAGGAAATAGAGTGGAGCGACCCCACCGCAGCCCTGCCCGCGTTCATGACAATGGCCTGCATGCCTTTCACCTACAATATTTCCTACGGCATAGCGTTCGGCCTTATCACCTATATCTTCGTGAAGATATTCACCGGCAAGATAAAGGAAATAAACATAGGCACCTGGATAATAGGCGTGCTGTTCGCGGCCATGTTCTTCGTGGCAAGATAAAAAAGATAGTTAAAGCGTTGTTGTTTAAGGGGCATCCGGAAACGGGTGCCTTTTGCTTTGTGCGTTAGCTGATGCAAATAATATGTTGAAAAACTTATATGACAATAATATAATACATAATGACAATTAAAGTTGTCATAAAGACAAACGTCGTTGTCAATGGAGGTGCTGCGTGGTATTACGAAACCGATTGAAGGAAAGGCGGGCCGCATTGAACGTTAATCAGCAGGAAATGGGCCGGTTGTGCGGCGTATCAAGGCAAACTATAAGCCTGATAGAGCGGGGCGATTATTCGCCGTCTGTCACGCTTGCGCTGACAATTGCCAAGGTGTGCGGCGTTACGGTGGAGGAAATTTTCTATTTACAGGAGGATGCGGGAAATGAACAATGACGATGTAAAGAGCGCAAACCGCAAAGCGTTGCCAAGGTTTATACTGCTTACGCTTATAAGCATGGCAGCCGGCGGCGCGGTTGGGTATATTCCGGCGGATTTGGTGCGTTTAGGCGGCCGGTGCCGTTTATAGTGGCCGTTGCGGCTTTCATTGCCGTTATGGTTGAAACCATAATAATTCAGCAGCGGTGCGTAGACGCCGTAAAGCGTATGAACCCCGAAAAGACCGCTTCCGTCTATGATGTGAAATTCCAACGGAAATGGATGGACAGCTGCGACGAGGCGGAAAAGCTGATGATAGGCAAGTGCGCGTATAAGGCCTATGCTGCGGCCAATACGGCCTGCGCTGTGCTGGCAATAACATTTGCCGTGTGCGCGCTTATATTCAACACAGGGTTCCTGCCGCCTTTTGCTGTGTGCGTGATCTGGTTTGTACTCCAGTTCATATATTACAGGGAAACGATAAGATATTCCAAGGCCGGAAACAGGATATCCTGATTTGAAGGAGGCTAAATGCAAAACTCTATTTGGATAGCGGTGTTCCTGCTGATCATACTTCCGATGCTGGAACGGCGCAGAAGAAGAAGAAACGCGATAATTAAGCACGTTTTATACAACAAAAAGCGAAATAAGGAGAACAACAAAATGAAGGAACTTGCGAAGCAATTTATAGGCAAAGAGTGCATAGTTTATACCGTTACAGGGTCGGACGGGATAGTGAAGGGTACTATAAAGGACGTTGCGGATGACGGCATAATAATTGAGCATGGGGACGGCATAGAGGCCGTGAACCTTGAATACGTTACCCGCATACGCGAATGGCCGCGCAACGCAAACGGCAAAAAGAAGGCTATATTTGACTAAGGGGGGGAGGGACGCTCGGCCGTTCCCTTCTCATCCCTTTCTCTTTTATGCCTAAAAAAGCAAAAATCCCTTCAAAAGAAGGGATTTTTCCTTTGGCGCAGAGAAAGGGATTCGTCCGGCGATACTGGGGCAGTATCGCCGCCAGCCCGGGGAACTAAAAAACCATTCACTGGATGGTTTTTTGCCTCGCCTTGCTCGGCCGTTCCCTTCTCATCCCTTTCTCTTTTATGCCTAAAAAAGCAAAAATCCCTTCAAAAGAAGGGATTTTTCCTTTGGCGCAGAGAAAGGGATTCGTCCGGCGATACTGGGGCAGTATCGCCGCCAGCCCGGGGAACTAAAAAACCATTCACTGGATGGTTTTTTGCCTCGCCTTGCTCGGCCGTTCCCTTCTCATCCCTTTCTCTTTTATGCCCAAAAAGCAAAAACCCCTTCAAAAGAAGGGATTTTTCCTTTGGCGCAGAGAAAGGGATTCGAACCCTTGTTACGGTTCCCCGTAAACACGATTTCCAGTCGTGCGCCTTAGACCAGCTCAGCCATCTCTGCAAGCCGCTTGATTATAATACACCATTTTGCATCGCATTGCAAGCAAAAATTTGCATTTATGCCGCCAAAGGCTTTATTGCTTGACAATCCGGCCCGCGCGCGGCAAAATTATGCCCGTATTATATGCGGAGGTTGACCTTATGGCAAGTATAGAAAAGCTGCCCGCAGGCGCATTTAACATAAGCCGCTGGAGCGGCGGCACAACTACGGAGCTGTTCATATGGCCGTACGGCGCGTCCTATGCAGAACGCCGCTTTAGCATACGCATAAGCACGGCCACGGTGGACATAGCCGAATCCACGTTCACCAAGCTTCCCGGCGTAACGCGCTATATCGCCCCGCTTGGCGATGGCTTTACGCTCAAAATAGGCCAAAATGAGCCGGAATTTATACCGCATGCCGCCGTTAAGCGCTTCGATGGCGGGGAAGATGTGACCTGCGCAGGCGCCGGACGCGACCTTAATTTAATGCTCAGCGGCGCGGCGGGCGAACTGATAATGATAAAGCCGAACGAACGGCATATCGTAAGGCAAGCGGAGTTCTTGTTCGCCTATGCCGTGCAGGATTGCCGCATAAGCGTCGGCAGCGTGCAGATGAATACCGAAAGCGGCGAATTTCTGCGTATATATGCCGATGCGGGTGAAACGGTCACGGCTTCCGGCGAAGCTGGCCTTTTCTATGCGCAGCCATAATAATTTAACTATAATATCCGCGCTCGTAGGGAATACTACCCTCAGTTGACAAAGAAAGAGGGCGGGTATGGATGAAAAGGACCGATAAAAAAGAAAAGCAGCATAAACGGGGCTTTTTTGCGTCGCTGTGGCGTGTTGTCCGCACGATATTGATCGTTGCGGCGGGCGCAATGGCGGCGTTTTTGCTGTTTTTTGCGGTAAAGCTGCTCAATATTGATTCATGGAAGGATTTTGACCCGGATAAGATACTTTCCGCGCCGCAAACGCTTATTGTATACGATGGCAGCGATGCGGAGGCCGTGCGCCTGCACGCAAAGGAGGACAGGGTATATAAGCGCATAGAGGAGCTGCCCGACCATGTGCAGAAGGCGTTCATTTCTGCCGAGGACGCGCGCTTTTATAAGCACCGCGGCGTTGATTTCATCCGCGTTATGGGCGCGCTGTGGACGGACATAAAGCAGATGCGCTTTGCCCAGGGCGCAAGCACCATTACTCAGCAGCTAATAAAGCTGAGCCACCTTACAAGCGAAAAGACGATAGCCAGAAAGCTTGAGGAAGCCGTGCTTGCAATGCAGATGGAGCGGCTGTATGAAAAAGACGACATACTTGAAATGTATCTTAATTATGTGTACTTCGGCGCGGGCTGCTACGGAATAGAAGCGGCTGCGCTGAACTATTTCGGCGTGGGGGCGGACAAGCTGAGCATTGCGCAGGCGGCGGATCTGGCGGGCATACTCAAGTCTCCCTCGGCCTACGCGCCGCATATTGATCACGAGGCTTCGCTGAAACGGCGAAACACCGTGATACGGCTTATGTATGACTATGGCTATATATCGCAGCAGGAGAAGGAGGAGGCCACCGCAGAGCCGCTTGTTTTGGCCGAGAAGGAGGAAACGCACCGCGGCTATTATATAGACGCAGCGCTTGAAGAAGCGCAGGGCATACTTGGCATTGGGATGGAAGAACTGCTTTGCGGCGGATACCGGATATATACGGCGATGGATACCAGGCTGCAATCGCTGTGCGAGCAGGCGGTGAACAACGCGGAGTTTTTCCCCGAAGGGTGCGAAGATTGCCAGGCGGCTGTAGCCATTGTGCAGCCGAATACGGGATTTGTGCTTGCAATGGTTGGCGGGCGCGGGAACGCGGGAGCAATGGCGTTCAACCGCGCGAACGATATGCGGCGGCAGCCCGGCTCGCTTATAAAGCCGGTGATGGTATATGCGCCGGCGCTTGAGCGGCTCAATTATACCGCCGCAACAATGCTTATGGATGAAAAGACCACGTTTGGCGATTATTCGCCTAAAAACGCGGGCGATAAATATTACGGCTGGGTAACGCTGAGGGACGCCGTAAAGCGTTCGCTGAACGTGCCCGCGGTAAGGGTGTTGAGCGAACTTGGCGTTGAAACCGGCAAGGAATTTGCAAAGAGTGTTGGCATAGAATTTGACGAAAGCGACACAAGCCTTACCCTTGCTTTGGGTGGGTTTTCATACGGGGTATCCCCGCTTGAAATGGCCGCCGCATACGCAAGCTTTGCTTCCGGCGGGGAATACCGCCAAAGCGCGCTTATAAGGAGTATTACGGACGCGAACGGCCAAGCGCTTTATTCGCATGAGGATACGCCCGTGCGCGTGATGAGCGAGGGCAACGCATATATACTTACAAGCATGCTGCAAAGCGTTGTGAGCGAAGGCACGGGCAAGCGGCTTGGCGAGCTGAACATTGCATTGGCAGGCAAAACCGGCACCGTTGGCGAGGCTGACGGCAACCGCGACGCATGGATGGCCGTATATAACGGCGAATATTCCGCCTGCGTATGGATGGGATACGACAGCGCGCGGGAGGGTTCACTGCCGCCCAAAGCCACGGGCGGAAAATACCCCGCGCTGATACTGTATGACCTTTTTTCAAAGCTGTACGCGGACGGCGCCGCGCCTGAATTCGCAATGCCCGATACCGTTGAAAAGGTGAAGCTTGACGGCTATACGCTTAAAAGCGAGCATAGGGCCGTGCTTGCCAACGCCTTCACTCCGAAGGACAGCACAGTGGGTGAGGTTTTCCTGAAGGGTACTGCGCCGGAGGAAACCACGCAGTATTGGGCCGTGCCAAAGGCCGTGCGGAACGTGCGCGTGGAGCTGAACGAAAACAACAAGCCGGTCATAACGTTCAGCGCAGCGGAGCAGGGAATGAATTATTGCATATACACCATATCGGGTGCTGAACGCACAATGATAGCAAGCATATCGGGCGATGGCACATTGCGCTATACCGATGAAGCGGCGCAGGGCGGCATGGCAAGCTACGCCGTGGCGGCGGAGCATCCACGCCTTACGGTGCTGGGCAAAAAGGCGCAGGGGCCGCTGAGCCGCACGGTGAGCGTTATTGTGCCGTACAGCGCGGCGGAACAAACGAATGTCCCCGAGGTAACGCTCGAGGACACCGAATTTGGCGATGATTTTGATTGGGAGAACGCGAATTAGCCCTTTATGCGGCGGTAAACGTATGCTTTAAGCTGTTCTACGGAATCCTTCGCGCTGCCGTTAAGCTTTGCGCTGCCCTGGGCGGAATCGTCCCGCCCGCCGCCCTTGCCGCCGAACAGGGCATTCACGGCCTGAATAAGCTCACGCATGCTCAGCGCCACGTCCGCCGAGCGCGCCACGCGGTAGCTTAAATTTTCGCCCTTCTGCGCCAGCACAACGGCAACCATATTGCCGCATGCGCAAAGCTTTTCGCAAAGGAAGCCAAGCTCATTGGCCTCAAGCCCTTCTTCCATGGTCACAACGGCGCGTGTTTTGCCGCAAAGCTCCGCCTTTTCCGCAAGCTCCTTCGCCCGGTAATCAAGCAGCATATCCGTGCGCTGCTTGAATTCCCGCCTCATGGCGGCAAGCTCGTCGCCCTGCTTTATAACGGCGTCAACGGCCTTGTCTGCCGATGTACTGAAGCGGCGGGCTATCGCATCCATACGCGCGCTGTCCCGCTGCATGGACAGAACAGCCCTCATGCCGCATACAAAGCCTATCCTTACGCCGCCCTTATAGTTCATGTGGGATAATATCTTCAATACGCCAACCTGACCGGCGCTTTGGCAATGCGTGCCGCAGCATGTGCAGGAATCCACGCCGCCGGCGTATACTACGGTTATTTCGCCCTTTAAGCCCTTGGCCTTTTTGCGAATTTCTATGGTTTCGTATTCTTCGGGCGTAACGGTTACGGTGCGGGTAGGCTCGTCCCGCTGAATGGCCTCGTTCACCTTCAATTCAAGCTCGGCTATCTGCTCCGCGGAAAGGGGCTTATCAAAATCCACGGTAACTATATCGTCCGCCATATGGAAGCCAACGTTGGTGCAGCCAAACATGCTGTGCGCAAGGCCGGAAAGCATATGCTCGCCGGTGTGCTGCTGCGTATGGTCAAGGCGCACGGCCTCATCCGCCGCAACGTGCACGCTTTGGCCTATTTCTATAGGCTTATCGCACCGGTGCCATATTTCGCCGCCGTCGTCGCGCGCATGGGTGCAGCGGGCGGGGCCTATGTATCCCGTGTCGCTTAATTGGCCGCCGCCTTCTGGGTATATTGCGGTGCGGTCGAGCAATATGTCGAATGTGCCGTCCGCATTTGCGCGGCAGTCCAGCACCGTTGCTTCGCATTGTGTGCAGCCGTTTTGATGATATAGCTTAGCGGTCATACATGCCTCCGATTATTGCATAAAATATGCTTTGCATTATACCATAGTAATGTTATAAAATAAAGAAAAGCCGTAAACGGGCAGAAATACAAACAAAGGGAGGCTGCATATGAAATTCAGCGAATATGCATACAAAAGGCCGGTTTTTGAGGATGTGAAGGAGCAGCAGCTAAAGCTGATAGCAGAGCTTGGCTACGCAAAAAGCTTTGAACAGGCGGAGAAGGCTTTTCTTGACAGCGAAAAGCTGAACCGTTCCGTACAAACGATGGGCACGCTTGCATCAATACGCTTCACGCTCAATACTGCGGACGAATTCTATAAGGCGGAGCAGGAATTCTGGGACGAAACAAGTCCGCTTCTGATGGAGCTTGGCGTTAAAATGAGCGCGGCGCTGCTTGCATCCCCGTTCAAGGCCAACTTTGAAAAGAAATACGGCGAAATGCTCATAAAGAACGCGGAGCTTTCCGTAAAGAGCATGACGCCGGAGCTTGTGCCGCTGATGCAGGAAGAAAACAGGCTGAGCAGCGAATACAGCGCCCTTACATCAAGCATGAGCGTAACGTTCCAGGGCGAGGAATGCAACAATTACGGCCTGCTCAAATACATGGAAAGCAAAGATAGGGACATTCGCCGCGGTGCGTTCCATGCGTGGGCGGGATGGTTTGCCGATAATGAAAAGAAGCTTGGCGAGCTTTACGATAAGCTGGTGCATCTTAGGCACAGCATGGGCAAGATAATGGGCTTTGAAACGTTCACGCCGCTCGGATACATGAACATGGGCCGCATGGACTACACCGCAAAGGAAGTCGCCAAATACCGCGAGCAGGTAGTTAAATACATCGTGCCCGTATGCACGGAGCTGCGCAAGCGGCAGGCCAAGCGTCTTGGCATAGATAAGCTGCGCTACTTTGACGAAAAGCTGCTGTTCACCAGCGGCAATGCCGACCCGATAGGCGACCGCGACTTTATGGTTGACGCGGCGAACAAAATGTATCACGAGATGAGCAAGGAAACGGGCGAGTTCTTCGACTTTATGCGCGAGCATGAGCTGATGGATCTTGAGACCCGCCCGAACAAGGCCGTAGGCGGATACTGCACATTTATAGCGGATTATGATTCACCGTATATATTCTCCAACTTCAACGGCTCCGCGGCGGATGTGGGCGTGCTTACGCACGAGGCGGGCCATGCGTTTGAAGCGTTCTGCGCCAGCCGCCATCAGCCCATTTCCGAATACTGCTGGAGCACCAGCGAGGTGAACGAGATTCACTCCATGTCCATGGAATACTTTGCGTATCCGTGGCTGGGGCTGTTCTTCGGCGATGGCGTTGTGAAGAACCGCTATACCCACATGATGGAAGCGCTCACGTTCATACCCTACGGCTGCTGCGTGGACGAATACCAGCACATTGTGTACGAGAATCCCGACCTTACGCCGGATGAGCGTACCGCCGCATGGAAGGAGCTTGAGAAGAAGTATCTGCCCGACCGCGACTACGACGGCGTGGAGGTAATGGAAAAGGGTGGATTCTGGATGCAGAAGCTGCATATATTCACATCCCCGTTCTATTATATCGATTATACGCTTGCCTCCATGGGCGCGTTCGAGTTCTTCGGCCGCATGCAGGAAAACCGCGAGCAGGCATGGAAGGATTATTACACGCTGTGCTGCGCGGGCGGCAGCCTGCCGTATCTCAGCCTGCTGAAGCTTGCGCATCTGTCCAATCCCTTTGAGGAAGGCACTGTGCAGCGCGCGATAGCGCCGCTGGTGAAAGCGCTTGGTGAGATAGACGATATGAGCCTGTAAGCCATACACCATATATGATGTAAAACTAAAAGGGACGCTTTTCGGCGTCCCTTCAGCATGCTGTTATGTTCAGTTCATCAGCACCATATCGCACCTTTCGCGCACGGCGCATTGGGTGAAATAGAATTCCTCGCGCGGGATCCACATTGTGCGGAATGCTTCAACGTGGCCCGGATCGCGCAGGGCGATGCGGCTGAGCTGCTTATCCGGCGCAATGTCCATAAAAACCTTTATGCCGAGCATATCGGCCAAGCACGGATGGCAGCTGTATGAGCCTTCTACAATGGTGCTTTTGGCGGCGCTCAGCGCTACGGACGGCAGGAACCTATTCTCATGGCAGGCATACGGGCGATATACAGCGTCCCTGCCCGCAAGAAGCGGCGCGATTATTTCGCTTATCAGCCGCTCAAACTCAATATTCCCGCCGGGCTTTGCCATGCGCTCGGGCGTGCGGAGCGCAAAGGGCAAATAGAAATCATCCATATGCACCACGTTGCAGCTAAGGCTTTGCGAAAGCTCATTTGCAAGCGTTGTTTTGCCTGCGGCGCAGCGTCCGTCTATCGATAGCATATAAGGCTCACGCGGCTGCATATCCGCTATTAGCCCAAGCACGGCGGAAACGTTAGCGTCATTCATCCGCAGCTTCCGGTATTTCGGAGCGCCTGAATTTGACCAAGCCCGTTTTGTCCAGCGCAAACATGATTGCTGGGATAAGCACAAGCTGAACTATTATTCCCGGTACGGCGTTGACGAACGCGCCCGCCATGAACGCCTGCCATGTGAACGCATTGCCCTGAAGCCCCAATATCACTATTTGCGCAGCGCCCCAAACAAGCCTGCCGGCAAGCATGGCTATTATCATGGAGCAGTACAGCGCAACAATGCCCTGCCTACGGGCGCGGCTGTACAGGAAGCCCGCCACAAAGCCGTATGCCGCCAGCTCAAACGTCATGGCCAAGGCAACATAAAAGGGCGGCATAATGAAAAACAGGCTGCGCGTGAGAGGGAGTATAAGGCCGACTATTGCGCCGTATTGCCAGCCGCATATAAGCCCGCAAAGGAACACGGGAATATGCATGGGCAGCAGCATGGAGCCGAATTGGGGAATCTGCCCCGTAAGGAAGGGAAGCACATAACCGAGTGCTAAGAATAAGGCCGAAAGAGTAAGGTTTCTTGTGTATTTGCGCATACGTTCACTCCTTTTCTAATATACTGTATTTGAACAAATAATATGATACTATGTTTGGACTCGAATGCAAAGCTTTTTCTGCTAAAATGTTAAAAGTGCATTATGCATAGGCGGAAAATTGCCCAACAGTGCGGCGGAAAAACGCGGTTTAAGACCTAAAAAACGCGCGGCGGACAGGGAAGTGTGCCGGAATCGAAAAAACGGGCGCAGCATTGTAAAAAACGCTTGACATTGCAGAAAAAAGACTATATAATAGCCAAGGTCAAAGCAGAAGCCCCGCTTCTCACCCGCCGGCAAGTGCGTCAGGCGCGGTAAGTAAACAATGAGTATTGCGATTTATCGTGAGTATATCATAGGTGGGTGCTTTGCATCCACTATTTTTTTACGGAGGTGTACCAACATAGCCAGTCAAGAGCTCTTGATAAACGAGGAAATTCGGGACGCAGAAGTCCGCCTCATCGACGAAAACGGCAACCAGCAGGGCATCGTAACCATAGATGTTGCGCTGAGGATGGCCGAGGCTGCCGACCTTGACCTTGTCAAGATCGCACCCACAGCGGTTCCGCCGGTGTGCAAAATTATGGACTACGGCAAATACCGCTTCGAACAGACCAAAAGGGAAAAGGAAAACCGCAAGAACCAGAAGGTCATCGAGCTGAAGGAGATTCGCCTTTCGGCGACGATCGATCAGCACGATATGGAAGTGAAGGCGAAGGCCTGCCAGAAGTTCCTCGGCAACGGAGACAAGGTAAAGGTCACCATTCGCTTCAAGGGCCGCCAGATAAAGCATGGCGACATTGGAATGGACGTGATGGACGCTTTCTATGAAATGGTGAAGGACGCGGCATCTGTTGACAAGCCCGCCAAACAGGAAGGGCGCAACATGATAATGATACTGGTGCCAAAGGCAAACTAAACAATTTATCCAAGGAGGAAATACCCCATGCCAAAGATCAAAACCCACAGGGGTGCAGCTAAAAGGTTCAACCTTACCAAGGGCGGCAAGGTCAAGCGGGCTAAGGCTTACAAGAGCCATATCCTGACCAAGAAGAGCACCAAGAGACTTCGCGGACTGCGCCAGACTGGTTACATCGCCGAGTGCGAGGCCAAGAAGGTGCGCGAACTCATCCCGTATAAGTAAGGAGGAACAAACAACATGGCAAGGATCAAAAGGGCTGTAAACGCCGTTAAGAAACGCCGCAAGGTGTTCAAGCTTTCCAAGGGCTACTTCGGAGCCAAGTCCAAGCAGTATCGCGCCGCTTCTCAGCAGGTTATGCGCTCCATGGCGTATGCCTACGTTGGACGCAAGAACAAGAAGCGCGAATACCGCAAGCTGTGGATCGCCCGTATCAACGCGGCTGCGCGTATGTGCGGCACCAATTACAGCCGTCTTATCAACGGCCTTAAGCTGGCCGGTGTGGACGTGAACCGCAAGGTTCTGGCTGAACTCGCCGTAAGCGATATGGCTGCCTTCAAGCAGCTGGTAGACGTTGCCAACAACGCCAAGGCCTAAGCTTAAAACAGCAAAATATAAGCACTCTTGATCGTTCAAGGGTGCTTTTTCGTTTGGGCAAAATAAAACGAGGGCGGGAATCCGCCCTGCGTTGAAACAGAAATTAAAGCTTGCTGTTGATGGCGTTTGCGAAGCGCTCTGAAATTACGGCGCATGATTCAATATGAATTTTGCCGTTCTTAAGATGAAGCGTCATGGAATCCGCATTCTGCTTTAAGCTTTCAACATCGGAAAAATAGTATTTTGTTTCGTTGCCGAACATGGTGCTATAAATGAATTCGTTATCATCAATCATTTCGACCCATTGGTTTTTATAGCACAATATTGCCGCGACTCCCAGGCAAAGGCATAATGCGAAGCCTATCAACGCATATACGGACACAACAAAGCACAGCACTAAGCACGCTAATGCCCCGGCCAATAAAACGCAGCCCAAAACGCATAGCCAAGCTGGCATGTGCATATCTTTTTCTTTCATAATGTTATACCCTCCGTTTTTATGATCTGCCATAAGACAGTTAGAAACAATATGATTTGAAAAACGAGGGCGGAGATCCGCCCCCGATATCAATCAATAATCAGCATTCGGGTTCGATAAGGCCGTAGTTGCCGTCCTTACGCTTGTAGATAACGTTTATCTGATTAGTGTCGCCGTTGGTGAACATATAGAACGAATGGCCCAGCATTTCAAGCTGAAGCATGGCTTCGTCCACAGTCATGGGCTTAATGTCGAACCGCTTGACCTTTACCACCTTGGCCGCTTCTTCATCAAGATCGTCCTGCGTGAACGCATCCGCATATACCGGCTCCGGCGCACGGAACGCGCCCGCCCTAAGGCTCTTTTCAAGTTTGGTGCGGTGGCGCACTATCTGCTTTTCAAGCTTGCTGAGCACATTATCTACCGAGGCGTACATATCGCCGGAGGTTTCCTCCCCGCGGATTATGCCGCCCGCATAGGGTATCGTGACTTCTACAATGTGGCGGTTGCGCTCCACGCTGAGCGTAACATGCGCCTGGGTATCCTCAGGAAAGTACTTGTCCAGCTTGTTTACCTTTTTGTTGATAAGCTCCTCCAGGTAATCAGATACTTCGATGTTCTTTCCGCTGATCGTTATAATCATCCTTCTTACCCCTTTCTTGCGGCCCTTTGGTTCGCGGCCGCTTATATTATCTCTTTCGTTAAGTGTAGCACAATTTCCTGCATGGCAGTGTAAATTATAGGTGCTTTTTTTGTGAACACTTAGCGGCAGAGCGGCAACCGGAGCATCCGCAGCTGCATCCGCGCCGGCGGCGCATTATTATGCAGTATGCGCTGTATATAACGATAAGCGCGGCTATGGCATAGAAAAGCACGGCTTTGTCGGTCTCTCCGGTGAAAAGACCGATTATATTATATGTCAGCAGGGACATTATATACGCGCTTGCAAGCTGCCAAACAACGGCAAACGCCGTCCATGCGCGGGACTGCATTTCACGCCGAATTGTGGCAATGGCGGCCATGCACGGAGTATACAGCAGCACGAATACAAGGAAGGAATACGCGCTTGCGGGGGTGAATATGCCGCTTAAAGCCTGGCGCACAACCTCGCCGCCGGCGGAGGCGGAAAAGCTTGCAAACATGGAAAGCGAGCTTACAACGGCTTCCTTTGCCACAACGCCCGTGAGCAGCGCAACGCTTGCCTGCCACGACCCGAAGCCAAGCGGCTTGAATATGGGCGCTATTGCGGAGCCGATAGCGCCGAGTATGCTGAGGGAAGGATCGGATATAAAGTTAAGGCGGAAGTCAAAGCTTTGCATGAACCATAGAACAACGCTCATGGCGAATATTATGGTGCCCGCCTTTTCAAGGAAGTGCTCCACGCGTTCCCAAACGTGGGTGAACACATTACGCGCGCTCGGCATGCGGTACGGCGGCAGTTCTATAACAAACGGCGCTTCCTGCTTATTTGAAGCAGCCTTGCGGAAAATAAGGCCGGAAAGTATGCCCAGCATCACGCCAAGGACATACAGGCTCAGTATTACAAGGCCGCGATGCTCGTTGAAAAACGCACCAGCTATAAGCCCGTATACCGGCAGCTTTGCGGAGCAGCTCATGAACGGCAGCAGCAATATTGTCATGCGGCGGTCGCGTTCGTTATCCATTGTGCGCGCGCCCATTGCCGCGGGAACGGTGCAGCCGAAGCCCATCAGCAGCGGTATGAAGCTTTTTCCGCTCAGCCCGAAGCGGCGCATTGGCTTATCCATTATAAACGCTATGCGGCTCATGTAGCCGCTGTCCTCAAGCAGGCTGAGGCAAAGGAAAAGCAGCGCTATCTGCGGCAGGAACGTGAGCACGCCGCCAACGCCTTTTATTATGCCGTCGCAAACAAGGCTTATGAACCATTCTCCCGCGCCCGCGTTCTGCAGCAGGCTCATTACGGCGGGAGCAACGGTGCCGTCTATAAATTCGCCTACAAGGTCGCTAAGCGCCGCGCCTACGGTTGAGAACGTGAGCAGGAATATAAGCCCCATTATCAGCAGAAAAAGCGGTATTGCAAACGCCTTATGCGTAAGTATTGCGTCTATCTTTGCACTGCGGGCGGCGCTTGAAGCTTTGCCGGAATGGTGATAGGCTTTCTTTGCAACGCGCTCGATATATGAATACCGGCTGTCTGCAACAAGTGATTCGCTGTCGCCTATCGGGTTTGCGGCGGCGTATTCGTTTATTATCGCGTCCACAAGCTTTGCATCCATATCGTTGAGCTTCAGGCTTTCGCGCACGCGCTCGTCGCCTTCAAGCAGCTTTATTTCCGTCCAATGCAGCGGCAGCCTTGCGGCCTTTGCATAGGGTTCTATTATTGCGCCTATCTTATGGTGCTCCTCGTGGGTAAAATCATCGTAAACGTCGTCCGGCTCTATAAGGAAGCCCTCGTGCAGCTGCGTATGCGCCGCGGTGATAAGGCTTTGCAGGCCTGTAACAAGATCGTCTATGCCCGCGCCGGTGCGCGCGCTTATAGGCACAACCGGGATGCCAAGCTCAAGCGAAAGCTGCTTGCAGTCTATGCTGTCGCCCTGCTTTTCAACTTCGTCCATCATGTTCAGCGCCAGTATCATCGGGCGCTCAAGCTCCATCAGCTGTATGGTAAGATAAAGATTGCGCTCCAGGTTCGTGGCGTCCACAATGTTTATTATTGCGTCCGGGTTTTCGTTTATGATATAATCGCGCGCTACTATTTCCTCCATTGAATACGGCGAAAGCGAATATATGCCCGGCAGGTCAACAACCGTCATTTCGTGGCCCATGGTGCATAATCCGTCGCTGTCCTTATCGGCGCGCTGCTTTATTTTGCCTTCCTTCTTTTCAACCGTTACGCCCGGCCAGTTGCCAACGTATTCCTTGCTGCCGGTCATTGCATTGAAAAGCGTTGTTTTGCCGCAGTTTGGGTTGCCCGCAAGCGCAAGCCTTACGGGGCTGTCGTCCTCAAACGTGTCCTTGGGGCAGAAACCGTCCTTCGAACACATGCTCTTTTCCATTATGAAGCCCGTCAGCTCCGCTGCGCGTTTATGCTCGGCATGGTCTGCGTCGCGCTTATCGGCGCTGTGTTCGCGCTCCTCGCGGGCGCGCTTTTCTTTGGCGGCGATTGTGCGTTCAACATCCTCGTGCCACTTTTTGTGGTCGTCCTCGTTCATCAGCACTATCGTGTCTGCATCGGCTTTTCTTAGGGACATAGTGTAGCCCCTCAGTTCTATTTCAAGCGGGTCGCCCATCGGCGCAAGCTTGACCAGCTTTATCTCAGTGCCGGGCGTTATACCCATGTCCACAATATGCCTGCGCATGCGCTTATCGGCAGATACAACTGCATAAACATGCCCGCTTTGGCCGCATTCAAGCCCGCTCAATCTTTTGCGTGAAATCTGATCCATATATCCTCCGTATAATAAGTTAGACACAGCTAACAAAAATAATTGTATATCCGGCATATTGCGCTGTCAATGGCGTTTTGTGCGGCGGCGTGGTATTATATTGATATAAAATCGGGAGGTGGCTTTAATTATGTATCCTGTAACAGTTGATGCTTTTTCTTCGGTACCGTTCGGCGGGAATCCGGCGGGGGTGGCCGTGTTTGAAGATAAATTGCCGGATGAGGCCGAAATGCGCCGCATTGCGGCAAAAATGGGATATAGCGAAACGGCCTTTATACTGCCGCTCGGCGGGAACAGGTTCCGTATACGCTATTTTACGCCGGTTGAGGAGGTGCCGCTGTGCGGGCATGCCACGGTAGGATCGTTTGCATATATGCTGAAAACCGGCCTTGTGCGGGAAGGCGAAAGCTATGTTGCCCAAACCGGCGCGGGAGATATAAATGTGGACATTGCGGACGGGCTTGTTTGGCTGGATATGGCGGAGCCTAAGCCGCTTGCATTCTTAAATGATACGGACAGCGCGGCGCTTGCGGCGGCATACGGCATAAGTGCGGCGGACATGGGGAAACTTAAGCCGGCCATATCCAACAGCGGCCTTGCGGACATAATGCTGCCGCTTAAAGGCGCAGAAGTGCTTGCAAATTTGGAACCGGATATGGATGCGATAGCGAAACTTTCCAAAAAGCTGGACGTTACGGGTGTGCATGCGTTTACAATAGAGAAGGACGCGCTGCATTGCCGCAACTTTGCCCCGCTTTACGGAATAGATGAGGAAGCGGCCACGGGCACGTCCACCGGCGCGCTTACATATTATCTTTATAAGCACGGCATCATAAAGCCGAACGAGACAAATCTGTTCATTCAGGGCGAGGCCATGGGAAAGCCTTCGCGCATATATTCGCGCCTTGGCATAAACGGGGGAAGCGTGCGCATCCGCGTGGGCGGCAGCGGCTGTGTAAGGGAATAACAGGCAGCGAACGGCACTACACAACGGGCCGCGTTTCTGGTATAATAATACGAGGCACATAGAAGGAGTTTAACATGATAAAACACGTTGTTTGCCACCGCTACCGCGACAAAGCGGAGGCTTATAAGATCGCCCCTATGCTCAATGCGCTTATGGGCAAGGTACCGTCGCTGAGGAGCATGGAAACGGGCATAGACTTCATGGATTCCGCGCGTGCGTACCACATGGTGCTCATAGCCACGTTTGACGACAGGGCGGGGCTGGATGAATACGCAACGCATCCGGAGCACATGAAGGTGAAGGAATACATACACAGCGTGCTTGAATCCTCCGTTTCGGTGGATTTTGAGTGCTGATATGGGCGCTTTTAAGGCCGTTACCCCTTTCGAACCGCGCGGAGATCAGCCGGAAGCCATAGAGCGACTGAGCCAAGGCGTGCTTAACGGCGACAGGCTGCAGGTGCTGAAGGGCGTTACGGGCAGCGGCAAAACATTTACAATGGCGAAGGTGATAGAGCGGGTGCAGAAGCCCACTCTTGTTATCGCGCACAATAAAACGCTTGCGGCGCAGCTTTGCGGGGAATTTAAGGAGTTCTTTCCGGACAGCGCCGTGGAATACTTCGTTTCGTACTACGATTATTATCAGCCGGAGGCATACATAGCTTCTTCCGATACATATATCGAAAAAGTGGCCACGGTGAACGATGAAATAGATAAGCTTAGGCTCAGCGCGACAAGCGCCCTGAACGAACGCAGGGATGTTATAATAGTCGCCTCGGTGTCGTGCATATACGCCCTCGGCGATCCGGAGGAGTATCTCAAACTTTCCGTATCGGTGCGCGAAGGCATGCGCATGGAGCGGGACGAGCTGCTAAAGCGCCTTGTTGACATACAGTACCAGCGCAGCGAGTTTGATTTTAATCGCGGCAACTTCCGCGTAAAAGGGGACACGGTGGACGTTATGCCGGCGAACTGGAGCGAGAAAGCGCTGCGCATAAGCTTCTTTGGCGACGAGATAGAGCGCATAAGCGAAATAAACGCCCTTACCGGCCAAACTATAACCGATAGGAGCCACGCCGCCATTTTTCCCGCCACGCACTACGTTACCGGGAGGGACAAGCTGGAGGCCAGCATAGGCGACATTGAGGCGGACATGCAGAAGCGCGTGGCCGAGTTCAATGCGGAGAATAAACTGCTGGAGGCGCAAAGAATAGCGCAGCGCACTGAATACGATATTGAAATGATGCGCGAAATAGGCTATTGCCAGGGCATAGAGAACTATTCCCGCTATTTTGACGGCAGGAAGCCCGGGCAGCCGCCGTTTACGCTGCTGGATTATTTTCCGGACGATTTCCTTATGTTTATAGACGAAAGCCATGTTACCCTGCCGCAGATACGCGGCATGTACGCGGGCGATTATTCGCGCAAAAAGGAGCTTGTGGAATACGGGTTCCGCCTGCCGGCGGCGTTTGACAACAGGCCGCTGAGATATGAGGAATTTGAAAAGCGGATAAACCAGCTTATTTGCGTATCTGCAACACCGGGCGAATACGAAACGGATAATGCTTCGCAAATAGTGGAGCAGATAATACGCCCCACGGGTCTGCTGGACCCCGAAATAACGGTAAGGCCGGTAGAAGGGCAGATAGACGATCTTTTGAGCGAAGTTAAGCTGATGGCGCAGAAGGGATACCGCACGCTTGCGACCACGCTTACAAAGCGCATGGCGGAAACGCTGACGGAATATCTCGATTCAATGGGCGTGCGCGTAAGATATATGCACAGCGATATTGAAACGATAGAGCGCATGGAGATAATACGCGACCTGAGGTTGGGCGAGTTTGACGTGCTGGTGGGCATAAACCTGCTGCGTGAAGGGCTTGACCTGCCGGAAGTTGGGTTGGTGGCCATACTTGATGCGGACAAGGAAGGCTTTTTGCGCAGCGCGACAAGCCTTATACAAACGATAGGCCGCGCGGCGCGCAACGTTGACGGGCGGGTAATAATGTATGCGGACGAGATAACTCCCAGCATGCGCGAAGCCATTGACGAAACGAATTACCGCCGCGAAAAGCAGCGCGCCTTTAACGAAGCGCATGGCATAACCCCGCAAAGCGTTAAGAAGGAAATACGCAACGTGCTTGAAATATCGCACAAAAACAGGCAGGAACGCAGCGGCATATCAAAAGAGGAGCTTGAGCAGCGCACGGCAATTTTGCAGCAGCAGATGCGCCAGGCCGCGGCGGAACTGGACTTTGAAACGGCGGCGAAGCTGAGGGACGAGCTTTTCAGCCTGACGGGCGAAAGCGTGGGCGTAGCAAAACCTGCGCCGGGCACGATAGGCAGCGCGCGGCGCAGCAAGGGCCGCGGCAGAAAATCGCCAAAGCGCAAGTGATACGCGCTTCGGCTTAGCGGATATAATATGGAAAATAAGGATATATGAGAGACGAAATAGTAATACGCGGGGCGCGGGAGCATAACCTTAAAAATTTGAACCTGACCATACCGCGAGACAAATTGATAGTTTTCACGGGGCTTTCGGGCAGCGGCAAATCAAGCCTTGCTTTCGATACGATATATGCGGAAGGGCAGCGGCGCTACGTTGAGTCGCTTTCCTCATACGCAAGGCAGTTTTTGGGCCAGATGGAAAAGCCCGATGTGGACACGATAGAGGGACTTTCTCCCGCAATATCGATAGACCAGAAGAGCACAAGCAACAACCCGCGCTCAACCGTTGGCACGGTAACGGAGATACACGATTATTTAAGGCTGCTTTATGCCCGAATAGGCATACCGCATTGCCCAAAATGCGGCCGCGTTATACGGCGGCAGACCGTGGACGAGGTTGTGGAGCAGGTGATGGCCTTCGGCGAAGGGGCGCGGGTGCAGATAATCGCTCCCGCCGTGCGCGGCAGGAAGGGCGAGCATGTAAAGCTGCTTGAACAGATACAGAAGGACGGCTATGTCCGCGTTAAGGTGGACGGCGAGATATACGACATTGCGGATGTGCCGAAGCTGGACAAAAAGCTGAAGCACACCATAGACGTTATAGTTGACCGCATAGTGGTGCGCGCGGGCGCGGAAAGCAGGCTTGCAGGCTCGCTTGAAACGGCGTTTGCATTCGGCGCCGGCCTTGCCAAGGTTGAGCACAACGGCGAGGAACAGCTTTTCAGCGAAAACTATGCTTGCCCGGACTGCGGGGTGAGCATAGAGGAGCTTACACCGCGCATGTTCAGCTTTAATAACCCATACGGCGCCTGCCCAACATGCTCCGGCCTTGGGGCGCTGATGAAGATCGACCCCGCGCTGATAGTGCCGAACGGGGAGCTTTCGCTGAGGCAGGGCGCGATAAACGTGACCGGTTGGCAGAGCAGCAATACCGCAAGCATAGCTGGCATGTATCTTGCGGCACTCGGCGATAAATACGGCTTTGATATGGATACGCCGTTCAATAAGCTCAGTGAGCAGGCGCGCCATGCCATACTTTACGGCACGGGTAATGAACGCATACATATAGAATACCGCCGCGAATTTGGCGAAGGCAGCTACGATTCCCCGTTTGAGGGCGTTATTCCCAACCTTGAGCGCAGATATAAGGAAACGCAGTCCGACTATATGAAGCACGAAATAGAGGAATACATGGCCAATATACCGTGCCCGGACTGCAAGGGCAAGCGGCTCAAAAGCGAAAGCCTTGCGGTAACGGTGGGCGGAATGAACATAGCCCAGCTTAGCGACATGACCGTGCGCCATGCGCGGGAGAAGCTTTCCGCGCTTACACTGAATAAAACCGAGGAAATGATAGCCGGCAGGATACTGAAGGAAATAGATTCCCGCCTTGGCTTCCTTATAAGCGTTGGCCTTGATTATCTTACGCTTTCGCGCGCGGCGGGCACGCTTTCCGGCGGTGAGGCGCAGCGCATACGCCTTGCGACGCAGATAGGCTCAAGCTTGGTAGGCGTATTGTATATACTGGACGAGCCGAGCATAGGGCTGCATCAGCGGGACAATGCAAAGCTGATCGATACGCTGAAAGGCATGCGGGACATAGGCAACACGCTTATAGTTGTTGAGCACGACGAGGAAACAATGCTCAATGCGGACTACATAGTGGACATAGGCCCAGGCCCGGGCGAACACGGCGGCGAGGTTGTTTTTGCCGGCACGCCGGAAGAGATAATGACGGATGAAAAGTCCATAACGGGCAAATATCTTTCCGGCAGGGAATATATCGCCGTGCCTGCAAAACGGCGGGAAACCGGCGAAAACTGGCTGCAAATACGCGGGGCGCGGGCGAATAATCTGAAAAACGTGAATGTGGATATTCCGCTTGGCGTGTTCACATGCGTAACGGGGGTATCGGGCAGCGGTAAATCCAGCCTTGTGAACGAGGTGCTGAAAAAAACGCTGCTCAGGGACCTTAACCGTGCGCGCACGCGGCCCGGAGAGCACGACGAAATACTGGGCATAGACAAGCTGGACAAGATAATTGATATTGACCAGTCCCCGATAGGGCGCACGCCGCGCAGCAATCCGGCAACGTATACGGGATTGTTCGATTTGATACGCGACGTATTTGCCCAAACGCCGGACGCGAAGATGCGCGGCTATACGAACGGCCGCTTCAGCTTCAATGTGAAGGGCGGGCGGTGCGAAGCCTGCCGCGGGGACGGCATACTGAAAATAGAGATGCACTTTTTGCCCGATATATACGTTCCGTGCGAGGTTTGCGGCGGCAAGCGATACAACAGGGAAACGCTTGAGGTAAAATACAAGGGTAAAACCATTGCGGACGTATTGGACATGACGGTTGAAGAAGCGATGAAGTTTTTTGCGCCGCTGCCCAAGCTTGCCCGCAAGCTGCAAACGCTTTACGATGTTGGCCTTGGGTATATCCGCCTGGGGCAATCGTCCACCACGCTTTCCGGCGGCGAGGCGCAGCGCGTTAAGCTTGCCACGGAGCTTGCAAGGCGGGATACGGGCAGGACGCTTTATGTGCTGGATGAACCCACCACGGGACTGCATACGGACGACGTGAAGCGGCTTATAGCCATTTTGCAGCGGCTTTGCGACGGCGGCAGCACGGTCGTGGTAATAGAGCACAATCTGGACGTGATAAAGACGGCGGACCACATAATAGACCTTGGCCCTGAGGGCGGGGATATGGGCGGCACGATAGTATGCACAGGTACGCCCGAGCAGGTTGCCCAAAATAAAAAGAGCTACACGGGCATTTATTTGAAGCCCATGCTTGAAAAAGGCATACGCGAATAAGCATAAAATAAACGGCTGGGAGGACATAAGCCAATGGATGGCGGCATGACGAAATGGTATAAGGCGGCGCAGAAACGCTATTCCGTAAGACGGTACAAGCAGGAGCCGAGTTTGGAGGACATGCTGGCGCTGGAAAGCGCTGCGGCGTCGCTCAGTGTGCGCGGGGTGCGCATTGCCGTGGGCGTGGAGCAGAAGGTGTTTTCAGGCATACTTGGTTCGCGCATAAAGGGCACCAGTGCGTTTGCCGCGTTCATATCCCAAAATGGGGACGAAACGTCGCTTGGGTACTTGGGAGAAGCGTTCGTATTGGAATGTACGTCGCTTGGGCTTGGCACATGCTGGCTCGGCGCCAATTTCAACCGCGGCGCACTCAGCTCCGCTATAAAGCTGAAAAAGAGCGAGAAGGCCGTTTGTGCAACGCCTATCGGCATCGCGGACGAACCGTTCGTGCGCAGGAAGCGCCGCGGCGTTGCGGAGCTGACGTGGCTTGAGGACGAAGAATTTGAGCAGCTTCCCGCATGGCAAAGGAGCGCGGTGCAGTGCGCAATACTTGCGCCGAGCGCCGTGAATAAGCAGCCGTATGAGCTTATTCCCGAAAACGGGGGCATAAGCGTTGTGGACTGCGGCAGCAATTTCGGCTTCGGCAACGTGGATAGGGGCATAGCTATGCTGCATATAGAGCTGGGCGCGGCGGCGGAAGGCGTACACGGCACATGGCGTAAGCGGGGCGAGGATATGTGCTTTATGCCGGACGGGGAATGACGCCGAGTATAAACTAATAAATAATTTATAAACAATGCCATTGCGAAAGACAGCGATACAAGCTATAATATAGGGTGAAATAGCATTATTAAGTGTGCAGTTATCGGAGGAAGATATGGGCTTTAAGAGAGTATCGGAAGCAGTAATTAGGCGTCTGCCGCGGTACTATAGGCATTTGACTATGCTGGAGACGCAGGGTGTTGAGCGCATAAGCAGCGAAAGGCTGGCGCGGCAGATGAATCTGAACGCATCGCAGGTGAGGCAGGATTTCAACTGCTTCGGCGGTTTTGGCCAGCAGGGCTATGGTTACAACGTGAGCAACCTTACGGGCGAAATAAAGCGCATAATGGGCATAGACCGCAAGCACACCATAATAATTGTAGGTGCGGGCAATATTGGACATGCGCTTACCAACTTCCCCGGCTTTGCGGAGACGGGATTCGAGGTAAAGGCGCTGTTCGACGTGAATGAGGACCTTATCGGCACCGAAATAAAGGGCCATCCCGTGCTTGACGTTAAGGACATGGATGAATACATACGCGAGAATCAGATCGACATAGGCGTTATAGCCGCCCGCCGCAGCGCCGCGCAGGAGATTGCGAACAGGATGTGCGCAGCGGGCATACGCGGCATATGGAACTTTGTGCCGCTGGATATCACAACATCCGTACCGATAGAAAACGTTCACCTGAGCGAGAGTCTGAGCACGCTTTCATATAAGATAGAGCATGGGCTGCTGGACTAAAAAACAATGTATTCTTTTATCAGGAGGTAAACCTATATGAAATACCGTTGCACCGTTTGCGGTTACATTCACGAAGGCAGCGAGCCGCCGGCATTCTGCCCGCAGTGCAAGGCCCCTGCGGACAAGTTCGTTCCCGTTGAAGAAAACAAGCTGGACTGGGCTGCCGAGCATGTCGTGGGCGTGGCGAAGGGCGTTGATCCCGAAATAATAGAGGGTCTGCGCGCCAACTTCACCGGCGAATGCACCGAAGTGGGCATGTATCTTGCCATGGCGCGCGTAGCGCACCGCGAAGGCTATCCCGAGATTGGTCTTTACTGGGAGAAGGCCGCCTATGAAGAAGCCGAGCATGCCGCCAAGTTTGCGGAGCTGCTGGGCGAGGTTATAACCGACAGCACCAAGAAGAACCTTGAGATGCGCGTTGAGGCCGAGAACGGCGCAACGCTGGGCAAGTTCGAGCTGGCAAAGAAGGCCAAGGCGCTCAATCTTGACGCAATACACGACACCGTGCATGAAATGGCCCGCGACGAAGCCCGCCACGGCAAGGCGTTCGAAGGTCTGCTGAAGAGGTATTTTGGGGAGTAAAATAAGAGTAAGAGTAAAGTAAAAGGCGCAGCGTTTGCTGCGCCTTTTTTGTATACCGAAAACCCCGCCACTATGGCGGGGTTTTCGGTATACAAAAAAGAGCCTTGCGGCTCTTGCAATTTATATGAAAATTGCCCTTTCCTCAACCCCTATAAAACCTCATGCCGCCGGCATTATCGCAAAGCTGCACGGTATCGGCCCTGCAGGCGGAATCGCTCAGGCGGGAGCCGACGGTGGGGAACAGGGTGTACTCCGCGGGGCGGAAGATGCCGTCGCCGTCCACGGTGCCGAAGGCCATGAAGGACAGGCCGAATTTGCTGCGGAAGGAATCAAGCTGAACATATGCGCCGAATGCATCGCGCGAAAAGGTGAAGTCCGCATCAAATTCGCCTTCGGGCAGGGCGGGATAGCTGAGAGCGAGCGCGGAGCTTTGCTTTATCAGCGACACATCGCACCCAGCGGAAAGCAGCCGCTTGCGCACTATGCCAAGCGACGCGGGCGAAGCATCAATCGTTAAAAAGCGCCGGTTAAGCTTGGCTGCTACTGCAGCGGTTGTGCCGCTGCCGCCGAACAGATCGGCAACAAGCCCGCCTTCGGGGCAGGAGGCCGATATTATGCGCCTGAGCAGCGCCTCCGGCTTCTGCGTGGCGTAGCCGGTGCGCTCCGGGTCGCGCTGATGCATATGCTCAATGTCCGCCCAAACGTCGGACGGGTAGACCGGCGTATCCTCATAATATGTGTATGTTTTGCCGCCGGAACGTATGGAGAAGCACAGCTTGCCGTTTTCGTCCACGGTGCGCTTCATGTTGTTGCGCTTCATGGGGCCGCGCGGCACGCCCACGGCGGATATGTCAAAATACGCCTTGGCGCTTTTTCTGTAAAACAGAATGTTGTCATGCTTGCGCGAGTAGTGGCGCACGGAGCGGCCGCCGCTTTTGTACGCCCAAATAATCTCGTTCTGGAAGCAGCTTTCGCCGAATATTTCGTCCAGCATAAGGCGTATGCGCGCGCACATGCGGTAATCTATATGCACATATATGGAGCCTGTGTCTTTGAGCAGGTCATGGCAAAGGGTGAGCACGCCGCACATCATTTCAAGGTAGCTGGCGGTATCCATATTGTCGCTGTATGCGGGAATTTTCACTTTTTCGCGCACGCCCGGCAGCTTTACGGAAAAACCGTCCCCCGTGCCGAAGGGCGGGTCGATGTATATAAGATCGACCGTGTTTGCATATTCCCGCCTAAGCTGCTCCGCCATAGCCTGCACGGTGCCAAGTATGAATTTGCCCGGGCCGCCGAAAGGATATTCTTCCCCAACGGGAGTGATAAAATTGCGCATATTAGCCCCCCTGTGCCTTGATTAAGTAAAAAGCGCGCAGGGAAACGGTTCCTTACGCGCTGAAAAAATGAACGGAATTATTGTGCGTCCGGCGCTTCGCCTTCGGCGCTGCGGCGCTTGCGGGCGTTGCGCACGTGGGACTCCATGGCGTCCTTTGCGGCCGCGGCGTCCTTGCGCTCTATGGCTTCGAATATGGCCCTGTGCTCGCTCAGGCTATGGGACGGTCTGTCCGACGTGCTGAGCGAATTTACGCGCACCTGACGGGTGTTGCGGTGCAAAGAGGTGAGAATGTGCCTAAGTATCCTGCTGTCGGACGCGGAAAATATAACCTCATGAAACTCGGTATCGAGCCGGGCAAGGTTTGCAACGTCGTTCTTGCGGGTATACATTTCCATAAGCTCAACTATTTCCGTGAGCCTTGCAAGGTTTGCTTCGTCTATGCGCTCCGCCGCCCAGTACGCGGCCTGACCTTCCAATAAATAGCGCACGGTGAAAATGTCGTCTATATCGTGGCTACTCATGCCCTGCACCATCACGCCGCGGTTGGGTATGCTTACAACAAGATCCTCAAGCTCAAGCTGCTTGAGCGCCTCCCTTATGGGTGTGCGGCTTACGTCCAGTTCCTCCGCCAGCTTGGTTTCAACAAGGTATGCGCCGTTGGCGTAGCGGCCTTCTATAATGTCTTCGCGTATATGTTCATAGACTCTTGCGGTCAATGATTGTCTGTCGTTGGGGTCAAAATGCATAATTCGGCATCCTCCTATTTTTTTATTGTAGCTTATATCCATTTGCATTGCAAGCGGCAAAACGTAAAAATGCAAACTGGTTATATTTCCTTGCGTTTTGCAATGCAGCTTGTGCCAATACTAATAAGGAAACTGTGAGCATTTTTTAGGAGGGAGCATGAAAAGAGCATTCGCTGCCGGGCTGATAATAGTTGTGTTTGCGCTGTGTGGCTGCGCGCGGCAGCAATACACAACGCTGGAAGAAGCGGTGCGCGCGGGCGCAAAAATAGAAAAGGGAATAACGATAGACGGCGCGGACGTATCGGATATGGACATAGTTGCGGCGCGGCGGCTGATAAACGAAAACAACGAAACCCGCGTGCGGAGCATGACATACACAATATCGCTTGCGGGCAAAAGCGTGCAGGTGAAAGGAAGCGGGCTAAACATAAGCTTCAATACGGATGATGTGCTGCTCCAGGCTGCGAACATGGGTGCGGCGGGGCTGTTTTCAGGCGAAAGCCGCGCGCTTACAACGCAGGCGGACGCATCCGTGCGGGACATAGAGCGCGGCATACGCGCGGCGGCAGCTGAGCTGAAGCGGGAGGCGAAGGACGCCAAGGTCAGCCTTGCATCGGGCGGAGAATTTGCAATAGCTGCGGATGAGGCCGGGCAGGAGGTGGACACGGCTAAGCTGGCCGAAGAAATACGCGAATATGTGCGGCGCGGCGAAGGCGGCGCAATAGCGGCGCCATACAGCATGATATACCCGGAATACACCGTTGAGCAGGCGCGAAACGATACCCAGCTTATAGCCGAGTTTACCACATATTTCAAGGGCAGCACATACGGCAAGGAAAACAGGGTAAGTAACATAGTCAAGGCTTCGGGACTGATAGACAAATGTGTTGTTGAGCCGGGCGATATATTTTCAATAAACCAAGTGCTTGGCGAGCGCAACGAGGAAAACGGCTGGAGCGTGGCGGCGGGCATAAAGGACGGCGCATATGTGCAGGAATACGGCGGCGGGGTATGCCAGGTGAGCACAACGCTGTATAACGCGCTGCTTATGGCGGATATGCACATAGTCGAGCGGCACCATCATTCGTGGCCGCTCGGATACGTTGACATAGGCAGGGACGCAACGATATCCACCGGTGGGCCGGATCTTCGTTTTGAGAACACGTCCGGCGCGGCGCTGTTCATACTGAGCGAAACGGACGAAAAGCAGAAGCGAATAACCGTAAAGCTGTACGGCAGGCCGCTTGCGGACGGGGTGAGCATAGAGCTATCGTCAAAGAAGGTGAAAACGCTGGACGATCTTGGCACGGAAGTGGAGGAGGATGCTTCGCTTAAGCCGGGCGAGCAGCAGATAGTGAGAAAAGCGCGGCAGGGGAGCGTTGCCATAACGTATAAAACATATTATTCGGCGGAGGGCGCAAAGCTTGGCACGCAGGAGGTCACGCGGGACACCTACCGTTCCATAAAGGGGCTTATAAAAATTGCCCCTGCCGCGGCAGCTACGGGAGCGGAAGGCGGCGAATAAATAAAAATTCGCATTTTATGCATAATTGGCTATTGACAGGCATTGGGGGATAATATATTATATATGTCAATAAACGAGGAAAGGAAGCCGCCATGATAGAGATTCGCGCCATGTACATGTGCATGATGATGCCCAGCAGACAATTTGCGGGGTGTGTAGTCGTGCGCTGACGGCGAGAAGCAAAAAGGCTTAACCGGAGCGACGGGCACAGACCCGGCGCTCCTTTTGTGTTTTGGCAGCAGGGAGCAGCAATGAACGGGATAATTACGGTGCGGAGCTTAACAAAAAGCTTTGCGGACGGCGAAAAGAAGGTAACGGCGCTGAACGGCGTTGAACTGACGGTATACGAAGGGGACATATTTGGCGTGATAGGCCTTTCGGGCGCCGGCAAAAGCACGTTTGTAAGGTGCCTTAACCGGCTGGAGGAGCCTGACGAGGGCAGCATAATTATAAACGGGCAGGACGTGCGCGAATTGAGCGAAAAGGAGCTTAACATAGCCCGCCGCAACATAGGCATGATATTCCAGCAGTTCAATCTGCTCAGCCAGGCCAGCATACTGGATAACGTATGCTTCCCGATGGAGATAGCCCATTGGAAAAAGGCGGACGCTAAGAAGCGCGCGCTGGAGCTTATCGAGCTTGTTGGCCTTGCGGGCAGGGAGAATGCGTATCCCGCGCAGCTTTCAGGTGGAATGAAGCAGCGCGTGGCCATAGCAAGGGCGCTGACCCTTTCGCCCAAAATACTGCTTTGCGACGAGGCGACAAGCGCGCTTGACCCCGCGACCACCCGCAGCATACTGACCCTGCTGAAAAAGATAAACAGGGAGCTTGGCGTTACGATAGTAATAATTACGCACCAGATGAGCGTTATAGAGGAAGCGTGTAACCGCGTGGCGATACTGGACAAAAGCCGCATCGCCGAATGCGGAGAGGTTGAGGAGGTTTTCCGCCGGCCAAAGAGCGAGATCGCCAAGCAGCTAATACTGGGCGAGGGCGCGGGCCGCAGCGAATTTACCCCCGGCGGTAGGCGCGTAAGAATAGTGTTTGACGGGAAGAGCGCGTTTGAGCCGATAATTGCGGACATAGTGCTCAACTGCAAGGCAGCGGTGAACATATTGTTTGCCGATACACGCACGATAGATGGCGTGATATACGGCCAGATGATAGTTCAGCTGCCGGACGACGCGGACGCGGCGCAGCGGATACTCAATTACCTTTCCGGTACGGGCGTGCATTATAACGAGGAGGAAAACGGCGATGTTTGATTCGGGCTTTGTGGGCTTAATGCTTCAGGGCATAGCGGAAACGCTGTATATGACCGTTGCGGCCACCGCCGCATCCTATCTGCTGGGTCTGCCTATGGGCGTTGTGCTCAACATAACCGCGCCTAACGGCATCCGCCCAAACCGCGCGGTGAATACAGTGCTCGGTACGATAGTTAATATAATAAGAAGCGTGCCGTTCATAATTCTTCTTGTGGCAGTCATTCCTGTAACGCGCTTCATAGTAGGCACCAGCCTTGGAAGCTCCGCCACGATAGTTCCGCTGGTGATAGGCGCAGCGCCGTTTGTGGCAAGGCTTGTTGAAACATCGCTTGGAGAGGTGGACGCGGGCGTTATCGAAGCCGGGCGCAGCATGGGCGCAAGCACATGGCAGCTTATCACCCGCGTGCTTATAAGGGAGGCCGCGCCTTCGCTTATATCAAATGCCACCACCGCTGCCACGACAATACTTGGTTATTCCGCAATGGCGGGCTTTGTGGGCGGCGGCGGACTGGGCGCGATAGCCATAAATTACGGCTATTACAGATATGATACGGTCACTATGCTTGTTACCGTAGCGCTGATGGTGGTAATAGTGCAGCTGATACAGTCCGGCGGCACATCAACCGTTAAGCATACGGACAAGCGCAAAAAGTAAGCAAATGAGGCGCGTAAGCGTCATCATATAAAAATTCAAATAAGATTTTAGGAGGAAACCCAAATGAAACGCATCTTTGCACTGACTCTTGTTCTTGTATTGGCATTCTCGCTCATCGGCTGCGCCAAGGGCGGCGATTCCAAAACCGTGCGCATAGGCGCATCCCCCACGCCGCATAAGCTGATACTTGAATACGCCGCTCCGCTTATGGAGGAGAAGGGCTACAAGCTGGAGATAACCGAATATCAGGATTACGTAATTCCCAACACGGCCGTTGAATCCGGCGAACTGGACGCAAACTTCTTCCAGCATGAGCCCCACATGAATGATTTTAACGAGAACAACGGCACGCATCTTGTGTCCGTGGCGGCTGTGCATTACGAGCCCTTCGGACTTTATGCCGGCAAGACTAAGGCCATAGCCGACCTTGCCGACGGCGCGACCATTGCCGTGCCCAACGACGGTTCCAACGAGGCGCGCGCGCTGTACCTGCTGCAGCAGGAGGGGCTCATAACCCTGAAGGCAGATGCGGGCTTTACCGCCACCGTGCTTGACATTGCCGAAAATCCCAAGAACCTGAACATAGTTGAGGTTGCCGCGGCGCAGCTGCCAAGGAGCCTTGAGGACGTTGACATGGCCGTAATCAACGGCAACTACGCCATACAGGCCGGCCTTAACGCCTCCACCGATGCCCTTGCCGTGGAAAGCGTGGAAGGCGACTCCGCCAAGACCTACGCCAACATACTTTGCGTAAAGGAAGGCAACGAGAATAACGAAGCCATCAAGGCCCTTGCCGAAATACTCACCGGCGCGGACGTGGCGCAGTACATCAACGAAACCTTCGGCGGCGCCGTAGTACCCATGAACCAGGGTGAATAAAACAAAGCATATCGAATCCTTTCGGGCGGCCATAGGCCGCCCGTTTTCGCACCCCCGCGCGGCTTTGGCATCGCAGGCATTGCATTTGGCAATATTTTCATGTTAACACATTATTTACATATGCGGCATTGTGCGGCAAATTACGGCAATGCTATAATAAAACAAGCAAAAAACTACTGCCTAAGGAGGAAAAAAATGAAAAGACTATATGCTCTCGTTATAGCCTTGTTGATGCTGTGCGCGGGCTGCAACGTTAAAACCACGCCTGAGCCGCAGACGATACCGCCGATAGAAACTCCTGTACAGCAGGGAGGAAACAATACAACCGCGCCGGACGAAAATATGCCGACACCCCCGGCAGAACCGTCAGCGCCCGCGGAGGGCGATATCAGCCCCGAAATACCGGACGATTTGCGGGAAGCGCTTGAAAGCGGATATGCGGAAGCAAAGGCGATAAATGCCGATGTGGCAGGCACAGTGATAGGCTTTGATACATATGCATCCGACGGAAAGATTTACGACAACCCGTTGATAAAAAGCGAAAAGCGCGAATACTATGCCCAATATTGGATGGACGGCAGGTGGGTTAAGTACGGCTCGATGCAAATACTCGGCGGCAAGCTCAATGAGGATGGCACGGAGATCAATGGACAAATAATGATATTGGCCAAAAAATACATCGGTATATTTTATGTTCTGAAACAGGGGAAAGATATTGCCGACATAAACCCGATATGGCTCAACCTCGGAGGAGAGATAAATTCGTATAAGGCGTTTGCCATACAGGCTGTCGAAATAGACAATTGGGAGGATTTCGTTTCACATAAGACGGGATACATTCCGCACGAAGCATATGAGCTGATAGAAAACATAGAAAATATGGATACCTCCGCGCGCACGGCATATTATGCCGAAATTGCCAAGGAATTTAACGGCAGCGCATTAACGATTGCGGAAGATGATAACGTAATGATAATTTGCGGGATAGGTCTTGATGACGGCGAATGGAAAAACAAAATGGCTGTTGTATATTGCGTGAATATATAAGGCGGTCTACTCCCGCCCGTTCGACATATCCCCACAAGGCGTATTGATATTATATATATGCTATGGTATAATGGTTAAACATTTGAATCGGAAAGGGATGATACGTCTTTATGGACGATGGGAGTCCGATAGGATACCTTATCGCTATCTTTGCCTTTATATTGGGCGGAGGGTACTTCGCTGCGACAGAGATCGCTTTGGCCAGCGTTAACCGCATACGCATGATGAGCTATGCGGACGACGGCAACCGCCGCGCAAAGCGGGTGCTGTATATTTTGGATCATTTCGACAAGGCGCTCACCACGCTTTTGATAGGCAACAACATAATGCACATAAGCTGCGCCAGCATTGCCACGCTGATGGCAACCAAGCTTTGGGGCGTAGGCTATGTTACCCTTACCACAATAGTTACAACTATTGTGGTGTTTCTTGTTGCCGAAATGATACCCAAACGCTTTGCAAAGGCAAACAGCGAAAAGTTTTCGCTTGCCGTTGCGGGGTCGCTTCTTTTCTTTATGAAGGTGCTTGGGCCGCTGGCGTTCATATTTTCCGCCATAAGCCGCTTTGTAAGCAAGCCCTTTAAGAAGAACGAGGAAGAAGAACCCACCGTTACGGAGGATGAGCTTTACGACATAATAGAGAGCATCCCCGAGGAAAGCGACATAGACGAGGAAAAGGCCGAACTTATGCAGAGCGCGCTGGAGTTTTCCGATACTTTCGTGCGCGAAGTGCTCACCCCTTGGGATAAGGTGGTCAAGCTGAGGCTGGACATGAGCGGGGATGAAGCCATGGCCGTGATACGGGACGATATCCATTCAAGATTGCCCGTTGTTGACGCGGACGGAAACCCCGTAGGCATGGTGCAGATAAGAAAATTCCTGCGCACGCGCTATAAGAATGCGAGCGTAAGCGTTAAGGACATTATGGACGATATCCATTTTGTCAATGACGATATAGCCATAGACGATCTGCTTACAGCCATGAGCAACGACAAGACGCACTTTTCCGTTGTGCTGGATAAGGACGGCAAAACCATAGGCATAGTTACCATTGAAGATATACTTGAGGAGCTTGTGGGCGAGATTTACGACGAGGACGATAAGGAGGCGGCTGAATAATGGCTACCGCATGGGATTATATAGCGATAGTGATATTTATCGCGTTTTCCGCGTTCTTCTCGGGTTCCGAAATAGCGTATGCTTCCGTGAACGAGCTAAGGCTTAAAAAAGCGGCGGAGGCCGAAAACGGCAATAAGCTTGCCAAGCTTGCTTACAGCATATATTCAAACTATGACGATGCGCTTATAACCATACTTATAGGCAATAACCTTGTGAACATAGCCTCCTCCTCCGTGGCTACGGTAATAGCCATAGATATAATGGGAGACAAGGGAACGTGGGTGGCAACGGCCATAATGACCGTTATAATACTAACGTTCGGCGAGATAGTGCCAAAGATAATTGCCGTGCAGACCGCGTTCAATTTCACACAGATTGCATCAATACCGCTCAAGGTGCTTATGATAATCACGTTCCCCATAGTATGGGTGATACAGCGCGTTCTCAAGGCGCTCGATAAGCTTATAAAGAAGGAAGATGAAGAGCCTGCCGACGCCATAACGGAGGACGATCTTGAAACGATAATAGATACCGTTGAGGACGAGGGCGTTATAGACGAGGATAGGGCGGATCTGCTGCAAAGTGCGCTTGATTTTGACGATGTGCTGGCATACGAGGTCATAACCCCGCGTGTGGACATGGTCACGATAGACATTGAGGACAGTTTTGGGGAAATACTTGAAACAGCCAACGACTCTGGATATACGCGCATACCCGTTTATGAGGACACGGTTGATAACATAATAGGCATACTGCATCTGAACCATTTTTATAAGATGCTTGCCGAAAAGCCGGACGGGTTCGATATTCGGGACATACTTATGCCGGTGAACTTTGTGCATAAGACAATGCCGCTTGACGATGTGCTCAAGGAAATGAAGCGCCGCCAGTGCCATATGGTAATAGTTACCGATGAATACGGCGGAACCATGGGCTGCCTCACCATGGAGGACGTGCTGGAGCAGCTTGTGGGCGACATTTGGGATGAAACGGACGACATAGAGCCGGAGATAACCCAAACGGGCGAGGACACATACGATGTGGACGGCGACATGCGCATAGAGGACTTCCTTGACGAGATGGATATAGACGACCGCGATTTTGATGACGACAACGCGACCGTTGGCGGCTGGGCAATAGAAATGCTGGGCGACTATCCAAAGGTTGGTGATATGTTTGAGTACAAGAACCTTACCGTAACGGTTAAAAAGCTGCAAAACCGCCGCGTTGTGCTGGTGGGCGTAAAGGTTTGGCCCGTGAAGGAAGAGGACGAAGAAGAACTGTAAAAAAGGCGAATATGCGGCGGCTCCGGCAAATGGCGGGGCTGCCGTTTTTTGTGCAAACAGTTAAAAATCTATTAACTTTTAATCTCTCCCCATATATGGTAAAATAAATAAAATAGCATCAGTATGCAGCGGAGGAATATGAAAAGATTGCTTTTTGCGCTGCTGGCGCTGCTTACGGCGGCGTTTGCGGCGGGCTGCGGCGAAGAAACAGAGGAGCCGCATATAAACATTGGCGACATGGAAAGCGGCGCGGGCATAACCAGCGCGGCCGATCTTGCTGCCTTTTTTGAATCCGGCGGTGAAAGGGCCGTGCTTGCGCGCTCGGTAGATATGGAAGACGCTATGCTCACCCTCAGCGCCGCGCGCGGGCATATAACAATAGAAGGCCGCGGGAACACAATATCCGGCAATGCGGACTGCGTGATACGCCTTGAGGACGGGGCGGAGCTCACGCTTGAGGAAGTGAACATAACCGGCGGCGCGGCTGGCATAGGCGGGCTTGGCTCGGGCAAAATATCGGGTCAGGGCGCGATAAACGCCGTTGCGCACGCGGTGGACTTTGCCGCGGGCATTGAATTCGGCGAAAACAGCCGCTTTTATATCAAAAGCAACCGCGGCTGCGCAATACGGGCGGGAATGCTTAACATGGGCAAGGGCTGCGCGGTTTATGCCCAGGGCGGCGAAAGCGCAAGCGCCGTGAACATATTTGAAGAGGACATCTTGCTTGATGAAGGCGCGCTGCTTGAAGCCGTGACGGAGGCCAATTATAACGCGCTAAAATGCACCGGAACGCTCGTTATGCAGGACGGCGCAACGCTGAAGGTGAAAAACAACGGTGAATATCACGGCGCTGAGCTAAACGAAATTGAGCTTTACGGCGTGACCAACATAGAAGCGGACGGGGGAGACAAGGGCGTTGGCATGTTTGCGTTCAGCGCGGACGGCGATTATTATGCCGTGGGCCATTGTGAGCCTGAAATGGTGATAGAAACGGGCAACGGCAGCGTAACGTTCGTAAACGACGCGGCGGACATACCCGAACCCACGCCGGAACTCACCCCCGCAACGGAAGAATAATAAAATACACGGCCTATAAAGGCGAAAGGAGACGGCATGGGCAGACAAACGGGCAGACCAAGCTTCCGCGCGGTGCGCAGGCGCAAATATATTGCACGCAGGATAATGGTGCTTATTTTGCTTGCGGGCGTTATAGTTGGGCTTGTATTTTTGACCAAGGCATTATTTGCGGGCAAGGTGACGCCGAACGGCGGCGCAACGCCAACGCCGGAGCTCAGCGAAACTCCGGCAGAGCCTACGCCCACGCCTAAGCCTACGCCAACGCCCGAGCTTGACGCGGCGCTGACCGTGACCGAGCAAAGTGCGGACGCATTGAGCCGGATAGGCTTCCATTCGGAAATATTTGTGCGGCGCGATCAGACGACCGCATATACGCGGGAAGAGAACATATACTTTGGACGCGGCGATAAATACAGCGATCTGAAGGGCGTTATAACCTACGGCGGAAACAATTTCCGCTCCTCCTTTGCATACGGCGGTGTGAACGCGCTGAGCGGGCAGCTTACCACGGCGTGGGAAAAGAGCATAGGCCAGCTTGACTGCGGTACGGACGGCGTATGGACGGGCACGGGCTGGACAGGTATGCCCATAATAATACAATGGGACAGCGAAACCAGAGCCCTGCTGGGCATTGCGGAGGAGTTTAAGGCCAAGGACGGCTTTACGGAAGTGATATACCCCGCGATGGACGGCAAGATATATTTCTTTGAGCTGAACACGGGCAAGGCAACAAGAAGCCCAATAGATATGGGCGTTGTGAACAAGGGCACAGCTGCTTTGGACCCGCGCGGCTATCCGCTACTGTATCTGGGTCAGGGCGTGCAGAGCACCAGTGAGGAAGGCACATACGGCGCATGGTTCAGGGTAGTGAGCCTTATAGACAACAGCGTCATAAGCACATTCGGCGGCAGGGACCCCGCGTCTAACCGCCAATGGCAGGCATATGATTCTTCGCCCATATTCGCATCCGATGCCGATACGCTTATAATAGGCGGCGAAAACGGGCTGCTGTATACCGTTAAACTGAATGCGCGGTTCGATAAAGAGGCGGGCACGGTAAGTGTTGACCCCGGTAGGCTGGTAAAATACCGCTATCACTTTTCCGGCTATTCGGACAGCGACGGCGCGCGTTGGTACGGCATTGAAAGCTCCGTTGCGGCATGGCACCAATACGCATTCTTCACGGATAACGGCGGCATGCTGCAATGCGTAGATTTGAACAGCATGACGCTTAAATATGCCGTTGATACGGACGGAGACGGCGACGCGGGCGTTGTTATAGAGGAGAGCGCAGATAATAACACAATATTCCTTTACGCTGCAAATAAGGCGGACGGCAGGAACGCCGCAGACGGACGGGACAAGGCCTATATACGCAAAATAGACGGCCGCACGGGAACCGTTGCGTGGACAAAAACATTCGATGCATCTGCCGAAAATGCCGGCGGGGCATACGCGCCGGTGCATATAGGCAAAAACGAGCTGAACGGCACCATAATAGCAAGCCTGAGCGCCGTTGCGCTGAACGACGGCACGGACGGCGGGCTTATAATAGCGCTGGATAAGTCCACGGGCGAAGAAAAATGGCGCGTTGAGCAGGCGGACGGCATATGGAGCGCGCCCGTTGTGATATACGATGAAAACGGCAAAGGATATATACTGCAATGCGACCGCGGCGGCAAGCTTACACTTTACAGCGGCATAGACGGGCAGGCCATGTGCTCAATCGACCTTGGTTCGCGCATTGAATCAACCCCTGCGGTGTTCAATAATACGTTGGTTGTCGGTACGCGCGGCGTGGACGGCAGCGGGCAGGGGCCGAAGATAGTGGGCATAAGAATAGGATAGCGCAAGCTATGCGCATATACGGGGCGGCACGGCCGCTCCTTTTTATGCAATGGGGCTAAAAAACGGCAGCGGACTCAGGGTTTGTGAAATCAATTCAAAATAATGAAAAAAGGATATATTTATCGCGGCTTGTGCGGTAAAATCGTAGTATAAGGCTTAAGGAGATGGGAAAAAGTATGGCGTATTTGTCGCTTAAAAACGTTACCAAGGAATACCATAGCGGAGAGGTAACCATAAAGGCGCTGTCCGGCGTTAATCTTGAAATAGAGGAAGGCGAACTTTGCGTCATAGTCGGGCCTTCGGGCGCGGGCAAAACAACGCTTTTGAATATACTTGGCGGCATGGATTGCTGCACTGGCGGCGAAGTTGTGCTGGACGGCGAACATATTGAAAAATATGACCGCAAAGCGCTCACAACATACCGGCGGGACACGGTTGGCTTTGTTTTCCAGTTCTATAATTTGGTACAGAATCTTACCGCGCTTGAAAACGTTGAACTGGCGAGCCAAATCTGCAAGGATCCCCTGCCGCCCAAGGATGTGCTTATTCAGGTTGGCCTTGGCGAAAGACTTTCAAACTTTCCTGCGCAGCTTTCCGGCGGCGAGCAGCAGCGCGTGGCGATAGCGCGTGCGCTTGCTAAAAATCCAAAGCTTATGCTTTGCGACGAACCTACAGGTGCGCTCGACTACCAAACGGGTAAGCAGGTATTGAAGCTTTTGCAGGATACGTGCAGAAAAACAGGCATGACCGTAATAATAATCACGCACAATTCCGCCCTTGCACCAATGGCGGACAGGGTGGTGCACGTTAAAAACGGCACCGTTGCATCGGTTGAACTGAACGCAAAGCCGATGCCAATAGAAGAGATAGAATGGTAAAGGAGGCTGCATGAACGCGCTTACGCTTAAAAATCTGCTGCGTGAAATAAAGCGCACCTTTACCAAGTTCCTTTCAATCTTCGCCATATGCGCGCTGGGCGTGGCGTTCTTTGCGGGAATAAGGGCCACCAGTCCGGACATGAAGGAAGCCGGGGACAGGCTGTATAACACATACAACCTTTCCGACATAAGCGTAATTTCAACTTCCGGCCTTACGGCGGACAATATACGCGACCTTGAAAGCATAGAAGGGATTCAGGCCGTGCGTGCATCGCTTTTTGTGGACGCAATGGCAAGGGGTACGGGCGAAAAGGAAAAGAACCTTCGCCTTTATTCAATGCCGATAAAGCTGAAAAGCGAATATGCCCCGCTGATAGACCTTATACCCGATTACGGCATAGATACTTCGCCGGAATACGAGATGAACGGCGTTGAAATAGTGTCCGGCCGCATGCCGCTGAACGATACCGAGATCGCGCTGGACAATACGCTTGAGGGTTCGCTTGTGAAGCAGCTTGGGGACGAAATAACGCTTACCACGGCCGGCGGCAGCGTTACGCTGAGGGTTGTCGGCTTCATACGAAGCCCCATGTATATAAGCCTGTTTGAGCGCGGCACCAGCAGCATAGGCAACGGCACGAGCGACGGCTTTGCCTATGCATCGGGCAACGCCATATCAAGCCTTGGCACAAAGCTGCCGGTAATGAGCCTGCTAAACACATATTATACCCGCGCTGACATTGTTATTTCCGGGAAAGAGGGACTCAGCGCATACAGCGACGAATACGAAGCGCTTGTGAACGAAGTTACCGACCGCATAGAGGATTATGCATCCACCCAGAGCGGCACATGGTATATTCAGGACAGATCCGGCAACCCGGGCTATTCGGATTACAGCGAAAATACGGACAGGATTGCCGCCGTGGGCGATGTGTTCCCGCTTATATTCTTCATAGTGGCGGCGCTTGTGTGTCTTACCACAATGACGAGAATGGTTGAAGAGCAGCGCATTGAAATGGGCACCATGAAGGCGCTTGGCTACGGCGGCTGGCAAATAGCCATGAAGTACGCAGCCTATGCCATGTCCGCCTGCATAAGCGGCGGCGTGGTGGGTGCTATAATCGGTTTTAAGCTGTTCCCGTATGTAATAATGAAGGGCTATTCCATAATGTATTACCTTGGCAAGCTTGAAACGCCGTACAGGGCAGACATAGCGTTTATGGCTATTGCGGCAATGGCTGTCTGCACGGCCGCGGCAACATTCTCCGCGTGCTATGCATCGCTTAAGGAAGTGCCGGCAACGCTCATGCGCCCCAAGGCCCCAAAGGCCGGCAGGCGGGTGCTACTTGAAAAAATACCGTTCATATGGAAAAAGCTCAGCTTTACCTCCAAGGTGACGGTAAGGAACCTGTTCCGCTATAAAAAGCGCTTCTTCATGAGCGTTATAGGCATAGCCGGCAGCGGGGCGCTGCTTGTTACGGCGTTCGGGCTGAACGATTCAATATTCGGCATAATCGAAAAGCAGTTCGGCGACATTTGGCAAATGGACGTGCAGGCATATGTGTATGAGGCCATGCCGCTTGCCGATATGCAGGAGCTGCTCGGCAAAAACCCGGCAAACGACGATTTTGATTCGGTTATGTTCTGCCTCGATTCCCAAATGGAATGCAAAAACGGCGGCAGAAGCCAAAGCGGCGTGCATCTGTTGGGCGTTGAATCGGCGGGAAGCATGGCCGGGCGCATAAACCTGCATAACGGCGGCGCGCCAGTAACGCTTGACGACAGCGGCGTGGTCGTTACGGCAAAGCTTGCGGAAACGCTTTCAATAAAGGCTGGGGACGAGATAAATATGCGTACCGGCGGCGAGGATCACCTTATGCGGGTTATAGGCGTTGCGGATAACTATGTTTATCATTATGTGTATATAACCGCAGCGTACTACGAAACCGTGTTCGGCAAGGCAATGCAGTATAACGGCTTCATGGGTAACCTGAAGGACGGACTTACGGACGAAACTATGGACGCTATGTCCACCCAGCTTTTGAGCGACAGCCGCATGTATACCGTTCGCACGATAGAGAGCATATATGCTTCCGTATGGGATTCACTCAGCATTCTCAATTATGTTGTGCTGGTGCTGATACTTGGTTCGGGCATGCTCACGTTCGTTGTTATGCTGAACCTGACCAATATAAACATAGGCGAGCGTATGCGTGAGCTTGCAACGCTGAGGGTGCTTGGGTTTTACGATAAGGAAATGTATGATTACATATTCCGCGAAAACAATGCTCTTTCTGTGATAGGGGCGTTTGTGGGGCTTGTGTTCGGCAAGATAATGCACCTGTTCGTCATACGCACATGCGAAGTGGACATGGTCATGTTCGTGCGCAGCGCAAAGCCGCTCAGCTACGTTTACGCTTTTGCGCTCACGATAGTATTTTCGCTGATAGTCAATCTTTTGATGCGGCCCAAGGTCAGGGCGATAGATATGGTTGAATCGCTCAAGAGCGCGGAATAAAGGAGGGAAAACATGAAAAAATCGTTTAGGATAATCTGCCTTGTGCTGGCGATAGCCTTCGCGGCAAGCATGCTTGTGTCCATAATATGCAGCATTGCGCTGGCGGACGGCATGGACACCCGCGGGGAAACGGTTTACGTTGAAACGGACGCGGAAGGCAACGTGCTTTCTATGATATCAAGCGTGTATATAACCAATATGTCCGGCGCAGATACCGTTACGGACGACACAACGCTTACCAACATAAAAAACGTGCTTGGCAGCGAAGCACCCGCGATAGACGGCACAAAAGCAACATTTAAGGCCGAAGGCGAGGACGTGTGCTATCAGGGCGAGGCGAGCGGAGAATTGCCGTTTACGCTCACGCTCAGCTATTATCTTAACGGCGTGAAGATGAGCCCGAAGGAGATAGCCGGCAAAAGCGGTCGGGTAAGAATAGAGGTTGAGTGCAAAAGCACGCTGAAGCGGCCTGTAACGGTGGACGGAGTTGAAAAGGAACTGAATGTGCCGTTCAGCGTTATAGGCATGATGACGCTTGACGAAGGCTGCACGGGCCTTGCGTCGGACGCAAAGATATCCTCCCAGGCGGGCGTTACAACAATAATGGCCGTTATGCTGCCCGGCCTTGCGGAAAGCCTTGAAATAGAGGAAACGGACAAGCTGAAGGACAGCTTTTATGTTGAATTGGACACGGAAAGCTTTGAACTCGGCAAATGCACGTTCATAGGCATGACCGGCATTGTGGACGAAAACGACCTTTCAGGCATAGACGACGTTGAAGGGCTGCTTACGGCGCTGGATGAAATAAACGAGGCCAGCAGCGCGCTTTATAAGGGTGCAAGGCGGCTGCGCAACGGCGCAAGCACGCTTAACGACGGCATAAGCGAATATATAGACGGCGTTACTGCCGCAGCGGACGGCATGGGCCAAATCAAGGACGGCGCGGAGCAGCTTAACTACGGCACGGGCGAAGTGGCAGGCGGCATGGGAACGTTTGCCGCATCGATAAGCGAAATAGTAGCCAAGGTGGATGAAGCAAAGGCAAAGCTTGACGAGCTGCAAAATCCGTCCACGGAGGTTGATGCGCGCATAATAGCAATACTTGAAAGCGAGCTGAATAAGGCGCTTGCGGGCAAGGAAGAGGAAATAAAGGAGAAGGTGCGCCAAAGCGTGTATGATGCGCTATCCGGCACGGATTTGACGGAGGAGGAGAAGCGGGCCATAGCCGATCAGGCGGCGGCAGCGGTGAACATAGGGGACGTAAGCATAAACATAGACCCTGATACCGCCAACGCCATACGCATGGCCGTGCTGGAGCTGGATGATGTTAAGAAGGCCATAGCAAAGCTGAACGAAATAATCGCCAAGGCGGACGAGGCCGCAGCGGGCGCGGAGCAGCTTTCCTCCGGCGCATATCAGGTATCAAGCGGCATGGATAAGCTTTACCGCGGCATAAAGGAGCTGGACGAAGGCATGGCGCTTTTGAGCGACAATGGCGAGCAGCTTAAAACCGGCACAAAGCAGCTTTACCGCGGGCTTGACACGCTGACGGACGGGCTTAGGCAGGTGAGCAGCGAGGGCATGGCTAAAATAGTTGAAGAGACGAACGAAATACAGCTTTCGCTTTCAAAGAAGGATGCTCTGCTGGCGCTTTCCGAAAGCTACACGGCATTTTCAAGCAATGCGGAGAACATAAACGGCACTGTGCAGTTCCTTATCACCACAGAGGCGATAGTTGAACCGCTGCCGATAGAAATGCCGTCGCCCTCACCCGAGGATACCACGGGAACGGACAACGGCACGGATGCTGATGCTCAGGTGGAGAACAAGTCCTTCTTCCAAGCGATAGGCGAATGGTTTGCAAACGCCTTTGCGGCTATAAGGGGACTGTTCGATTAAGTGTTATCGGCTTCGTTTGAAGCGAACGTTACATAGGTGTGCTTTTCGGTAAGCACGCCTTTTTCTTTTAATTCGGCATAGGTCACTATGTCTGTATTTTCGGCGGAATACAGCGCGTATGTGCTGCCGCTTGCGGTGCGGGATTCAACTATTATATAGGCCGTGCTATTGTTTGCCGTATACTCTGGCGGAAGCTCTCCGGGGGCGTATTCATGGCGGGAAATTTCGCGGCTGTCTGCATCCATCTCTATGAGCGTATAGCCTAAAGGCAGTTCTGCCACAACGTAATGCACGTTCACGCTTGCGGAGCTTGTTACGGCGTTGCCTTCGGAATCGGTAAAGGTGGTGCTGTCTGTCAGCTTTTGCGAAACTAATGCGCCCGCGCCAACGCCGGAGGTGGATATGCCATGCCCAGAAGTGAGGTAAACCTCTCCGTCTGCGGTTTGGTACACGGGATTGGTGTATATCACATGCCTGCCGCCATTACCCGTCAGGCCGTATATGGTGCACTCAAGCTCCAGCGCTTCTTCGGATGAATCTTCGTTGTCGTTGGTATTAACGGCTATTTTGCAGCCGCATACGCCCTCGTCAGTATAGTTTGAATAGCTTGTGCCGTACTCATGCTCGGTAGTGGCCATGAAGAAGGCAAAACCGTCCACACCCGGGAAAACGTACCTTTCATCGACAAGCTCCGCATAAAGCCTGCCGTTGTACTGCGCTGCGTCCGCTTCGCCTATGCTGCCGCCGGACAATGCAGATGCGTTCGCACCGATGTAGCCTTCAAGGTCAAAGAGATCAATATATTCGGTGGTTATGTACACGCCTATCAGTCTGTCGCGCGAGGCGGCGGAAGCATCCATATCGCTGCGCGCAAGTGAGCAGCCGCACAGCAGCGCAGCAACTGCCGTAAGTATTGCCAAAAGGCATATGTATCGTTTCATCATTCATCCTCCTCGTCAAGAACTCCGTCAAAATTGAGTATGTCGCCAACATTGCAGTCAAGATAATAGCAAATTTTGTTGAGCGTATGGAAGCGCACGCCCTTGCCCTTTCCGCTGCGCAGTATGGAAAGGTTGGCCTCGGTTATGCCCACCATTGCGCAAAGCTCCTTACCGGTTATGCCGCGGCGCTTCAGCATTTCGTCAAGATATACCTCTATCGCCATAAGCCCACCCTAAATAATGCTGTCGTTATCGTCCTTAATGCGCTTGGATTCGGCAATGAAGCGGCTGAATATGAGCGCGAGCAGGGCGAAAAGCACACCGGCAAAGGGGATGCTTGCGGAAACGTTAACGTTGCTCAGTCCGCCCGCAAGCGCTATTTGCACGGCATTGAACGCGGCGCTGCTTATTACGGATACTTTCAGGCTGATAACGGCAAGGCGACTCAGCCGCTGCGCGGCATCCACGGCCTCATCGCTGAAAAGACCGCCGCGCATGGATAGGAGCAGCTTTGCCCCGCAGAGTGCGAGCAATATGCTGAATACATTGGGCAGCGTATCCACGGCGGCGCGGGCGATGCTCACAGAAATATCGAGCGCGCCGTAGGCAAGCGAGGCCGCAACGGCAGCCGCCGCACCGTATGCAGATGCAAACGAAAGCACCGCGCAGGCTATATACAGCAGCCATGCGCCAGCACTAAGCAGCCTATCCGTGCCATCCAAAGCAAGGCGGCTTATTATGCGCAGCACCGCATAGCAGAGCACAAGCGAATATATCAGCGAATTAAGTATGCCCAAGGCAACCTGATACGACGCGACGATGGTGAGCATATCGGCGCTGAAAACATAGCGCAGCAGGCCGGGATTTATTGCCAGGTACAGCGCGGCGAACAGCACAACGCTCAATATGTACAGTATGCTGTCCGCCTTGGCGTGGCCGCGTTTACGGGCGAATATGAACGCCAGCACGGCGGGGATAAGACTTATTGCGGCATACAGCGCAATTGCAAGCACGTTCAGCGCGCCGCCGGCAAGGGAAAGGCTCCTGAGCGCCTTGCCGGTAAGCTCCAGCGGGTAACACAGCAGCACGCGGGCAATATCCGCGCCGCTTAGCAATATTGCCGCGGCAGCGCCCAGCGCGGCCAATGTGCACAATGCGTAAAGAGCAGCTTTGTTATGCTTCATAGAAACCTCCATATTATCGTTTTGCGATAATTTATGGCACTATGATAGCATCGGAATTATCGTTTGTCAATAATTATTTGTATGCCAAAACAGCGCCCTGCGTCGGGGCGCCGTTTCGGTAGGCACATATAATATTATTTTATTTTATCACCGCGAGGGGATTCGGTTCCGCGCGGAAGATAACGAAGTTAAGCGGAACGGGCGGTATCACGCCGCGTTCATATCGTATATATAAAGCTTTGATTTATCGGACTTGACGGCATTATTATGCTGCGGCTTTGCCGAAGGGGAATAGCTGCGCACGTTAGCTTCCTTGTGCGGCGCGGCCTGCTTATGCTGCGCACGGCGGCGATGGATAGCCCTTTCCTGAATGCAGGCGGCGGCTATCATAAAGCCCAAAATGATGCTGGGGATCATGAAAGAGAAGAACAAACCAAAGTAATTCATTGCGTACCTCCGCTGCTCCGCTAAGCCGCCGTATATCCGTTTTGGAAACCGGATGGGAACCGTTCGCGGTGGCTTATTGGGAAATTTTACGGTCTTTTTCGACCGTGTACCCATTATAATATCCGATGAGGATACTGTCAAGCGGTTTTTGGAACTTTTTTGCAAAAACATGAACAAAATAATGCTTGCAAAGCATTTCTCTATAAGATACAATATAAAAAACAAAATTGGAGGGCCGCATGAACAGATTAAAGGAACTAAGAAAAGCGAAGCACCTTTCCCAGGAGGAACTGGGCAACGTGCTTGGGGTGCAGAAGGCGGCTGTTTGCAAATATGAAACGGGCAGGGTGGCCCTGCCGAACGAAATGCTTATGAAGCTGTGCGATTTTTTTGACGTCAGCGCGGATTATATCCTTTGCCGCGAAAGCGCGATGGTAACGCCGCTTTTCAAATCCCGCACGACTATATCGCCCCGCCTTATGAAAATTGAGGACAGCGTGGGAGTGCCGCTCGTGGGCAGGGTGCATGCTGGGCTGCCGATACTGGCAGATGAAAACATAGAAGAATATATTCCGGTTGCGGCGAACGAGACCGTTGCAGGCGAATACTTTTACATGCAGGTGGAGGGAGACTGCATGGAAGGCGAGTTCATACCCGAAGGCGCGCTGGTGCTGGTACGGATGCAGCCAAGCGTTGAAAACGGGCGCATAGCGGTTGTGCGCATAGGCGAAGAAGTATTGCTGCGCAAGGTAAAAACGATAGGCGATACGCTTATGCTAATTCCTGCGAATACAAAATACGAACCAATGATCGTTCCCCGGGAAGAGGCGGACATAATCGGCCGGGTGACGGAGGTGCGCATACGCAATCTGTAATGCGCTACCGGGCCAGTTCCTTCAGCGCCTCAGGCTTCAGCACCTCTACCTGACCGCGACTGAGACGGACTATGCCATGCCGGGCGAAAACGTTCATCATGCGGGATATCATCTCACGGTGCGTGCCGACGTAGCGGCCCATCTGTTCCTGAGTAAGTGTGAGCGTGCGGCTGCCGTTGCGCTTTATCTCCTCAAGCAGGAACATTGCAAGGCGCTGCTCGCTGCTTACGGAAAGCATACGCTGGAGCGACGCCATAACAAATGCGCTGCGATCATAGAATACTTCGCGTTCAAATTTTAGGGCAGATGGATAATGCTCGCATAGATATTTGGACATGATCGGGGAAATGGCGTAAACCTCGCTGGGCTGCTCGGCCTGCATGGTGAGCGAATAGTTTGGATTGGTATACAGCTTGGTTTCAAGGAAGCTTGTGTATTGGCCCCTGTGCAGTCGGTAAAGCATTGTGTCTCGCCCATCGGCACTGATGGTATAATAGCGCACTTCGCCGCTTATAACATACAATGAGGATACTGTGATGGCATCGTTTATGCAGAAAATTTTGCCTCGCGGCAGCGCATGGTATTGGACTTGTCGTGCCATTGCAAGGCGGTCCGTAGAATTGATATCCTGCCAGTAAGGAAACACTTCCGTAATTTTAGGCAGGGCGCGTTGGCTTCCCATTTTTATGCTGTCTCCTGCTATAAAAAGTTTTTTAGCTTTGCTTATAAATTATATAACTCATCGCTTAATAAATAAAGTATTTCGACAAATTCAGACAAAAACTCCATGTATCCGCATAAAATAAACGAAGAACACAGGCATACAATATAACATGTGCTGATATCATGCAAAAAGCGGATGCTTTTCAGCACCCGCTTATGAGTTGTTATGCATCAATCGTCATCTATGTCATCATCGTCATCATCACGTTCTATCTCGATGGCGTTTATGCCGCGCCTGCGCCTGTATGCGCGGTCTATGGGCTTTACCATGGCATAGTATATGGGTATGGTCAAAAACAGTATCCAGCCCGGGTGCCAAAGGCCCCATATGCAGCCCATGCAAAGGAAGGCTATGGCGACCAATAGGGTATATGGAAAGGCGCGCAGGAAGCAATGCCTGCGGCGGCCGGAGAACCAGCCGACTATTGAATAATACGCCGGTATGGTCAAGAAAAGTATCCAACCCGGATGCCAAAGGCCGAACGCAAAGCCAAGGCCGAGATAGAGTATCGTCACGAATATAGGGAAGGGGAATTCCTGCCAAACAGACTTTTCATTCGGCTCTATTACCAGATTGCCGCGGGCGGTAACATGGGAATCGGCGTCAACGGTGCTGCCGCAGTTTTCATCATCGTCACCATAGCTGAAGAAGAAACCGTCGTCCTTATTAAAGCGCAGCGGCTTGCCGTTTATGGTGACCTTCACGCCCTTGTCAGGCTCCGGCTCGGGTATGGGTTCATCGGTCTTGAGCAGTTCGTCAAGGCTTACGCCGTATACGCGGCTGAGCATTATAAGGTTATCTGTGTCGGGCGAGGCCTCCGCGCGCTCCCATTTGCTCACGGCCTGGCGAGAAAGGCCAAGCTTTGCCGCAAGCTCCTCCTGAGAATAGCCGTGCTGCTTCCTGAGCTGCACCAGCCTGTTTGCTATTTCGATATTCATCGTAATATCCTCCTGAACTTTTCTGTGGCCTAAGCATAGCGCACGGGAGCACGGTTGCGCAATACACTCTGCTTTGCAATTAAAAAAATGCGCGCAACGAGCGGTTGCATCGGGTTGCGCGCATAATAAAAACTCAGCTATTCGGCCAAAACACCGGTTTCGTTATTCAATAACGCTCTTGCCGCCCATATACATGCGCAGCGGTTCGGGTATGGCTATGGTGCCGTCCGCCTTGAGATTGTTTTCAAGGAAGGCGATAAGCGTGCGCGGGGGCGCGACAACGGTATTGTTAAGTGTATGGGCAAAGTAGTTGCCCTTTTCCTTGTTCTTTATGCGGATGCCAAGGCGCCTTGCCTGCGCGTCGCCAAGGTTGGAGCAGGAGCCGACCTCGAAATATTTCTGCTGGCGCGGGCTCCATGCCTCCACGTCAACACTCTTCACCTTCAAATCGGCCAGATCGCCGGAGCAGCACTCAAGCGTGCGCACGGGGATATCCAGGCTGCGGAAGAACTCCACGGTGTAGCTCCAAAGCTTATCGAACCAGGCCATGCTGTCCTCCGGCTTGCAGACTACTATCATTTCCTGCTTTTCAAACTGGTGCACTCTGTATACGCCGCGCTCCTCTATGCCGTGCGCGCCGACTTCCTTGCGGAAGCAGGGGGAGTAGCTGGTAAGCGTGCGGGGCAGGGTATCTTCATCTATAAAGGTATCTATAAAGCTGCCTATCATGCTGTGCTCGCTGGTGCCGATAAGGTAAAGGTCCTCGTTTTCTATCTTATACATCATGCCTTCCATTTCGGCAAAGCTCATTACGCCGCTTACAACGCCGCTGCGGATCATGAAGGGCGGCACGCAATAGGTGAAGCCCTTGTTTATCATAAAGTCGCGAGCGTAGCTCAATATGGCGCTGTGCAGGTGTGCAATGTCCCCCTTGAGGTAATAGAAGCCGTTTCCGCTCACGCGGCGGGCGGCGTCTATATCAATGCCGTTCACCTTTTCCATTATGTCCACATGGTATGGTATTTCGTAATCCGGTACGACGGGTTCGCCGAAGCGTTCGCGCTCCACGTTCTCGCTGTCGTCCTTGCCGATGGGTACGGATTCATCTATTATGTTGGGAATTACCAGCATACGCTTGCGGATTTCGGCCTCCAGTTCCGCTTCGCGCGCTTCCAGGGCGGCCATCTCGTCCTGCATGGCCTTAACTTCTTTCTTGGTCTCCTCGGCCTTGTCGCGCTCTCCGCGGGCCATCATGCCGCCTATCTGCTTGGAAAGCACGTTGCGCTGGTTGCGCAGCACGTCCCCGCGGGTGTGATCCTCGCGCCATTCCTTGTCCATGGCAACGACTTCATCCACCATCGCAAGCTTTTCATCCTGAAACTTCTTGCGTATGTTTTCCTTCACAAGCTCGGGGTTATTGCGTACAAGCTTAATATCAAGCATAGTATTTCTCCTTTATGTTAAAAATTACATTCTTTCGGGCGCTTCAAGGCCTATAAGGTACAGCCCGTTCTTTATGCATATGCGCGCCGCATCGCAAAGGGCAAGGCGGGCGTTGCGCACGGCGGGGTCGTCGTCCATTATGCGGCAGTCATAATAGAACTTATTGAAGCAGGAGCAAACGTCTATCACCTCGCGGGAGATGAGATACGGCTCGTACTTTTCGGCCGCGGCCTTAACGGTTTCGGGGAAGGCGGCAATGGCCTTGATAAGGGCTGTCTCAGCCTCGCCTGAAAGCAGGGAGCAGTCCACATTGGCCTTATCGTAGCCGTTAGCTTTCCTCAGCACGGAGCAGCAGCGCGCATGGGTATACTGCGCATAGGGGCCGGTCTCGCCGTCGAAATTGAGCATCTTGCTCCAGGAGAAGCTGGTATCCTTTATTCGGCTGTTGTAGAGTATTCCCCAAACTACCGCGCCCACGCCCACGGCGCGCGCGGCGGCCTCCTTATCCTCAAGATCGGGGCTCTTTTCTTTGATTATATCGAGCGTTTTTTCTATTGAGGCGTTCAGAACATCTTCCAGATACACCACGTTGCCGTGGCGGGTGGAAAGCGTGCCTTCCTCCATGGATACCATGCCGAAATTGACATGCACGCAGTCCTTGACCCAGGTTTTTCCCATCAGCTCCAGCACCTTAAAGAACTGCTGGAAATGCAGGTTCTGCTGATATGCAACAACGTATATGCTCTTAACAAAGTCATATGTATTCTTGCGGTATATTGCGGCGGCAAGGTCGCGCGTGGCGTAAAGGGTTGCCCCGTCGGACTTTACTATTATGCAGGGGGGCATGTTGTATTCAGAAAGGTCAACTATCTTTGCGCCCTTGTCGGTTTTGAGAAGGCCCTTAGCGTCCAGCTCGTCTATTACGGCCTGCATCTTGTCCTCATAAAAGCTTTCGCCGTTGTAGCTGTCGAACTCCACGCCGAGAAGCTTATATACTTCGCCAACTTCCTTGAGCGTGAGCGTTTTCATCCGCTGCCAAAGGTCGACCGCTTCCGCGTCGCCCTGCTCTATTTTCCTGAACCATGCGCGGGCTTCGTCGTTAAGGCTTTCATCCTTTTCGGCTTCCTCATGGAAGCGGACATAAAGCTTGACAAGCTCCCGAACTGTTGATTCCTCGATCGGCTTTCCGCCGCCCCATTTTTTGTAAGCAACTATCATCTTGCCGAACTGCGTTCCCCAGTCGCCAAGGTGGTTTATGGCAATGGTATTGTATCCCAGCGCCTTATATATCCTGTTAAGGCTGTTGCCTATGGCTGTGGAGGGCAAATGGCCTATATGGAAGGGCTTTGCAATATTGATGGAGGAAAACTCCACGCAAACGTTTTTGCCCTGTCCTTCGCTGCTGTGGCCGTAATTTTCGCCTTCGTTAAGCACGCGCATTATCGTTGCCGCGGCTGCGCCGGCCCTGTCCTCAAAGAAGTTAAGGTAGCCGCCAGCAACCTCCGCGCGGGTTATGCCCGCGGGCAGGGTAAGCTTGTCCTTCAGCTCCGCAGCTATTGCCGCGGGGGCCTTGCGCATGGCCTTAGCCAGGCGGAAGCAGGGAAAAGCATAGTCCCCCATGCTGCTGTCCGGCGGAATTTCTATATAGCTCAAAAGCTCCGCGGCATCAATGCCCGTTGCGGCGGATATGGCAAGTGCAATGTCGTTCCTGGTATCCATAGTCAACTCCTAAAGTAAATTACTTATTAGACGAAACAGTATACCATATTTATGGCAAAATGTTAAGCAAAAACAAACTTTGCGCAAAACGCCAAAGTATAAATTGCCAAGCGGGTGCCGTAATGCTATAATCAGGCCATGGAAAAGAACGCACCGAAGAAGAAAAAGCGGCTTACACCGCTGGATATCATACTTTATTGCATAAGCGCGGCGCTGCTGATAGGCGGCGTGGCGCTGATAATTCGCCAATATGTGCTGATAAGCGACTATGTTGACCCGCCGCAGCAGAGCATCACGCCAACGGCAGAGCCAACGCCCACTGCAGCGCCGAATCCGAGCGAGACGCCCGCGCCCACCGCGGAGCCAACACCCACGCCGTATCAATATACGCGCAGCGCGCCCAAGAAGATATATTTCATTGACGCGCAGGTCATGGCGGAGGTTTACCCCGTTGGGCTTATAGAGGAGGGCGACAAGAAGGGCCAGATGGACACCATTGAGGATCCGGACGTGGCGGCATGGTACGAGCCCGGCCCCGCACCCGGGGAGCAGGGCAACGCGCTGGTGAACGGGCACAAAAGCTGGAAGGGCAAGATAGGCCGCTTCAGCGTACTGTGGAACATGGAAGAAGGGCAGAAGGTAGCCATCGAGCGGGAGGACGGCAGCGTGCTGTACTTCAGGGTCACGGGCGTGGACTTCTATCCGTATAACGATTATCCCGAAAGCGTTATGGATATGGAGAGCGACACGGCGAAGATGACGCTGATAACCTGCTACGGCGATTTTGACCGCTCCGCGGGCACAAGCGAGCAGCGCTGCGTGGTTGTGTGCGAGCTGATAACCGACGGCACGGAGGCCGAACCGGCAGCCGAATAAAGAATTCTTAGCAAGAAAAAGCCCTGCAATACGGTTTTTTTTGATACCCATAAGGCATGAAAACCAAAAAAGTGCAAAAAAATTCGAACTGGGTGCTTGACATAATCGGATTCTTGGTTTAGAATATACGAGCGCGCTGAGGAAAGCACAAAGCACCACGGCGAACGGCAAAGCGCGAGAGCGCAATGCGGGAATAGCTCATTCGGTAGAGCGCTGCCTTGCCAAGGCAGAGGTGGCGGGTTCGAGCCCCGTTTCCCGCTCCACTATGCACCCTTAGCTCAGTTGGTAGAGCACCTGACTCTTAATCAGGGTGTCCAGGGTTCGAGCCCCTGAGGGTGTACCAAAGAAAAGCATCTGCTAATGCAGGTGCTTTTTTGTTGTGTATTTAGAGATTGTGCGTTGCGCACCAAAAGGCTCCCCTTTACGGGGAGCTGGCGAACGAAGTGAGACTGAGTGGTTGTGAACGGCATAAGCGCAATTTCACCGCATGCGTAAGCATGCTTTACCCAATATACTCCTCAATCAGCTTCAGCGTGCCTATAACGCCGTTCATGTGCGTGCGCTCGTAGCCATGTGAGGCATACACGCCGCTGCCGATAACGCAATGCGCGGCATCTATGCCGCTGCGGAGCGCAACGTCCATGTCAGAACTGTAGGATGGATATACATCCACGGCGTAGTCCACGCCCGCGGCCTTTGCGGCGTTTATAAGGCGGGTGGTCAGCGCGTAGTCGCTGGGGCCGGAGGAATCCTTGGCGCAGATGCTCACCTGCGTCTCCTTGCATTCAAGCCCGTGGCCCACGCAGCCCATGTCCACGGCTATTATCTCGTTCAGGCCCTCAGGCATGCCGCTTGCGCCGCCGTGGCCCACCTCTTCATATACGGTGAAGTAAAGATATACCCTGCGCGCAGGGGCCTTGTTTGCGTCCTTCAGGCGCTTTGCATAGCCAAGCAGTATCGCCGCCGAAAGCTTATCGTCAAGGAAGCGGCTCTTTATGAAGCCGGATTCGGTAATGGTCGTGCGCGGGTCAAAGCACACATAGTCCCCAACGCTTATGCCAAGCTTCTTCACGTCGTCCTTGCTTTCAACTATTTCGTCAATAAGCACCTCAACCGTGTTAAAGGTGCGCTTTGTGTCGCTGTATTCCTTGTTTACGTGAATGCTTGCGTCAATAAGCTGGCAAACGCCGGTGTAGCTCCTGCCGTCGCGGGTGAAAATGGTGCAGTTCTCCGCCTCCACATTGTTTGCGTTAAGGCCGCCTATGTTGGTTATCCTCAGCGCGCCGCTGCCCTTTATTTCGGCAACCATGCCGCCCAGCGTATCCACATGCGCGCCAAGCAGAATGGGGTTCCCTTCGCCGCCCAGGCATACGCCCACGCAGCCCTTTGTGGTCATATAAGGCTCGTAGCCCAGCGTTTTAAGTTCATCCATTATGTAATCCGCGACCTTTCGCGTGAAGCCCGAGGGGCTGGGGATGGAGAGCAGATTTTTAAGCTGCTGCTTGATATATTCCATTGCAAACAATACCTCCGTATGTACTTTTGCTCGATTATACAATAGTTTTTTACATATTTCAACCGCCCATGCAGCCGGTATAGTCGCGGTCTATTGTTATTACGCAGCGGAAGGTGGGGTCTATATCGTGCGCGGCCTTGGCAATGCGCAGCTTTATGCCCTCCGCGTCCGCCTCGTCCATGCCGGACGGCACAACTATATCGAATATAAGATTGGTGTTTTTCTCCCCGCTGACCATGCGGAAATCGTGAAAATGCACCGCGCTGTCTATGCCCTCTATTGCCTTGGCAATCCGTTCCCGCGTGGCGGCAAGCTTTGCGTTGTCCGTTTCTATTGGGTCCATGTGCAGCGTAAGCAGCATGCCCAGCTTTTCGCCCACCTCCCGCTCCGCGCGGTCTATCATCTCGTGCGTATGAAGCAGGTCGCAGTCCGCCCTAACCTCCGCGTGCGCGCTTGCTATTGTCTTGCCCGGGCCGTAGGAATGGATAAGTATATCGTGCAGGCCTATTATGCCGTCGTAGCTCAAAAGGAGCGTGCTCAGCTCATCCACCGTTTCCTTGTTCGGCGCTTCACCGAGCAATGGGCCCATAACGTCCCGTATTATGCCTATGCCGGAGTACAGCACGAATAAGGCCGCCGCAAGGGATATGTAGCCATCTATGTTTATATCAAAGAAATATCCCAGTACGCTGGATATGAATATCGCCCCCGTGGCAGCCACGTCGCTTATGCTGTCCGCCGCGGCAGCGCTCATCGTGGAGGAGCCTATGCGCTTGCCTACGTCCGCCGTGAAGAAGCCCATCCACAGCTTGACCAGCATGGATATTATAAGCACAATCAGCATGGCAATGCTGTAATCCACGCTTTCCGGTGAAATTATCTTATCTATCGCCTCCCGCGCAAGCGTTACGCCAACCATAAGTATTATGAACGCTATCGCAAGGGACACTATGTATTCAAGCCGCGCATGGCCGTAGGGATGCTCCCTGTCCGCCGGCTTTGCCGCGGCCTTCGCGCCGAATATCATGCCCGCGGAGGAGCCAACGTCGCTCAGGTTATTCACCGCGTCCGCCTGAATGGCTATGGAGCGGCTGATAACGCCTATTACGAACTTTGCCGCGCAAAGCAGCACGTTGCACGCTATGCATACCCAGCCCGCCGCAACGGCGCATTTTGAGCGCACGGCGGGGTTATCCGTCTGCTTATAATCCTTTACGAACAGCTTCAGTATACCTTCGCTCATTCAAGTCCCTCCGTCGCTTTATCAAGCGCCATGCCTATCGAATCGTTTATAATAAGGTCTGCGCGGTAATCATAGGGCGTTTCGCTCTTGTTTATAAGCGCAAGCTTATTGCCCTTGTAGTAATCTATAAGCCCGCTTGCGGGGTATACGTTAAGGCTTGTGCCGCCCACTATAAGCATATCCGCGCGGGTAATATGCGTTATGGCGGCGCGCAGCGTGTCCGCGTCCAGCCCTTCTTCATACAGCACCACGTCCGGCTTTATTACCCCGCCGCAGCTGCATATGGGCACGTTGGGCATATCCTTCAGCTGCTCCACCGTGTAGCTTTTGCCGCATTCCATGCAGTGATTACGGTATATGCTGCCGTGCAGCTCATATACGTTCCTGCTGCCCGCAAGCTGATGCAGCCCATCTATATTCTGCGTAACAACGGCGGTCAGCCTGAGCGCGCGTTCCAGCTTCGCGAGCGCGTAATGCGCACGGTTGGGCTTTATGCCCGTAACCATGAGCGCGCTCCTGTAATACTTATAGAATACGTCCGTATGGCGCATAAAGAACGTGTGGCTGAGCAATTCCTCCGGCGGGTAGCCGAAGCGGCGTATGGCCTCGAAATAGCCGTTCTCGCTGCGGAAATCCGGTATTCCGCTTTCCGTGGATACGCCCGCCCCGCCAAGGAAGGCTATTCTTTTGCTGCTCATAATCATATCTTTAAGCGTTTTTATCTTCGCTGTAATGTCCATCGTTCCGCCTCCTGTGCGCTGAATGAGTTAAATCATTATACCAGATTAGTCCCAATATAACAAATCATGCAGGGAATCCTTCATAACTCTTTACTTAATATGGGTTTAGGAGTACAATAGGGCTATCAAACGCATAAATTCATTCATTGTGGAGGTATTTGCATGAAGCGTGTTTGTGAAATGAATCAAAGCGAGCTGAACGAATTCTACGCCGCGGCAAAGAAGGAATACGAGGCCTGCAAGGCCAAGGGTCTTTCGCTCAACATGGCGCGCGGCAAGCCCAGCGCGGCGCAGCTGGAGCTGTCCAATGAGCTTTTGACCATATTGAAGGGCGATAACTGCATCGTTGACGGCATAGACGCCCGCAATTACGGCACGCTTGAGGGTCTGCCCGGCTGCCGCAGGATGTTTGCGGATATACTGGGCGTTGACGTGGAGGAGGTTTTCGCCGCGGGCAGCGCCAGCCTTACCCTGATGTATGACACAATTGCAAAGGCGGTCACCCACGGCCTGCTGCACAGCGAAAAGCCCTGGGCCAAGCTTGATAAGGTAAAGTTCCTTTGCCCCGTGCCGGGTTACGACAGGCATTTTACAATATGCGAAAGCTTCGGCATAGAGATGATAAACGTTCCCATGACCGCCGAAGGACCCGATATGGACATGGTGGAGGAGCTTATAAAGGATAAGGACGTAAAGGGCATGTGGTGCGTGCCCAAGTATTCAAACCCCGAGGGCATAATTTACAGCGAAGCCACCATCCGCCGCATAGCCGCCATGAAGCCCGCTGCAAGCGACTTTGTGCTTATGTGGGACAATGCATACTGCGTGCATGAGTTCGACGGCGAATACGTCCCCTTCCCCAATATTTTGGAATACTGCCGCGAGGCGGGCAATCCGGACATGGTGTTCGAGTTCGCCTCAACCTCCAAGATAACCTTCCCCGGCGCGGGCGTAGCCTGCTTCGCCACCAGCCGCGACAACATGGCGTATATGAAAAAGCTGCTCAATGCGCAGGTGATAAGCTTTGACAAAATGAACCAGCTTCGCCATGTGTTGTTCCTCAAGGACAAGGCGGGCGTGCTTGCGCACATGAAGAAGCATGCCGCAATAATGAAGCCCAAGTTCGATGCCGTGATAGCCGCGCTCGATACCCTTGCGCCCTACGGCATAGCCAGCTACAACCGCCCCAAGGGAGGCTATTTCGTAAGCCTTAACGTGATGAACGGCTGCGCAAAGCGCGTGCATCAGCTTATGAAGGAAGCGGGCGTTGTTATGACCGGCCCCGGCGCAACCTTCCCCTACGGCAAGGATCCGGACGACAAGAACCTTCGCATCGCCCCCAGCCTGCCCCCCGTGGAGGATGTTAAGCAGGCCATGGAGGTGCTGTGCGCCTGCATAAAGCTCGCCGCAGCGGAGAAGATGGCAAAGTAAACAGCAAAAGCTTATAAGAATATGGGGACGGCAAACCGTCCCCTGTTTTGTTTTATCAAGAGTATATAGAAAACGTTGTAGGGGCGGCTATCGTGTCAAGAGTCACATAGTTTACAGATTGTGCAATCACATGGTTTACACATTGAGC